>Ga0224529_1000645_pt1 | contig 24879 bp, 24 predicted proteins | sample CBST50metaG_FD_179893 | JGI IMG/M metagenome (GOLD analysis project Ga0224529, IMG submission 179893) | Peat soil microbial communities from Stordalen Mire, Sweden - C.B.S.T50 | ecosystem: Environmental > Terrestrial > Soil > Wetlands > Peat | place: Sweden: Norrbotten County, Stordalen Mire... | reverse complement strand
CAATGCCCCGAACCCGGCTAGCGTCGAGCTGGGCCATGACTTCGACGATGATCTTGCCTTCTGCACCAGCATGTAAGACGGAGAAGATCGGAGGCAGGCGGCGATCAAATCTCACGTCGACAACGCCGCCCCGCACCGAGACGACCGATCCAAGATTCTGAGAATCCGTCTGATTCTGAAACCCGACTGCCACGGTAGCCTCAATTCAAAACAAGAAACACAAGTAGGAACCCTTTGTTCGAGGAGAAAGGGGGAAGTTGGGAGAATCTTCCGAAAGACCGACGATTGAATGCCCATCGGAACGAAAACATCAGGCTGGCAAATCGTTTGCAGCGGAACACTGAACTCATCACCTTAAATACTCATTGTTCTCTTTAACTAGGGCAAGCACTGTGCTTTCTTGCACAGTGTTTACCGAATGGCTCAGATGCTTCTCGCTGGTAGGCATCCTAAATCCTGGAACTGAGGGGACGGACCGCTCTCCTGAGCAATTGTGACCTGCATTCCTGATCCGGGCTGTTCGATACTTGCGACGCCACGGGAGAACATTTGCCTTGGTCTGAAAGTGCGTCCATCGACAGGCGATTTTGCAAAAAATACTGCGAATGTCGTTTGCTGACGCAGGGTCGTCCAGCCCATTGCGGCCGGAGGAAGAGGAGTTATGAGAGTGCTGGTCGCAGTTGACGATTCGGGTTTTGCAGAAGATCTGCTACGTGCTGTAGTGGCCGGGATCCGGCATGAGAATACGGAGGTCCTGGTCTTACACGTGCTGCAACCGGTTGACACTGTGCCCCCACCTGAGATGGCCCAGGGTTATGCTCCTGAGCTGGAAGATGAGAGGCAGCCCGCTCGAGCATTGGTTGAACGAATTGCGACCGAACTGAGCAGGGCTGGGTTTACGGCAAAAACCGAAGTAAGGATTGGTGACGTAACAGAGACCGTTCTCGAAAGAGCAGCGGAATGGCATGCCGACCTCATCACTGTCGGTTCGCACGGACAAAAGAGCATTCACAACTTCTTGCTGGGCAGCGTGGCGGAGTCGGTAGCTCGTCGAGCCGGATGCTCCGTGGCTATCGTTCGTACGGCCCCCAGCAAGTAATGAATGCGCTGCCGTGAATACGAATGCTGCTTGTGCAACAAGCAGCAGGTAGGAATGTGCGATATTCACCCATTGCAACAATGAAAGGCAAAACGCGTCATGGTACCTTCTGCAACACTCGCAACAACGATCGCTCCACCCGCATTGGATGAGTTGTGCATCAACACGCTCCGGTTTCTGGCGGTGGACATGGTGCAGAAGGCCAACTCGGGTCATCCTGGCCTGCCGATGGGGTCGGCGGCCATGGCGTATACCTTATGGGACAGATCGCTCAAGTACAACCCGCGCGATCCACACTGGCCTGACCGCGACCGTTTCATCTTGTCGGCTGGTCACGGGTGCGCTTTGCTCTATGCACTTCTCCACGTTACCGGGTTCGATCTGCCTCTTGATGAACTGAAGAGGTTTCGGCAATGGGGTAGTCATACTCCGGGGCATCCGGAGTATGGAAAGACTCCAGGCGTGGAAGCTACCACTGGACCTTTGGGCCAGGGCCTTGCGAACGGCGTGGGCATGGCCATTGCCGAAGTGGCGTTGGCAGCGCGTTTCAATCGCCCCGGTCATAAAATCGTGGACCACTACACATACGTGCTTGTCAGCGATGGCGATCTGGAGGAAGGAATCTCATCGGAGGCTGGATCGGTGGCAGGGCACCAGCATCTCGGAAAGCTGATCGTCTTATATGCAGACAACCACATCACGATCGAGGGAAGCACAGAGCTGACGTTCACCGAGGATCGCATGGCTCGGTTCGCCGCGTTCGGCTGGCACGTGCAGAGAGTGGAGCAGAGCAATGACGTGGAAACCATTGCGCAGGCACTCGAGAACGCCAGAAGTGAAACAAACCGTCCGTCGTTGATCGCTGTCCGCACGCACATAGGCTTTGGCAGCCCGCACAAGCAGGACACCGCTGCTGCTCACGGCGAAGCCCTCGGTGTCGAGGAGGTCCAGCTTACCAAGGGGGCAATGGACTGGCCTGTTTCGCCTCCCTTCCACATCCCCGAAGAGGCGCTTGAGCATTTCCGAGGAGCTGTCGCTCGCGGAAGCGTTGCACAAGCGGAATGGGAGTTGCGATTCCAAACCTTTGCGCATGAACATCCTGACCTTGCCGCTGAGTTCTTGAGAGTCATAGACAGACAGCTACCGAAAGGTTGGGACACCGATCTGCCGGCATTTACTCCAGCGGATGGATCGATGGCTACCCGCGTCGCTTCAGGAAAAGTGATTGAGATCCTTGGCTCTCGGCTGCCGGAGATGATGGGAGGCTCGGCAGATCTTGGACCAAGCACCCATACCAACATTGACGGGGCCGGCAACTTCGAACCGGAAAACTGGGCTGGACGCAATATGCACTTCGGCATTCGCGAGAATGCGATGGGCGCCATCTTGAATGGAATGGCCCTGCACAGCGGGTTAATTCCCTATGGCGGCACGTTCCTCGTCTTCTGTGATTACATGCGTCCTCCCATGCGCCTTGCAGCCATGAATTCCCTCCCGGTGATCTATATCTTCACTCACGACAGTATTGGCATGGGTGAAGACGGTCCGACCCACCAACCTGTTGAACAACTCATCGGATTGCGATCGATTCCAGGCATGGTTGTTCTTCGCCCTGCAGATGCCAATGAGACGGTAGCCGCCTGGCGAGTTGCGATCGGCAGAAAGCAGGGGCCTGTCGCATTGGTGCTCACAAGACAGAGCCTTCCGGTGCTCGACTTGAATTCCTATCCCGCTATTCCGACGGGGGTTCCGTTAGGTGGCTATATCCTCGCTGATTCTCCGACAAGTGGGCGACCAGACATCGTCCTCATCGCTACAGGATCGGAAGTCCAACTGGCGCTGGACGGTCGCGAACGGCTCGCGGCGGGAGGCGTTCACGCGAGAGTGGTGAGCATGCCGAGCACAAGCCTGTTCGCAGCGCAATCGGACGATTACAGGGAGAGGACTCTGCCCACGGGTGTGCCAATCCTGGTCATTGAGGCAGGTTCCCCGGTAGGATGGCAGTCCTTTGTCGGCCCGCGGATCGCCGTCATTGGGATAGACACGTTCGGCTCGTCGGCGCCTGGACCGGTGGTAATGGAGCACTACGGTTTCACCGCTGAGAACGTCTGCAGGCAGGCTCATCGTGTACTTGACAACAACAAGGAGGGAGCACCATGCGTGTCGGAATCGCCTCAGACCATGGAGGGTTCGTTCTGAAAGAGCAGATCGCGAATTTGCTGCGCGATGCTGCCTATGAGGTCGTCGACTTTGGTGCGCCTCATCCGAGCCCAGGGGACGATTATCCGGATTACGTGATTCCGCTGGCCAGAGCTGTAGCCGCAGGCAAAGTGGATCGCGGAATAGCGCTCTGCGGCAGTGGAGTGGGGGCATCCATTTGCGCCAACAAAGTAGCTGGCGTGCGCGCCGGGCTCATCCACGATGTGTTTTCCGCTCACCAGGGCGTTGAAGACGACGACATGAATGTTTTCACGCTGGGCGGCCAGGTAATCGGTCCGGCACTGGCCTGGGAATTAATTCAGATGTTTCTGAAGGCTCGCTTCAGCGGTGCGATTCGCCACCAGCGCAGAGTCGATAAAGTGAGTGCACTTGAAATCCAACCAGTACCAGAGTGACGTGTTTTCCAAGAGGAATGAAATGAATCGAACGACCGAGAAACTGCATGGAATTGGTCAGAGCATCTGGCTCGATAACATCACACATCGCTTGCTCGCCAGCGGTACGCTGCTGAGCTATATTCGAGAACTTTCGGTTACTGGTCTCACTTCGAATCCAACCATCTTCGATCATGCCATCAAGAACAGCGACGATTATGACGACGTCATTCGCAGGAAGTTGGATGAAGGCAAGTCAGGCGAGGAACTGTTCTTCGAGTTGGCTCTAGAGGATCTAAGGCAGGCGGCCGATCTCTTCCGACCAGTCTACGACCGAACCGACGGCGTGGATGGCTGGGTCTCCCTGGAGGTATCGCCCTTGCTTGCGCATAACACAACCGGTACTCTCGCCGCAGCCTGCGCTCTCCACAACCGCGCGGCGCGGCCCAATCTCTTCATCAAGATTCCGGGCACCAGCGAGGGCCTTCCAGCCATTGAGGAAGCAATCTTCCGAGGTGTGCCTGTCAATGTGACTCTTCTATTCTCGGGCGCGCAATATGTCGCCGCCGCAGAAGCTTATATGCGCGGCGTCGAGCGGCGCATTGCCGCCGGGCTCAATCCCGATGTTGGTTCCGTGGCGTCACTCTTTGTCAGCCGCTGGGACGTGGCTGTGGCACAGAAGTTGCCAGAACTCCTGCGCAACCAGCTTGGCATCGCAATCGCCAGGGATGCATATGAGATATATCGCACGCTGCTGGATTCGCCGCGGTGGCAACGCATCCAGAACGCTGGAGCTCGCCCTCAACGCCTTCTTTGGGCGAGCACAGGAACCAAGGATCCCAAAGCCTCGAAAATCCTGTACGTCCAGGCCCTCGCCCTGCCCTCCACCATTAACACGATGCCTGAGGCAACCTTGAATGCACTTGCCGCTCAACCGGAAATCGGCGAGGCTCCACGCAAAACGAGCGACAAAACGCTCACTGAATTTGCAATCGCTGGTATTGACACGGAAGCTGTTGCTGCCCAGTTACTCGAAGAGGGCGTCAAATCGTTCGCCAAATCATGGAACGATCTTCTGGATTGCATCGCGTCGAAGAGCGCGGCACTCAAGGCAGTAGTTGCCTAAGTGCACGGGGAGCATTCTCACAAACCTAAATCAAATCAACCATGGAAAAGGGGATAGAAATGAACTCGAAGAACTCTGTAGCGGCAATCTATGACACTCACGAACAAGCAGAACACGCTATCAAGGAACTCCAGGAGGCAGGCGTCAATATGAAAAGCCTGTCGATTGTAGGACGGGATACGCACACGGAGGAACACGTCGTCGGCTACTACACTGCCGGCGATCGCATGAAGTATTGGGGCGGGGTAGGAGCGTTTTGGGGTGGGTTCTGGGGATTACTTTTCGGATCGGGTCTGTTCTTCATACCAGGACTCGGACCGATTCTTGCCGCCGGCCCAATCGTAGCGTGGATTGTAGCTGGCCTCGAAGGCGCAGTTGTTCTTGGGGGCGTAAGCGCGATTGGGGCGGGGCTGGTTAGCATCGGCATCCCTAAGGACAGCGTACTGAAGTACGATGTCGCCTTGAAGACCGACAAATACGTGCTTGTCGTCCACGGAACACCTGATGAGGTGGAAAAGGCCAAGGACATCATTGCTGGCACGGAACAGAGCCATTACGCGGTTTACGGCCAGGCCGTTCTCGTCTAAGAAGCAGCCTGACTGCGCTGCGACTGTGTCGGGCTCCAAACGTATCGTATGGGGCCTGCTCTTTTGCAGCGCGGCATGTGAAGACCAGAAGAGACAATTCATCCAAAGAGTACATACAAAAGGAGAGGCAATGTTAATCAAAGCGAAGGCTCTGAAGGGTTACTCACTCAAGAGTCTCGATGGAGACATAGGGTCGGCCAGCGAGTTCTTCTTCGACGACCAGTATTGGGCAATTCGTTACCTCGTCGCAAACACCGGAACCTGGCTTAGCGGCAGGAAGGTATTGATCTCACCTTATTCACTTGACGGTGTCAATACTGCTGAAGGGAAGGTGTTCGTTCTCTTAAACAGGAAGCAGATCGAGGAGAGTCCGTCCGTCGACATGGACGAGCCCGTTTCCCGCCAGTACGAGGGCTTATATAACGGATACTATGGATATCCCAACTACTGGGGTGGTCCATACATGTGGGGAGGCAATCCATATATTCTGCGGGATCGGAGCAGATGGGGATTGGCCGCCTCTCAAGCAATGGGATGGGACCGACATCTTCGCAGCACCGACGAAGTAACGGGCTACCATTTCGCGGCTCTTGACGGCGAGATTGGTCATGTCGATGACTTCATCATCGATGACGAGACCTGGGCAATTCGCTACCTTGTTGTGGCGACAAAGAACTGGTGGCCTGGGAAAAAGGTGCTGATTTCGCCAAAGTGGATCGAGAACGTGAGTTGGGAAGAGAGGGAGGTTGCAATCGGCCTGTCTCGCGAGACGATAAAGGCGGCGCCGGAATATACCGACGAGTCTCTGCTCACACGGGATTACGAAACAGGCTTGTATGGGCACTACAATCGTGAGGGATATTGGGTCGAGGAACTCGCAGCGGTCTGAATGCAATTCAACATGTTGCTTCAGCAGCTCCGTATTGAATGCGCCCAGTGAAAGAATAAGCCGCAGACTCCTGCTCCTGCATGGGTCTGTGGCTTACCCTGCGTTGCCCCTGCCATTTCCGAACCAAATGTGAGACGGATTTGAACAGGTGGGTTTCAGCTTCAAATTCCCCTAGATGCCGCCTTTACCAAGCAGTATGCCGATACCGTAGGTCACCACGCCTTCAGCTCCACCGACAAGGGTCATCTCAACACCGGAGGACCACCAGGAGCGCACTGTAATCAAGGATTTTGCGGCGCCGACTGCAAAGTGCGCGGCCAGCGAGATGATTGCCGCGGCGATGACCGCCTCGAGCCCATGCATGAAGAAGAAGGGGATGACCGGAATACTGGCCCCAATAGCGGTAGAGAGAGCACCGGAACTGGCCGAGACCAGCGGGTTGGAGAGTGCTTCTTCAGAGGAGCCAAGGCGCTCGCTGGCCAGAGCACGTAGCAACTGATCGGGATTGTCGGCAATGTGGTTGACCATGTGTTGGGCGTCATCCTCTGGCAGGCCCTTGACCTGGTAGTAGAGGGAGAGCAGTTCTCGAGCTTCAGGGCCGTTCATTTGGATGGCTTCGCGTTCGCGCGCAACCTCGGCGTGGTAGATCTCGCGCTCGCTTTTGGCGGCGAGATATGCGCCTGAGCCCATCGAGAGGGCGCTCGCGATCATGCCCGAGAGTCCCGCGAGGAGAACATATTTGCTGTCGCCGGCAGTTGCTCCTGAGACACCGGAGACGATGCCGAAGATAGCGCCGAGACCATCATTCACGCCATAGATGGCATCACCGATCCAGGCTCCAGGCCGCTTGCGACCTTGATCGCTCTTTGCCAGCAACTCTTTGAGAGCCGCTTTAATGTCGGGTTTGGGCGAACTGACGGACGCGGGATAGTGGCCACGTAGCAGAGATCCAAGTTCCTGGTAGTGATCTTTTTCGTCTTCAATAACGTGATTGAGGATGGCGATGGAGCCCGTATCGCCCAATTCCTTGAGCTGCTCGCCGTATTTCGCAATGTCGCGGCTTTCGTCGATCTCCAAACGACGCAGGGCCATTTGGATGCCGCCGGCGCGGTTGGCCAATGAGTCCGCATCCCCATGCTCACTGCCTTTGTACACCGGTTCTGGGCCATTCAACTCACGGATGCGCCCGGCCCACAGTGCCGCGTGCTCCCATTCGGCACCAGCCAAGTGGCGTAGTACTAGCGCCCGTACAGGGTCGCTGTCGCGCTCCGCCAATGTCTGATAGGTCCGGTTCCCCTCCATCTCGGCTTGCCAGTTGGCATCAAGTGCCGCGAGGACTTTCTCAAGCTTGCCGCCGGTCAACACTTCAATGGCCATGTGTCTCTTCCATTTAGCAGGTCGGCGAATAGGAGGCCCGGAGAGGTGTGAATTGAGTCGTGCGGACTTGCCGAACCGGCAGGTTTCCTTTCGTGGTCGGAGCGACACCAAACCAAGTGTCGCTCCGATTCCGCGAATTTAAGGGATCGCCAGGGCTCAATAAGAAACAGTGAGGAGATTTGAAACGCTACCAACGCCCGGTGCGGAGAAGGCGGCATGCTCGGCATCTTCGCGCTCGTTCCATGTATGCACATGTCCGCGCAGTGTCACCATGTTGCCAGAGGTCTCGACGGTAATATCCTTCGCCTCAATCTGGGCATCGCGCTTGAGTGCGTCTTCGATCTTGATCTTGACGCCAGTGGTACTCACGGTCGGCTTGAGTTCAATTTCATTCAACACCGCTTTTACACCGCGCAGAGACCGAACAGCTCTTGCAGCTTCTTCCTTCTGGTATTGCCACTCTGCGGTTCCCTGAAGCGTGACCCACCCCTTCGAGACCTTGAGCTTGATAGTGTCAGGCACCTGGGAATTCCAGTTCAAGTGATTGGCAGCCGCCGACGCAATGTCTTCGTCCGTGCGCTCACTCTCGAAGGGTAGATCGACGATGATCTCACTTGCGACCGAGGTGACGTCGACGACCCGGAGGGCTGCACGCTCGGCTGCCCACTTCTCATACAAACTACCAACATGCCCATCAAGCTCGACAACTCCTTCGTTGACCGAGACGCCAATCTTGGTTGCGCAAACGCTCGGTTCCCAACGCAATTCCTGCTCCACATTGTTCTTGATCGTTTCTGCTGTTTTCACTCGAACACCTTTTCTTCTGGTTAGACTATCAATTGAACTTTGTGATCCTACACGGCATCGTGGCTAAATCATTGCAGGGTCGAGGTCCTGGAACTGTGCCGAATTGCTCTGCGCTAAGGCTGACGATCCACCCTGCGCCCAAAGCTGTGACTCTCTGTATACCCATCCATGGACATCGAGCGGAGCATTTCTTGCGGAAAGTCCGAATGCGATGAGCAAACTAGAACAACATTTTTCCTTGACGGATGAAATGCTCAGAGGATGCATGATCATATTCGCAACGACCATGAAGACCTCCTTGAGAGTCTCGTTGGCGGCAAGTTGCCGCGCAATCTAAGTTGGAGTGCTGTAGTTGACCTCATTGGACAGATTGGCGAGGTCGAGCCGCACGGGAACGACGAATTTGCGTTCGTGGTAGGTTCCCAGAGGGGTTTCTTCAAGAAACCCAGCACCCATAATCTCGAAGTAGAAGAGATTTCGAGGCTGCGTCAGTTTCTAAAAGAAGCTGGCGTTCTTGGGAAAGCCGCAAAAGCACACCAAATCGGACGAATGGTCGTGGTCATTGACCATCACGTCGCCCATATTTACCACGATCTCGGCGGCAGCCGGCCTGAAGATGAACTCACTGTCAAGCCGTACGATCCTTTCGGTTTCCAACATCATTTGATCCATCGGAAGGAAGCCCATTACAAGGGCGACCATGTTCCCGAGGAGGATTCCTACTACGAAGAGATAGCCACTGACCTTGTCCACGCCGAAGCAATCATCCTGATTGGCCATGCAACGGGAAAGAGCAGCGCGATGGAGTTTCTGAGCGAATACCTGAAAAGCCATCATCCAGAGACATTCAAGCGAATCATCGCGACTGAGACGGCGGATCTTTCCGCGCTGACCGAGCCGGAGATCGAGGCGATTGCGAAGAAGCACCTCGGCGCCCCGTCAGTTGTCCCCTTGAGGACTGATTGGGGCGGCCTGCGCAAGGAGCACGTGTAGGAACATTGTGGGGAGGCCCAGATTCATATCGGCGCAGGTCTGGGCAAGAACATATCGGTTCACCCATGGCCGCAGATCCAAACGATGAGGACTTCATGCCAGGATACAAATCGATCGACAGGATTCGAACTGTCACTGCCAGCACATTTGACCGGCTGGTATTGAAAGGTGAAGGACCGATCGTAGTCGAGTTTATGTCTTACGGATGCGCGCATTGCGGTGTGATCGAGCCGGATCTTCAGCAAGTTGCAGAGATCGTGGAATCCACGGAGAAGATCTTCAGGGTAAACATTGCTCTCGACCGGGAACTTGCCGATCTATACGAGGTCCAAGGGACGCCCACGCTGATCATGTTTCTGAACGGAGCGATCGTCGGGCGCGATGAGGGGCCAAGTCCAGATGTATCGAACCTCCTGGCTGTGGTGAAGCAACCATACGAATCATGAAATGAGATTGGATCATGCAGAGCAAGTTGCAGTCCACGCCAATCCTGCTGTTCAACGACGAGTGTGGAGTCTGTCGAAGCATTGCGAGTTGGGTGAAGAAGCAGGCGCAGGCAGGATCGGGCGCGACTTCGATTGTCGTACGACCGATTGGCCAGGATCCCGATGAGTTGCTGTCACTCAATCAAGGCCTGAATATCTGGGATGCCTACGCGACAATTCATCTACTGATGCCGGATGGCTCAATGAAACTCGGCGGGGAAGCCGTTGCCGAGGTTCTGCGACATTTACCCAGTACCAGATGGTTCGCCTGGACCTTCGCAATCAGCGTCTTTGGGGTTCGGCCATTTCAGGCGATACTTAACCTGGCTTATGCCATCCTGGCAGACGTGAGGCCAGTGTTTGGCTGTGAGAGTTGCGGCACGCCAAGCCCTTGGGTCCGTCCGATCCGATGGATAGTCGAATGGGTGGAGTCACTCTTCGGTGGAATTCATCACCCGAGTCCAAGTCGCCATTTCACCTCCTTGCCGGCGAGAGGGCGTCCTCCGCAAACGCACCACATCTAACTTCCGATGTTCAATGCGAAGATCGACGGGTAGCTGTCCCGCCCATCAGGCTTCATGCCCTTAATCTCTCAGCAGGCACCGAGGCTTGGCGGGCGAGTTTAGGATCGACTTGGGTTTCTTGCCCGCGGCAAACTCGTCAATTACCTGACTGATGTAGTTCGCCGTTCCGGCCAGCATTAGGTCCGTTAACCCTGCAATGTGTGGAGTGACCAGGACCTGAGGAAGTTGAAGCAAAGGATCCCTGCGATCAGGTGGTTCATTCTTCAATACGTCGAGCCCCGCAGCCGAAATCTGCCCATGTGTAACCGCATCGACAAGTGCTGTCTCATCGATGAGCATGCCGCGAGCGATGTTGACAAGGATGGCCCCGCGCTTCATCGCGGCAAGTTGAGCCGCATTGATAAGGTTTTCGTTTTCCTTGCTGGCTCGAACGCAAATGACAACAAAATCCGCATTAGCGACTGCGGTGTTCAGTTGATCAGCGGGATAGGCAATAACATCGGCAGGGGCATTCTCCGGGTGCTCATCTGTGGCAACCATCTTCACACCAAAAGGACGCAAACGATCTACGAGCTGTTGTCCGATGGTCCCCAGGCCAACGATGCATACCGTTTTCCCGCTGAGTGCGAGGCTGAGCGTGGGCGGCCTGACAGAGTCTCCTCGAAGGGAAGTGAGAGCCTCTCCTAGATGTCGCGCCGCGCCGAGCAAAAGCAAGACCGCGAATTCCGCAACAGAAGTGGCATTCCCGGTGAGATCGGCTGGGGCATACGAAACCCAAATGCCGAGTTCGCTGGCAGCCTCGATGTCGACCTCCTCATACCCGTCGCTGGCCGTCTGGATGAACTTGAGTTTGGGCTGGCTTTGAAGCAACGCGCGACCGACATATCCCATGGCGAGAAGCACATCGAAATCGAATGCAGGTGCGTCCTTGCCACCAATCCACTCAACTACTTCATGGTGTGCCAGTGCTGTACGAAACCTTTTCAGAAGCTCCGATGTAAAGAAGTTCGGGGTATGGAGAAATGCAATCTTCATGTTCATCCCTTCAAGTTTGCTTACCAAATGGAGATAGATGGCTAAAATACCTTGGTCGTTCAGGAAATACCGAGGCGAGCAAGGACTGGAATCTTAACTACATTCAGGATTGCGCCGAAGACAACAGCAGCGGCAAACTCGCTGGCTATCACCGCCAGGGGCAATGGCGCCATTGCGATTCCAATGGTTGCGAGAGTCGAAATGATAAGGACATCGGCTACTGAAGAGAGTACGAGCCAAATGCTGGGCCGCAAACCCCACAGATGCTGGCGTCCGCGAATGACATAGGTCGTGGCCTGGCTGCCAAACACAATGCTCACCACGGTGAGCGTTTGAAGTGCCTCGATGCCGAGATGCAACTGAAACTTGCCCACTGCCAGGATCGCTGTCGAGAATGCAAGAAAGCAGAGTCCGAGCATCACTCCGGCAGTTGTGATTCGGCCGATCTGCCAGGAGTTCGGCATTGCTGATGGCCGCACTCGGTCAGTGGTGAGCGACATGGCAAGGAAGTCGCCGGTGATCATCACAATGACCATCAGCATCGGAGTCAGCACTGCGTGTCCGGTCATGACCAGGCCAACCGCCAGCAAGAGCGCTTGAAATACTTTCTTCTGGACCGAGTTGAGCGTGTAGGTGAGAATGCGCTGAAAAGTTAGTCTGCCTTCTTTCACAGCATCCACAATGCCGCCGAGGCCTGCCTCGGTTAGAACAACGCCGGCGGCCGATTTGGCTACGTCGGTTGCGGTCGAGACGGCAATGCCAATCTGTGCCTGGCGGAGCGCGGGAGCGTCATTGGCGCCGTCGCCACACATCCCAACTGTATGTCCGCTCTTCTGGAAAGCCTTGACGAGGTCAAACTTGCCTTCCGGAAGAACACCTGCAAAGACCGAGAAGTCTTCCGGTTGAATGCCGGCTGGCAGCTTGCCGGGCGGACAGACTGCCCCCTTCAATCCAACCGCGTGGGCGACGATCTCGGCGGTGGCGGGAGCATCGCCTGTGACCATTACGGTGCGCACGCCGAGCCCATTCAACTCTGAGATGAGAGAGATCGAGTCCGTACGCGGCGGATCGCTGAGGGCAATCAATCCAATGATCTGGTTGGATGCCGCTGGTCCCGCTGCAACTGCCAAAACTCGAAAACCTTGCTTCTCAAGTTCGTCGGCGATAGCGGCCGCGGCGGGAGAGGGCGCAGTGAGGGCCACAACCGCAGTGAATGCGCCCTTGATGATTCGTTCGGAACTACCGGCTGGATCTGTCGCGGTTGCTTCCGAGGTTTTCTTGACCGGATCGAACGGAACAAAAACGGCAAGCTTTGGCAAGCCGGTGGCTGTCTTCTGCGACGCGGCAAGTCGAATGGCCGCATCAACTGGATCCTGGCCCCCTTCGGAACTCGCCAGCGCCGCCATTCCGAGAACGTGGGCTTCGTCGAATCCTGGTAATGGGCGTACGCTTGCGACAGTGAGTTCATTGCGGGTCAGAGTTCCGGTTTTGTCTGAACACAACACATCGATCGATGCGGCTTCGTCCACGGCTGAAAGCCGTGTTGGCAACACGCCCTGCTTGGCGAGAGCACGAGCGCCAATCGCGGCAGCGAGGGTAAATGTCGCCGGCAATGCGACTGGGATGATGGCGAGGACCGATGTCAGCAAAAGCGGAATCATCTCGGTTGAGGGCATCGCATGGTAATACGCATAAGCGCCCATTGCAACGATGATTAGGCAATTGAAGACCGCCAGGTTGCGGATGATCCTGAGGACGGCCGTCTGCTGTGTACTCACTACGTGTGCGGATTGAACGAGTTCCGCCGTGCGGCCAAACTTGGTGCGGGTCCCCGTAGCCGTTACGATAGCGGTGGCCTCGCCGCGCCGCACCAGAGCCCCTGCAAACGTGTCAGTGCCGGAACCTGCGTCAATGGGGAGGGATTCGCCCGTAAGCATCGACTGGTCGAGCTCAACCGACCCGCCGGTCAGGTGCACATCCGCGGCCACGACTCCGCCAAGCGACAGCTTCACTTGGTCGCCGCACACCAGTTCCGCCGCTGGTATTGTCTTCCATTTGCCGTCCCGCTCGACCGAGGCGTTGAGTGCCAGACGAGATTTGAGAGCGGTGAGAGTTGCCTGGGCGCGGCTTTCCTGGAAGTAAGCCAGAGCCGCGTTGAAAACGAGCAGCGCTGCTATGACACCAGCTTCGTAATACTTATGCAGGACGGACTCAAGCACGATGGACGCTTCAAGCAGCCATGGCACGGGAGCCCAGAATTTGGCCAAAGCGTCGCGCAGTGAATGAGCAGACGTGTCCGGCATTGCATTGGGCCCGTCCTTTTCAAGACGAGCGCGCGCTTCTTCGCTTGTGAGGCCAGTTGGTGCGCTATCCTGAGCCGGTCGTGCGACCTGCCTGTCGGATGTCGGGGCGACAAAAGTCGTCGAGCTCACGATTGGCCAACTGTACCGTTGATCTCGCTACCACCATTCTATCGAGCGGTTAGAAGCGCTTTTCAGATGCGTTTCTGGATTGGCTGAGTGGAGAAGCAAAAGTGGACATTGCACAAGCTTCACGACCTTCTCGGCGATTGAGCCAAAGACGAGAGGATGCCAACCGGAGATGCCGTGAGTAGAAATCACAACCATGTCCACATGTTCACGTTCTGCAATATCAATGATTGCTCCGGCAACGTCATTGCCGAATTCGACGCTAAAACTCGAGTTGATACCTCTCGCCTTAAGAGCTAACTGACACTTGGCCAGGAGGCGCTCAGCGTGCGCCCCCATCTTCTGCCGGAGAGCATCGTCGGGAATGGCATACGTAAGAGCAAAAAATGAAAGGCAGGGGACGACGTTGACCATGACAAGGCTGGCCTGAAAATGTTCCGCGAGATCGCTCGCTGCGTCCAAAGCCGCCTGAGACGACGGGCTAAAGTCGATGGGCACAAGAATGCTTGTCGGGATAGAAGAGAAGGGATGATCGTCCGGCATGATTGCCCTCGGTGATTCATTAGAGTGACTTAGATTCAAGTCTCCTTTGTTGTGAGTGCAATGGCTGTGCTCTTTTGGCCATCTGAGGGCGGCACATCAGCATCAATCGACCGGACGCTTTGGTCGGGGCTGTTCGATAAGCGCGGGGTCTGATCGCGATTGCGCGCGAACTCCATTCGGCCGACATCGATTCGCACAGACGACTATAATAGAGTTGATTCCGAAAAGAGACCTACTCTGTTAAAGAAACCCTTGCTTATCAGTTTCGTAGCTGCGTTGGCATTCTCTCTCATTCCCGCTGCGAAGGCGGCAGGCGCAGCAACGGCAGCAGATTCTAAGCCCTACCGGCTTCGTCTCTACCACCTTCATACTGGAGAGCATCTGGATGTGGTCTACCGGATAGGCGATCAATATCTTCCGGAGGGCGTTGCGGCGCTGGATCATTTTCTTCGTGACCACCGTACCGGCGACGAGAAGGACTATGACGTCCGGGAGTTCGACCTGCTGCATGATCTGTTGGCCAAACTGGGACACCTCGACAGCGAGATCGACATCGTCTGCGGGTATCGCACCCCGTGGAGCAACAACTACCTCCGCGAGCATAGCAATGGCGTTGCGCTGCACAGCCAGCACATGGAGGCTAAAGCCATCGACATTCGCATTCCAGGGATACCTATCGCTCAACTTCGCGATGCTGCGCTGTCCCTAAGGCGCGGGGGTGTCGGTTACTACGCTCAATCCGATTTTGTGCATGTGGATGTAGGCCCGGTGCGCCGCTGGTAGCCGAAATTGCGATCATTCGTGATTCCGGTTCTTTGCGAGGGCATCGTTAAGAGCCCCGTCAAGTCCGTAGATGTCATCGTAGAAATAGACTTCGCTATTCTCCTCGACAATCGCCGTTAGATAAACGATCACGACCGGCACTGGCCTGGTTAGATTCACCTGCTGATTATCAGGACCTGATTGCATGGCAGCCCTTATCGTTTCCAGAGTCCACTTCGGCTGGTCCTGGAGCAGCCACGCCGCAAGTTCCGCCGGCTTCTCCACGCGAATACAGCCATGACTGAAGTCGCGCCGAGATTGACTGAACAACTGTGGAGCCGGCGTGCTGTGCAGGTATACATCGAATTCATTGGGAAACATGAATTTGACCAAGCCAAGCGCGTTCCGCGGCCCGGGCTTTTGCCGTATCAGAAGCCTGCCTGACTTTATCTCAGCCAGAATGGCTCGATTCACAGCTCCTGCGGCTACGATGTGCCCATTCTGGTCCGTGGCCTCGAAGCCCTTCCTCGCCAGGTAGCGCGGGTCCCTTTGAAGCTTGGGAACGATCTCCGCGCGAGTAATGTCGAGGGGAAGATTCCAATACGGCCGGAAGATGATGTACTTCATTTCCTTGGCAAAGACCGGCGTCTGATGATTGAGCGCCTTCCCCACCACAACATTCATTCGCAACGCAGTGGTGTGATCGTCTGAGAATACCCTCAGTCTGAATCCCGGGATATTGACCATCACAGGCAATTGCGGATAATCCGCCGGCAGCCATCTCCACCTCTCCAGAGAATCTTCCAGCTGAATGACGCGGGTGCTAAGCGGCACATTCAACTCGTGCAACGTCGATTTGTCCAGTTTGCCTTCGGACTTCAACCCGTGCCGGAGTTGAAAGTGCTTAACCGCTTCTACCAATGGCCCATCATAGGTGGTTGCGTTCGGATCGACTGCAGCACCCTGCGGAAAGTCGCCAAGCATGCGAAGACGTTCACCCAACGGCACCGCGCCAGCATAGGCGGTGCCATCTATCACGGTTTGTTGCGGATCAGGCAACGGAGTGCTATGGTCCTGGGCCGCCAAGGTCAGATAAGTGTGTAACGCGGCCTCGGTGCGTTGGTAGCCAAGGTATTGGGGCTCAACCTTGCTCAATATGTCCGGGAGATTGCTCGCAGTCAGAACCTCCTGTACCAAGAACTGCCGCAAGTCGTAGTGGTGATTATCGAGATCAATGCCAAACTCTGAGGGCTTTGGATTGACCCTTCCGATGCGGAGATTGGAGAGATACCTCATCGTGTTGACCGTCAAGGCGACGTCAAATTGTGCCACAGCACCCGCACTTCCAGACCCGGCTTTGAGAGCAATCAGTCGCGCAGGCCAGAGCGATGCTTGGTAGTCCTCTGGATTGAGCCCTTGTTGTTGGCTGTTTTGGAGCGCCGAAATGACGGCGAGTGCCTGTGGGGTTGCTTGTCCTTCGCGAACCCACGCGGGAGCGTATTGGATCGCCTCATACACTTTCTGAGCATTCTGGCGATCATCGATGAAGTTCGCCGAATGGCTCTCGGAGGGCGTTCCTGCAGACGTTAACGTGCGCAGTCTCTCGGCTACGGCTCCCGCATCTGCTGCTTTGCCTCCAATGCGCGGCAGGGTCCCCGGCTGCACATGGCAACCGACCGCAAGCAGACACAAGACGAGCGACAGCGCCACTCCCATGGGGGCAATCGCGAAGTCATTGAAAGAAATTCCTATGGGCTTGGGCTTCTGCCGGTAGCTATCGCGGGTGTATTGGTGCAACTGTGACGCTTTGGGCGATGATTGATGTGCAGAGCGCCCCTGAGCAGAAATGGTAATCAATGGGCTTGCCGGGCGCGAGGCTGGTGTGCCGAACTGACTAGACGGTGCGCACGCATGAGGTCCGACGCTTCTGTGACCATTGCCATGTTCTGTGCAATGGTCTTCTGCCACCAGATGTTAAACCCGTCGGCGGCAAGACTTGGATTCGGAAAAGTGTGTTGGTCGTTTGGCTTTTTGCGCACTGCGAAGGTCTGAGTGCTTTGCGCTTTGAATTCTGAAAACATGTTGATTTCGTCCTATTCCGATCCGGAATCGCTTATAGAGGATCAGTTGGCAGAATTGCGTGCATAAAATCGATCGGTTCTCTAAATTGGCCGAACGGGTTCTGATCCAGCGTGGCCGCCGAAACCGCTGTGCAAGACAATGTCAACTGGTCAGCATCGGCTGGCCATGAACACAGTAGCTGCCCGATCCGGAACCATCGAGGATGAATCGTGCGCCATACACAGCGTCGGATGAGCCATGGACAATTAACAGGAACTTGTCGGTTTTCAATGCCGCTTCATACTTAATGACGCTGTCCTTCGGAATGCCAATACTCACAAGGCCTGCTCCGAGAGCGCTGACCCCGCCGACAACAACCGCCCCCTCAAGGCCTGCGATAATCCAGCTAACCAGTGGACCTGCGACAAGAACTGGCCCAATGCCCGGTATTGCAAAGAATGCGGACCCAAAGAGCAGCCCCCAGAATCCACCCCAAAATGCTCCAATCTTGCCCCAGTGCTTCATCCGATCGCCAGCCGTGTAATAGCCAACCACATGTTCATCGGTATGTACGCCTCTGCCCGCGATCGAGAGGCTCTTCATATCGACACCGGCCAGTTGGAGAGCCTTAACGGCGCGTTCCGCCTGCTCGTGAGAGTCGTATACGGCGACAACTGAGTTTGTTGCTGACATTGCATTCTCCCGGTTTCTTCGCATCAATAATGAGGCTGGGTACGGATTGCGACAAGTGAGGAGCAAGAACGATGACCATGGCTTTCTCTGTGGAGCCCGTGGGCGATCGTTGAAAGTCTGCCCCGACTGTAGAGGCCGACCCCATGCGGTCAGAATGATTCTGCGATCTGGGGCGGCTGACCATCTGTTCAATTCGATACAGTCATTCCCGCGTTACCGATTGACAATCGCATTGTGCGCTCGTAGCACTAACGGATAGAGTCCCTTAGCGCAACCACAACTAGATTGACCGGGCAAAGAGAAAGTGTGAAGTGATCCCTGTGAAACGACCTGATGATGAAGCGGCAACATATCTTGTAGGCGGCGGCATCGCTTCTCTTGCCGCTGCAGTTTTCCTCATCCGCGACGGGGATGTGAAAGGGCACACAATCACGATCCTGGAGGAGTCATCCCGGATCGGCGGCAGCCTTGACGCGGCCGGAAACGCGACAGACGGCTACGTGATGCGCGGCGGCCGCATGATTGAGAGCAAATATCTGTGCACCTACGACCTCTTTTCATCGATTCCGACTCTCGATGGAACCAAGACAGTGACGCAGGAGATATTTGACTGGAACGAGACGATGAAGACATCATCCAAGTCCCGCCTCTTTAGAGATGGACGCAGGGTTGATGCGCCGAGGTTTGGTTTGAGCGAGAAGGATATTCTCGACCTTGAGCGCCTGGCGATCGAACCGGAGGAGTTTCTTGGACGAACTACGATCTCCGACCAGTTTGCCCCGGGATTCTTTGAGACGGACTTCTGGCACATGTGGTGCACCACCTTCGCTTTCCAGCCCTGGCATAGCGCAGTCGAGTTCAAACGCTATCTGGTGCGCTTCACTCATATGGTGTCCGGTTTCAATACGCTTACCGGCATTATGCGAACTGTGTACAACCAGTACGAATCGATGGTGCGACCACTTTACGAGTGGCTTGAGGACCGTGGTGTTAGGTTCATGCTGAACACAACCGTCATCGATCTCGGACTTCTTACTGACAGGGCCGGCTTCGCCGTGGATAAGATCGTGGTCCAAGAAAACGGCGTTCTCAGAAGCATTCGTGTTACCGAAGACGACAAAGTCATCGTGACTGTCGGGTCCATGACCGAAGGATCGAGTCTGGGTTCAATGGACTCTGCAGCCGTTTTACTGGGGAAGACCGACGGTGGTTCCTGGGCTCTCTGGGAGAAGATCGCGGCTGGCCAAACGCAGTTCGGGCATCCTTCGAACTTCGCCGATCACATTGAACAATCGAAGTGGATGTCCTTTACAACCACACTTCGCGACTTCACGTTCTTCCAATTGATCCGGGATTTGACGGGCAACGTACCCGGAGAAGGCGGGCTCATTACCTTCCCGGAGTCCAGTTGGCTTGCTTCAATAGTGTTGCCCCATCAGCCGCATTTCATTGGGCAGCCTGAGGGAGTCGAGGTCTTCTGGGGTTACGGACTGTTCGTCGATGTGCCCGGCAATTTCGTGAAGAAGCCCATGTCGGCATGTACCGGGCGCGAAATCATGACGGAGATCATCGGCCATTTGCGCCTCCAAGAGCGTGGGGCCAGGATTCTTGAAACCTGCATTTGCATCCCGTGCATGATGCCCTTCATCACCAGCCAGTTTCTTCCCCGGAGCAAGGACGATCGAGCTATGGTCAGGCCGGACGGTTCAAAGAATCTGGCCTTCGTCGGGCAGTACTGTGAACTTCCCGACGATGTGGTGTTCACGGTTGAGTACTCCATTCGCTCCGCGCAGACGGCAGTCTACTCTCTCTTAAACCTGAACAAACAGATTCCCGCTGTGTACAAAGGCCAATTCAATCCCCGCGTGTTGCTTGAAGCGTTCAGGGCTTTGCATGAGATTGGCGTCTAGGCACGAAGGACGGTCCGCCGCTTGTCATGAGTTTCAAAACTATGGGAGCGGTCAGTGCGCTAACCGGATCTTCCGCAACAGCGTCTTGTATTCGACGCTCGACGTAGGATGCTGTTTTCTGAATCCCAATTACCCGCACGAAGAAGAGGAACCATATGGCACAAGTGTTGATGAAGGCGGTTCTGCTGCGCGGTTATGGCGACGTCAGCCAACTGTCGTACGAAGATGTGCCTGAACCTCTGGCGGCGGCCGGTGAAGTGCTCGTAAAGACGATTGCGGTGAGCATCAATCCAATCGACTGGAAACTGCGTCGCGGTGATCTCAAGGAGATGATGCCGCTCGAATTTCCGACAATTCTTGGCCGCGACCTTTCGGGCGAGGTGGTTGCCCTCGGAGAAGGGGTGAAGGGCTTGAAGGTGGGCGAACGAGTATTCGGCCTGGTGAATCGCTCCTATGCCGAGTATGTGGTGTGCAAGCCTGTGGATCTGGCGCGCACTCCTGAGAATCTTGACGGCTTCGACGCGGCGGCATTGCCTCTCGTTTTGCTGACCGGCTCCCAGGTGATTGAAGTCGGCGTTCGGCCACGGCCCGGTGAAATCATACTCATTACTGGCGCAATCGGTGGCGTCGGTCGAACTGCTGTCCACGTTGCCAAACAGCACGGCGCTCATGTGATTGCGGGCGTTCGCTCCAGCCAGAGGGCGGAGGCGGAAGGCTTGGGTGCGGATCGTGTGATTGCATTGGACGATATGAAGGAGATTGCCGGCTTGCCGGAACTCGATGCCGTCGCCGATATGGTGGGGCATGAGACTATTGACCGGATTCTGCTTCGCATCAAGAAGAACGGGGTGCTGGCAACCGTTCTCGGCGCGCCGCCTTCCGCAGAAGGACGCGATCTGCGCGTTGTGAGCATCTGGGCTCAGCCTGATTCAGTGAGATTGGAGGAGCTTGGACGGGAGGTTGCGCGAGGATTGTTTTCCATTCCGATCAGCAAGAGGTTCGAGCTTTCGCAGATCCGTGAGGCGCAGCAACTGGCGGAGAAGGGCGGCATCGGGAAGATAGTTCTAATTGTGTAGAAACTTCTGAACCTATGCAGTGGCGAGACATCGAGAGTCTTCAGAAACTGCGGCACCCCCATTTCTTTCCGCGCGACTAGCCGATCGTCAATCTGACGAAGGCAAGAAGCTTGCATTGTCGTCTTAAGTTTTTCATTCCCATTCGCGGTCACGATTCGTGGTTCGGAAAACGACAATTATTTCCACACAGCCATTCGCTCTCAATTTGTGGTGTCCAAATCGGTGTGGAAGGGATGCAATGAAGAATACCCTCGAAAGCCCGAAGAATGAGTTGGCGAATGACCTTTGCAAGCAGCCGACAATGTTTGGGAGCGGCGATAGCGGCTGGCCGTACCTGGCACTCAAGAACGTTTCGATGTCCTTTGGATCGAAACTGGTGCTCAACAATGTGACCTTTGAGGTCATGCCTGGAGAGACAGTCTGCGTCATGGGGCGCAGTGGAGTCGGCAAGTCGGTATGCTTGCGAATCCTTATGGGATTTCTCAAGCCCGACTCGGGAAGAGTCATTGTCGCGCACGAGGACATCACAGACTTTTCTGACCAGCAGCTCGCCCAGATTCACAAAAAGGTTACGATGGTGTTCCAGAGCGGTGCGCTTTTTGACTCCCTTACCGCAGGTGAGAATGTGGCATTCCCGCTGCGCGAGCTTGGCGGGGTCAACGAGACTCGAATCGACGAAACCGTTGATTCCATTTTGGACATGGTCGGAATCAGGGGTGAACGCGATCGTTTCCCCGCCGAGATATCGATGGGGATGAGACGGTCGGTCGCAATTGCGAGGGCGATTGCGGAGAAGCCCGAAGCTGTGCTCTATGACGAACCAACTACCATGGTGGATCCACTGATGGTACATCGGTTGGGCAACCTGATCGCGCGCCTCAAGGTTCAATTCAAACTGACCAGTCTTGTGGTCACGCATGATACCCGCCTTGCGGCAAAACTCGCCGATCACATTCTCTTCCTGGACCAGGGAAAGGCACTCTTCTTTGGCACAGCCGCGGAAATGGAGCTTTCATCCGAGCCTCACATCCAGGAGTTCCTTAGCGATGATCGGCTGGATTCTCAGGCTGTGGCCATTTAGAAGATGCGAGGGCGCGCTCTGACAGGCCTATAGTGAATGCGCTAACGCATAGCGACTTAATCGACACAATTGCGGGGGGGAAAGAAGAAGAAAGTGAGGAAGGAACTGATAAAGGCCATTCTGCTGCATGGACTACCCGTCCACCTTTGCAATAAACCTGGGACTTGGTGAGATCGCCGGATTGGATGAACTCACCGCCAACTTGTCTTGCATTCTACGATGAAGGGTAAAATCCAGGCAGGGGAGACGATAGGCGATGTGCTTTTCAGCAACGGCGAACTTTGTCGGCAGCGGGATTCTTGGAGCCGTCGGCGTCGTCACATTGAGCAAGGTAAAGCACCGGCGCGAATTGCTCTTCGCGGCCCTCCCCACACTGTTTGCTGTCCATCAGTTTATCGAGGGATTCGTCTGGCTCGGGCTAGATGGTACTCTCCCGCCTCAGATAACCCACAATATGGGCGAGGCATACATGTTGTATGCTCAAGGGCTCCTGCCTTTTCTCTTACCTTTAGGCGTGCTGCTATTTGAACCCGATGTGAAGAGCCGCAGGCGCATGCTGCCCTTCCTCTTGCTCGGTGGAGCGACAGGACTCTATGTTTTGTGGGCGTTGGCGGCGTATCCACTGCAGATCTACGTCAAGCAAGACAGCATCGTCTACATCAATCAAGCGACAAACAATCCTGTGGTTGCGTCTTTCTACGTGATCGCAACGTGCGGTTCGCTGTTCTTTTCGAAGGTTAGGACGATGGTGCTGTTCGGCGCTGCAAACCTGGCAATTCTCCTTATCGTAACTGCGGTCAAAGTGTACGCGTTCACCTCCCTTTGGTGTGCGTACGCTGCAATCGCAAGTGTGATTATCCTCGTCTACTTCTGGAGAAGTAGCGAAGACCGTCCGTTCCTCTACGCGGAGGCACGATGAGAAACGGTGTGCCGAAGCCAAAGCCGCGAATGGACGAGAGCAAAAGCCGTCGACTCCGCAATCTCACCGCCGTTGTTACCGATTCACTTCATGAATTCTGCATACGCGCCAACTGACGCATAAGGGCGCTATCGGCCCAATCCTGCTCGCCCGTAGGACCATCGGAACTGTTGGATCTGAGGGTTGATGAGCGTCCTGAAGTGTTCGAGCGATGGCGAACACTGTGTGCAAAACCGAGCAGAGGATGCTCGCTGGAGAGAGTTCAATGAGAGTAACGCACCTTTTCAAAAGGACTCATCCTATGGTTTCTCTGTTTGACCCCATCCAGATCGGCGAGATCCACTTGCCGAATCGGGTTATTATGGCTCCGCTAACTCGCTTGCGGGGCACATCAAAGCACATTCCCACGCAACTCATGGTCGAGTACTATACCCAGCGGGCAAATGCGGGCCTAATCATCTCCGAAGGCATACCAGTTGTACCGCAGGGCGTTGGCTACGCAAATGTGACGGGGATCTGGTTGCCTCAGCAGATCGAGGCGTGGAAGCTGGTGACCCAGTCGGTGCACCATGCCGGCGGTCGCATCTTTGCACAACTCTGGCATGTGGGGCGCATCTCGGACCCACGCTTTCTTGATAGAAAACTGCCGGTTGCACCCAGCGCGATCCGACCCGCAGGCCATGTCAGCCTGGTGCGTCCCGCTATCGATTATGTGACGCCACGCGCACTTGAGACCTCCGAAATCCCGGGCATCGTTGAGGCCTTCCGCAAGGGAGCAGAGAACGCAAAGCTGGCTGGCTTTGACGGTGTGGAGATTCATGGAGCCAATGGCTACCTGATCGATCAGTTCTTGCAGGACGGATCCAATCATCGTACGGACGCATACGGTGGATCGATTGAAAACCGTGCCCGACTCATGCTTGAAGTAGCCGATGCGGTGGTCTCCGTCTGGGGCGCCAAGCGCGTCGGTATGCATCTGGCGCCGCGAGGCGATTCGCAGGACATGCACGATTCAAACCCGCCGGCAACATTCGGCTATGTGGCGCGCGAGCTAGGCAGGCGAGGGCTCGGCTTCCTGTTTTCGCGGGAGTACTTCGGACCCGACCGACTGGGTCCACAACTCAAAAGGCAATTCGGCGGAGTATACATCGCGAATGAAAGATACACGCTGGCACAAGCGAATCAGGTCATCGAGGCAGGTGAGGCGGATGCGGTAGCTTTCGGCCAGCTCTTTATCGCCAACCCCGACCTGCCGGCGCGGTTTAGCAGCAATGCATCGCTCAATGTGCCTGACCCAAGCACATTTTTCACACCGGGGCCGCATGGCTATACCGACTACCCTGCTCTGAGTGTATAGCGGAGGAATCGACGCATTCATGGTCAAGTGGGTCTGCCGGGATTCTTGACAAGAGTCGGTCGACGCAAACGAGGAGTCCGGATGAATGAGACCGTCCGCCTATTGCAGGCGCATCACAGCAGCCGCAACTTCAAGACCGACCCGATCCCGGAGAAACACCTTGAAGCCATTATCGAGTGCGCACGTCGTGCTCCGACGTCCACCAACAGTCACGAGATATCGCTCGTGGTTGTACGCAATGCAGCCAGCCGCGCCCGCATAGCTGAAATCGCCGGCGGCCAGCCATGGATAGCGCAGGCTCCGGTGTTCATCGCGGTAATCGTGGACCTCTATAAGACAGGCTTGGGTGTCGAGAAGGCCGGGGGCAAACAGGTTTTCCAGCGCAGCCTTGAAGGGATTCTCGCTGCAGTCAGCGATGCAGGTATCGCGATGGCGACGCTCATGACTGCAGCACGCGCATTGGGTCTCGGCGTCGTCCCCATTGGCGGAATTCGCCGCGACCCGCAGGCCATGATCGATCTGCTCCGGTTGC
>Ga0224529_1000642_pt1 | contig 24912 bp, 27 predicted proteins | sample CBST50metaG_FD_179893 | JGI IMG/M metagenome (GOLD analysis project Ga0224529, IMG submission 179893) | Peat soil microbial communities from Stordalen Mire, Sweden - C.B.S.T50 | ecosystem: Environmental > Terrestrial > Soil > Wetlands > Peat | place: Sweden: Norrbotten County, Stordalen Mire... | reverse complement strand
TAAAAAGTCTCGATCAGGATTTTATCGCCGAACTGAAGCGTCAATTTCTGGATGATATTGCGAATGCAAGGATCGTTGAAAAGGAAAATTGGATAAAACGTCCGTTTTTGCTTAAATTTTTCGAGGTTGTCATCTGGCCGATCCATAATATCTTGTAAAAAACGACGTTCCTCCGGGAGTGATCGTGGCGGTGGCAAAAAGGAAATAAGGGGAGTATAAAGGGGGAAGGAGGTGCCGCCATGGCGCAATTAATAGAGTGGTTCGTGGAGCCGACTGGTGATGCCGCGTTGGCCAATCAAGTTTTCTCGCGGGAGATCGGTCCCGCGGAAGAATACGCCAGTGAGCAGAAAGATGATCTGAATATTGTTCGGAAGGTATGGGCCTGCGCGTCGTTCGCTCAGGTGCTCCAATTCTGGAAGAGCAAAGGAACGCTCGGGATCACATTTGATGTCTGGAATCGGGAGCGCAACTACGGCCCGATCCGGTATGTGACATTTCTCATGCCCCGTCGGCGTGCCGCAAAGATATCCGTTCAAAAAACAAGGGCCGTCACTTCGTGACGGCCCGTTTCATTTTTGACCATCCGGTCATTCCGAGCCTGCCGAGGAATCTTGTCTGTCGTCCTCCGCGGAGGTGGAGGATCCGTGCTTTCCTCATTAATACAAAAGCGAGAACATAGGATAGTCCTTTTCAGGAATCACAAAAGAAAGTATGTCGTTCCGGGCCTCGCCTTCAGTGGAGGGAATCTCAAGGTTTTTGCATGGTACAGAAACGGACAGAGATGATCATGCGTTTATCGCCCCGGCCATATTGCGGATATTATCTTCAAGATAAAAATGGCCGCAACCTGGAGGATAATGTTCGCAAAGATCAGGCTGATCGCTGCAAGACAGATGCCCGTGAGAAGCGGCGATTTTATGAAAAGAAGGATGATGAGCGCAGGCCAGACATTTTTAAGGTCGCGCACCGAGGGTCCGAGCATCGCTCCGGCATTGAACGAAAGGAATATCATCACCCAGCTTTGCCAGCGCAAGAGGTTTATCTGCGATAAAAGCTTCAGTGGCCCAAGAAGGATGTTCTGCCAGCTCTCCTGGATCGAAAATTGCGGAACTACAAAATAGTCTTTCAGGCAAAAGTGGTTTATCAGAAAAAGAAAGAACAATCCTCCCGCGATCGGGGCAAGGGAGATCAAAAGTTCGCCGAAGAACGGCAGTTTCGATTTTCCGTGTACGACGTGCGGCTGATCCGAAAAAACCGTGAATTCTTGTATCTTTGCCCCCGTGAGAATGCAGAGTATCGCGTGCGAAGTCTCATGAACGATCGCTCCTACATAATAGAGGAGGCGGATGATCCGATAGTTCAGATAGCGCCAGTTGAGAAAATTGCTGAAATAGCCGAATGCGGTGATCAGAATAACGGCGACACCAAGGTTCACGTCGATCATGATAGTTTCAATTTTAGAACCTGTCTCAAAATTACTCCAGCCCGCGTTGCGGAAAGAGCCGCAACCCTTCGGATCAGGTCGTCTGCCCCATGGCCAAGCTCGCGGGAGGAATGGTTTTTGAGGCGGGTTCTAGATAGAAACAATTTTCTGTTTACAAAAACATCCCACTTTGGCGGGATGTTTTTTATTGTGGCGGGCCAGGTTCGGACCTATTTTAAATTGTTTGACAATTTTTTAATAAAAACTAAACTGCATCTAGTGCGCAAAGACAGGAAATCTAACGTTCCTGGTACTGCAGAATCGCTTCTAGGGGGTACAAAGCGATGAACTGCAAAGCTTTCCCCGCCCAAGTTGGGCTAAGAAAAAGCTTCGCGACGCAAAAATAAACCGATCCGAGACGGCAAGGATCACAACCAGCAGAGGGAAAAGCGCTTTTCCCTCTGCTTTTTAATTTGTGCGCGGGACAGGATTTGAACCTGCAAGCCCTTACGGGCGCTACCACCTCAAGGTAGTGCGTCTGCCAGTTTCGCCACCCGCGCCTGAACGAATCCCATTATAGGTGAGTGAGGGGCGATTTTCAACCTTAATCAGGTCTGGACCATGGATGGACCGAATACCGCCTGTGCATTACTGATATATTGATTTCGCCTCGAATGAGTTACAATTAAATAAAGAAAACGTCGCTCTTTTATTTTAATAATCTAAAAAATATCCATGATACAGGATCAGCTTGTTGAATATGTTTCGTCTCAGCTCAAACTCGGCATTTCGCGCGACGCGGTAAAAGCGGCATTGGTAGGAGTCGGTTGGGCGCCGCTTGACGTCGAGGATACTCTGAAAAAGGTGGAAGGCGGTGCGACGGTGGTTCCTGCGGAGCCGATCGTTTCTCCGAAACCGACAGAGGTTGCAGGAACTGCGACCGTCGCTTCGCCGAAATTCGTTTCGTTTTCGGCGCCCGGCATGGTTGCGGGTCAGGTGAAGAATCCGGAACCACAGCAGACGGTTCGCGTGAGCGACTTGGTCTCCTCGGTTGCGCCCGTCTCCAGTACTCCAAGTGCACCAGCCTCGAGGGTTGCTCCGGCGATGAATATTTCCACGGACATCGGAAAAGCGCCTGTCATGACGCAGAAGACCCCGTTTTCGAAAGCACCTCTTGCGGGAAATTTTCCTACGTATACGGCGCCTATGGCGCAGAAAAAAGGCGGGAGTAAGCTTGTGGAAATAATTGAAGCTGTCGTTGTTGTCGTTCTTTGCTGCTTTACAGGTTATCTCTTTTATAAAAATAATAATTTGAACAATCAGCTCCAGGCGATAAACGGACAGAACCAGGGTGCGGCACAGGGTTCCGCTTCGCAGCTTCAGATGCTTAATGCATCGAATACCGCACTTACGACGGAGGTTGCATCGATCACGGCAGAAAATCAGGATCTCATGACCAATCTTTCGTTCCTGGTATTGCCCACCAGCTCTTCTTCAACGGCCTCTTCCACGTCGATTTCGATAAGCGGCACGCTCTCTGCGGGCCTTGGGAAGAATACTTATATTGTGACCACGCCGTACGGCGTGAAGACGTATGTGAAAAATTCTTCCGCGAGCGGGGTCGCGACAATGTTGCAGCCGCTTCTCGGAACGATGATCCAGATTTCAGGCACCTATACTCCCGGAACTCCGAACATAACCGTGACAAGCATAAATGGTTCGCCGATCTCTGTGCCGACCGTTACGACGACCACGGCAGCGGTCAAAGTGAACACCGCAACAACCACAACTCCGTAAAAGGTGACATAAGGTTTGACAGTCATAAAAATCCCCGCCAAAGCGGGGATTTTTATGATGCGGCAGGAGAAGGCGGTTCGGGTTCTGCGGGTTGTTTCTTCTCTATGTCAAATACGCCAAGATTTTTCAGGGCAACATTATAGGTTTCAAGGGCATGCTCTGCGGTGTCGCGCTTAAGGACGAAATTCGTTTCATGCGCGATCTCGTTGCGTAATTTGTGAGCGTCCCAGACGTCTTCGAGATTCGGCATCTGGCTGCGTTTGATGTTCTTCAGCCGCTCACCAAGGTTGGTACCCCGGATCCCGGCATACCGCAGGGCATCGTTCAACATATTGTCCGCTTCCACGATCGACATCTTAAGATCACTGGGATTGCCCGAGAAAAAATGTTTTTGGACCGTGGCCCAGGCTTCTTTGGCATGTTTTTTAGGCATATCGGTCTTCAGAATGACATCACGCACGCGGTCGACGCGAATGGAAAGCCAGCCTGTTTTGATGATGATAATGATCGTTCCCGTGATAAATATTGCCGATACGAGGACGGCGAATATTTCGAGCATGAAAAGATTGGCATTATAGGTCGCAAGCGCCGTCTGTCCGAGATGCCCCGCGGTCTCGGAATATCGGGAAGCAGTCAATGAGATTGTCTGGAAGTTCATGGGAAAATTATTGAACGACAAAGAATGTCAGAATTTTATCTCAAATGGTGAGGAACGATTATATTTTTTCGTAAAATTGTCCGATGCCTAAAATATCCGCCTCGTGCCATTTTTTGCCGATGAGCTGAAATCCGATCGGCAGTTCGCCCGGAGCGAGATCGCGCTTGGTCGGCAGGACGAGGGCAGGAAGCCCGGCGAGATTTACGGGGATCGTGAAAATATCAGAAAGATACATGGCGAGCGGGTCGTCCGTCTTCTCGCCGATCTTGAATGCGGGAGTCGGCGTGACCGGCGTCAGGAGGACGTCGACGTCCTCGAAGGCCGTTGTGAAATCATTCGCAATAAGCGTTCGCACGCGCTGTGCTTTATCGTAATACGCGTCGTAGTAGCCCGAGGAAAGAACGAACGTCCCGAGGATCGCGCGGCGCTTGGTCTCCGGTCCGAAGCCGAATCCTTTTCTGTTCAGATAGATCTCCTGCAGATTTTTTTCCTCATGCTTATGCGGCGTGCCGTAGCGGATGCCGTCGAATCGCGCCAGATTCGAGCTTACTTCTGCGGGCATGATGACATAATAGACGGAAAGCGCATATTTTGTATGGGGGAGCGAAACCTTTTTGAATTTCAGCCCCAGGCTTTTTATCTTTTTGATCGCATCTTCGACCTCTTTCGTGACGGCGTCGTCGGTGCCTGCAACGAAATATTCGTCCGGAATGCCGACCACGAGCTCCTTCACTTTTTCAAGCTTCGGATGGTCGAGATCTCTATAATTTGTTTCGGTACTTGTCGCGTCGAGGGGATCGTATCCGGCGATCGCCTTGAGCATGATCGCGGAGTCCTCAACGGTCTTGGTGAACGGGCCGATCTGATCAAGGCTGGATGCCATGGCGATAAGGCCGGAGCGCGACACGGCTCCGTAGGTCGGCTTGAGTCCGACCACGCCGCAGAAGGAAGCCGGTTCGCGGATGGAGCCGCCGGTATCGGAGCCAAGCGCCGCAAGCGACAGATGTGCCGCAACAGCCGCCGCGGAACCGCCCGATGAACCGCCCGGCACGCGCGTGAGGTCGTGGGGATTCCTTGTTTTCTTGAAAGCTGAATTTTCCGTGGATGATCCCATGGCGAATTCGTCCATATTCGTTTTTCCGAGAAAAACGGCATGCTGCGATTTCAGTTTTTGGATGACCCCTGCGTCATAGCTTGCCCGATAATGTTCAAGCATCTTCGATGCCGCGGTTGCGGGCTGATCTTTGATGAGAATGACGTCCTTGATCGCCAGAGGAACGCCTGCGAGATCGCCCACGGTCTCGTCCCTCGCGACGGCGATATCTACCGCTTCCGCTTCGCGGGCAGCCGACTCTTCCGCCAGGCTCAGATAGGCGCCGATCTCGGGATCTTTTTCCTTGATGCGCGCAAAATATTCCTGGGTAACCTCAAGCGCGGAAAACTTTTTATCTAAAAGCCCCTCGTGAAATCTTTTAATGGTTAAGTTGTGAAGTGGTTCCATGGATTTCATTCGTCATCCTGAGCCCCGCGAAGGATCTCTGAGATTCCTCGCAAGCTTGGAATGATGATTATTATTCAAACACCGGCGGGATCTTCAAAAATCCGTTTTTACTCTCAGGAAATGCCTCGAGTCCCGCGCCCCGGTTCGTACTTTCGCGTTCGGTATCGTTGCGGAAAACATTTTTAAGATCCGTGCCGCCGGTCATCGGCGCAACGGTTGTGGTGTCGAGTTCCTGCAACTCCTCGAAATGCCCGAGAATACTGCCGAGATCTTTGATCAGTTTGTCTTCTTCCTTCGGATCGATCTTGATGCGCGCAAGATCCGCGAGATGTCGGAGCTCTTCTTTGGAAATCGTTGCCATGCAAGAAATATAGCGCATTTTGGACGCTGATTCAACCCGCAACCTATTTCGTTTCTTGCCGTTCCGGGCGAAACCTGCCCCGAGGATTTTCGAGGGGCGAGGAATCTCATGGGGTAAAATGAGATCTTTCGAAATGGGCTTAGGAAGAAGATAGTTTATCAAAGCATGCTCTGAACTGGTCGCCGCGATCGTACTCATTTTTGAAAACGCCGAAGCTTGTTGCGCCGGGCGAAAGCAGGATGATATCCCCGGCTTTTGCCGAGCTAAGCGCATGGGTGACGGCATCGGACATGTTCGATACGGTTTCGGCGGGGAACCCTTCCGGCAGAAGCTTTTGCAATTTTTCGGTTGCCTTTCCGGCAAAGAAAACCGCTTTTTTCGCCTTTTCCTCTATTTCGCGGGCAAGTTCGGTGAAATCCAGTTCTTTGTCGCTACCGCCGCCAATAAGTATGATCGGACGTCCTGTGCTTGCAAAGGTTCGAAGTGCGGCAACTGCGGCTTCCGGCGTCGTGGAGTTCGCGTCGTTATAGAATGCGATACCACTTTTTTCACCGAGAAATTCCATGCGTCCCGGCAGGCCGGAAAAATCCTTTAATACATTTTTAATGATGTCGTCTGAAATGCCGAGAGTCCTTGCTGCAGCCGCAGCGTAGCCGGCATTTTTCCTGTTATGTTCGCCAGGCAGGGCAATATCCCAATCGTCTGGCAGAAAGGTGTTCGTAACACATGTTCCTTGAAGCGCGCCGAACGTCGATTCTATTTTTTCTTTTATTTCTGGCATGGTGATGAAAACGTCTCCTGCTTTTTGAAACCGCGCGATAGCCGCCTTGTCGCGGAAGTAGCGATCCATATCGCCTTTATAGTAATTCATATGATCGGGCATGAAATTGGTCCAGATGGAAATATGCGGACTGATCCTGCTTTCCTCGAATCCCTGGAGCTGCCATGAATCAAGTTCGAGGATGACAAGATCGCCTTCGTTTATTTCGGGCAGAAGCTGGAGCGTCGCCATACCGCGTTCATTGCCGCCAAGGAAAACGTTTTTTCCGGCCGCTTTCGCCATCTCGTAAACAAGGTGCGTGACCGTCGATTTTCCGCGCGTTCCGGTGATGCCGATGATCGTGGCATGCGAAAGTTTTGCGAAAAGCGATGCGTCCATCTCGATCGGGATGTGGTTCTCGCGGGCATGGGCAAGAAAAGGAGAATCGAGCGGTACATTTGGCGCCCGCACGATCATGTCGCGGTTCTCGAAATCTTCAAGTCGATGCTCTCCGAGATGATAGGCGACGTTGGAAAACTGCTTTAATCGTTCGATCGAGGGTGCAAGATCAGCCGCGCTTTTCATATCGGTCACGATAAGCTCCGCGCCCGCCGCCGCAAAGAGTTCCGCATCGCCCACGCCGCGTCCGAGGAGTCCAAGCCCCATGAGCGTTATTTTCTTCCCGCCGAATATTTTTTTGATGTCATCTTGGGTCATATTCTCCATCATGACATCGTTTTTTTATTTTGACAATTGTTGCAAAAAGAAATAAAATAGGTGAGCTGCATCCCTTGTTGTCACGAGTCGTCCCGGGGACGAATCTCGCCATATTTTCCTGTATTTTCGGGGAAATATGGCGGGAGGGTTGGGAAAGGTTTTCCGGGGAGCCCCATAAGCTCCCGAAGCAAGTCCGAGTCTTGCCCCCGCAACACGCTAGTTTTTACTATATCTCCAGACCGAGACACCTCGGTATTTTTTGGATATGCTAGTATAAAGATATGGGTATTCGTGGACGAATGAAGGAAAAAATAAAATTTAAATAATCAATGAACTATCTGCGAGAATCTTGGAAAAAGTGTTTTTGCTATACGGGGAGGGCGAGCAGAAAAGAATACTGGATGACCTTTCTTTGGAACATCGTAAGCGTGGTCGTTGCGGGGATATTATCAGTGATACTCCGAATACCCTGGGGTCTGCCTTATGTGCAGGACGTACTGGCATGGGTCGCCTATGCTCTCATCATTATGATCACGCTCTATGTCATCGGATCATTTTTGATGTTCCTCGCGCTTGCCGTACGCAGAATCCACGATATTGGACTCTGCGGATGGTGGGTCCTTGTTGGCTTCATTCCATTCATTGGAGCAATCGTGATTTTCGTATTCACGGTGATGCGGGGAAATACTGGTGATAACAAATATGGACCAGATCCGATAAAACCGATCGTTGTTCCTGTTGCGGGGATGCCCTCAGCTGGCGGTCAATTGTAATAGAACGCGTGCAATGAGGTATGGGCATAGATTGGAGACGCCTCCAAAAAGAACGAAGGCGGTCCTTGTGGGCGCTTAAGACTCCCATTCCGCGAAGCCATGGCGGGCATAGCGACCGCTTTTTTACCAAAGATCTAAGCAATACAGGTTTCTTTACTTGTCTTGAATGGGGAAGGCTTATATCTTAGCGCAGATCATCTTTTGAAACTTTATTTCATGCAATATCGTATCAATAATATTGAAATAGGCCGGTAAAGACGTTACGCAACAGATTACAAGAGAAACAGGATGAGCGCGGGATATTTAGTTTTTTGCGCAACCCATCATATATAATAAAAAGGTTATCTATGCGCAAAATTAAGCATCGTTGTCATGGCTGCGCGTGCCAGGCAAGACGGGGGATCTAAGAATGGCGATGCATCGATCAAAATCAAAGATCAAATACTTGGCTCTTGTGGCGATTTTGGCTGCGGGAGCGATTTTCTTTTTTATCAACAAAAGCTCCACGACCTCCGTTGAAACGATCCTGCCGATAGGGAGCGCCTCTTCTTCGGGTCAGATATCAACGTCATCGCTCGCACTATCATCAGCCAACGACGATGATATACCGCAGGTGACCATCCACGGCGCGGATATTGCGGTGGAACTTTCGACAACCACGGCCGCCATTCAACAAGGTCTTTCCGGCAGGCTGTCGCTTGATCCGGGAAGTGGCATGCTTTTTATTTTTCCGAAACCGGCAATCTATCGCTTTTGGATGCCCGATATGCATTTCCCGCTCGACATGATCTGGATCAATGATGGTGCGGTGGTCGATATTTCCGCGAATGTGCCGACAACCTTCGATCCGGCGGATCCGACATTTTATAGGCCGGACAAACCTGCGCAGTATGTCCTTGAGGTGAATGCCGGATTTTCCGCCGCGCACGGCATTGTTCCCGGCGATACGGTCGTCTTCAGTAATATCCCGCTATTGCCATGATCGTAAAAGATGCCGCATTCGAAAATAAATATGATTGGGATGCGTTTGTTGCGGAAAACTATCCTCCAATCGGTTCGTTCATATCGACATGGGAATGGGGGGAATTTCAGGAGGACCTCGGGAGAGAGATCGGCCGCTACATCGTGATCGAAAATAACGTGCGCGTCGCGGCGTTCACGGTCGTGCATTTCGATCTGCCGCTCGGCTTAAGCTATGGATATATTCCGCGCGGACCTGTGATCGCAAGCAGCGTGACGAAGCCGGACGAGATCATTTCCATTTTCAAGACCATACAAGCATGGGCAGGGGAAAAGTTCCCCCATTTTGTTTTCTTGAGAATTGAACCGCCGCTCCCCGTTTGGCCGAAGGGATTGGAAGGTCAGGTTGGTTTTTGCATTCCGTCCTATTATGTACAGCCTCGTTACAACACCTCCATTTCATTGTCCGGCAGTGAAGATGATATTGCCGCGTCATTCCATCCCTCGACCCGTTCCAATCTCCATAGGTCCGAGAAGCGCGGCGTCAGGGTGGAAACGAAAACAGAGATCACGGCTGACGATTATGCGGCGTTCGGCCTGATGATGAAAGACACCATCAAACGAAACAGTGGAAAGAACGCCTATCCGAGCGATGCCTATTTCCGGTCGTTATTGAGGACCATCCCGTTCGTCGGTGAAAAAAACGGAAAAAGAACCTTGTCCCTGAGGGCGTACTACGGTTATCATGAGGGCGAACCGGCATCGGCACACTTCGTTCTTTTTTTTGGGAAGACCGCCACATATCTTTATGGCGCGTCCCGCACGGATCACCTCAATTCAAAAGTAGACACCTATCTTCATTGGGTGGCGTTGCGTGAAGCCAGACGTGAAGGTTTTGATTATTACGACCTCGGCGGGATCGATCACGCCAAGTGGCCGACGCTCACCGATTTCAAACGCCAATTCCGCGGTAAGGAAACGGTCTATGTCGGCAATTGCGATATTGTTTTTCGTCCGGCGCTCTATCGATCATATTCCTTATTGCGGAACATCAGACATCTATGATGAAAAAAACATTTTTTATATTTTGTATCGTCGTTATCCTGGGGTCGGTGTTGTTCTTTGTATTGAAACAGGATCGCACCAGCGGATCTTTCGGCGGTGATCAACGTCAATCCGCACAGATTGAAAATTCCCTCGGGCAAACGTCAACATCCCAATCGTTGCCCTCGAAGGCTCTCTTGAACGATGGCGGCTATTACGTCACGCAGACGTTCAATAACTGCGGTCCTGCGGCATTGTCGATAGATCTTTCTTTCTATGGCGTGCACGTCGATCAGCAGACACTTGCCGATGCGCTGCGTCCTACGAACAATACGACCGGCAAAGATGATGACAAGTCCACGCCACCGGATGAGATCGCGGGACAGGCGGAGACCTATGGACTCGTCGCATATTCCCGCCCGAACGGCAATATCGATCTCTTGAAGCGTCTCATTGCAGCCGGTTTTCCCGTGATGACGCGGACGCTTCTCAATACAAGCGAGGATTTTGCGCATTACCGCGTGATCAAAGGATACGACGACACGAAGGGTGAGCTTACGGACGAAGACGGTTTCCAAGGCGAAAACGTGACCTTTTCGTACAATGATTTTCTCGCGATCTGGAAACCTTTCAATTACGAATACATTGTGTTTGCACCGCCCGACAAACAAACGGAAGTGGAATCGATCCTGGGGGATGACGTAGATGCGACGACGGCATGGAAAGAAGCGGCCCAGACCGCCAGCAGGGCAGTCGCGGCCGATCCGAAGGATGCATCGGTTCAGTTCGATCTTTCGGTCGCCGATTATTATATCTCCGACTATGCGGACTCCGTGCGCGCATTCGAAGCGGCCCAGCCTTCGCTTTCCGAGCATGCATTGTGGTATCAGATAGAGCCGATCGAGAGCTATTATGAGCTCGGCGATTACGATAAGGTTTTCTCGCTCGCAAAATCGATCCTTTCCGACAATAACCCCGCCTACCCCGAGCTCTATGTCATCGAGGGCGAAAGCTATCTCAAAGAAGGTGATAGAGCCTCGGCGAAGACCGCGTTCGAAACGGCGCTTCAATACAATAAAAACCTGAAAAGCGCCCAGGATGGGCTTGCCTCCGTTGCTGATTGATCGGTCGATAAGCGCATGTCACCGTGCTCTTTTCATGGGCTCCAATATCCCAGATGAAATCAGAATCCGCCAAGGCCTGACGCGAGCATCGTCTTCGCGAGCCGTTTCTGGATGTTCTTTTGGGCTTCGTTGATGCACTGCGCAAGCGCGATCTCCGTTTCTGATTGATCGAGCGCGGGATTGAGCGTTATGCGCTCCACTTCGAGCGTGCCGTTCACGGTGACGGTGATGCCTTTTTTCTGGACGGTCTCCTGCTCCTGTTTCATGGAATCCTGAAGCTTTTTCAGCTCCTGTATTTTTTTGAGTTGGTCGAACATGGGGATGAGTATAAAACCTATTTCAAAACTATGCCAGCCTGCGACCTGTCAGATTTTTAAAAAAAACGGAGCATTGCGATAATCTCGTCATTGTCACTGTTTGACCGTTCCGGTGAAATTTTGCAAAGCGGCGCGGAATTCCGCGACCTGATGGCTCAGTGCGGGGATGACGCCGATGACATTCAATATCCATCCTGCGACCACAATGATGACGATGGCGCCAAGGACGTATCCTGCACCGTAGACGCATCCGCGCCACAGCGTGTGCCATGTCCCGGTCGATTCCTTATCCATATGGGACAGCTCCTTTTCTATTTTTTTCAGATCAGTCTTCAGTTCCGGATCGATCATAATATATTAAGTGTAGCAGAATTCTTGATCGGACACGAATAAAAATCATCTCTTTGCAAAAGCTTTTTTCCATTTCCGCCCCTCGACGGACTCCCGCCTTTGCCAAAGCTATGGACGGGACAAGCGGGATAAACTCCGGCGGGGATTCATTTCTCCCTTTTCGTCATTCCGGCGAACGCCGGAATCCAAGAACTAGTATGTTTGCGCCCGCGTGGACCCTGCGGGATTCGAACCCGTATCTCCAGACTGGCAAGGCTGATATCCTACCATTGGAAGAAGGGCCCATTACGCGCGGGCATGATCAAAATAACAAAAGCATCATTAAAAAATTCTTAAAAGAAAATTATACGGAAAAATAAAAATAGCTCCACAGGGGAACTATTTTTATGCCAGTCCGGAGATTTCATCCCGAGGTCACGGGATGCCAGCCTTCATAAGCTATCGTATTCTATCAAAAACCAAAGTCAAATTCGATTTAATGATTTTTTAATATCTCTCTATCGTTCCCGCCCCGTATCGGCGTACGGGATAAACTCCGGCGGGAATCCATCCCCATAAAGGAAAAGATATATCTCCGGCCTGCGCGTCGGGGCGACAAGTGGGCCGATGGGAAGACAGAAGAATTTTTTTTGAGAGGAAATAGTGAAAATGATATATAATGATTTTTATGAATTCGCGAATTCTCATTATCGGCGCCGGCGAACTTGGACAGGCCCTTGGCGGTTATCTTGGCGCGAAAGGGTGCAAGATAAGCCTTTGGGATGCCGATAGTTCGAAGTCAACGGATGAACGCCCTCTCCACGAGATCGTTTCCTCGATCGACTTTGTCTTTTTGTGCGTGCCATCGTGGGCCATTCGAAGCGTGCTCTCTGATATGACGTCAGCCTTACCTTCAACGAGCATCATCGTTTCTTTCTCGAAAGGCATGGATGAATCCGATGGGCGAAAAACAACCGGAGAATTGCTTCCGGAGCTGTTGCCGAACTTTCAGCAGTTCGTCATTGTGGGCGGGCCAATGCTCGCTGCGGAGATCACGGCCGGGAAAAATGCGGCGGCGGTTTTTGCGTCGTCCTTCGGAACCGCAGCGAAGAAAGTAGCCGACCTTTTTGTGTCGCCGGTCTTTGCGACCGAGATATCGAATGATGCAAAAAGCGTTTCCCTTGCGGGAGTTTTGAAGAATATTTACGCACTTGGCCTCGGTATTGTGGACGGGCTTGAGCTTGATGGCAATGCCAAGGGCTGGATCGTCGCCCGTGCCGTAAACGAGTCGCTCGGTATTGCGGAAGTCCTCGGCGCAGATAAAAAAATAATGCTTGGCACGGCAGGGCTCGCCGATTTCGTTGCGACGGGCTACAGTCCCTATTCGCGGAATCGCGAAGTGGGTGACGAGATCGTAAAGAATGGCAAATGTAATTTAAAAGGAGAGGGCGTTGTTTCAATCCCGCCGCTCATGATTCGCCTTGGTGAGAACGCCGCGAAATTCCCCCTGCTGAACGCCATCAAAAAGATCGCCGTCGATTGCGAACCGGCGAAGCCGATCATGGATGAATATTTTACGGCAGATTAAATCTTTCTAAAATTCGATTTGACAACGAATGCGGCGATGGTAGTATTGAAATTACAAAGGGCTTCGGCCTCGCCGTCGCGAAAGCGGCAGCAAACAAAATCAGTCGAAAAGCGTCCTCTGTAGGGCGTTTTTTAATTTTTGGAAAAGTTCTTCATCCATAGTTGCCATTTTTCTTATCAAACGTTTTGTATCAATGATTCGTATTTGCGATAGAATAACCGACGCTTCTCTGTTCTCTATCAATCCGATGGGAAAGTAGAATTTCCCTTGTTTTTTTCTGCCGGTGAGCGCGGCGCCGAAAAAGATATCTTTATTAAAACCACGAATAACAATGATCGGCCGGTCAAAATTCTTTCCGGTGCCATCCTGCTCGGAACCTATATTAACGCCAAGCGCACACCACCATATCTCGCGTGGATGGCAGAATATCCCCGCAGGGTTGGCGTGAAGCGTTTGTTTCTCGACATTCCAACCATCAAAATCTTTTTCCATCTATTGAGGATAACCATAGGGACGATACGAGACAAACTTTATTTCATCATTTTTTAACGTTGTCATTCTCGCGCCCGCCAGCGGCGGGTCCGCCTCCGGCGGAGAGGCAGGAATCCAGAGTTTATTTGCTCATTCGCGTAAATAAGCACAGAGCGATCCCGGGGAAGTGTCAACCTCGCAAGCCGGTGCTTCGCGTCTCTATGCGTGAATCACCGGTATAATTTTTTGTGCGGTCCGAGTGCAATGAAGAAATAAGTTTCGGCATCAATTTGCCGATAGATAGCGCGCAGGTCGCCGGCGATATTGATGCTTCGATATCCCATGTAAGTTCCGCGCAGGGGATGATTGTTGAGCGTTTTGTCGAAGGTGTCGATAAAAAAAGCAGCTAGTCTGGCATCGCATTTTTCTTTTTCCGCAGACCGAAGGTTCGCGTATGATCTTTCAAAATCTCGATGGAAGATCAGTTTCATTTCCGTGCGGCATGGAGATGAGCGATCGCGGCATCGGCCGAGGAGAATGCCTCGCTCACATTTTCTCCCTTGGAGAGGTCTTTTTCTGCGTGTCCAATGATGGTCTCAAGCACCGGCGTCATACTGGGAATCGCAGAAAAGCTCACTTCGCGATCGCGGATGAATTCTTTAAGATAGGCATTTACCACAGTGCTGAGCGGAATGCCCAATTCTGCGGCAAGAGCCTTCGCCTGGTCGCGAACCTCTTCGTCAGCTTTGATATTGATGATCTTTTTCATAATCTAAAGTATATACAACGGTTAGTTGATGTCAACCGCCATTTCATCATTTTTTAATCTTTCCACCGGATATTCTTAATGGAAATGGGTATAACAAAAAGATCGCCGTCGATTGCGAACCCGCGCAGGCGGGAACCCAGACGTTTCCGTCATCCCGACTTGTCGCGCCAAGGGTGGGAGCTTCGCGAAGAACCTCGTTGGCCTATCCGGCGTATGCCATTCTGATGTCTCGCGGATCGCGACATGACATAAATCGTATCCCTCTCGCAAGTCGTGTCATCATCTTAGATGCTGATTTGGAATTTTGATCATGCAGCCAACATGCTGACGACCAATCCTATTATTTTATCCTTATCTTTCGGATCACTTTCTGCTACGAGTAGCGTTAGGGTGGTGAGCGTCTGCGGTGTTATTTTCGCAGTGTTCAATATTCCAACTTGGTGCAGGAACCAAATGAACGCATAAGCACCGTTCCGTTTGTTTCCGTCAGTGAGTGGATGATTTTTCACCATGAAATACAGTAAGTGAGCCGCTTTTTCCTCTGCGGTCTCATAAATATCTTTACCGTTGAACGATTGCATGACATTACCGACGATTCCCGCGATATTCCCTTTTGCATGTTCTATACCAAAATATGCGGTTACCTCATTCTTTTCCGTGAGCGTTGTTTTGAACTCCACCAGTTCTTTTTCCAATTTTTCGGCGGTGAGCTTCACGCGCTTTTTTGTCGATCCTTTCGTTGAAAGTTTTTCTTTATCGTATGCATCGAGCGAAAGCCATGTGCTTGCAAATGCGTTCACGAGCTCCAGTACGTTTTGCGCATCAACCGCAGAATTTTTTGGCAGCAGTTGCTGAACGCTTTGCACGGCGGCCAAAAATTCTCGATAATGGCTTTTTATCCGGTTCCGATCAATCGCATAACCTTCCACGATGTATTGCCGTAAGGTCTTCGTCGCCCATTGGCGGAATCTTGTGCCCACGACAGAACTGATACGATATCCCACGGCGATCATTGCATCGAGATTATAGACCTCCACGGTGCGATGGACCGTGCGGTTTCCTTCGATTCGAACTTGTTCCATCTTGGAACAAGTTGTTGCGCGCAAAAGTTCCTTCTCGCGATAGATGTTCTGTAGGTGTTTTGTGATCGCTTGGGGATGTACGTCGAATATCTCTGCAATCTGCGCCTGAGTGGCCCACAGAGTTGCATTATGAGCATCTTTCCGCAGGGCGAGCGCCCCTGATTTTGTTTGATAAATGACCGCTTGTTTTTCTTTTTGTTTTGTCATGGCGATGGTTTCATTATATGTCGCTCTCTGCTTGGCTTCCATTTATCATGCTCGACGAAGATTAAAAGAACATAAACAAATTCATGCTTATATAATCGAAACCCCGCCAATGGCGGGGTTTCTCGGAGCCTTGCGGCACTTTGTAATTCCAAGCATAACAGAACAGAACATCATGTCAACCGCCATTTCATCATTTTTTAATCTTTCCACCGGATATTTTTGAGGAGATGGATACAACCAAAAGATCGCCGTCGATTGCGAACCCGCGAAGTCCCTCATGGATGCGTATTTTTTAGAAAAGGATTAAATAGTCTTTGTCCCTTATTTTTCAAATAGCACTTTTCTTTTTATTGGGATGCGTGATAAAATTTTGAGATGGAAGAAAAAAATCACAAAAAGGCAATTATAACCGGAATTACGGGGCAGGATGGCAGCTATCTCGCAGAATTATTGATCGAAAAGGGTTACGAGGTTCACGGTATCATTCGACGTTCATCCAGTTTTAATAGAGGTAGGATCGAGCATCTACATCCTGATATACACCAGAAAGGGCCAGGGATGATATTGCATTATGGCGACGCAACCGATTCGGGTAATTTGTTCTCGTTGATCTATGAAATTCAACCGGATGAGATTTACAATCTGGCGGCTCAGAGTCATGTCCGTATTTCTTTTGACATACCCGAATATACGGCGAATGTCGTCGCGCTCGGTGCGATCCGTATTCTTGAGGCGATTAGAAATTTTGAAAAGTTCTCCGGGAAAAAGATCAAATTTTATCAAGCAAGTTCCTCTGAAATGTTCGGCGCAACACCTCCTCCTCAGAACGAGGCGACAAGGTTCCACCCCCGAAGTCCTTATGGCTGCGCAAAGGTGTTTGCATATGATGCGACGGTCAATTATCGAGAGGCCTATGGAATTTTCGCCGTCAATGGTATCTTGTTCAACCATGAAAGTCCGCGCCGTGGCGAAAATTTTGTGACTCGAAAAATTACGCGCGGTGTGGCACGCATTAAGGCGGGTTTGGATAAAAAAATATATCTTGGTAATCTTGATGCCCGCCGCGATTGGGGATATGCACCCGAATATGTCGAGGCTATGTGGATGATGCTTCAGGCGGAGAAGCCGGACGATTACGTTGTCGGCACGGGAGAATCGCACTCTATCAAGGAATTTTTGGCGGCAGCCTTTGTCTCCGCTGATTTGGGTGATTGGCAGAAATATGTAGAGATAGATCAACGATATTTCCGTCCGACGGAAGTCGAGGATCTTATCGCTGATATCACAAAGATCAAGAAGGAACTTGGCTGGTCACCAAAAACGAAGTTTGAGGATCTTGTGAAGATCATGGTGGATGCGGATATTGCCGCCCCGAAGCAGAACGATATTTGAAATAGCGCGCAGAGAAAATAGGTAGGTGGTTTCCTGCGAGCAATACTGTAAGATATTCGATGCAATGCCCGTGGTTCGCATTGGTCTCATGTCCTTATTATAAATTATTTGCGCCTCGCTAAAATATAGATACTTGCATGAAAACAGCTTTTATCACCGGAATCGGTGGTCAAGACGGATATTTCCTGACACGTTTTTTATTAGAGAAGGAATATCAAGTATACGGTCTTGTTCGATCTTTCGAACCGGAAGATGTAGGCAATCTTTCCGCGTTACCGAAGGATGATTTTAAAAAAATAAAGCTTTTGCGAGGGGATATTAATAACACTCGCTTACTGTCGGGGTATATAAAAAAATACAGATTTGGCGAGGTTTATCATCTTGCAGGACAAAGCTCGATACATCCTTCCCTTAAAGATCCGTCCCTGGCATATCGTGATAATATCGATAGCGTTTTGACTTTACTAAACGCTATCAAGGATCTTTCGCGCAAGACGAAATTATTTGTAGCGGCATCTTCCGAACTTTTTGGCGACGCAATGATTTATCCCCAAAATGAAAAGACACCGTTTTTTCCGAGAAATCCCTACGGTTTTTCAAAATTGGCCGCTGTTCGGTCGGTAAAATACTATCGCGAAAATTATAAAATATTTGCTTGTAGTGGTATATTGTATAACCATGAGTCGGAAATGCGAGGAGAACAATTTGTTACGAGAAAAATAAGCATAGGCGTCGCTCGAGTTTATGCTGGCCTACAAAAGGAGATTGTTTTAGGAGACGTCAGTGCTAAAAGAGATTGGGGTTATGCAGGCGATTATGTAGAGGCGATGTGGAAAATGCTTCAGCAAAAGAAACCGGATGATTATGTTATTGCTACCGGGAAATTGCATTCAGTAAGGGACTTTATTGATGAGGCCTTCAGGTGTGTCGGTATAAAATTGGCATGGATTCAAAGTAAAGGATCGTATAGGGCCGTGAATGTAAAAACGAAGCAAGTTATCGTAAAAGCGGCAGCTTCTGGCAATGTTCCAGGAAATGCACCCTTGTTGGTTGGCGATGTATCAAAGGCAAGGAAAGTGCTTCATTGGTCTCCTGGTATCGATTTTAAAAAATTGGTCAAAATTATGGTTATGAGTGATGTCAAAAAATATAATAATCAGTAAAATTAATGTGATTTTAGCCGTATAAAATCTATGAACAAAAAAATCCTATTCATTTCTCACGAAAGAACACAATGTGGCGTGTATGAGTTCGGTAAAAATATTACCGATATTCTCTCTCGCTCAAAAAAATATGATTTTGTTCGAGTCGAATGTTCTTCGTTAAATGAGTTGAATAACGCGCTTGCTGAACATAAGCCCTCTGCTATTATCTATAATTATATACCACCAGTATTGCCGTGGATTGCAACGAGGGTGGGTGGGGTTTTTTATAGAAATAATCTCACATCTATTAAGGTTAAGCAGATCGGTATTATACATGAAGTGACTCAACAAGTTGCCGACCTAGCTACTGCATATAGGAAAAAGTTTATATTCGGCAGAACTAAGCGCTTATATAATTCATTGTTTGATTTTTATATCGCTCCAGACCCAACTTTATTTTTACGTAATGATCTTGTTTATAAAACTGGGAGATTAATACAGCCATATCAGAATACATTTTCACTCCCCGAAAAAATTACTATTGGTAGTTTTGGTTTTGCCACCCCGGGAAAAGGTTTCGAAAGGATTGTGCAACTAGTTCAACAAGAATTCGACGAGGCTATTATAAGACTGAATATTCCGTCAGCCGATTTTGGAGATAAGAATGGTGCTAATGCAAAGGATGTCGCAGAAAGATGTAGGGCCATCATAACCAAACCAGGCATTGAGTTGGTGATTTCTCACGATTTCCTAGACAATAAAGGTGTATTAGATTTTTTGGCGAAAAACACTGTCAATGTCTTTTTATATGAAGATATGGGTGATCGGGGATTGTCTAGTGTGATTGATATGGCGATGGCAGTTCAGAGGCCTATTGCCGTATCTGATAGCTTGATGTTTCGGCACATTCTCGATACAGCACCTTCAATATGCATTGCAAAGAACAGTTTGCGAACCATAATTAAAAACGGATTTGGGCCATTGCAAGAGCATTCCAGGGACTGGGACGTAGAAAATCTTTTATGGGATTACGAAAGAATTTTGGATTCGATATTTACAAAACAATCACAGCCATTAAAATCCCAAAGAAGCTTTGCGAGGAAGTTATATTCGAAGTGGAGAAGATTTATTTTAAAACCAGATAGAACATTTACCTGGTTGAGAGATCCCGAGAAAATGGCAAAAGATGACATGAATGCAACAGATATTAAACCATACCATCCGATACAAGTTCCTAGTGGTGTATCTCTAAATCGCATTTTAGATGACGAGGCGCGTGAGTTATATAAACCAGCAATTGATAAGATAACGGAATTGGTTCCGTTGACGATTTCTAAAAAAATTCCGGAAGCAAATGTTCAGCAAGCATTTGTATTCGATACGGTGTGGCACCATATTCCCCATTATAAAAATCCGAAAGTGCTATGCGTTGGTAGTTACGAAGATACTGCTTCGATGAGTTTGAAAAAAATGGGGGTCAAGGTCGAGGAGGTTGACCCAGTATTAAATTATTCTCTACAAGAGTATTATACAAAACCATCTACCGTTAAAAATTCGTATGATATCATTTTTTCAACTTCAGTTATCGAACATGACCCAGACGATGAATCATTCATAAAGTGTGTCGTTGGGCTGCTAGCCCCCGGAGGAGTATTTGTTATGACGTGCGATTATAAAGAAGGATGGATGTCGGGCGATCTTAAACCAGATGTCGACGCGAGACTTTATACGCAACAAGATTTAAAAAATCGTTTATTACCATTAATGCGGGATTGTAATGTAATAGATGAACCGCAATGGGCGTGTCCAAATCCGGACTTCAATTTCTTAGGAAAATATCAATATACTTTTGCAACACTTGTTGTGAAAAAAGACAGGTAAAAAAGTGAATTCGTGATATAAGGAATGAATAAACCTCTTCTATCCATCTGTATCGCTACTTATAATCGCGCTGGCTATATTGGCGAGACATTGAACAGTATCATTCCTCAGTTGGAAGACGACGTCGAATTATTAGTGGTGGATGGTGCTTCGACCGATAAGACCCAAGAGGTTTTAGAGGGTTTAGCCAGTAAGGATGCGCGCATCCGTTACGTTCGTTTGGCGGCGAAGGGGGGTATTGATCAGGATTATGATAAATCGGTCGAACTGGCTCACGGTGAATTTTGCTGGCTTTTTACCGATGACGATCTACTGAAACCCGGTGCGATCGCTGCTGTAAAAAAAGCTATTACCGCAGGATATGATCTAGTGGTGGTGAACGGCGAAGAGCGAGACGTTAATTTATCAACTACTGTTGAGAGTCAGCGTGTCATGGTACGAGAAAATAAGGCATATGCCCCCCGTGAGCTCGATCGTTTTTTTGTCGATACCGCAAAACATCTTTCATTTATCGGTTCCGTTGTGATTAGACGCAGTGTTTGGTTGGAACGTGATCGGGCATCGTATTTCGGAACAGAGTTTGTTCATATGGGTGTTATTTTCCAGAAAAAGATAGCGACCCCAATTTTTGTTATTGCTTATCCGTATATCACTATTCGTTTAGGGAATTCCCAATGGACCCCTCGTAGTTTTGGTATCTGGATGTTTAAATGGCCTAAGCTTGTCTGGTCGTTTGATGAGATTTCTTCTGAAGCTAAGCAGAAAATCGTTGATAAAGAACCGTGGAGAAAATTGAGAAATCTTGTTATTCAGCGTCGGATAGGGGGTTATAATATGCAGTCCTATCGTCTTTATCTTTCAAAATTAACGACAAATCCTTTATGGAAGCTGGAGGCTTTGGCAATTGCAATTTTTCCCATAGGGATAATCGCGCCTGTGTTTGACCTTTTACTTCAGCGGCGCCGCGATGAGAGGGCTCGTCATATAGCCGCTCTGGGTGATAAATAATTATGGAAGTTTGGGGTTTATTTAGGTATCATATATACAAGCCATATTAATAAATCTATGTTGTATAAAGAAATTGAGGAGTGCCGGATATGCGGGAATAAAAATTTGGTTTCGATCATTGATCTGGGAGAGCAGGCGTTGACCGGGGTTTTCCCGAAGAAGGGGGAAGATATCGAAAAGGGGCCGCTTGAGCTGGTAAAATGCTTTGGCGATAACTCGTGCGGGTTGGTTCAGTTGAAGCATGATTACCAAATGGAAAAGTTGTACGGCGATAATTATGGTTATCGTTCAGGCCTGAACAAATCCATGGTCGCCCATCTTTCGGACATAGTGAAAAAGATAGAGGGCCGTATTCCGCTTTCCAATTCTGATCTGGTCATTGATATTGCGAGCAATGATGGCACTTTGCTTTCTTCATATCAGAATAAAAACCTTGATCTATTGGGGATCGATCCCACATCGAAAAAATTCAGAGAGTTTTATCCGAATTATGTCGAATCGGTCGCCGATTTTTTCTCGGAGCGGATCGTGAAAGAAAAGCGGGGGGATAAGAAAGCAAAAGTTATCACCTCGATCGCTATGTTCTACGATCTGCCGCATCCGCTTGCGATCATGAAGGAAATAGAAAGCGTCTTGGACGATAATGGTATTTGGGTTGTCGAGCAGAGCTACATGCCGGAGATGATCAAGAATGTTTCTTATGACACGATCTGCCACGAACATTTGGAATTCTATGCGCTTCAGCAATTCAAATGGATGGCCGATAGGTCTAATTTAAAGATAATCGACATAGAATTTAATAGGATTAATGGAGCTAGTTTTGCTTTGACGCTGGCAAAGAAAGACTCCGGCTATCAGGAAGCAACCGGAGAAATTGATAGGGTTTTGAAAGGGGAAAGTGACGGAGGATTCTATGCTCTCGAGATTTATAAACAATTCAAGAAAAAAACGGAAGCGCATAAAAAGGATCTATTGGCCTTGATCGAAAAAATAAAAGGAGAGGGTAAAAAAATATTTGGTTATGGAGCTTCAACAAAGGGGAATGTGATCCTTCAATATTGCGGTATAACCAAAGAAGATATTCCTTTCATTGCGGATGTAAACGAATATAAATTTGGGCGATATACACCAGGGACTATGATTCCGATTATTTCCGAAGCCGACGCGAAGGCAATGAAACCTGATTATTTTATGGTTCTGCCCTGGCATTTCCGGGATAATATTGTCGAGAGAGAAAAGGAATTTTGCAAAGCTGGTGGAAAACTTATATTTCCACTACCAGAAATTGAGATTGTTTAATAGTAGACGGCTAAATACTTCTAATACTAATTTAGTTAGGTTCATTAGATGTAAAAATGAAAGAGCGAAAAAATTCTCACTCGTTCATTTTTATGAATTTTATATATTTTTCTATATTTCTCCGTAGGTAAACAGGGAATGTTTTATCTATGTTTACAAAATGACATTCTTTTTTCCCATTAAAAATGTTTATTCCTGCATTAATCATCTTTTCTGTAGACACTTCGTCATTTGCTATCGTGCTCAATTCGGTATGCGCAAATGAGTGTAACTTTTCACTGATTTTTTTCACGTTACCGATGTAAGTAAAATGCCATCCACCATTTTTAGTGATACGAATCGACATTTTTTTTATTCTTGTAAGATATATGAATTCGGTTGCTGTTTTAAAAAAATAAGGGAAACGCCGATCATGCTTAAGCGCTTCGCACATGACGACTATTCTGCGAAGGTCTTGTGGGGAATGATTTTGAAGATAGTGATAGTTGAACATCACAGACCCGCACCATCGATTTTTATTCTCGCAGTTCAAAAAGTATAAAAAGAAACGTTGATCAAAAACGGTTATTTTATTAGGAATTTTTTTAGCTTCTTCTATGGAGGGGGGGGGATGGGATTTCGTCGATATCTGATAAGATAATCCAGTCATCGTTTGTTGCATTTAAAAGTCCGGCGACTATTTTATTTCTTTGATAATATTCGCGTTCCCAAGACGAAGATTGTGTTTTTTGCGGAAATTCACAGGAAACATAGATGATTTTATCTAGAAATTTTTCAAATCTTTTTTTATTTTCCTTAAAATATAGGGGTTTTCGTTTTCCCTGAAAAGTTTCCGTTGCCTCGACGAGAATAAACTTATCCACGACATTATTGAGCGTGTTAAGTCTTATTTCAAGAAGGTCTAACTCATTAAAAAATGGAAAACAGTCATAAACCATTGTTTATATAGTATATAATATTATGTGTTACGATGGAAAACAGTTTTTAAATTTAAAATTTCAATTCGAGACTTTATTTTAAGGATAAATTATTAAAAATGAACATTGGCGTAAATCTTATTCAATACATCGATTTGCAGGGAATCGAGGTTTTTGTACTGAACATTCTTGGTTCAGCCATCAAACAGAATCCGAGCGACAGATTTTTTCTTTTTGTGAACGGAAAGTCCTGCACAATATTCTCTTCTTTGATGGCAGAGAACGTTGTGTTCATTGAGGTGCCGCAAGGAAAAATATCATCCCTGCGATTGATGTTGTTGCAACAATGGTGGCTGCCGCGAGCTTGCCGAAAAAATGCCATAGATATTTTATGGTGCCCATCAGTGGCGGTCCCGTTGTGGTATAAACGGAAGATAGCAACAGTGCATGATTGCGCCGATGCGCGGTTCAGGGAGGAGTCCCGGAGTATGTTTACGAAATTGTATCTTTTGCTCGTGCGCTTTTTTGTAAAGTGGAGATCTTTAGGCGTTGCGACCGTATCGGATTTTTCTCGTTCCGAAGTTTCGGCAGTATATGGCATTTCACTGAAAAATATCACCGTGGTTTCTGAAGGCGCGCCTATATTACCTGTTGCACACGATGAAGACATCGTTCGGGCTCAGAAAAAGTGGCATATCAACGAAGAGTATTTTTTCTATGTCGGCAACACCCGTCCGCGCAAAAATATCAAACGTATTCTTGATGCTTTGTCTGAAATTGTTAAAAAGCATCCGGATTTTCAATTGGTGCTGGCAGGGAAGATCGATAAAAGTTTTTTTAATGTTGCGGACTATGCGAAACACATTGGTATTGAGCATGCCGTTATAGAAACTGGTTTTATTTCCGATATTGAAAAAGTGGCATTGTATCGCGGCTCGATAAGTCTTATATTCCCGAGTCTTTATGAAGGTTTTGGACTGCCGGTTCTCGAAGCGCAGTCGCTCGGCGTACCGGTTATTACGTCGAATACATCCTCGTTGCCGGAGGTGGGCGGATATGGTGCTTTGTATGTTGATCCTTATGTTCCGCAAGAAATTGCGGACGCGATGATCAAATTGTCTACGAATGAAACTTTGCGAAACGAGCTGATCCAAAAGGGAAAAGAAAATATAAAACGGTTTTCCTGGGATGAGGCGGCGCGGCAAACGATGGCCGTATTGCATGATGCAGCAAAAGCCGAATAGGAAGAAGAAAACTGGAAACCTGGGTCCCCGCTTTCGCGGGGATGACAAAAAAAGAGAGGACACTCCGGGCTTGATTTCATCCTTGCGCTCAAGCGCGGGGAATTCGCCTAAGATGGATTAAAACAAAAAGCACACTATTTCTAG
>Ga0224529_1000639_pt1 | contig 24960 bp, 17 predicted proteins | sample CBST50metaG_FD_179893 | JGI IMG/M metagenome (GOLD analysis project Ga0224529, IMG submission 179893) | Peat soil microbial communities from Stordalen Mire, Sweden - C.B.S.T50 | ecosystem: Environmental > Terrestrial > Soil > Wetlands > Peat | place: Sweden: Norrbotten County, Stordalen Mire... | reverse complement strand
CCTCTTCGGTGGCGGCGCGGCCCTGAGCTATTCCAACGCCGGAAGTGACGATGAATGGACGGCTGGAGCCTTGGAGCACGGCGCCGATGACCTCGATGGCGCGCTTGTCCAATTCGCAGCTCTCCGCAAACCTCGACCAGTCATGCCGGAAGGCGGTGTGGATGACGGCGTCGGCCGCCGCTGCTCCGCTGCGCAGGCTTTCCAGGTCTTCGAGGTCACCTTGATGCGCCTGGGCACCGGCGGCGATCAGAGATTTTGCGCCCGCATCGCTACGAGTAAGGCCGAGCACCTGATGGCCTGCGGCGATCAATTCTTTTACGATGGCTGAACCGATAAATCCGTTTGCGCCTGTAACAAAAACACGCATGGGATACTCCTTTTCGTTGAGGTTTGACTTTTCACAAAAACAATCACTGCTGCGGAGGAATTGCCGGGAGTTCAGAGTCTTGTATGGACATTGCATCGAGAGCGGAAAGTTCTTCAGCGGGAATTTGCAGTGTTGCCGACTGTAGATTTTCGCGAAGATGCTTGAGGGAAGATGTTCCGGGAATCACCAGAATGTTCGGCGAGCGTTGAAGAAGCCACGCCAGCGCAACCTGCATCGGCGTGGTATCGAGGCGCGACGCCACGTTCGACAAGGTATCTGATTGCAGTGGAGAGAATCCACCCAGTGGAAAGAATGGAACGTAGGCGATGCCGTCATGGGCAAGGTCGTCGATAAGTCCATCGTCGGCCCGATGCGTCAGGTTGTAATGATTCTGGATGCAGACGATGGGGACGATCCGCCGTGCCTCCGCAACTTGTGTGCGCGTGACATTGCTCAAACCAATATGACGTATCAGGTCCTTTTGCTGAAGCTCGGCCAAGGCTGTGAGCGGAGCCTCGATCGAACCTTCTTCCGGTTGATGGACGCTGAACATGCTGCGCAGGTTCACTACATCGAGCACATCCAGGCCAAGATTGCGAAGATTGCTATGCACCGCATCCGTCAGTTCTTTGCCGCTGAAGGCCGGAATCCACGATCCATCTTCACCGCGCAGGGCGCCGACCTTGGTCACGATCACCAGACCATCGCGATAAGGTGAGAGCGCTTTTCGTATGAGTTGGTTGGTGATGTGCGGTCCATAAAAATCGGACGTGTCGATATGATTTACACCGTTTGCGACGGCTTCCTGCAACAGAGCAATCGCTCCGTCGACGTCTTGAGGAGGCCCCCACACCAGTTTGTCGACCTCCCGCCCGGCAAGTTGCATGGCACCGTAACCCATGCGGTTAACACTGAGCGAACTGCCCGTCAGGGTGAAGCTGCCAGCCAGACTCATTTGTTGAAGCATTTGTTTCCTCCCTGATTCGTTGATTTTTGAGCATTTCCATCGACCGGAATTGACGAGCGTATGCCGGTTCCACTAAAAACGGAGAAAGCCTCCGTATGAATAGATAACCGGAGGAAGTCTCCGGTTGCAAGCTTTTTTTGTGTGAATGATGACGAAACGATTAAATTCCGTCCCAAGAAAGCAGCGCGCGGATGCGCAGCGGAACCGCGAACGCATTTTGGAAGTGGCGAAGGAGGCGTTTACCCGCTTCGGTGCGGACGCCAGCCTGGACGACATCGCCAAACAGGCCGAAGTGGGCCCTGGGACTCTGTATCGCCACTTTCCCACGCGCGACGCCCTGATTGAAGCGGTTTACCGAAGCGAAGTGGAAAAGATGGCCGCCGCGGAGCGCAAATTCGCCGAGACAATGCTTCCGGTTGAAGCGCTGAGAACGTGGATGCTATTGTTCGTAGACCACATTGCGGCCAAGCAGATCATCGCTCCCGCATTGAATAGCGTCGCTGGAGGTCCGTCGAAACTCTTCGAGGGTTCTCGCGGTTTGGTCCAGGGCGCGATTGATGCGCTGGTGAAGCGCGCCATCAAGAGCGGCGACATACGCAACGACCTTGTACCCTTCGACTTGCTTCGAGCGCTGATCGGGGTCGCCCATGTTGCCTCTGGCGCTGGCTGGCAACAAAGCGCCAGAAGGCTGGTAGACATCCTCATCGCAGGATCACGCCCAGTCGAATAGACGAAAACCTCCATACCTCACATGCGAACCGCCTTTTTCTTTTCCGGCCATCGTGCAATCTCTATCGTGTGCGCTTCAACCCAAGTGTCCAGAGATTGCACGACTCTACTCAGCGACCGGCCGAGCGGCGTCAGACTGCATTCGACGTGTGGCAATGCTTGCCCGAACGCATGAGCTTATCGCCGCGCCGCATATCTCTTTCCCCGGACTTGGACACATCTACAAGCAGGCGAATGGCTACGCCTGGGCACCGGTTCCGTACGCCGTACATGTGGTTCAAGTTGGGCAATAAACACAAAAATTGGGAAGCATCGTAAGAGGCATCCCAATTTCTTATGGTCAGACTTATGCGAGCTATTTACACAACGGGCATTGTGCCTCTCATGCGGTGAAGCAGTTCATGCCTTCGCCGCGGGCTTCGCGCTGAAGACGCCGTTGAAGCTTTCGCGGTACTGAAGAAAGACCCGCGCCCAAAGAACACAGCTCACAAGTCTCGGAGCAATGTCGGCGAAAGCGTCAGGTGAAACGCAAGAATGTTGTAGAACTCCGCTATCCGCGAGCGTCGAGAAGCGGCAGGGCCAGAGTTGCAACACCGTAAGCGGCGCTGATGGCCAGCAAACCATGATCGTGCATTCCGATTGCGCTGCGTGCGAGTTCGATGACTCCGTAGGCATTCATCACAGCCGCAAGCGAATAAGGATGGGCCAGAATCGCCGCGCACATTTTCGTGAACGGGCGCGCTGATTCGGAAAACCTGTCGCCCGCATCACGCAACTCCTTCTGAAATCCGATGATCGCCGCTGCGGGAACGTAGCCTATTGGAGTGCGGACGCGGTGCCAGTCGATATAAAGCGGATGAAACCCGCTGGCAGCCAGGCAAAGGCTCCCGAGGATGACGCCCGCAGCATTGATGCGTGGCGCCGCAACCGGATGCTGCTGTTTCTGGCGCAACGCATAGTCGGACGCGATCCACAGGAAGCCCACTGCTGTCTCCAGATTTGGGTGTAGACCTCGCCTGAATAGAAGGCCAACATTCCCGGCGATGAGGCTGAACGCAACAACCGTGGGAGCAGCCGCAACGAATCCATTTTTCATCTTACCCATCATGGTTTGCGTCTCCGTCGTCGGGAGCGTTGCTTATCTCTCGCCCTTCGGTCGTTGGCTCACCCATTAAGGGTGGGAGCCTCAACCTTCACTGTGCCACAAACAGCCCGATCCCGTTCTACCGGCAAAGCCCCTCGACCAGAAATAAGCCCCGATTTGTCTCCATAGTGTCTGGAAAAAATCCCGTGGCGTCAACGCCACTCTTCCCGCGCAAATAGAACGCGACCAAAAATAGCAAGCTCACATCCAATAGACGATGGATTCACTCGATATTTCCCCAAACGTGCAGCCGACCACTCTCGCTTCCAGCGGCCAAGAGGTTCGCTTCGGCTTTGACAATACTTATGCACGGTTGCCAGAGCACTTTTTTGCGCGATTGGACCCAACGCCAGTTGCAGTGCCACGGCTGGTGAAGGTCAATGTGGAGTTGGCACGGGAACTTAGACTCGACGCGACGGCGCTCACGAGTGATCATGGCGTTGAAGTTTTAGCTGGTAATCGCGTTGCCTGGGGAGCCGAACCTATAGCGCTGGCCTATGCCGGGCACCAGTTTGGGCATTTCGTACCGCAGCTCGGCGACGGGCGCGCCAACCTGCTGGGCGAGGTGGTTGGGCGGGGCGGCTTGCGCTACGACATCCAGCTCAAGGGCTCAGGCCGAACCCCTTTCTCGCGCGGAGGCGATGGTCGAGCGGCGCTTGGCCCGGTCTTGCGCGAATACATTGTGAGCGAGGCCATGGCGGCGTTGGGCGTTCCCACCACTCGGACGCTGGCCGCTGTGACCACCGGGGAATGGTTGCAACGAGAAGCAGTTGTGCCGGGAGCCGTGCTGACGCGCGTAGCGGCGAGCCACTTGCGTGTGGGCACATTCGAGTATTTCGCGGCACAACGCGACGCGGAAGGCGTGCGCACGTTGGCCGATTATGCGATCGCCCGCCACTATCCCGATGCCGCACAGGCCGAGCAGCCATATCTGACGCTGCTGAAGGGCGTGATTTCCCGGCAAGCGCAGTTAATTGCGCAATGGATGCTGCTTGGTTTCATTCATGGAGTGATGAACACCGACAACACTTCGATTTCGGGCGAGACCATCGATTACGGACCCTGCGCATTCATGGAGGCATACGATCCGGCGACGGTTTTCAGCTCCATCGACCAGGTCGGACGCTATGCCTACGGCAACCAGCCCCGTGCGGCGTTTTGGAACCTGGCGCGACTGGCCGAGGCGCTGCTGCCAGTTCTGGCATTGGAGGCAGGGAGCGAAAAGGCTGCGGTAGCCGCAGCGAATGAAGCACTCAGTGCCTTTGAGCCGCAATATCAAGCCGCCCGCACGGCCGGACTGTGCCGCAAGCTTGGCCTAGGCTCTGAGCGCGAGGGAGATGCGGATTTGGCTGAAGATTTGCTTAAGCGCATGGCAGTCAATCGCGCTGACTTCACGTTGACCTTCCGCAGACTGTGCAATGCCGCGGCTTCGTCGGATGGCAATGCGGGAGTACGATCATTGTTCGTTGATCCTGGCGCGTTTGACGATTGGGCAATTGGATGGCGTAAGCGTCTCGACCAAGAGCCGGAAGATCGGCAGGCGCGTGCGGTGGCAATGCTGAGTCTGAATCCAGCAGTTATCCCGCGCAATCATCTGGTGGAGGCGGCGCTCAACGCTGCAAGTCAACGGCAGGATTTCCAGCCTTTCGAGGAGTTGCTGGACGCTATCTCGCAGCCATTTGCTGAGAGGCCAGGGCTGGAGGAGTTTGCGATGCCTGCCCGCCCCGAAGAGTGTGTCCTACAGACTTTCTGCGGGACGTAAACCTCTGATCAATTATGGCATGCGCCTGCATTTTGTCGCATATAGTTCATACCGACAATGAGAAAAAGAAAAATAGGCAGCAAGAACTTTTCTACTCTAATTTTTGTCACGGTCAAGAAAGCCTCTAAGTTGTTGATTTTATGGTGACCCCGGGAAGACTCGAACTTCCGACACGCAGTTTAGGAAACTGCTGCTCTATCCACCTGAGCTACGGGGCCACTGTATATAACTAGTCTATTCTAATTAGGTTATCGTGATTCTCCGATTCAGATTCGGAAAATAGTTTATGGCTAATTACTGATTTGGTTTGGTGACCAAAACATTTCCACGCTGCACCGATTTTTCACCCTGCTGCGCTGACCAATTCAACATCGAAACGGCCACAAACCGATCCATGGTCACGCGTTTACCTGGCTTGATTGCCTGGTAGAGCTTTCTATTCCTTGCTCCCTCCTCTTACACCGGCGGCAGCGCCTCGACCACCGGCACACCGGGAGGCGGGGTGAAACGAAATGCATCGGCGGGAATGGGAACGTTAGTTTGCTGCCCGGTGAAAGCGAAGCGGGTCAGAGCGCCGTCGGTTTCTTCCATTTCGATGGCGATGATGGTTCCCTCGGTAGTAACGGTGAGGGTGAGTCGATTGACGCGCTTTTCCTGCCCTTTGGGCTGGCCGTTGAGGATGAATTGGCCATTGGCGGCAGGGCGCAGGGTGAGGTTGTTGAGTTCCTTTTCCAACTCGGTGTGGCCGAGGAGAAAGCGCAAGGGGGAACGCAGATCGTCAAGCTGTTTGGCGGGAAGGCGCTGGACTTGAGCGTCGCCGCGCGTATAGAGCCAAGCGTACTTGCCGTCAAGCAAGAAAAGTTTGCCGGAAGGTTGACTGTAATCCCACCTCATGCGACCGGGCTTCAAGAGCAGCAGCGTACCGCTCTCAGTGCGCCGGATGCCGAGGCCCTGATAGCTCTCGGTGAAGCCGGAACGGAGCGAATGGAGTTGGTTGTAGTGACGATCGACGCGCGCAGCCACGTCTTTCGCGGAGTCCTGCGCGGACGGCGGACGTTTTTGAGCGCTGAGATAGGGGACGCAGAGCACGGCGAGAGCCAGAATCAAGCCACATCGCCGTGCCGTCTTAGCCCCGGTCATTGCACCAGTTGGGTGCAGTTGTTGCCGCCCGCAGGATCGTATTTGATGCTACCAAACTGGTCGCTGCAATAACCGCTATCTCCGCTTTTACCCACGGTTTGCGGAACCGCGTTGACGGTGTAGCCAGTGATGCGGTCGGTGCCGTTGATGGTCACCTTGGTGCAGTTGCTGATGGTGAAGATGTAACCGGATTTGTAGCCCGAAGTGATGTCGCCCTGAAGAATCTGGGCTGCGGCGGGCGAGGCCGCGCCTGCTGCCGGGTCGCCACCCAAAGCCGCCAGGGTGCAAGCATAGCCGTTAGCCGGATAGGTGGACTCGTACTGCATCTCCGCTTGCTGAATGGCCCGGATCGACTGAATAGCCGAGGTGCGGTTGGCGCTCTTTTTCAAGCTGCCGATGGTGGGAATGGCCATGAGCATCAGGACCAGGATGATGGCGATGACGATCAGCAGTTCCATCAGCGTAAAGCCGTTGGAGTGCCTGCCAGCTTGAGCGTCGCGGCGATCGCGACCGAGCGAAAACATACGATTCATGAGATTCCGTGCCTCGTGTTGCGGGCCAAAGTTGCATGGCCCGCCCGACAAAATCCTACAACGTATGGACGCGGAAGGGAAATGGAACGCTTGAAAAACAGAGAACAGTAACAGTTCTCTTCCGCCACTGAGGGTTTTGAACTGTTCGCTGTCTGCTGTCCGCTGTTATCTGCTTTTAGAACCCGTAGGAGATGCCGAAGGCCACGCGGGCACGAAGGTTCAAGTTGACCTTGCCACCAGCCGTGGGGCCGGTGAAGTTGTCAGAGATGACCTCATTCAGCAGCGGGTTGTCGATGTAGCCACCCGCATGCAAAACACCGGCGTCGACGTTCAGCTTGCGCTTGGCTAGCGGCACAATGCGAACGGCGTAAACCTCAGAGGTGGGAATGTCGAAGAGCGTTCCTGCCTTGGAAGAACCCAGGGTAGCCGTAGGCGTGGCCAAAGAGATGTGCTGAGGTTGCTCGGCGATTTCGAAGGCTGGGATGATGGTGCTCTTGGCAGGACCCTTGACGACAAAGGCCACCGAACCAAAGGCCTTGCCTTCAAAGCCGGGCGCGTTGCCACCCAGGCCCCACAGCGAACTGTTGGTGCCGCGAAGGCCTACGCTGGCCAGGATGGGAAGATACTTTACCTGCGTGATGAGCTTGGTGGCTACCACGTAGACGTCGCCGTTGGCGGTCTTCTGATTGCTTCGAACAGGCGTGATGCCATCGGCAATGAGCAACTCCGTGGCGAGATTGTTGATGTTAGTGCCGATATTGTCGCCGGTGCGGAAGATGCCGCCCACAGAGATCGCCGGAATCCACTTCTGCTTTTTGTAGCTGTCGGGAATGAGGTTGACCTTGCCATGTACAATGTCGACGCCAGAGTTCCACAGCGGAGTAAGCGCCGGTGCGAGCGCAGCCTTGCTGCCGCCGTCCTCGTTGTGAATTTCATGGGTATAGCCGAACTCGAAGCGACTGGCAAAGCCTTCGGTGATGGAAACAGTGCTGAAGTCGCCGACAATTGGGCCGGCGGCCAGGAAGTGATAGGCGACGGAGGGTTGTCCCAACCCCTTGGCAGGCGAGGGGGATACCGAAGCCAGCGGCGTGACGAAGACGCCCGTGGGGCCCTCGTAGCCTAGGCTTTGGGCCTGTGCGGCAACTGCGGCAAAGGTGAAGGTGAAGAACGCCAGGAAGGCCGCCCGCAGGATGTTGGACACTGACGAATGAAGCAAAGGTGCGAAAACGCGCATAGTAAATTTCTCCTCACAGAAACCGTGATTGGGAACACTTGAAAAGACATGCGACGTGACGATCGTGCGCTAACCAGGATGCGGAAGATACTTCTTTCGCTCGGGAAGTGAGTAGCTTCTCCGGCTCCATTCCAAATTAGGACGGCTTGAGCAAAATGGATTTTCAGTCGCAAGAAAGGGCTGTTGAGGGCTATTGCTAGAGGCAACAGCTACAACAGGCGAAATGCCGGGCGGCATGGAACGACTGAATCATGGAAACGAGTATAGCAGAAAAAAAGCTAACGGCAGACAGTGGATAGCTAACAGTTCAAGACCCCTCCGGGCTTTGAACTGTTAGCTATCCACTGTCTGCTGCTTTTAACACACCAGGCGGGCGCGTCCCAGCTTGACTCCGTCGAGACGTCCAAGTAGGGTGACTGCGATGCGCGCGGGATCGAAGAGTTGTTGGGCCATGGTTTGCACTTGAGTGGCGTCTACCTCAGCAATGCACTCGATGACCTCTTCGGCGGTGAAGAACTCGTGGAAGTACATCTCTTGGCGGGCGAGGTTGGCCATGCGCGCATTGGAGCTTTCAAGGCCCATCAGGATATTGCCCTTGAGCTGGTCCTTGGCGCGATTCAACTCTTCGGTATGGAGCGGCGTTTCCTTGAGCTTGCGGAACTCAGCCAGGATGAGATCCACCACATCGAGCGACTTGCCGACCGAGGTGCCGGCGTAGACGCAGAGAGTTCCGGCGTCGCGCAAGGGACTGAGGTCGGAGTAGATGGAGTAGACCATGCCGCGCTCTTCGCGGATGGTCTGGAAGAGCCGGGAGCTCATGCCGCCGCCCAGCACGGTGTTCAGAATCAGGGTGGCGTAGCGGCTCTCGTCGGCGATGGGCGGGGCAGGCACGCCGAGACAGATCTGCACTTGCTCAAGGGACTTTTTGTTGCGCAGGACGATACGAGCGCTGGACTGGGGCGCTGGCAGTTCATGGAGGGTTTCACCGCCGGCCAGCGCGGCAAACTTGCCCGCCACGGCCTCGGCAAAGGCGTCGTGCTCCAGATTGCCAGCTGCGGAAAAGACAATGTTGCCGCCGTGAAAGCGGTCGCCATGATAGGCCAGCAGTTGATCGCGATCGAGCGTGGAAACCGTTTTGGCGGTACCCAGAATCGGCTTACCGAGGGGATGATCTTTCCAGAAACTCTGGGTGAAGAGTTCGTTGACGAGGATGTCAGGGTTGTCCTCGTCGATCTTGATTTCTTCGAGGATGACGCCGCGCTCGCGATCGATGTCGGCGGGGGCAAAAGTTGGGTTGAGTACCAGATCGGTCAGAACGTCGAGGGCAATGGGGACGTGCTCTGCCAAGGACTTGACGTTGAAGCAGATGGTTTCGCGGCCAGTGAAGGCGTCGAGATTGCCACCAATCGAGTCCATTTCGCGGGCGATGGCCTGCGCTGAACGGGAACGGGTGCCCTTGAAGAGCATGTGCTCGACAAAGTGGGAGATGCCGCAGGTAGCGGCGGGTTCGCAGCGGGAGCCGGACTTGGTCCAGACGCCCATGGCTACGGAACGCATGTGTTCCATGCGCTCGGTAAGTACAATCAGGCCGTTGGGCAATACGGTGCGGCGAAGATTTCGCTCGGTGTTCATCATCATAGGCTGAATTCGATTGTAGGCTAAACCGGGTCGCGGAGCACGCTCCGGTCGAGGAGCAGGAGTGCGGAGTGAAGGGGAAATGCTCTATTCTGAGCCTGATGAGTGAAGACTTTCCGCAATTCGTGGATTTGGATGTGTCCGGGGACGACGACCAGGCGCCGCGTGCTGGCAGGCAGCTTTTTGGGCTGGATGCAACGGCCCTGACAATGCTGATGGTGGAGCTGAAGGAGCCGAGTTGGCGTGGCAAGCAATTATCCGAAGCCATTTATCATCAACGCGTTGCCGAGTTGGACGAGATTACCACGCTACCTAAAGCACTGCGCCAGCGACTCGACGCCGAGGGCTGGGCGGTGGGAAGGCCGCGGATCGCCCAGATCTTCCAATCGGTCGACGGCACCGAGCGCTATTTGGTCGAGTGCCGGGGTGGCGATTCTCCGTCCTCCGTTCATGGACCTGCCGCTGGGGCGGCAGAAACGGTGGAAACCGTCTGGATGCCGGAGGGGGACGAGGGCGAAATCGACGACGGGGAGACTGCGACGGAGTGGAAAAGGGCTACGCTGTGCATTTCCAGCCAGGTGGGTTGCGCGGTCAATTGCCGGTTTTGCCTGACGGCTCGGCTCGGCTTGCAGCGCAATTTGACGGCGGGCGAGATTGCCGGACAGGTACTTGAGGTTTTTGACCGGCACGCGGTCGAAGTGGGGCGCGACCGCGTGAACCTGGTCTTCATGGGCATGGGCGAGCCGTTTTTGAACTACGACAACTTCATGGGCGCGGTGCGTCTGCTGGTGACTGAAGTCGGCCTGAGTCCGCGACGGATGACGGTCTCGACTTCTGGCATTGTGCCTGGCATTGAGCGCTTCGCCGCAGAGCCCGCCGAGTTAAGGCCCAAGCTGGCCATCAGCCTCAACGCGCCCAACGACGCGGTCCGCACGGAGATTATGCCGGTCAACGGCAAGTGGCCGATTGCGGCGGTGATTGAAGCAGTCAGCAAGGTGCCGCTACGGCCCAAGGAGCGCATCACCTTTGAATATGTGCTGTTGGGCGGAGTGACCGACCAGCCGGAGCAGGCGCGGGAGCTGGCGCGGTTGGTGCGGCGGTCGAATCTGCCCGCCAAGGTAAATTTGATCGCGTGGAATCCGGGACCGGGCGTGGCGTATGCGACGCCGCAGCCCGAAGCGATCGAAGCTTTTCGACAGACGCTGGTGGAAGGCGGCATTCCGACTTATCTGCGCAAGCCGCGTGGGCGGGACATTTATGCCGCTTGCGGGCAGTTGAAGCGGACGGTGGAAGGGTAGTTTCTTGCTACAAGTCACCAAGTTGAAGACCACTGGCGGTGGGGCTTGTGTTTGCGCAAGATGACGCAACTGCTTGGACGAGAAACTCTGAGATAGGAGATGAGTGCTACATCTCAACCAGGCTTTGGGAATTCCACAGCCTGGTTGAGATGTACGTGTTCACCGTCCTAATCGACCTTGAGGGTAAAAGTTGTTGTGTTGTAGATGGAGGAAGAAGAAGAATCCGCTCCGGTGAGCGTAATGGAGTAGCTTCCCTTGGCGGTGTAGTTGGACGAGGAGCTCGATCCACCGCAAGCGGAAAGGGTAAAGCCAGCCAGACCGAGAACAATCAGGCAGCAGAGCAGGCGCAGTTGACGCCAGCGCCATCCGGCCAAACCTGCTAACAGAAGGCCCGCCAAACTGAACGCCGCTTCGGCCGTCGAGCGCGAAGTGGGCAAGCTCGCTCTCTGGGTCGTTGCGCGGAATAGCTTCATTCCGTGCGCTTTTTGAGCAGCAGAGCTGGGGCAATCGGCAAGGTTGGTGTCGATGGTCATGGCTGTCGTAACGTTACTTGTTCCGCTGACTATGGCGGTGGTGGTGGAGTAACAGAAGGACACGGAAGAAGAGGTCGAGGGAGTAAAGTCAATCGTCCCAGTGTAGCCGCCGCTGGGCGTCACAGTGATAGTTGTGTCCCCACTGCTGCCCCGGCTGATGGTGACGCCAGTGGCTGCCAGAGCAAAGCTGCCCATGCTCGTTGCCGAGCTGACGGTGACAGTGACGGAACTAGAAGATGAAGCAGCGTAAGTCGTGTTGCCGCCGTACGAAGCGGTGATCGTGTGCGTACCGACTGCGAGGGCTGTGGCCTTGTAAGTCGCGGTGCCGGAGCTGAGATTTCCGGTACCCAGCGTGGTTGAACCGTCGTAGAAGGTGACGGTGCCTGCAGCTGCGGAGGGCGAAACCGTGGCGGTCAAGGTAACGCTGGCGCCATAGGTTGGTGTGGTTGAAGAGGTGGCCAATGTGGTTGTGGTGGTGGTGAGCACAGTCGTAGCATCGACGGTGACGGTAGCTGTTCCTGTTGTCGAGGAATAAATACCGTCGCCACTATAGGTGGCCGTGAGGGTGTCGGTTCCCGCCGTGAGTGAGTTGGCCGGAATGACGATGGTGGCCGCGTCATCGTTGAGGCTGACAGTGGAGGAGGTGTAGCTGCCGCTAGAGAGGGTGACCGAGCCAGAAGGTGTGCCCGATGCTCCGGTGACGGCGATTCCCACGCTGAGGTCGTTGGAGATATTGATGGTGGTGTCGGCGGGCGTCACGGTGACCGTCGCGGCAGCCGAGCCCATGCCGCTGCTCCAATACTTGATCAAATTGGTGACATTGACACTGCCCAGACCGGTGGCGACATCATAGCCCGTGTTGGTGTCATAACCCGTCTCGAAGTAATAACCCTTCGTATTTTTGGAGCAATCCGTGGTCCCCGATTTGCATGGAACCGAGATATTGCCGACGGTTACGTCATGAAAAATGCTGCTGGCATTCGAGCTGTTGTTGTAGAGGTTGTAGAGATTGGCGGCCGCCTGACCCAATCGCCCGCCTCCCTGACTCTGCTGGACCAGGGCGAGAATGCCGGCGAAAGCAGGCGTGGCAGTGGATGTGCCACCGTAAGCAGAAAAATAAGAATTGCCACTACTGTCACTGCCGCAATTTTCGGTATCGCCGTTTGTGTCGGTGTTTGCCGTGCAGACAAGCCAGGTTACGTAATCCATTCCGTCGGCAGCCAGCAGCGAGACGTCGGGCAGGTCGCGGTAGCTATCGCTGGGCACGCCGGTGCCGCGTTGCCAGGAAGGTTTGGAATACTCCACGCTGACGCCGCCGCTGCCGGCGGCGATGTTGGCCTTAGAGCTACCGTCGCTGTAAGTTCCACTCAAAGGTATGTTCTGGCTGAGGGTGGTGTTGTTGGATGTGGAGTCGTTCCAGGCGGACTCCGGAATGTATTTCAGCGCCGTGCGGTAATAGGTGGAGGAGGAACCCGCTGACGAACTCGCTGAAGTGGGAACGGTAGCGTAGTTACTGAAGTTGCTTTCCAGACTGTAGTAATCCGTGCCGCCGACAGCGATGTTATAAGGCGTGGAAGCCAGTCCATTGACGGCCAAGCCTTCTGAGGCGTCGGTGATGGTGTTGCCGTTGCTGTCCGTGGTGGTATCGCAACCGGCGGATCCGGTGTCGCCGGTCGAGACGGTCACGGCGATTCCTTGCGCGGCGGCCTGTTGCCACCAGCTATTGATTTGAGCGTTATCCGAGGCGCTCATGCTGGACTCGCACGATCCAAAGCTGAGGCTCAGAATATCGACGGTGTTGTCTGCAAGAGCCCGTTCGATTTGCGCTGAGAGCGTGTTGTCCTTGGCGGTATAGTAGTGAATGGTTGCTCCGGGAGCCAGACCGCCGGAAAGTTCGGTATCGATATACGCTTCGTCGGCGTCGGCGGTACTTGTCACATTGTCGATGTTGGTGATGGTGGGAGCGGTCGAGTCACCGATAAAAGTGCTGCGGTAGTTCACCACCGGCGTGGTGCTGATCATTGCATCGCCGATGATGCCGATGGTGACGCCGCTGCCTGTGTAGCTGGGGCCACCACTAGCGAAGTTGGCGTTGAAGGTGCTGTTGGGCGTGTTGTAAATTGTGGCGGCGTCGCCGGGAACAACGTAAAGGTAGTAGTTGTCGGAGGAGTCTGATTCTGTGAGTTGTGGATGTAGCCCGCTGGTCGAAGAGCTGATGGGCGTCAGCCGTCCCGTTTTCCGATTGATTTGGCCGGGGTTGCCGGCTGCATAGAGCGGTCTGGGTCGAACAGTGCTGAGGCGGGCAATGCCAGAGACGACCGGAGCGAGCGCGGCGGGGATGGTCGGCTCTTCGGTATTGGCGTAGAACTGGTTACCGTTGGACAAATAGGAGTGGATGGAGGTATGGAAAGCCTTCTGAAGCAGGCCGACGGTGCCGGTAAATTCGATGCTGGTGCGGCCTTTGGAGACGGAAACAACGGTGAGCCCCTGGGACTGAAGCCACGAGGTGACGGCAGCGATGTCGGAGTCCGCCGGGCCGTAGAGCTTGCCGAATTGCTCTGGAGTGAGCCATTTGTGATAGCTGGGTGAAGTTTTCTGTTGCAATTCCGAGAGATATTGCCGGAGCGCGGCATCCTGCGCGCTGCTGCGCTGGAGAAGAAGACCGACGTGCTGGAAGACGGTGGACTCGGGGGCGACGCCCTGGTCGGAGGAGACGCGGACAAGGGCGGGGACATTGCCCTTCAGTGAGACGCGCGAAGCGTCATTGACGGCTTGGCTGATGCGTGGAGCCACGGTTTGTGCGCCAAGATGAGCCGCCACCAGGACGCAGGCTGCAATTCCGTAGCCCCACAGCCGCCCTTGTCGTAAAAGTGCATACATCGTCTTCATCGCGATCCCCTTGAATAGAAATTTGAAAGCTCAGTCATTTGTGCCGCTTTGTGAGATTGAAGGATGAATCCAAAATCGAGGCAAAAGAGCTTGCTCTGTTTTTCAGAGGCATCGAAGACCGTTGGCAAACTCCTGCGCGACAAACCGCGTACATGGCATCGCCGGTAAGATTCTACCAAAGAGCGGCATTTAAAGCCCTGTCAAAGTAGACTCAAAAGCTAACACAAAGTTGCGGTGATGTGTCGATTTCCATCTGGCTAAGACGACAATCGTCTCTATGGATTGGCTTTTGAAGAGAAAACGCCACTTCTCATCGTGTTTTGGGCCTCAACTTACTTGAGAATTTTTCATCGTCTTGCAGAATAAACTTCACCAGTCGGTCTCATTCCTGCCAGAGGCTGACCGGCGAAGTTGCTGCGCCGTCCGATAATGCAACTTCAAGCTGTCCCGACGTAGATCCGGCAGTCGGCGGTTTGGCGGGTGATGTTGCCGTAGACCTTGAAGATTGCATTGCCATAAGCATTGGAATTGGACCACTGACCGTTGTAGTTGGCGAGCAGAAGAGTGGCTCAAGTGCAGTTGGTGGTTACGTCGGTCTAGGTAACGAGCGAGGTATGGCATAGACTTCGAAGGCCGTACAGTTGCTGGCTGGATAGGTGTTGTCGTTGGCCTTGTAGCTATCGCTGTTGTCATCCAGCATCACGATTTGTGAAAAGGTGAATGAGAGGGAGTTTTGCCAAGAGCGGCGCTCGGTGAAATCCTGTGGAACTTGGCCCTAGCAAAATGGATCGCCACGGTTATGGCTCGAATGGCCACTCGCTATAGCGATCCTCCCGCTCATTGATATCGCCGGATCTGAGGTTGGCATAACAGCGATGTCCTGTTGGAACCCACGCCATAAGAAGAGGAAACAAGATGGCTTGGCTCGATCACCTAACGGCACTTCCGCAGGTTTCCCTCAGCACCTATTCTTTGTAGTTGCTTGAGATTGCCAAGTTGATTACACACGATGGATTTTTCTTGGCTGGAGTATTGGAGCTACCGAGAAGTTAGAAGAAGAGCATTGCGAGAGATGGAGCAGGTCAAGAGATTCCCGTTATGGCAGCAACTTCCCCAACTTGAGCAAGAATCAATGACGCGCGACGCTTTGCTGTGGTCTTGCCGTTGATCTCAGGCAAACAGACTAGAATGAAGCGGACGGAGAACCAAACGCTTGTCTTCTGTTTTTTATCGTCAGGCCTGCCTGCTGCTGCTTGCGCTTGCCTCCTGCCTCCACGCGGAGACGCAGGAAGCGGTGCGAGCGGCTGCCTCGACGGCGCCGACTGAATCCAGCCATCTGCAACAGGTGCCGAGGGTTCCAGAATTGAGCACACTCTGGAATGGTTTGAATGCGGGAGTTACGTTTTCAGAAGTGCATGACTCGTCGATCGGCTGGTATAACGTTGCCACCCCGGCGCTCAGTTACACATTTTCCCCGCATTACTCGGCCGATGTTAGTCTGTCGATCTATCCCTACCGCCGGAAACTGAAGCTGACCTCGATCAACCCGTTTGTTTTGCGGAGCGTGGCGAACTATGGAACGGTGGGGGATACCTTGCTGGGGGTACATGCTAGCTTTAATCCAAAAGATTTTCGTAACACAACAACGGCCCATTTGACCCTGCCCACCGGGGATAGCTCGAATGGGTTGGGAACTGGCAAAATCACCTTCGACTTCAGCCACTATGTGGAGCGCTATTTTGGGCCGACCGGTCTTTTAGTGGACCTGGGAGCTGGCAACTCCGCGGGGCTGTTCAATAGCGTGGTGTCCAAGGATTACAACTCGGTCGGTTCGCTGGTGCATTTTCAGGCGGGGGCGATTTTCTGGCTGTCTGGTCGCAACTACATTCAGTCGCTAGCGTATGAACAACTTCCTGTGGGTAGTCAGAAGATTTACACCACCCTGATCGGCCTGAACGGTCAGCTTGATACCGTGGTCACCGGCATCAAGCAGAGCGAAGACAACGGCTTTACTACCCAGGTTGGTATCCCGCTCACGGAGCACCTCATCTTGTCGGGCTACTACAACCGAAGCCTGCGCCAACATATCGACACGGTCTCAACTGGCATCACCTATGTGTTGCACGGTAGATCGCAAAAGAAAAGACTGTCCATGATTGACAGAGCGTTACTTGAAGCCAGTGGAGTTAGCCAATAACTCTTTCTGGTACCGAAACTCAATGTAATTTCTCCAGCTTCTGGACTTGATCAGGACTCATCTGCTGGCGAATCTGCAATTGCATTTGGGTTGTTGCTTTCTGCAGAGCGGCGCGTGCTTGGTTCACCGCGTCGATGGCCGCAAATAAACGTTCCTTATCCGCATTGGGATCTTTGCTCAAGGCATTTAGCTTGGCTTGTTCATTGAGAAATGTCTTATAGCTGCTCAGAATGGCTGGTTTGTTGGCGTTGAAGGTTGCGTCCATCTGCTTCTGTTGCGTTTTGCCAAGGCCAACTGCTCGTACCACAGTTTTTTCGTCCCACCAACGGCCCACTGGCCCGAGATGGCCCACTGTGTGCATGGTGCTATGTGCTCCGGCGGATTTCGAGCCGATCGGTGGGAGCCCGGCAAGGCCGGTCGGTGCATTGGGGCCGCCTGGGCCACCGGGTACGTATCCGCTTGGAGGCGGTCCACCCGGTCCCCCCGCGCCCGGTGGCTTTCCTTGGGCAAGGGAACTGATTCCTGCGGTCGCCACAAGGCAGACGCAAATATATAAGACTCTCAGAAATCGCATCTTCATTGATGCCTCAATTCTTGCTTTGCCTTCCGATGCGGTTGCGGTCCATCCAACATGTGGTATTCGCTGATGGGTGATGCTTCGCTGGTATTGAGTGATTCATCGACAGAGCGTAGTAAATCATTGTCTTGCGCGATTTGCGCCGGAGAATCATCAAGCGCTTCGACCGGAACTGTGCCGCGGTTCAAAGCGTGGCGCTGATCGTGACGCCACACCGGTACTCCGATCGTCAGTAGCAAAACTGCCGCGGCCAATGCCCATCCCACGAAAGCATACACTGTCTGAGGTGCTTTCGATCTGTTAAAAGGAGGACGAGCCTTTAAGGTTCGGGCCTCGCTCCACGCCAGCGACGCTTGGTTGAATACTTGCACTCCTGAACGAAACTCTTCCAACTGATTCCGGCAGATTTCGCACTCAACTAGATGCGCATCCGACTCCGGCTTGCCGAGGCCGATAAGTACATCGTCCAGATCCTCTTCCGACAGATGAGCTTGAGTCATGGCTTTTCTCCGAGTTGGCTGCGCACGGCCTTGAGGGCGCGGTGCAGATGGGTTCTGACCGTAGTGGCCGTCATTTGCAACCCCTCACTGATTTCGATGATCGACATATCTTCAGAGAACTTCATCAGGAAGATCGCTCTCTGGTTATGCGAGAGCTTTCCCAGCGCCTTGGTGAGTAGCGCCACCCTCTCCTTGGCCAGCAACTGCCCTTCGGGGTTCGATCCACCCGCGGCAATGAAGGAGGCCATTTCATTCACGTCAATAGCCGAGGACTTGACCTGCCTCCAGAACTTGTATTTCTTGGTTCTTAAATGGTCGCGCATTACATTGATCGCAATCCCTGTGAGCCATGTTTTGAGGGTGCTTTTATTGCGAAAACTTTTTCTGTTGTTGAATGCACGCAACAAAGTGTCTTGGGCGATCGTCTCGGCCAAGTCGGGATCGCCCGTAGCATACGTGGCAAAGCGCAGCAACCGGGCGCGATGAAGCCTCACCAGTTCATCGATGTCGTCGAGTTCGCTAATTGGGCATAACCTCACCCTCAAGCGTGATTCTATTGCTTCTTCGCAAGCCATGCCTGCCAATGTACAATACATCAGTTGCACGGGATTTTGAATTTGATTACAGCTACGGAAGAAATGCGATGCAAAGATTTAATTAAATTTATCTAATGCAGCGAAGCAATTTGCTATACGTTAGCGTCTATTCAAACAGGGAATGGGCAGAATAGACTAAAGCGATTCCCGGTTTTGTTGCTTTTTTGCGGAGAGCCAGCCATTGAACTCACAGATAGCAAAGGAGTAAATGGATGATTGGTTCCAGGCTTACGTTTCGAGGGATTACGCGCTCGATTTTTGCGCGTTTGCGGAAGAAGGCAACGCAAAATGGCATTTCCGTCGCTCGCCCGACGGGAGAGGCAGTGAAAGACGGCGTCAAGCTTCAGTGGAAATATGATGCTGACGCGGAACTGCTGGAAGTTGAATGCGTGAAGACACCGTTCTGGATCGATGCGCGTCGGGTCAACCGCAGGCTGATTCAGGAAGTGCAAGCTACGCGCTGGGCGGAGCCGTACTGAATGCTTGGGTGAAAGCAACATGCAGTTGAATGTGTACGGTGGCGAGGCTGGCAAAGAGTGAAAAGTGGGCGTATTTATGTGCCTGATTTCTGGCAAAACGGGGTGAAAAGTTATCCCTAGCGTCCGGCTACAAGCCGAACAAATTCAATTGGTTGTAAATACCGTCTATGTGGTTATAGATGCGCCAATCGCGTGCTTCGTCGGCATCGCCCAAGGTGGAGCGCGTAACTCACTCTTGGGAGCCTATGTGGTACAGCTTGCCGCGCATGCGCCCACCAAGACTTCGATGTCGGGCAGACTCTCGCGATAGGTCAACTGCGCAAAGACCATGGCCAAATACTGGTCGTGGAAAGAGAAACCTCGTTGGTGCGCATCTCCGCGATAGCGTTCAATACACTTCTGGAACTCGTAAGAGGGCAGGTGATCCAAGAGTTGGTAGAGGACGGTCTGTCTAGCACTCTTCCCTTATTGTCGGTAAACCTTGCCCCTGCTGTCACTGGGCACAGGCCCTCTCCTCCGCCGCAGGAATTTCAAATCGAAAAATGAGAGTTACCTTCTGTCGCGTCTGGTATGTCATGGTTACTGTGGGTTACCCAAATTTAGCCGGATCCCAGTGTCTGTTTCTACACAACTGACAATTGAGGAATCGGCACTCTTGAATTCTGTCCTAAGTGCCCGAAGCCTTTCACGTATCCTTCTTCTTTCAGTTGCTCCCGATAATGCTTCAGGAAGTAGTGCATGGTTTCGATGCGAATGCGAATGGAGGCCAGCGGGCGGTTCTCGTCCAGATCGCGAAAAGAAAAATGTGGTTTGCCAGATAGCTCGATGATCTGCTCAATCACTCGGCTGATGAACGCATCGTGTCCACACTTGAAGTTCGATAGTTCCACAGAGATGAGGTTGGGATGGCGGGCTACAAACTTCGCAGCCCATATCTTGTGATTGGAACTCGCAGAGAAAGTGTTCTTCCATACATCGGAAATGTCCAGCGGAGAGCGAATCAGGCCGGCGTCCACCTCTGCTCCGAAGAGGCGATTCAGAAGATCCGTATCGAGCGGCAAAAGGCTCTGCGAAAGAATGGGATAGCCAAGTCTCTGAAGCTCCTCAAAGATGCCCTGATTCAGGCCAGGGTCGTGGTGATAAGGGCGGCCAAGCATAACCAGACCGATCTCACCGTTGCGCTCCAATTCGTCCAGCGTGAGGCGGGCCTGCCGGCGAAACTTGGCTTCAAAAGCACTCCATGAAGCGAAAGCAATATCAACCGCGCGTGCATTTTCCTGCCTGTCAAGATGGAGCAAATCTTTCCAGCAGCAGAACATCTGATACTTGAATAGATCCCTATCCGCCATGTCCAGCACTGGGTTGAGGTACTGGACCCCAGCCTCCTGAAACCAATCGACGGTGCGCGAAAACGCAGCCTTGACTGCTTCCGGCGTTGCTGAGCCTGAAGGGCATACGCTTGAACCGCTGCAATCGTCGAGCGGGGTCGTCAGCACATCGAACATGGGGAAAAAGATTGCGTCAAGAGGCTCCGCTTTACAATGTTGGAGTAATTCGTAAACATGAGCAATGGCGACTTTGGAGGGAAAGCATGGATCGACCGCAGCGAAGCCTGCCGCCCGTTGATATCGCTCAGGACTGGAGAAGTGAGAGTAATGCAAGTTCTGCGCTGGAATACCAAGACTTTCAAAGTAGGCAGAAAAAAGCGGGGCATAAGTGAATAGGTTCAGAGCTTTTGGAATACCGATACGAATCTGTGCCCGACGTTGATCCTTTGTCTTGGTCAGGGCTGGAAAGAGTAGGGCCGATTTCCGACGTGGATTTGCAGTGGCAGAGGTTGGATGCGTGGGTAGCCATGCTTGTTCCGCGGCCAACTGAACGTAGTTGGGGCAACTCTGACGCAGGGAACTCCATGACGTATTGATCTTCTTTACTACCTCCGTGCTCTCCGCTTCTCCACGCTCGCAGCTAGCTATGATGGCACGTTTCGGTCCCGACACTCCGGCAGTTTCGGTACTCAATTCAACGAAGGTTCGCATGCAACGGTTGGTGCAGAAGTGGCAGCGCGTTGTGTCGTCCCGACGGATGGTATATTGCAGCATGTCGAGGAATTCAAATCCAGAGAAGGTGGTGGGATGGCCTGCCTGGCAATGTCCCATGGCCTCAAGCCCGGCGCCGATGGCACCCGCCTCACAGCAGTTCGGGTGGACCACTACTTGAGGTTGTCCGATTCCGTGATAATGTTTCTGGATAAAGTCCAACTCCGCCTTCACTACCGCAAGATTTCTCTGTGTGCCTCCCTGAAGCACAATGCACCTTCCCAAGGCCGCAACATTGGAGACTCCTGCAACGTACTGAAAAACATTCTTGGGAAGGACCGTAGCCAGACCGGCGAGAATCTCTTCGGGCTTCCAACCCTGACGTTGAAAATTGACGATGTCCGACTGAAGAAATACAGCGCACCCATAGCTAAACTGCGGCATTCGCCGGGCCTGAAAAGCCACATCCGCAAAGTCCTCAATCTGGATTCCGAGTCCTTCCGCGGCCGCTTGCAAGAAATATCCATTGCCCGCGGAGCACTGTGTATTTAGCTTAAAATCACTGACGGCCCCGTCCCGAAGCATAATGATCTTGATGTCCTGCCCGCCGACGTCAATAATTGCGTCCACGTTCGGATACAAACGCAAGGAGGACTTTGCGTGGGCTACGGTTTCTACCAGGGCAACATCTGCCGATAGAATCTTCTTCAGCAGGTCTTTTGAATAGCCGGTGGTCCCTAGTCCAAGGACTTTCACCTGTTGGCTCGATGATTTCAGTTTAGCGCGTAGATCGCGAAGAACAGCGACCGCATCGGCAATCGGGTCCGACTCTGAGAGGCGATAAGAAGTTGCCAGGATATTTCCCTTGGTAGAAAGCGCAACGGCTTTAGTGGAAGTCGAGCCGCCATCGATGCCTACAAAGACCTCAATCTCGGGTTCAGAGAAAACTGGAGTTGTGAAGACAGGTAGAGAATACGCTCTGCGAAAGGTCTCCAATTCGACAGCATCGGCGCACAGACCACCCGCATTTAACTGTTGTCTGCGAGATGCTTCGCTTTCTTGGATGTAAAGCTCGAGGGCACGTGTTCTCTGGTACTGCGTCGTGTTTTCAGATTCCGCGACCCCAAACTCAATGGCTCCAATTGCGGCGAAGTATTCCGCCATGGGAGGCACAATCACGAGTTCGTCTGCGGCCGCCCCTTCAGGCACTGCAATGTTCTTCCTCTTCCAAAGGTCGAGCAGACCTTTTCGCCATGCTGTTTGCAGGCCAGGGAAATAGGCATTGGGCCCACCGAGCAGGAATACGGTAGGCAGCAGCGTATGGCCCCGAGTAAGGACGCTGAGATTCTGAAGGACGATCGCGCGAAACAAGGAAGCCATCAGTTGCGCTGGAGGCACGCCCTGTTTTTGGAGTCCGGTAATATCGGTTTCGGCGAAAACTCCGCACTTGCCAGCGACAGGATAAACCTGGGCGTCATCATATTTCTGTGTGAGAAGGTCATCGAGTGGAATGTGCAGTTTAGCTGCAATCTTTTCGATGACCACGCCGGTTCCACCAGCGCACTTGTCGTTCATCGACGCAATTTTCTTGCGCTTGCCCTGAAGGTCGCTCTCCTGAAAGACGATCATCTTGGCGTCCTGCCCCCCAAGCTCGATCACGGAGCGCACGTTTGGGTAGGACGTTTCGACCGCCAAGCTGACTGCCGCTACTTCCTGAACGAAACGGGCGGCGAGCAGATCCGCCAATTGCGGGCCTCCGCTTCCAGTCATGAAGAGCCGCATGTTGCTGTCAGCGATGCCAAGTTCGCTCTTTGCTTGCTTCAGGGCTTGCAGAACCGTTTCTGCCTGCCGGCTTTCGTGGCGGCAGTAATTGCGAAGAAGGATTTCTCGAGTCTCACCAGAACGCACAACCGTTTTGACGGTCGTCGAGCCCACATCAATCCCGACCAGAAATCTTTCTGAGGCCGGAGTTGGTGTGCCCTGCGAGAGAGAAAAACTCTTGTTCTGAGGCTGCGGGTTAGAAGATTTTCTAGTCAAATCTCTACTCCTGTTTGAGCTCTTCGTTTACGAAGCTGTCGAGGCGGTAGGAAGAGGCTGTAGCGACGGATGCTCTTGATAGGTCGCTCATGATTCAATCTCCTCAGTGGAACGAACTTGGCCGATGGCCGATGTGCTGACTCCGCGAATGCTCTTCGGATGCAAACTGGCATTTTCCCGAGAGCCTGTGGACATGAGTTGGTCCGCATGCAAGAGGAAGTTGGCTGCGGTGGAGACGATGCCTGGATGGCGCGGAATCGGATAGAGCGGGTGACGCAGCTCTGCATGTTCGGCGACATAGCTGCGAATATCGTCCAGCGAATGACTTGCGGACTGGAGAGCTTGCTCGAATTCCAGCGAAGCCTTTGCCTTGGCCTCGGACAGCGCCATCTGCACACGGCTGTAAGCATGGATTTCTCCGTCGGACGAAGTCTCGATCGGTAGAAAACTTACCTCTGGGAACCGCTCCACAAGAGACGCCTGTACGGCATCCGACTGTACCGAAGGAAGACAGCCAAAAGGCTTGAGAGCCAGTACGAGGTGGCTGATTTTGTGACGGGTGTAGTAGAGAGTCTTCGCTACCTCCAAGTGGCCCTCTCCTCCACGCAGACGAGTGTTGTAGTAGGGGTCAGCCATTTCGGAGAGAGTGCGTTGCGATGCCAGAACCTGGCTTGGAATTCCGAGCAGCCTTGCCAGGCGGTGGAAGTGATGGACATAGATTCTTCCCCCTAGAGTGAAGGCCAACTGCTTGCTCAGCGACGAAACTCGGGAGGCGATCGCCTTTCCCGGAGTTGTCCACGATGAGCCATAGGCTTCCATCTGCTGGCGGTATGCTAGCCGCGCCTTTTTCTGGTGCAACAAGTAGAGCAGCCATGAGCTGATCGGCTCAATCGATACCTCCGCTCCTTCTTTTTCCAGAAACTCCAACATGCGGAAGTTGCCGTCGCTCTCTGTCATCTGCGCCCAGAATTCACCGATGACCTTAACAACGGGTTTTACGCGCAGCCAATCCACTTCAACTTTTTTCAACTCGTCACTGCAAGCAGGAAGGACCGTCGTCAATGCAGAACCGTAGAGATGTGACCAAATCTTTCCGAGTGTGTTGGGAAACCGGTACCAGCGCGACTTCCTGTTCGGAAGCAGGAACGCGGGCGCGCAATCTCCGAGTTCAAAACCAAGATTGCTTTTGAAGTGTCCGGCGATGGCGTCCGCCATCCTGGCGACAGCCTTATCGGTCGCCCCGGCTTGCACCTCGAACGGCCTCAAACGGTGCTGCGCGTCATTCAGCAGGTCGCCGAGGATAAATGCGTGCATCGCGTTCAATCCGAAATCGACCGAAAATTGTAACCCGGTGTGACCGGTAGACGCATGGATGCCGTGGTCCTGAGAAAAAGAAAGTACACGAAAGCCATCGAAGCCGGCTGACTTGAGCGCGGCTCGGAACTCCGATTCGTACATGCCGAAACGGCAAGGGCCGCCGCTGGTCCCCGTAAAATAGACATACTTACTGACAATATCAGCGCGTGAGAGTCCGGTTTTTTCCTTATTCTGCAGGTAGCGGATCAGGTTGCCAACCGTGAAGTAAACCGGATTACAAAGGCCGCTGGCACAGAATTCTTTTCCGAGTTCGTGTGCCGCACGATCGGTCTCAGGTAGTCGCTGGCAGTGATATCCGGCTCCTTGGAGCAACCCATCGATAAGCCGTTCGTGTTTCCAGGTCAGACCTCCGAAAAGTATCGTCACTGTGTCGCGTTCGCTTGCAGTGAAGGGAAGCTCTGGAGGCCGAAGAGGGCGCAAAGGCGGCTCCGCTAGCTCGTCCGATGGCTCTGTGTTTTCCGTAGATGCGGATTGAATAGAAGTATGCATTTACATCACGCTCCTACGGCTGGTCGAGCGATGCGCGCTCGCGCACAGGTATATTTTTGTAATGCTTTCGAAAGCAATCAATCTGGCCCTCCACAGACATTCTTTAACTGCCGCATCTGGAATTCCAAGATGACGTGCCGTCTCCTTGATCGAACATTCATTAAGATTACGCGTTTCGAGAACCGAGCGATACGGTCTGGGAAGCATTCGTATCTTCAGGAGCCTCATTCCTGACTTTAATGATACTATGCAGAACTAATAAATTGTCGTTCGTATCAGCGGTCGTGTCAATAGGTGTAAACGCTCAAGTATCAATAAGCCGCTTGACAGGTCGAATCGGCCTTTATCTCAGTCAAAGAATGTTTTTAATGCATAATCATCGAGTTCTAGGAACTTGTTGAAATTCGCCTGATGCGCTGTCATTCATTGACGTTTCAA
>Ga0224529_1000637_pt1 | contig 24977 bp, 20 predicted proteins | sample CBST50metaG_FD_179893 | JGI IMG/M metagenome (GOLD analysis project Ga0224529, IMG submission 179893) | Peat soil microbial communities from Stordalen Mire, Sweden - C.B.S.T50 | ecosystem: Environmental > Terrestrial > Soil > Wetlands > Peat | place: Sweden: Norrbotten County, Stordalen Mire... | reverse complement strand
GGGTTATTCTTGCCAAGCACCTTGGTGATTGCCGCCGTCAACGTCGTCTTGCCGTGATCGATATGCCCGATCGTCCCCACATTCACGTGCGGCTTCGAGCGATCAAACTTTTCCTTGCCCATGGTCTGCTCCAAAATTCCAATTCGTAACTTTTACTGCCCGTTTCGTTTCAATCCGGGGCGCCAGCTATCCGGCTCCAGCCCCAAAAACCTCAGTGATCATTTCTCAGTGAACAGTTCCGTCATTTCGGAAGCGGGCTTTTACTGCCCACTGTTCGCTATGCACTCATCTTACTTGCCCTGCGACCGGCCGATAATCTCGTCGGCAATCATGCGCGGAGCCTCTTCATAGTGTGCAAACTGCATCGAATACGAGGCGCGGCCCTGGGTGGACGAACGAATCTCGTTCACGTAGCCGAACATCTCCTTGAGCGGCACAATCGCCCGGATCACCTGCGAGCCGGCCACGCGATCCATGCCCTCGATGCGCCCGCGACGGCTGTTGATGTCGCCGATAATGGTGCCCATGAACTCCTCGGGGACCGTTACTTCGACGGCCATCACCGGCTCCAGCAGCACCGGGCTGGCCTTGCGCGCGGCTTCCTTGAAGGCCATCGATCCGGCAATCTTGAAGGCATTTTCGTTCGAGTCCACTTCGTGGTAGCTGCCGTCGAAGAGCGTTACCTTCACGTCCACCACCGGGAAGCCAGCCAGGATACCCATTTCCATCGCGCCGCGAATGCCTTGATCGATGGGCTTGATGTACTCCTTGGGCACCGAACCGCCCTTGATCTCGTTGATAAATTCGTAGCCCTTGCCCGGCTCGTTCGGCTCCAGACGAATCCAGCAGTCTCCGTAGTTGCCCGAGCCGCCGGTCTGGCGGATGTACCGCCCCTCGGCCTCGGACTTCTTGCGGATGGTCTCGCGGAAGGCGACCTTGGGCTCGCCTACATTGGCGTCCACCTTGTACTCGCGCCGCATACGGTCAACCAGAATTTCCAGGTGCAACTCGCCCATGCCGCTGATAATCGTCTGCCCTGAATCCTCGTCGGTGCGCACCTTGAAGGTGGGATCCTCGTCGGCCAGGCGGGAAAGGGCAAGGCCCATCTTCTCCTGGTCGGCCTTGGTCTTCGGCTCGATGGCGACCGAAATCACCGTGTCCGGGAAGGTAATCGCGCCCAGGGCAATCGGATGCTGCGGCGAACAAAGCGTGTCACCGGTCTTCAGTTCCTTCATCCCCACACAGGCGCAGATGTCTCCGGCCAGAACTTCAGTCACATCCTCGCGCTTGTCCGCGTGCATTTTCACCAGCCGGCCAATGCGTTCGGTCCTTCCGGTCCGGGGATTCAGCACCGTGTCGCCAGTTCTGAGACCGCCCGAATAGACACGCATAAAAGCCAGCTTGCCAAAGGGATCGTTGATAATCTTGAAGGCCAGAGCCGAAAGCGGCTCTTCATCATCGGGCTTGCGCGTCACCACACTGCCCGAGCCATTCGGGTCCGTACCCTCGACCGGAGGCTTGTCCAGCGGGCTGGGCAGGTAATCGATCACCGCGTCCAGCAGCGGCTGGATGCCTTTGTTCTTGAATGCGCTGCCGCAGAGCACCGGGAAAAGGCTCATCGCAATGGTGGCCTTGCGGATACCTGCCTTTAGCTCAGCAACCGAAGGAATTTCGCCTTCGAGGTACTTTTCAAGCAGCCCATCGTCGCTCTCTGCCGCCAACTCGATCAGCTGCGAACGGAAGGCCTCAGCCTTCTTCTGCAGATTAGCGGGAATCGGCTCAACTTCAAACTTGGCGCCCATCGTCTCGTCGTGCCAGAAGATGGCCTTCATCTCAATCAGATCGACGACGCCCTTGAAGTTGGCTTCCGCGCCAATGGGAATCTGCAAGGCCAGGGGTTTCGCGCCCAAGCGCTTGCGAATGGTGTCCAGGGCGTGCTCAAAGTCGGCTCCGGCCTTATCCATCTTATTGATAAAGCAGATGCGCGGCACCTTGTACTTGTCGCCCTGACGCCACACGGTTTCGGTCTGCGGCTGCACGCCGCTGACCGAGTCAAACAGCGCCACCGCGCCATCCAGCACGCGCAGGCTGCGCTCGACCTCGGCGGTAAAGTCCACGTGGCCGGGGGTATCAATAATATTGATGCGGTCGTCGTGCCACATGCAGGTGGTCGCCGCCGACGTAATCGTGATGCCGCGCTCCTGCTCCTGCTCCATGTAGTCCATGGTCGCCGTGCCGTCATGCACTTCGCCAATACGGTGCGTGATGCCGGTGTAATACAGGATGCGCTCTGTCGCAGTCGTCTTCCCGGCGTCAATGTGCGCCATGATTCCGATGTTCCGGCAACGATTCAGAGGTATTGTGCGAGCCACGGTATTTTCCTTTGCGGGCGCATTGCCCACGGTTAGATCTGTCTTTTCAACAACATTCCTGCGCCGCTGGTCCCTGCGTTCTACCAGCGATAGTGAGCGAAGGCCTTGTTGGCCTCGGCCATGCGGTGTACGTCTTCCTTCTTCTTCATCGCCGCGCCGCGCCCGTTGGCCGCGTCCAGCAGCTCGTTGCCCAGCTTTTCGGTCATACCCTTTTCGCCGCGGCTGCGGCCATAGGTAATCAGCCAGCGAATGGCCAGCGAAGTGCGCCGGTCGGGATTCACCTCAATCGGCACCTGATAGTTGGCGCCGCCCACGCGGCGGGTCTTTACCTCGAGCAGAGGCTTGCAATTCTCCACGGCCTTCTTGAAGAGCTTCAGCGCATCGTCTCCGCCGCCCTTCTCTTCCAGGTTCTTCATCGCCTGATAGAAGATGCCCTGGGCCGTCGACTTCTTGCCGCCCCACATCATCGAGTTGACAAACTTGGTGACCAGCGTCGATCCATAGACTGGATCGGCCGCCACTTCCCGCTTCGCAATGTGCCCTTTTCTCGGCATAATCCTCTAAATCCTCTCGGCTTCAAGCGCCGCTTCTCTTACCCCAGTCCGGGTCCAAACTCGCGTCCCGGAACCGTTCTGCTACTTCTTGCCCTTGGCTGCCGCCGCGCCGCCCTTGGCGCGCTTGGTTCCATACTTCGACCTGCTGTTCTTGCGGTCCGCCACCCCCACGGAATCCAGTGTGCCGCGCACCACGTGATAACGCACGCCAGGCAAATCCTTCACACGCCCGCCGCGAATCAGCACAATCGAGTGCTCCTGCAGGTTGTGGCCAATGCCGGGAATATAGGTGGTGACCTCAATCCCGTTGGTCAGCCGCACGCGAGCCACCTTGCGCAGAGCCGAGTTCGGCTTTTTGGGCGTCTGCGTGTAAACGCGAGTGCAAACACCACGCCGCTGCGGCGAGGACTGCAAGGCCGGAGACGCCGTCTTGTACCGCGGGGCCGTGCGCCCCTTGCGAACCAACTGATTGAATGTAGGCAAAGCACAACTCCTTACGCAAAAAAACTGACCAAACTCGTTCGACCGCCGCGAGCAGCCTCATGGACCTTCCGATGCCGAGCTCAAATAACGCGCTCGCGCACACGGAAGCCCTGTTGCTGCTTCGCGTCTGCCTTCGTTCCAATCTCAGACGAGAACCGCGACGGTGGCCGGGCGTTTCCTCGCCTTTAGCGAGTAAAGCCAACTCCGTTTCGCTGATTCCGGCCCGCATAGCCCTCCAAGGTGGAGAACGCGCGGACTCCGATGCGATTTGCCCCTGCTCTGCAAGAATAGAGCGATTTTCGGGACTTGTCTGGCCGGCAAACTGCGCCTGACCATCTGGATCAGCTCCGCCAATTTTTGCCTGGCCGGGCTGCCCTTTCGCTTCCCGCCGTTAGGACACATGGCAAGTTGCGTTCTTGCGGAACCTTCTAACAATAACAAGAAAACGGGGCGAGGTCAACAACTTCCGCCCCACCCCGAAGAAATATTGGAGAAAATTCTCGTTTTACTCGATTGAGTGCAGCTTCCAAGCCCCGCCCTCGAACGAAAAATCGGCCTGGCGCTTGGTGCTCAGCTTGTTGCCAGGATTGTGCGCAATATTCTGCAGCGCATCCGGCACGCCTTCCAAATTCACGCCCTCGATGAACTGCACGCCTTTGGCGGTTGCGACGCCGGGCAGCGTTTCGTCCTGAACGTCCTTCAAATCATGCGCTTTCAAGTGATTGGCGGCCACCGTCGTCACAATCGCCGAAAAGCTCTTGTCCGTCTCGCTCTCCGGCCGCCACTGGATCACGTCGCCGCCGCTGGCCAGCTTGACGGCCTTTTTGCCCTCCGGGGTCAGCGTAAAGTCGGCCCAGAACTTATTGGGATAGAGTTTGGTCCGCTCCCAATACTTGGCCGTCACGCCCTGTTCCAGTCCCCGCTCGTCCACCGTAATGTTGACGCCCTCGGCTGGAGTCGCATCATATTTGGCCTGGATCAAGGCCTGCGCAGCGGCATTCGTAAGCTCCGGCGCCGATTTGCAGCCGCTCAGGAGCAAGCCTGCGCCCAGAAAGCTCAATATTCCCAAAACAAACAATTTTGCAGCGTTTTTCACTATTCCTCCAAAGACCGCATAAAATGGCTCAAAATTCCACGCTCAGACATTCTTCTCCCAACTTCACGCTTGTGTCAATGATTTTGATAACCGCCGGCGCAGATTCGGCCGATTTCATTCCGGGAATGCGCAAACCCTGCCGCCAAGCTGCTTCTCCTGGCTTCGACCACGTCATGGCCATAGCGGATTCGATGATTGATACGACAGGGAGCTTATCCGAATTTATATGAACTTTTAAGGGCAGTAAGTAAAACGTGGCTTTTTCTTGATGAAAAAGCCACTTGAGCATGAGACTTCGGTCTACCGCAATGATGCTGCCGGTTCAGATCCGGCCAAGAAGCAGAAGAATGATAAGAATTATGAGGATCAGTCCAACCCCGCCGCCTGGATAATATCCCCAATTTCGGCTATGCGGCCACCAAGGCAAGATTCCCAGAAGAGCAAGAACCAGAATCACAATCAATATAGTTCCAAGCATACAATCTCCTTGTACTTCTGCTTCAAGCAGAAGTACTAAAAATGCGCCGCGGCCTCTGGGCGAGGCCGCGGCGCTTAGTACTCCCTTGTTATTGCAAACTTCCGGTCGTGTCATTCACCGGAATGCCGATTGGGGCGCCGGAAACCACCAGTTCCACCCGGCGGTTTTCCTGGCGTCCACTCGGTGAACCATTCGATGCCACGGGCAATGAGTTACCAAAACCCTTGGCGGACACCGAGCCTGTTACTACGCCCTGTTCCACCAGATAACTGCGAACAGCGCTGGCGCGATTCTCTGAGAGCGTCTGATTGAAACCATCGCTCCCTACGTTGTCGGTATATCCGCCGACTTCGATGTTCAAGCCAGGATACGCAATCAGAATTCCAGCCACCTTGGCCAGTTTCTCCCGCGCTCCGCTCTTGAGCGAATATTTTCCGGTATCGAACAGCACGTCGGACATACTGACAATCAGTCCACGAGCGCTGTCGCGTGTGGCAAGAATCCGGTTCAATTGCTCGGAGAGTTGCAAGCGCAAAGCAGCCTTGTCACTGACGGCCTGCTGCTCGCCCTGTTGCGCTGTTTGCGCCGCACTGCGAGCCTGCGCCGCGTCCGCCTGGCTGGCCGTCAAATCGGTCTGAGCCTTGGACGCCGCCGCCTGGGAATTGGCCGCGTCGATCTGCGCCTGCTCCTTGAGCCGAGTGGCGTCGTTGGTCGCGGTCTGCGATTTTACCTGGGCATCAATCGAGGCCTGCCGCTCACTCGCAAGGCGATCCGCGGCTATCTTCTTGACCGCAATCTCACGCGCATCCTCGGCCGTTTGCACAGCATTGCGCGAAGTCGCAATCAGAGGCTTCCGGTCACCGTGGCCTCTGGCGGCATCCGCATCGGCCGCGTTCACCAATTGCACGGCGTGCTGATAGCTTGCGCTGGCATAGGTCTCCGCGCCTTCCGATTGCGCGATGCGCAACGCATTGCGAGCCTCGTAATATTCCAGGGGAAGATTTGCGCTGATTACAACTGGATCAAACTTGTAGCCAGTGGGAATATAGCCGCCCCGCTCCAGCAATTCATACGATGCGTTTACGGTTTCGGAGCTTCCCTTGGTGTCGGCGGTTACGATGTCTTGCAGAATAACGACGTTACTTGGCTGCCGCACAGCGTAGTATGGCTCTGCGGTAACAATCAGCGCGAACGACTGAAGGTCGGTGGTTGCAGTCAGCTTGCTGCGATCATTGTCGCCAACCAGCACTTCGCCCAGGTTCACGGCGCGGCCCTCGGGAGAGATCGCCCACAAAACATAAGTCAGATACTCGCCGCCATAGGTGGTTGGACTTTGCAGATTTCCGAACTTTGCTTCCACCTCGACGGTTCCGCGCTTGCTCCGCACTTTGACTCTGCCATTGGCTGACGGCTGCAGATCCGTGGCGGCAAGCACCACGTCCGTGGCCCCATTGCCATGCTGGAAGTTAATTGCCTGGAAGGTGCGATTGACCACTACTACACGATATAACACCGTCGTGCCCGTGGATTCGACCACGATCGTCGCTGGCGGGTTGGCTTGCGCCAGCGCGCTTACGCCCAGCACGCTCACGCTGAGTACACTTGCGAACAAAAGTATCTTCTTCAAGATTCCTCCTACCGGCATAACTTTGCCGCGATGCATTGGACTTGCGTTTTGTTGGTGAACGCTGACTTCAGGATTCCAGCCACAGGGCTTCTCAACGTCCGACATGGTATCGGGAAAGATAGTCGATAACGCCAAATAACCTTAGAAGCCAAATAACGACGACAATCACCACCACCCCATTCAGAATGCCCTTGATCTGGCTTTGCATGGGGATAAAACGGTTTACCAGCCACAACAAAAGACCGACTACCGCGAGCGTGACAACCACCGTGACGAGAGGCATATCCTTTTCTCCGTTCATCTTTCATCATTCAATCCAGGCCCAGGCTGTTGGCTGAAGTGAATCATCAACTTGTGTTAATCTTCTTTCCCTGGTTTGATTCAAGACTGGCGATTGCATGAAGTGCAGACACTATTGCCTGCTGCGGTGAGAGCTGTCCTCGCGCAACACAAACGAGAGGATAGCGGGCACAGTCTGAGCACATCCCCATCGGCTCAAGGACGATGGGAATGAAGAACGACTACTCTTCTCACTGTTGATTCTTCTGGTTTGACAAGGTTTTGGCTGAGCTACAATGCACACACCAAACAGAATTGCGAGCCAGCAGGATTGGCTTCGCCGGAAAGTAGGGTATAGATAGCCTGCAATGTCAGCGGTAACCTATTGAACGCATTCGGAAGCTTGTCTCGCTTACATGAAGCAGTACGCATCCACACAAGTTTCAGCGCAACATCAAATCCACCTGATAGTTTCGAAATAAGCGAGGAGAGCTATGCCCCCTGCTCAGCGGATTATTTTAATCTCGATTCCCAGGTCCAGGCTCTTCCAGACGCGATCGGTTGTGTAGGCCGTAGCCTGGCGTTGCATCGCCAAGGCTAGGCAGGCCCGGTCGCCCAGCGACAAGCCGAAAGGCCGCGTAACTTTGACCAATCCGCCTGCTATCCTTGCCTGCTCTTCATCAAAAGGGACAGACTTGCACTCCATTTCCGCGATGTGCTGCCATGCCAGTTGCTCATCTAGCCCGGCGGAAACCAGCTTGGTCTCAACCTCCGCCAGATTCACCGTGCTGACGATGGCCCAATCAAGACAGGCGGCTATGATTTCAGCGCCCGTCTCCGAACGCATCACCGCCATCAAAGCGGAGGAATCCAGAACGGCGATCTTATCCAAGTCCTTCCTCCCGCTCGCGGCGCGCCTCTTCACGCCGGTCCGCGATCAACTCGTCGGATAGGCAGCGATCCGGAGGAATGAGACGCGCCAGACTCTCCTGAACGTGGCGAACGCGCGCCCGATGCGACTCCATGCGCAGGACGCCGTCCTCGACTTCCATCAAGACGGAATCGCCGGGCTTGATTCCCATTTGCTGACGAAGTGCGGCAGGAATCACGATCCGTCCATTGGCGTTGATTTTGCAGCGAACACACTGCGGATCCGTGACAGTCGATGCCATCATGTCCTCCTGGAATATTATGACATATTATCGACAGTATGACATATACATTCTGTTTGTCACGGATCTGAGCCGTGCCCCTGACCACCGTCCCCTGTTCGCGGTAAACTGTCCCCATGAAGACCGAATTGTCTTTCGCTCCTTTTGCCGAAATGAAAACGGAACTGCTGGCCGTTCTGGCCGTGGATACACAGACCTCCAAAGATTCCGACGCCAAGCCCGTCCCAGAACTTTTGACCGCCGACAAGGCCATTCTGGCCGCCGCCGAGGCCGTGCTGGCCAGCGGAGAATTCAAGGCCACCGCCCATGAGACGCTGCTCTTGCACGCGCCGTCGGGTCTGGCCGCCAAGCGGCTGCTGCTGGTCGGCCTGGGCAAGCAGGCCAAGGCCACAGCGAACTCCGTGCGCGAGGCCGCTGGCGCCGCCGTCCGCTTCGCCAAGCCCCGCGGCATCCGCGAACTGGCTTTCGCCCTGCCGCTTGCCGAGCAGATTCCTGCCGCAAGCGCCACGCGCGCCGCCGTCGAAGGCGCTTTTGTGGGCGATTTTGATGGCGACACCTATCGCAGCGACCGCCAGGACCGAAGCATCCAGTCCTTTACTCTGGCCACGCCCGCCGAAGCGGAGAAAACCGCGCTCGAAGCCGCGTTTGCCGAGGGCGTCATCCTCGGCGAAAGCCAGAACTTCACCCGTTCGCTGGTCAACGAGCCCGGCAACAAGCTGACGCCTGCCATCCTCAGCCAGCGCGCTGTGCAGATGGCCGATACGGTCGGCCTCGATTGCCGGACCTTCTCCACCGAAAAGATTCAAGAGCTGAAGATGGGCGCTTTCTGGAGCGTCGCGCAAGGCTCGGCTGAGCCACCCGCGCTGATTGTTCTCCGCTATGAGCCGAAGGGCGTGACCACGGGGCCGGTCCTTGGCCTGGTCGGCAAGGGCATCACCTTTGACTCCGGCGGCATCTCGCTGAAGCCCTCCAAGGACATGGACGAGATGAAAACCGACATGGCCGGCGCGGCCACCATGCTCGGCGCGATGCGCGCCATCGCCCTGCTCAAGCCCAAAGTGCGCGTCCTGGCCGTCCTTTGCGCCACCGAGAATATGCCCGACGGCAAGGCGCAGAAGCCCGGCGATGTGCAAACGGCCATGCCCAGCGCTCCCGACAAGCCCGGCAAGACAATCGAAATCATCAGCACCGACGCCGAGGGACGCCTGGTTCTGGCCGACGGCCTCACCTATGCGCGCCAACTCGGCGCAACTCACCTGATCGACGCGGCCACGCTGACCGGCGCCTGTGTCGTCGCGCTGGGAATGGGCACCGCCGGCGCATTCTCGAACGACGACGCCATCTACGAGAAGTTCCACAAGGCGCTGGACGTCTCAGGCGAAAAGTTCTGGCGGCTGCCCTTGGGCGACGAGTATGCCGCGCAGATCAAGAGCGACATCGCCGACATCAAGAACACCGGCGGCCGCTGGGGCGGCGCAATTACCGCGGCCGAGTTCCTCAAAGTCTTTGTCGAGGACACGCCCTGGATTCACCTCGACATTGCCGGCCCGGCCTGGCTGCAAGAGGGCAAGCCCTATATCGACAAAGGCGCCAGCGGCATTGGCGTGCGCTCGATTCTGGAGTGGGTGCGGAGCTACAGCAGCTAACAACGAACAGTTGACAGACACGAATCCATGCTTTCAGAGACCTGAAAGCATGGATTCGTGTCTGCGCGGCAATTCAGAAAATGCTCTATTGCTGCCAGCCGCCGCCTAGCGCGTTGTAGGTTTGAACCAAGGCGAGCACTTCGGCATAGCGTGCCTGAGACAGGCTCAACTCCGCGTTGAAGTAATTCGTCTCATTGGTCAGAACCTCCAGATAGGCAGTGGCGCCCGCATCGTAGCGCACATGCGAGAGCCGCGCCGCATCCTGCGCCGCATCCGTCAGAAGCTGCTGCTGTTCACGCGTTTCCCGCGCCTTCTGATACGCGACAAGAGCGTCGGAAACATCGCGGAAGGCGCCTTGCGTTGTCTGTTGATAGGTAAGCAGAGCCTGGCGCTGCTGTGACTCAGTGAGCCGCACGTTGTTGTGAATCCGGCCGCCCTCGAAGATGGGCTGCGCCAAGGATGGGCCTGCGCTCCACAGGCCAGCAGGACCGCTGAACAGGCTAGTCAGCGCCGTGCTTTGGAAGCCCGCAGTGCCGGTCAGCGAGATCGACGGAAAGTAAGCAGCCTTCGCCACGCCAATTCGCGCGTTGGCCGCAATCAGCGTCTCTTCCGCCTGACGAATGTCTGGACGCCGCTCGATCAGCTCGGACGGAAGCCCGGCCGGAATCGAGGGAAGAAGCGGCTGCTCGGTCAGCTTTTTGCCGCGTGCGATTGGGCCTGGATTCTGCCCCAGAAGAATGGAAATGTAGTTCTCCTGCTGCTCGATTTGTTTTTCGAGCGTGGGAATCTGCGCAGAGGCGGTATAGACGAGCTGCTCGGCTTGCCGCACATCCATCAGCGGAGCGGCCCCCCCGTCAGCAAGCGTCTTGGTCAAGTGCAGGGATTCCTGCCTGGATTTCAGCGTTTGCTGCGTGATTTCCAGTTCAAGATCAAGCGTGCGCAGTTGGAAGTAGGCGCTGGCGACATTGGAAACCAGCGTGCTGATCACAGCCTTTTGTCCCCATTCGGTGGCTGCCAGATCCGCACGCGCGGCCTTTGTCGCGTTCCGGTATTTCCCCCAGAAGTCCAGCTCCCATGAGGCGTTCAAGGCCAGTTGGCCTGAGTCAGAGCGAAAGACCGGAGAAACAGAGGTCTTTTCGCTGCGCACCGAGGTGAGTGCGGCAGAGGCCCCCAGCGAAGGCAACTGATCGGCGTGAGTAATGCCAAGCTGAGCTTGCGCTGCAACCACGCGCTCAGCCGCGATGCGCACATCGTAGTTATTCTTCAGCGCGGTGCGGATCAGCGACTGGAGCTGCTCGTCCTGGAAAACATTCCACCACTTTTCATCGCCCAGGCTCTTTTGAGCCTCACCCGGCTGAACACTGCTGGATGGAGCGCTGTTGGATGGAACATTGCCGGAGGCATCCTGCGCCGGCGCCTGCCCCCGATAACCTCCGGGGGCGTTGACGGCAGGACGCGCGTAGTTCGGTTCCAGCCGGCATCCGGCCAAGGTCAGCATCAGTGAAAGACTGAGTGAAATATAGGTTGTCCGCATTATTTTTCCTTCTCCATTTCTTCCTCAGTGAGTACCTCTGGATGCTTCTTGCTAAAGCGCAGTGAAAGCGACTCAAAAAGAGCGAAGGTCACAGGGATCAGGAAGATGGCGATACAGGTTGCGGCCAGCATTCCTCCGATGACCGTTGTGCCCAGCAGCCGGCGTCCTTGCGCGCCCGCGCCCTTGGCAATCCACAGCGGCACGCAGGCCAGCAGGAAGGCGAAGGAGGTCATGATGATGGGCCGCAAGCGCAGCCGGGCGCCAGCCAGCGCGGCGTCCACAACGCTCTTTCCGCGGTCATGTTCCATCTTGGCATACTCGACAATCAGAATGGCGTTCTTGGCTGCCAGTCCAATCAGCATGACGATGCCAATCTGGGCATAGACGTTGTTTTCCATACTGCGGCAGTTCAGCGCAAGATAGGCGCCAAACATGGCGACCGGTGTGCTTAGCAGCACGCTGAATGGCAGGCTCCAGCTTTCATAGAGCGCGGTAAGAATCAGGAAGACGAACACCAGCGAGATGCCGAATATCTGAGTGGCGCTGATGCCCTTCGCGGCTTTCTGCTCCTGATAGCTCATGCCCATGTAGTCGTACCCCATCCCCGAAGGCTGAGTTTGCGCAAACACCTCTTCCAGAGCCTTCATGGCCTGACCGGAACTGTAGCCAGGAGCCGCCGCTGCCGTAATCTGGGCTGCCGGGAATTCGTTGAAGTGCATGGTGAACTCCGGCCCCGTAATCGGCTTTACACTCGATACGGCATCCAGCGGCACCATATTCCCGCTCTCATTGGTTACGTAGAATTGCTTGATGTTGTTGGGGTCTGTCCGCGATTTGCCTTCAGCCTCGACATAGACCTGCCACTGGCGGCCAAAGCGGTTGAAGTAATTTACCATGTAACCACCCATGAAGGTCTGCATGGTCGTATACACGTCGTTGAGGCTGACATGCTGCCGCATGACCTTATCCTTGTCGACATCCGCGAAGAGCTGCGGGACATGCGGAATCATCGTTGTGAATATGGTGGCGATTTCCGGACGCCTGCGCGCCGCGGCGAGGAACGCATCCGTGTTGTCGGATAGGTAGTCTCCACCCTTTCCGGAACGGTCTTCCAGAACGAAGGAAACACCACCGGAAGAGCCGATTCCAGGAATCGCGGGTGGGGCCATGGCAAAAGCTGTACCGTCCGGAATCGCGGAAAGCCTCTGATTCAACTGGAGCTGAATGGCCGGCGCCAGCAAGTTCGCGGCATGGCGTTTGTCCCAGCTATCCAGGCTGACGAAGAAGAAGGTCGTGTAGGTGTTTTGCGTGCCGCTGATCATGTCCATGCCACTGATGCCCGTGGCCGCTACCACGCCCGGCGTGTGCAGAATAATGTCTTCAGCTTTTTTGGCGGCTGCTACGGTGCGTTCAAGCGAGGCAGCCTGCGGCAGTTGCAAGCGGACATAGAGATCCCCCTGGTCTTCCTCCGGCACAAAGGAAGTTGGCAGCCTGCCAACAAGGAGGAACGCAGCCCCCGCCATCAAAGCAAGAAAAACCATGCTGAACGCGCTCTTGCGGATCATCCAGCCGGAATACTTGACGTAGCCGTTCTGCGCACTGGTAAAAGTCCGGTTGAACCACCCAAAGAAAGGAGCGAATGGGCCATGGACCTTGCCAGGCTTCAACAGAAGGACGCAGAGCGCTGGACTCAACGTAAGAGCGTTGAATGCGGAGAACATTACGGAGACAGCGATGGTGACCGCAAACTGCTGATACAACCTGCCCGTGATGCCGGGAACGAAGGCTGTCGGAATGAAAACAGCGGCAAGGATCAAAGCAATGGCAATGACCGGGCCGGAGACTTCCTCCATAGCTTTTGTTGTGGCGTCCCGCGGCGACAAGCCCTCTTCCATGTGGTGCTCGACCGCTTCAACCACGACGATGGCATCGTCGACCACCAGGCCGATGGCCAGAATCAGGCCAAACAGCGACAGCGTATTGATGGAGAAACCCAGCAGCGGGAAGAGGATGAAGGTGCCAATCAAAGAAACCGGCACGGCCGCCAGCGGAATCAGGGCTGGCCGCCATCCCTGCAGAAAAATGTACACCACCAGGACAACAAGAAGCAGAGACTCAAACAGCGTCAGAATAATCTCGTGCATGCTGGCGGTAACCGCCAGGGTGGAGTCATAGGAAACAACGGACTGCATATCCCGAGGGAATCGCTGGGAAAGCTCGGCCATTTTGGCGCGTACTCTGGCTGCCGTTTCCACGGCGTTCGATCCCGGCAATTGATAAATGGTCATACCGCCAGCGGGAGCGCCATTGTAGTCAGCGCTGACGTTGTATGACGCCGCACCCAGCTCAACATGCGCCACATCCTTCAGGTGCAGAATGGACCCATCCGGATTGGCGCGAATGACGATATTGCCGAAATCTTCCGCTGATTCGAGCCGCCCCTGCGCACGAACCGTGTAAGTGAATTCCTGGCCTGCGGGTGTGGGCTCTCCGCCGATCTGTCCAGAAGGATTTACCTTGTTCTGGGCCTGGATTGCCGCAACGACTTGGGGAACCGTCACTGAAAGATTGGCCAGCTTCTGCGGCTCTACCCAGATACGCATCGAATATTCGCCGCCCAATGCCTCAACGCGGCCTACACCGGGAACACGCGCAATTTCATCTTTGATGTTGATAATGCCATAATTGATCAGGAAGTTACGGTCATACGTGCCCTGCGGCGAAATAAAGGTGACCATCATCAGGGGCGTAGACATCGACTTCATGACCTGCACGCCCTGCATGGAAACCTCGGTCGGCATTTGAGAGGATGCCTGGTTGACGCGAAGCTGTGTGAGGATCTGATCGATGTTGGGATCCGTCTTCACATCAAAATCCGTATGCAGCTCTGACCAGCCATTGCTCGCGTTGGTGGAATACATATAACTCATGTTGTCCACGCCGCTCATCTGGCTTTCGATCGGGGTTGCGACAGACTGCTCCACCGTCTTGGCGTCGGCTCCTGGGAAAATACCGATCGTTAAAATTTCAGGAGGCACAATTTCTGGATACTCTGCCACCGACAGAGTAAGCATCGAGATGGTGCCAATGAGAACCATCACGATGGAAATGACAATGGCGATGATGGGGTGCTTGATAAAGAATTTCGAGATCATTCGTTCCCTTCCATCTTCGCAGCTGTCGGATTGACGATCATGCCGTCCCGCACCTTGGCGTTACCCTCTGAAATCACCTGTTCACCCGCGTTCAAGCCAGACTCGATAATCTGCATACGACCAACACGCTCGCCCAGCTTCACATTGCGCACGGAAACCTTGTTGCCCGCGCCGACCACGGCGACCTGATAGGTTCCCTGCAACTCCGTTACGCAGCGCTGCGGAACCAGGACGGCGGAGCGGTTGACGGCCGTGGCCGCGTGAACCCGCCCGAACTGGCCGGGACGAAGGATGTTGCCGGGGTTCGCAAACGCCGCCACCAGCTTGATGGTGCCAGTCTGCGGATCAATCTGGCGGTCGGTAAAGATGACCTTGCCATTGTGCGGATATTTTGTGCCGTCGGCCAGATCCAGTTGCAGATCCAGATCCTTGCTGCGTTTCTGCCCACTGATGTTCGTGGTCACCTGCGGCCCGCCAGCAAAGCGCATATACTCCTGCTCGCTGATGGCGAAATAGACCTTGATGGGGTCCACCTTGGAAACCGAGGTGAGCGCCGTGCCGGGCGCCACCAGGTTGCCCACCTGCGTGGTGGCCATGCCAGCAATGCCATCGGTCAACGAACGGACATGGGTGAAATTCAGGTTGATCTGCGCCTGCCGGATCGTGACTTGCTCGGATTGCACGGCGGCCTCGTCTTGCCGCTGTTCGGCGACTTCCGAATCAAGCTGACTTTGTGCGATGGCGTGTTGCTGGGCCAGCGGCGTATCGCGCTTCACATTGATGACAGCGAGCGCGAGCTTGGCCTGAGCCTGCGCCAATTGCGCCTTGGCCAGATCCAGAGTGGCCTGGAAGGTCTGCGGGTCAATCTGGAAAAGAACCTGGCCTTTATGAACGTAAGAGCCTTCGTGGTAAAGCTGCTGCACAAGATAGCCGGAGACTTCCGGCTGAATCTGCGCGTTCACATAACCGTCCAGCGTGGCGATCCAATCGCCATTGACAGACACGTCCTGTTGCTGCGCCATGACGACCTCTACGGCTGTGGGCGGCGGCGCAACCTTTGCCTTGCCGCGGCAACCGGATAGCATCACAAAAAGTGGACTCATCGCAACCAGGCAGAGTGCCGAAACAGCTCGCAATGAGAGCCGCCGCTGGTGATTCATCTTCACAGGTTGGACATTCCGAAGCGAGACTGAAGTCCAGTCTCTCAAGGTAGTCAATTCATGGCTAATATTCATGTAGAAGACCTTTCTGTTGCTTTCTGCAATTGATCCGGCTGGGAATGAAACCATCCCAGCATTCTGGAGTGTCACCGGAAAATGATTGTTTCCTGCGCGGATAAGCATTTCCGGTTGGATTACGTTTTCCTCAGAGAAGCGATCAAGACGATGGAAATGGAGTTGTGGGCAACGTTTTTCCTGCTTTGTGCCCAGGTTGATCCGGCGCGCATGCGCGAACTTCGCTTGTGCGGCGCAAATGCAGACGCCGGCAAAGGTCTTTGCCGTAGACGTTCTGAGCGGTAAATGTGGCTCCCAGGCTATTGAGCCAGAGCAAAGTCTTCTCTCCCAGCGAATCCACGTAGGAAACGCCTTCAATATCGAAGACCGAGTTCGTTTTCGGGCCAAGCAGGCGGGTTACACGAATCAGTTCTTTCACCCACAGTCCTGACAGCTTGCCCTCCAGGACGAACATTGGATGGTCTTCGCGGGATGGCAGCGTGATACGAAGCATACCCGCTAGCTTGCACGTGGAGGGCCATTGCTCCGAAAAGCCTTGATTGTTGAGCTGCAAGAAGATAAGAATGCAGGGAGTATGCGATTCCTGCCACTGCCACCACGGTGGCAGTGGCAGTGGCAGCAGCAGTGGCAGAAGATTTCTAATTAGATTTCACTGCTTCTGTCGTGAAATGCGCCAGAAATGCTTTGCTATCAGGTGTATTCCTGCCTCGAAATATTCAGCCGGGCCATTCTCTTCTGAAGTGTGGTGCGTTTCAGTCCCAACTGCTCCGCGGCGCCCCCGGTCCCGGAAATTCGCCCCTTGGAGGCGCGCAGCGCTTGCACAATCGCTTCGCGATCGGTCGTCTGCAATTTGACGTCCGCGGAGATTCTCGGCAAAGCCTTCCGTTTCAGCTCGGCGATAGGCGCCGCCAGCGTGTCACCGCGCGTGAGAATGACGGAACGCTCCACAAAGTTTTGCAGTTCGCGCACATTGCCGGGCCAGGACCAATCCATCATGGCTTCCATCGCGCCGCGTGGAATGTTGCGAATGGCCTTCCGCATCTTGCGCGATAACTGCGAGACAAAATAATGAACCAGCAAGGGAATATCTTCCCTTCTCTCGCGCAGAGGCGGAACGCGAACCGGAAACACGTTGAGCCGGTAGTAAAGGTCTTCGCGGAACTCTCCCTTGCGCACCATGGCTGGCAGATTCCGGTTGGTGGCCGCGATCAGCCGCACATCCACTTTAATCGTCCGGTTGCTGCCCAGCCTTTCAAATTCCCTTTCCTGCAAAAGGCGCAGCAGCTTGGGCTGAAGCTCAAGATCGATGTCGCCAATTTCATCCAGGAACAGAGTGCCCTCATCAGCCAGTTCAACCCGCCCCCGCTTTTGCGCCAGAGCCCCGGTAAACGCGCCCTTTTCGTATCCGAACAATTCGCTTTCGAGCAAGCCTGACGGAATGGCGGCGCAATTCAAGCGCACAAAGGTTCTGTCATGCCGCGTGCTCAAATTGTGAATGGCGCGCGCGATCAGTTCCTTCCCCGTGCCGGTCTCACCGACCAGCAGGACCGTGGAGTCCGTGGGCGCAACAATGGAAACCTGATCGAGCGCCTGGCGCAGTGCGGGGCTGTTGCCGACAATATCTTCAAAGTTGTACTCCGACTGAATTTCCGACTCCAGATAGTGCCGCTCGTCTTCCAGCCGGTTGCGCGAGACATTTAACCTGCCATAAGCGAGAGCATTCTCAATCGCCAACGAAATCTGATTGCCCACCTGCGTAAGCAGATCAAGATCGCGCTGGCTGAACGCATCTTCCTCCCGGCTGCCCAGCGAGATGATGCCCAGCGGGCTCGCCGAGCCTGTCAGCGGAACACTTGCAATGCAGCGGATCGATTCGGAGCGGAGTGGCTGCAAAACAAAATCCGGCAACGCCTCAATTTCCCTATGATTCAACAGTATCGGCCCTTGCAGGCGCATCCTCTCAAGATCGGCTTCGGTCAGCTTGGGCGCGGGAATATCTTCTACAAAACCGCGGCTTCCTGGAAAATCGAACGTTGTGCATTGAAGCTGTTGGGAGGCTTCATCGAAGAGCCAAAAACCCGTAAAGGCATTCTTGAAGAACTCGCGAATCGATATCGACGCCGCACGAAAAAGTTCAAATACATCAAGATGCGTGATGATGTGATTGTTGATTTCGAGCAGCAGTTTCAGCCTGTCCCGTTCGCGTTCCAGTTCCTGGCGGTAGGTTTCAGCCGCATCGAGAGCGAGAGCGCCTTCGAGCGCGATCGAAACGTGCGCCACGACCGAGTTCATCAGTTCAACATCCGCGCTGCTGTATTGCTCGCGGTCCATGGCGCCAAAAATCAGCACTCCAAGTTTTTTCCGGGAGCTGGAGATCGGAAAGATATAAGAGCTGAGAACGCCCTCGCCCGGCAGTGGCGCAACTGGTTTGAATTGCGCAAATTGAGGATTCTTATGCCACTCTTTCCGGATATTGGGAACAAAGACTGGTTTCTGCTGCTCCAGAACGGTTGCCACGGCGGTATCTTTGAACGGCAGCTCGGTTCCGATCTCAAAACCGGGATTGAATGTGCCCGCCTCCAGCGCATAAAGCAGCGCGGTTTCGTTCTGCTGATTCAAAAGCAATAGGGCAAGGGAATCGAAGTGAACCACCTTCGACAGCAAGGCCGAGATGCTGTGAAGGACTTCCTGCACGTCGGGCTGCGAGGCAATGGCCGCCGAGAGGCCGAGCAGCGCCCGATACCGGCTTCCATCCACTGAATCGGAATTTTCTCTGCCCATGATTCCGTCACCCGGGGGCGCGACGCCATCAATCGTTCTTTGCGATCCGCACACTTTCCATTCTAACGACCCACGCCAGTCCGATTCTTCCATCGCGATACGGCGCGGAATCGCCGATCTCATATTGCCGTTCCGCCGGGTGCCCCATCCATTCGCGTTCTTGGCGAATGGGTGGGAGACCACAAATGCCCGTGCAAGCGAAAAGCGAGCGGCTGCCCCACCGCAGGTGGTCGGGTGCCCCATCCATTCGCGTTCTTGGCGAATGGGTGGGAGACCACAAATGTCCATGCGAGCGAAAAGCGAGCGACGGCCCCACCGCAGGTGGTCGGGTGCCCCATCCATTCGCGTTCTTTGCGAATGGGTGGGAGACCACAAATGTCCATGCGAGCGAATAGCGAGCGGCTGCCCCACCGCAGGTGGCCGCAAACCCACTGCAGATGATTTCCCTGTTTCGTCGCACAATCATTCCAGGAGTCTTCGCGCGTCTTCCAGCCGAAAGCTGCCGGTTGGAGCCAAAGCTGCCCATAACTCCTTTACTTGGAAGATTTTGCGGATAACTTACTTGTTTTCAAGATTTTACAGCGATCCTATGCCCGTAAGCTTAAGAAAACAAGGATTTTGCTTCCAAAATATGGGGGGGGGTAGGCCGGAGATTCGGGGAGGGAGCACCCATGGCCTTTCGGGCCTGTATGCCAGCTCGTACCACATGACTTTCAACGGGACCGTTGCAGAATCTGCACGCCCACGTAGGCGATCCAATTGGGTTCGCTGTTCTGGCGGCGCGCCGCTTGAATGCCGCGGCCTCCCATGAAAAGCAGACGCAAGTGCCCAGAGTGGTCGAGCGTTTTGCGGCCTCCAAGGTCCAGTGTCAGCTCGCGCTGCTTGGGCTTTGTGCCGATGCGGTTGGCGTCCTGCAAGTCGTAGATTTCGCCATATAACTCCAGCCGCTCGCTGAATTCGTGACCGGCGATCAGCCCGCGTCCCCAGCGGCTGGGCACATGGGCGTTGCCAATCCAGCGTCCCACTTCGCCATTCAGGCCGATGGGACCGAATTTGGCGGTGGCTTCCACTGGCAGATAATACTGCGGCCCCGGATCAACCACCTCGCGGCGAACAGAGCTGGTCGGATTATTGATCGAGGCTTGCGGATAGGTTCCCAGCGAAAAATCCAGATTCTCATCGGACTTTGGCTCGTCGGCGCGATGATGTTCGTAGGGCCGCCACTTGATGCCCAGAGAACTTTCGCCCAGTCCGGCCCGCGTCGTATTGTCCTCGTCGGTGGCGGCGGCCAGCGGCAGTTCGTATTTCAGTTGAATGCGGTCGCCCCAGCCGTAGTTCATGTCAATATTAGGCAACTGATAGCTGGCGTGCGCCGGATTGTGGTCGCCGATCCAGCCGAGATTGATCTCCCAGTGCCGGTTGCCGGGCGTGCCGGGGTCGTCGGTAATAAAAGGCGGTCCGCCCTGAGCGCGCGCCGGCAGTGCGCTGATAGCCAGCAGAAGCAGCGGAAACAATTGGGTCAATCTGCGCATCCGAACAGGTTGTACTCTCCGTGAAACAGTTTCGTCTGTCTGCAAAGCTGTACTGGTTCAGCGTAGCATTTCTATGCTGAGCCAAAGCATGCGGCAAATACTGTCCTATTGAAAAAATCACTTTACGAAAAGTGGATTTATCCCGGCCCTCACCGTCTGTTGAAAGGTCTTCCATTCGCAGGAGCAATCGGCTCGGCTGCAACCGGGCACAAACACCGCCAGGCGTTCCGGCGGATTGGCGAGACTGAGCGGCGTGGCCGTGCGCATCTGGTCAAGGGTCTGTGCCGTGTAGAAGGTGCGCACAGAATAGGCTCCTGTGCCGTGTGCTTGCCACAGCTCGAAGACCAGCGCGCCGCCTGGCGGCGCATCGTCGCGGCGGCCGTCGATGAGCCAGGACAAGCCCAGGGAGCCGCCGAAGCCATGTGCTTGTTCCCCTTCGAGCTACATCGCCTCGGGGCTTTCGATTCCCAGCCAACTGAGCATCAGGATCAGCTCACGCATCACGATGGCCGCCGTGGCCAGCAGGAAGGTCTTGCGCGCTGGGTCTTCTTCGCTGAGGATGTGATGGCGATGATAGAAGTTATTGAATTCCTGGGCTAACTGGAACGCGTGCTTGGCCAGGTAAGCCGGCTCGGAGGTAGCAATGCACTGCTCCAGCAGCAGCGTGCGCTGCGAGGCCATGAACCACAACGCCCAGATGTCCTCGTCCGCCTCAGTTTGCAGATAGGAGCCTAACTCCGTCGTCCCAACTAACTTAGCTAACTCCGCTTCAGGCGTTGTCTCCCCTTTGCGGAAGATATTGCGCGCGCGGACGACGGCATACTGGATGTAAGGGCCGGTTTCGCCCTCGAAGCTCAATGCTTCCTTGAAGTCGAAGGCTATGATCGAGTTACGCGTGAACTTCAGCATGAAGTAGCGCAGAGCGCCGATGGCGATCTGCTCAGCGATCTGCTCGCGCTCGACCTCGGAGCGGTCGGTCTGGCGCGCGTCCACCTCAACGCGGGCGGCGGCGATCAACTTATCAATCAGGTCGTCGGCCTTGACGCCGAAGCCCTTGCGCCCGCTCACTTCAATGTAAGGCCGCGCTTGATCTTCGGGTGAAACATCGTAGCCTAGCTCTTTTGCGCAGCGTGGCGTCAGCGCCACCATTTCATAACTGAAGTGCGTATAGCGATTGGCCTGATCGGTATAGCCCATGCCGCGCAAGGCCTGAATCACGTTGGCTTGCGGATCGGACTGGCGCGTATCGATCACGTTATAAATCGCCTGCGCGCCGCCAAAGTGCGGGTGTTCCGCACTTCCCTTCTCCGCTGAAATCCAGCACTCGTGATCGGGATAAGTGAAGAATGGTTTGTAACCAAAATCCTTGCCCAGCAGGCCGAACTTCCATAAGTGATAGGCGATGTCCTTACCGACATATCCGACCGTGCCGTTGGAGCGCACAATCACTTTCGAGTCTTCGTTTGTCTCGCCTTCTGTAACTTCCGCGCCGGGCCGAGTCATTACCCAGCAGCCCTTGTTCTTGCCCTCGTTCTCGAAGTAAAGCACACCGCTCTTCTTCAGCTTCTCAAAGGCCGACTCCCAAAACTTCAGGTGCAGAATTTCGCTCTCGCGTGGCAGAAAATCGTACTCGATGCCCAGCCGCTGCATGGTTTCCAAGTGCCGCTTGAGGACCGCCGTAGAAATCAGCTCGGCAATCGCGGAAGTATCGTTGCCGCCCACTTCCAGCTCGTGCAGCGTGGCGTAGCGCAACTGCTTCCGCGCGGCATTCTCTTCCTCCGTGCCGCTCGTGTACCACTGTGAAGTGCGCGCGTAGAGGTCCCAGCAGTAATAGTCGATGCGCTCGTCTTTGCTCTTCAGCTCATCGAGCAGCAGGCGCACGTCCGCCAGCGATTTACCTTCCAGATGCACAAAGCCCACCACCACATCGGCGACCTGCACGCCAGTGTTGTCGATGTAGTTCTGCACATCGACCTTTTGCCCGGCGGCGCGCAGCAGGCGGACGAAGGTGTCGCCCAGAATGGCGTTGCGCAAGTGGCCGATATGCGCGGCCTTGTTGGGATTGATGCTGGTGTGCTCAACCAGGCTATGAATAACGGGTGCCCCAGGTCCGGATTTTCGGACCTGGGAATCTGGATGCCCCACCCTCGCCGCGTCGTTGTTTTTGCGGCTAGGGTGGGCGGAATCTTCTTCCGCTACAAGGCGCACGACGGTGGCGCGATCCAGGTGCGCATTGATGTAGCCCGCGCCGGCCAGCTCGAAGCTGGCTATGCCTTCCACCCGGCCGAGCGCCGCCACAATCTCCTGCACGATGATCCGGGGCGCCTTGTGCAGCTTGCGAGCCAGCTCGAAGGCGATGGGCGTGGCCAGCTCGCCAAACTTCAGCTCCGGCGGAATTTCCAGCGGAATGCTTTCAACTTGCAGGTTGTACTTTTCCGCTAAAACCGCGCGCAGGTGGTTCTCAAGCCGTTTTTGCAATTCCAGATACACGTTGATAGGCCTCAAAATCCTTGATTTTCAAGGGCTATTCTATCAGGATCACGCTTGGGGCCGCGTTTGACGCCCATGGCGCGGCAACCTAAGATGAAAAAATAGATTGCTGTTGATTCCGCTCTCACGCAGAGCAGCATCAAACGCAATCGCCCAGCCTATGACAAATTCAGCTTCCACGCCATCCCGCTATTATCTGACCACGCCGATCTACTACGTGAATGCGCGGCCCCACCTGGGCCATGCCTACTCGACCATCGTTTGCGACGCCATTGCGCGGCGCAAGCGGGCGCTGGGCATCGATACATGGTTCCTGACCGGCACCGACGAACACGGGCAAAAGATCGAGCGCTCCGCCGAGCAGGCCGGACGCACGCCGGAGGAGTTTGCGACGGCCATCTCCGGCGAATTTCGCAGCCTGTGGAAGCAGTTTGGCATCACCAACGACGACTTCATCCGCACCACCGAAGAGCGCCACAAGCGCGGCACGCAGAAGTTTTTTGCCACGCTGCGCGACAAGGGCTTTATCTATAAAGGCTCCTACAGCGGCCAGTATTGCGTGAGCGATGAGCTTTACGTGGATGGCCCCGTCGGCACGCTCTGCCCTGACTGCGGTCGCGTGACCGAAACGGTGAGCGAGGAGAACTACTTCTTCAAGCTCTCGGCCTTCGAGCACAAGCTGTTGGAGTTCTACGAGGCGAATCCCGATTTCATGGGCCCGGAATCGACGCGGCGCGAGGTGATCTCCTTTGTGCGCGGCGGCCTGAAGGATCTGTCGGTGAGCCGGACCAGCTTTTCCTGGGGCATTCCCGTTCCAGGCGATGAAAAGCACGTGATCTACGTCTGGCTGGATGCGCTGGTCAACTACATCACCGCGCTCGGCTACGGCTCCGACGATCCGGTGGATAAGGCGCGCTTTGCCAAGTTCTGGCCGGCAGACCTGCACCTGATTGGCAAGGAGATCAGCCGCTTCCACTGCGTTTACTGGCCGGCCTTTCTGATGGCCGCGGGGCTGCCGCTGCCGCGCTCGGTCCGGGCCAATGGCTGGCTGCTCTTCGACCAGGGAAAGATGTCCAAGTCGCGGGGCAACATTGTCCGCGCGGAAACCGTGCAGCAGGTTCTGGGCGCGGATGCCTTGCGCTACTTCCTGCTGCGCGAAATTCCCTTCGGCCAGGACGGCAATTTCAGCTTCGACGCGCTGGTCCAGCGCTTCAACGCCGATCTGGCGAACGGCTACGGCAACCTGGTCAGCCGCGTCGTCAATATGGTCCACAAATACTTCGGCGGCGTGGTGCCGGAGACCGGCGCTGAAACCGCTGCCGAGACCAAACTGCGCGAGAGCGCGGTGAAGGCCATCGCCGCTTTCGGCCCCGCCTTCGACGAGCTGAACTTCTCTGAAGCGCTTCGGGCCCTGTGGGAACTGGTGGCGGAGACCGACGGCTATTTGACGGAAAACGCACCGTGGAAGCGCCCCGCCGACCGCAGCGAGGCCGATCACGCCGCACTGCAAGCTCGCGTGCTGGCCACCGCAGCTGAAGCCATCCGCATCATTACCGCGCTGGTCTATCCCATCCTGCCGGAGTCGGCCGCCAAGGTCTGGCGGCAGCTTGGGCTGGGCGAAATCGCCGACGCGGCGAAGAATTCATTTTTGACTGAACTCGCCTGGGGCGGATTGAAGGCCGGAACGAAGTTTGGCGAGCCCGCGCCGCTCTTCCCCCGCGTGGAAAAGGACGTCATCGAACAGATGCAGCATATCGAAGAACAAAACACCAAGACCGTCGTCGAGGCAGCCGCTGCAAAAACAGAGGAAAAGAGAGCAATTGTGAGCGAAACTACTGAAGAGCAAGCGGTCTCGAATTCTGTCCCCGTTGATTCGGTTGGCACTGACACCAAGGCCGAAACCAAGGGTTACGAAACGCTGGCGCGGGCCGCGGCGGCCTCGGCTCCCGCCGCTCCAACGCCTGCTCCCACAACACCAGCGGTTGCAGAGCCGCAGTACATCAACATTGACGACTTCGCCAAGGTTGACCTGCGTGTGGCGCAAATTCTGGTGGCCGAGCGCATTCCCAAGGCCGACAAGCTGTTGCGCCTGGAGGTTGATCTGGGCTACGAAAAGCGGCAGATTCTGGCCGGCATTGCGCAATACTACGAGCCGGAAAAGCTTATCGGCCGCAAAATCGTGATCGTCGCTAATCTGGCTCCGCGCAAGATGCGCGGCCTGATGTCGAACGGGATGCTGCTCGCGGCGTCCCTGGAAGGCGGCTCGCCGGCGCTGGCCGGCTTCCTGGAAGAAGTTCCTCTGGGCGCGCGGCTGAAGTAGGCACCTGCGGTGCGGCCAACCGCTCGCTATTGCTCGCATGGGATCGTACTTTCCCCGGTCTCAGAATCGAGACCGGGGGCACCCGGGCGGATGGCACCACGTGAGTTTTTCAAAATCTTGCCCCTTCCACAAAGCTGGGTGGGCGGATTCAAGGTACAAGTGCAACATTTCCGAAATAGGAGATAGTTGCATATGCCGAAGAGCTACCGACACCTCGATCAGT
>Ga0224529_1000636_pt1 | contig 24990 bp, 21 predicted proteins | sample CBST50metaG_FD_179893 | JGI IMG/M metagenome (GOLD analysis project Ga0224529, IMG submission 179893) | Peat soil microbial communities from Stordalen Mire, Sweden - C.B.S.T50 | ecosystem: Environmental > Terrestrial > Soil > Wetlands > Peat | place: Sweden: Norrbotten County, Stordalen Mire... | reverse complement strand
CGCCCAAACCCAGCTCCAATCCCCCCAAAAAACCATCACCGAAAAAATCGAATGGACCTGGTCCGACCGCCCTGAAACCCCGAACCCATCCCTCCCCTGTGTCCTCCTCGAAGGCGACTCCATCACTCGCGGCTATTATCCCGCCGTCCAAGACCAGCTCAAGGGCATCGCCAACGTCTATCTCTTCGCTACCTCGGCCAGCAGCGGTGACCCGCGCCTCCCCGGCCAGCTCCACGACTACCTCGCAATGATCGCCGTCCAGTTCGCCGTCATCCACTTCAACAATGGCATGCACGGCTGGGGTTACACCGAGCCGCAGTACGCTGCCAGCTTGCCCGCCATGGTTTCCGCCCTTCGCACCGCCCAGCCTCAGGCTCGCCTCATATGGGCCAGCACCACGCCCGTCCTTCGCGACTCCACCAACGGCGAGTCCACCAACGCCCGCCTTGACGCCCGCAACCGTCTGGCTGCCGCCCTCATGGCCGCCCGGTCCATCCCCCTCGACGACCAGCACGCTCTCATGCTCGCCCACCCCGATCTCCACGACGGCGACGTCCACTTCACCACAGAAGGCAGTGCCCTCCAGGCCACGCAGGTAGCCTCTACCATCCGCGATGCCCTCGCAAAGGCCGCGGCTCGCCCCTAGTTATCCGTCGCCAGCACGTCGTAGTTGCAGTTGATCGTCGCCTCCCGCCCCACCCTTGTCCTCGCACCAATGTGGGTGGGAGAGCACGAATCCCGCCGTGGCCTTTTTCCGCCCTGCCGAAAGCCTCCTCTGAGCGAAGCCAAAGGCCAGCCCGCTAAGATAGTTTCTGAATATGCCGCTTCTCGATCGCATCCCCTCGCCGGTCTTGCACGCCGACTTTGCCGCTCTTGAGTGGGAGGCGCTGCTGGCTCTCGTCGCCACCTTTGCCGCATCGCCGGTAGGGCGCAATGCGATCCTCGATCTCAAACCCTCCACCGATGAAGCCTGGATCGCCCTCCAGCATCAACTCACCGGCGAGCTCCGCCTGGCGCTCGCCGAGCAGGTTTCCATCCCCCTCGGCGGCCTCTTTGACCCCACGCAACTGGCCGCCAAGTCGCAAATTCCCGGCGCCGCCCTCGAAACCAATGAACTGCAAGCCATCGCCCGTCTGGCTAACGACGTGGCCTCGTGGCAATCGCTGCTCCAGTCGCCCCCGGCGCGTCTGGCGGGCCGGCTGCCCGGCCTGTCTGCGCTCTCGTCGGAGCTCACGACCAGCCTCCGTCCTCTTGCCGAATCCATCGAGCGCACCATCCAGCCCGATGGCTCCCTCGCCGACAACGCCTCGCCCGAGCTGGGCCGCATCCGCCGCGAGCAGGAGCGCCAGCAGCGCCAGATTGAAGAAAGCCTGCGCGCCGCCCTGCGCAAGCTCTCCTCGGACGGCGCAACCCAGGAAGACCTCATCACCATACGCGGCGACCGCTTCGTCATTCCCGTCCGGGCCGAGCTCAAGCGGAAGATTTCCGGCGTGGTCCACGGCGCCAGTTCCTCTGGCCAAACCGTCTACGTCGAGCCTCTCGAAACCATCGAGCAGAACAACGAACTGGTTCGGCTGATGGAAGAGGAGCAGGCTGAGATTCACCGCATTTTTGTAGCGCTCACCCGCCAGGTGGGCGGCTATGCCCATGGCCTGCGCGAAGGCGCGCGCGTCCTTGCGCTGGTTGACAGCCTCCAGGCCCGCGCCCGTTTTGCCCGCGACTACGAGTGTGTGGCCCCGGCCATTGCGCCCGATCTGCTGCATATCGAGGCCGGCCGCCATCCCCTGCTGGAAAAGCGCCTGCGCACCACCGGCGGCAAAGTCGTCCCGCTCACGCTGGAGCTGACCGCAGCCGAACGCCAGCTTATCATCAGCGGTCCCAACACCGGCGGCAAAACCGTCACGCTCAAGACCACCGCGCTGCTGGCCATGATGGCCCAGGCCGGCCTTCCCATTCCTGCCACGGCGGCCAGCTTTCCGGTCTTCACGGCGTTTCTGGCTGACATCGGCGACGCGCAGTCCATCGAGGCGGCGCTTTCCACCTTTTCCGCGCACATCACCAACCTCGACCGCCTCTCGCGGCTGGCCAATTCGCGCGCGCTGGTCTTGCTCGACGAGCTTGGCTCCTCCACCGATCCTGAAGAAGGCTCGGCCCTGGCCGTGGCCATTGCCAGCCACTTTCTCACCGCCGGCGCCTGGTCGCTCATCTCCACGCACCACACTTCGCTCAAGGTCTATGCCGCCAATACTCAAGGCGTGATGAACGCGGCAGCCGGCGTGGACGAAGTCACCCTCGCGCCCAACTATCAACTGCGCCTCGGCGTCCCCGGCGCATCGGCCGGCATCCAGACCGCCGAGCGGCTGGGCCTCAATGCGGAGATCATCACCGCCGCGCGCCAGCGCCTCGGCTCGCAGCAGGTGGATATCGCCCGCTTCCTCGACAAGCTGCACAACGAACTCACGCAACTCGAAGCCGAGCGCAAAGCCGCCCGCGAGCAGCAGTACGCGCTCAATCAGGAGCGCACCAAACTCGCCCGCGAGGGAGACGTCGAACTGCGCCAGCGCACCCGCGAGTTGGAAACCAAGCTGGCTTCGCTGCTCAAGGACTTCGAGTTCCAAATGCGCGAAACCGTCCATGCCATCGAGGACCGCGCCGCGCAGCAAAAGCTGTCGAAGGAAGCGGAACGCCGCATCCTGCGTCTTCGCCGCGAGTTTCAGGAGAGCTTCAACCAGACCGTCGTCGCCCACCGCACCGGCGCCGACGTCGGCGACGCCAACGCCCAGCCGCACGTGGTCAAGTACGTTGCCGCTGGCGACCAGGTTCGCCTCAAGTCGATGAACAAGGTTGCCGTGGTGCAGCGCGAAGTGGAGAAGGATCTTTTTGAAGTTGCCCTCGGCCCCATCAAAATGCGGGTCAAGCGCGACGACATTGCCGAAGTGCTGAACACCGCTGAGATCCGGCTGAATGAGCGGGCCGATCCTCTCGCCGCCGCCCGCAAGCAGAAGAACGTGCATGTCACCGTCACCAGCGCCAACACCGACGACATGCGCATGGAGATCAACCTCATTGGCCGCACCGTGGACGAAGCCACCGGGGAGCTGGAGAAGTATCTTGACCGCGCCTTCCTTGCCGGCCTGCCGCGCGTCCGCGTCATTCACGGCCACGGCGCCGGCATCCTCCGCCGCGGCGTCCGCGAATTCCTCAAAGGCCATCCCCACGTAGCCACCCTCACCGAAGCCCCCCAAAACGAAGGCGGCCAGGGCGCTACGCTAGTCGAGCTTCGCCAGTAGTTGTCGATAGATTCAGGAGAGGCGCCAATGCCGAGAAAATCGAAGAGAAAGAGATTTGCCAATCGAGCCGAAGAGGCTGCGCGGTGGGAAGCGAACGAAGAAGCTGTTGTGGGCGCATTCGAGAAGGCCCTGAACGAAGGCTATGCCGGCCCTTGCACAGTTGTTGTAACCGGCGACTCGACTGCAACGAGAATCCGTCTGGGGTCCAGAAATGTTGCCAGAGTTCACAAGCAAGCTGCAAAACGCAGCCTGCCCCATCAGACTTACTTGAAGATGATCATTCACGAGGCGCTGCACAAGGCTGAGGATGGTCAGAAGGCCGGGAATTCCTGAAAGATCATTTGCTCCTCCCAGGTCCGAAAATCAGAACTTGGGAGGAGCGGCTACTAAAGGGATAGTGGTGTCTTTGCATTGTCTGGATCAATGTGCAATGGAAACTCCTTTGCCCGAGTATCTTTGCTCACAATCTTGATAGTTATGTCGTACCTCTTCAACTTAAGAAAGACTCGGGAAGACTTACCCTTACCCAGTTCGCTCCCCCAACCATCCTCCGATGGAATCTCAATCCAATTACCATCTGGGTCAAAATTCGCTATATCCAAAGATTGCTTCTCGCCTGAATAGATATCTATGAAGGCAGGATTGCCCGCAAAAGACCAGCAAAGACGGTCCTCTTTCACTAATTCATGGTGGTGGGGGACGACATAAGCTTTAGCACCGTTCGGAGGTGGAAGTATGTCCGATAGTTCGTGAATGATCGTAATGTAAGCCCATACGGAAGTGAGAGGAAAGTCGTAGGCATTGCAAACGCGCGCGGTCACCCGGCTTCCTGCCCGATCTTGAGGCTTGAGGTCAAGGCAATAATGAAGCCTCTCAAGTCGATACTTTGTCGCAAGGACATTTGCAGTAAGGCCAGCCAGCGCCCCAAACACGGCTCCGAATGCTGCTGAGATCCACCAAGGGGTTTGATAATCTGCAAGACACATAATTCATCATGCACTCGAGAAGAACGCCAGTCAAGGAAAGACTGCGGAGGGTAATTGCCGGGTTCCCCATGTCTGACCATCCACAAATGATCGGGTGCCCCAGGTTCCGCTTCTGGAACCTGGGATAGCTTAACCCTCTGCCTCAACTCCTGTCGAGATTCAGATTATCGAGCCTGCCAGGTGCCTGGCGTCTGAGCCGTCAGCACCCGGTTCAGCGTGTCGTATTGGAAGTTCCAGATCCCCATAATGCCATTAGGCTGTTCACCGCTGCCGCTGTCAGTATAGCCGGGCAGGTTGCTCGCGCCGCTGTATAACTCCCAGGTCTGAAAATCCAGACCTGGGGCACCCGGCCAGTATGCGCCAAGGGATGGTAATTCTCTGTAAATGGGGGGGTGTGCTATCCCAGGTCTCAGAAGCGAGACCTGGGGCACCCGGCTGAAGGAGGTGGCTTGGGCGATGGATTGCGAGCTGGTGTATTGCATTGTGCCACGGGAGGGGAAGTTCGAGGACCAGTTCATGGTGTGGGCGAAGCAGGTGGCGTATGGGGGCAGGAGACGGAGAGGGCGAGGGCGAGGGAGGCAGGGAATAGGGAATAGGGCCAGTTTCGGATGGTGGGGATTGTGGTGATCCAGGGCTCAGAAGCTAGCATTCTGCCTGTATACTTCCTGCAATGGCTAAATTCGGTAAGAAGACCAGGGATCTTTTAAAGATTGCCGGCCCCGGGCTGATTACCGGCGCGGCGGATGACGACCCGTCGGGCATAGCGACTTATACCCAGACGGGAGCGCAGTTCGGCTACGGGCAACTGTGGACGGCTCTTCTTATCTTGCCCCTTCTGACGGCGGTCCAGGAGGCTTGCGCGCGCATTGGCGCGGTGACCGGAAAAGGCATCGCTGCCGTGGTGAAGGAACACTATAGCAAGAAAGTGCTGTATGGAACGCTGCTGCTGGTCCTGGTTGCCAACACCATCAATCTGGGAGCGGACCTGGGGGCAATGGGCGCGGCGGCGCAGCTTATCGTGCCTGTCAATTTTGCGACGCTGGTGCTTTTCTTTACGGCACTGATTCTCGTCCTGGAGATATTCACGAGTTACCGGACTTATGCGCGGATTCTCAAGTGGCTTTGTCTCACCCTTTTTTCTTATGTCATCACAGTGTTTCTTGTGCATGAGCCATGGGGAACCATTCTGAAAGCAACCTTTGTCCCGCACATCGAATTCAGCTTCGCGTTCTTTTTTATCATCACCGGAGTGATCGGCACGACGATTTCGCCGTATATGTTCTTTTGGGAAGCTTCAGAGGAGGTGGAAGAAGAGCGAAGCAAGCGCATGATCCACAATGGAATTCCAAAGCTTACCAAGCCGTTCATGAAGCGGCTAAGACTCGACAATTTCCTGGGCATGCTGTCGTCGCAAATTGCGGCGTGGTGCATCATCGTGGTTGCCGCGACGGTGCTCAATCACAATGGCATCACCCATATCACAAGCGCCGCGGAGGCGGCCAAGGCTCTGGAACCGCTGGTTCATACTTTTCCGCACGCTGGATTTCTGGCCGAGTTGATCTTCGCCATTGGGATTATCGGATTGGGATTTCTGGCCGTGCCTGTCTTCTCAGGATCGGCCTCCTACGCGCTGGCCGAGGCTTTGAACTGGGAGTCAGGACTTAACCTGAAATTGAAGCGGGCGCATGGATTCTACGGCGTGATTACCATTGCAACGCTTATCGGGTTGATGATTAATTTTATCGGCATCAATCCTATCCAGGCTTTGGTTGTGACCGCCGTGATCAACGGTGTGATCGCCGTACCGTTGATTTTCCTTATCGCGCGGATTGCGCGGAACAAAGAGATCATGGGCGAGCATCGGAGTGGAATGCTCTCGAATGTTCTGGTGTGGGCGACCTTTGTTTTTATGGGAGCGGCGGTGGTTGCCATGTTTGCGACGCTGAGGTGGTGAGGGGTGGGGTGTTGTGGTTTCCCGGGTCTTTCGGTGCGGCGGACGAGACATGGGGCGCCCAAATTATTTGGCATTCAGACCTGGGCCCCGCACCAGGAACGAACGCCAGATACGGCAGGTGGCCCACTCATCACAGTATCCGGGACTGTGCCCCGTTCATCGCGGCTTTATTGCGATGAGCGGGTTTTCGGACAAGGTCGCAGAGGGATTACGATGACAGTATGCCCAATGGCCGGGTGCCCATGTCTGACCATCCACAAACGATCGGGTGCCCCAGGTTCCGCTTCTGGAACCTGGGATAGCTCGGCCCTCTGCCTCAACTCCTGTCGAGATTCAGATTACCGAGTCTGTCCCACCACATCTAGTTGCATAGAATTAACCTTCTTCGGCGCACAATAGGAGATCGAGGTTGGGCGGGAATTTTCACAGCGGAGAACTACCCCCCCACCCCCCTTCGATATTTTCAAAACCTTGCAGTGAATTAACTGGTAAACAGTCAAAGCGCGGCAAGCCTCAAGCATCGCGGAGCCGCGCGCCAACTCCGCTGCCTTTTCACGCCATCGCCTCCCGGCTCATCGGCTCGAACCGCAACTGGTTCGTCTTGCGGTCCACGTCGATGCGCACATGCGCCCCGTGCAGCACTTCGCCGCTCAGAATCTTCATGGCCAGCGGATCCTGCACCATGCGCTGCAAGGCCCTCTTCAGCGGACGCGCTCCATACGCCGCATCCGACCCGGCGGCCAGAATCAGTTGACGTGCCGGCTTGGTCAGCTCGAGCGAAATCTGCCGGTCTTCCAGCAGCTTGCGCACCTCGTTCAGCCGCAGCTCCAGAATCTGCGCCAACTGCGCATGGCCCAGCGGACGGAAGATCACCATATCGTCCACGCGGTTCAAGAACTCCGGCCGGAAGTGCTCGCGCAGCACACGCATCACACTCTCGCGCGCCATGTCGAAATCGTGCTCGGTCTTGAGCGTGTCACCCACCAGCAGATTCGCGCCCAGGTTCGAAGTCATGATGAGCACTGTATTTTTGAAGTCCACCGTGCGGCCCTTGGCGTCGGTCAGCCGGCCGTCGTCCATCACCTGCAACAGAATGTTGAAGACGTCCGGATGCGCCTTTTCGATCTCGTCGAAGAGAATCACGGCGTAGGGCCTGCGATGCACGGCCTCGGTCAACTGGCCGCCCTCGTCGTAACCCACGTAGCCCGGAGGCGCTCCGATCAGCCGCGCCACGGCGTGCTTTTCCATGTACTCGCTCATGTCAATGCGAATCATGGACTGCTCATCGTCGAACAAAAACTCAGCCAGCGCGCGCGCGGTTTCGGTTTTGCCCACGCCCGTCGGTCCAAGGAATATGAACGAGCCGATAGGCCGCCGCGGATCGCTCAACCCCGCGCGCGAACGGCGAATCGCATTGGCCACAATGGTCAGCGCCGCATCCTGGCCGATCACCCGCTCCCTGAGCCGCTCTTCCATCTGCACGAGTTTCGTTACTTCGCCTTCCAGCATCCGCGACACCGGAATCCCCGTCCACTTGCTGACGATGCTGGCGATATCCTCCTCGTCCACTTCCTCCTTCAGCATTCGCGCAACGCCGCCCCCGCCTTTTCCGGCTCCGTCCTGCACTGCGCTCAACTGCTTCAACTCCGCTTCCAGCTTGGGCAATTCGCCATACTGGATTTGCGCGGCGCGTTCCAGCATGCCTTTGCGCGTCTGCTCTTCGGCCTCGAAGCGCAGCGCCTCGATCTTCTTCTTCAATTCGCTCACGCGGCTGATGGCATCGCGTTCTTTGGTCCAGCGGGCGCGCAGAGCCGTAATCTTCTCTGTCAGCGTAGCCACTTCGCTTTCCACCACTTCGCGGCGCTCAATGCTGTTGGCGTCGGTCTCGCGCTTCAGCGCGGCGCGTTCAATCTCCAACGAGGTTTTCTCGCGCTCCAGTTGGTCAATCTCCGTGGGCACCGAGCCAATCTGGATGGCCAGCGAAGCCGCGGCCTCGTCCACAAGGTCGATGGCCTTGTCGGGCAAAAAGCGGTCGCTGATATAACGATGCGAAAGCGTCGCCGCGGCCACAATCGCCGAGTCCTTGATGCGCACGTTGTGATGCGCCTCATAGCGCTCCTTCAGTCCGCGCAAAATGGCGATGGTGTCTTCGACGTTGGGCTCGCCCACATAGACGATCTGGAATCGCCGCTCCAGCGCCTTGTCCTTCTCAATGTATTTGCGGTACTCGTTCAGCGTGGTTGCGCCAATGGCCCGCAGTTCGCCGCGCGCCAGCGCCGGCTTCAGCATGTTGCTGGCGTCGATGGCGCCCTCGGCCGCGCCCGCGCCCACCAGCGTGTGCAACTCGTCGATGAACAGCACAATCTCGCCGTTCGCTTCCTCGATTTCTTTCAGCACGGCCTTGAGCCTGTCCTCGAACTCGCCGCGAAACTTGGCGCCCGCCAGCATCGAACCCAGGTCCAGCGAAATCACCCGCTTGTCGCGCAAACTCTCCGGCACGTCGCCAGAGACGATGCGCCGCGCCAGGCCCTCGACAATCGCCGTCTTGCCCACGCCCGGCTCGCCAATCAGCACAGGATTGTTTTTCGTCCGCCGGCTCAGCACCTGGATCACGCGGCGAATCTCCTCGTCGCGCCCGATCACCGGGTCCAGCTTGCCGCGCCGCGCCAGCTCGGTCAGGTCTTTGGCATATTTCTCCAGCGCCTGAAACTTGCCCTCTGGATTCTGATCCGTCACACGCTGCGAGCCACGCACCGCCGTAAGCGCCTTCAGAATCGCTTCGTGCGTGGCGCCCAACGCCACCAGCGCCGCGCCGGCCGGGTCGCTCTTCAAGTGGGCAGCGCCCAGAAAAAGATGTTCCGTCGAAACGTACTCGTCCTTGAAGTTCGCGGCCTCGCGAAATGCCTGTTCCAGCGCCTTGTTCAAGGTCTGGCTCACGCCCGGCTGGCTCGCGGAACCGGCTACGCGAGGCAGCTTCTCCTCAATGCCGTGCAAGTCGCTTTCCAGCCGCTCGGTGGGAACGCCAACTTTTTCCAGCACCGCGGGAATCACGCCCTCCCGGTCCTCGACCAGCGCCAGCAGCAGATGCACAAGCTGGACTTCTGGGTTTCCAAGTTCAGTTGCCCGCGCCTGCGCCTGCTCCATCGCCTGCTGCGACTTGACGGTCAGTTTTTCCCAACGAATAGCCATTTCCACCTCAGTTGACAGCTAACAGAAAACAGTGAAAAGCAAACAGTTCATGGTTCCCAGTCGTCAGCCTTCAACTGTCCGCTGTTAGCTGTCAACTGATAACTGCTTCTTACGCCGCCCACGTTGATCTTGATCTGCTTGGGCTGGAATATGAGTGCCTGCAACTCAATAAATCTGATGAAAATATAGCACAGCCAATTCTAAAAATATGCGTCATTTCCACTCATGTTTTATCGATGGAATATCTCTATAAATATCAATAGCTTAGATGAGAAGAAGATGCAGGGGAGGGAAGAAGGGAACAGAAAAAAGCCAACCGGCCCGCCAAGGCGGCGCGCCTCAATCAGTTGAAACTGCCCAAATTGCAAGCGGCAACCGAGTCCGCCTCCGAACCTGAGCGGGACGGCGCATCCACTGTTGCAGCCGCCTATGCGCGGAACGATTCAGCCTTTGCGCCGGTAAAGCACCTGGAACTCGTAGCCGGAGTTGGCGGGGAAGAGCCCTGCCACGTGGCGCAGACGCTCGGCCAGGGCCGTAGCGGCCAGCAGAGGATACTCGCGCTCGCGCAGGTCGTGGTAGTCGAAGTCAACGGCCAATGACAGCATATAGACGGCCAGCGCGTCAGAGAATGCCGACTCGAAGTAGGCACTGCGGGCGCGTTCGTCGATGCCCTTGGGGCTGTTGCGGGTGTCTTGGGCGCGGCGGCGGGTCTCCCAGGCGTCCTGGCTGGTTTCGCCGCGGACCTGGGCCTCGGCCTGCGACCAGGCAAGCGTAGCAAAGCTCTCCGGAACCCCGGCTGCCTCAACAAAATTGTGTGCCACGTTGATAAAAAACTCGAAGGCCAGGCCGAAGCGGTCCTCCACCAGCCGGGTAGAAAGAAAAACCGCCTCGGTGGCGCCGAAGACTGCGTTGCGGTGGCAGATGGCGCGGTCGCCCAGATCGACCGTGTAGGCGGGCGCGATCATGGTCTCGTCGGTATCGGCAATGGCCAGGGGAACAAAGTAATAGGCGCGGTTGTTGAGCGCGGCAGAGAGCGTAGCAGGCACGGCGCTTGCCAGCCGCTCCAGGTCGGCCTCTGAGATGCGGGTCTCGCCCCATGCTGCGTAGTGAATTCCGTTGGAGGCGAGGCCCACGGTCACATGCGCTGCAACCTTCTCCGCGGACCAAAGTTCGATTTGTGCGCTCGTGGACATTGAATCTGTATTCTAGACGACAGAGGCCATGAAGATGACGGAATCTGCAAAGACTCACCGCCCCGGCGGCGCAACGGTTCTTGGCTTTCCGCTGGAGGGATTCGGCCTGTTCACCAGTCTGCTGCTGGCTTTTGCGGCGGCTTTCTTCACCTTTTTCGCAACCACCTGCATTGCCATTTTTTCGCTGCTGGCGTGGAATCTCTTCGGCCATCACGCGGTGAACTTCGCTGACAGCTACCTCTATATCGGTTTTCCGGCCGGGCTGCTGGTGCTCATCGTGGCGCTGCCGTTGTTCGGCGCATTGTGGGTGCGGGCCAGGCTGCGCAAATAGGGCCTGTTCACACTACCTGGGCCACCGCTGGGCAGTGTGAACAGGCCCGGTGTGCCGGCTCTGAAGTTCTTTCCAAATGCTGCCATCTTGAGCAGCTCAACTTCTGGAGGCGCGTTACGTCCAGAGATGAATGTGCCGGATCACCCAAAAATATGCGCCCCACCCTCGGCGCGCCTTTGTTTTTGTGGCTAGGATGGGAAGCATGAGCCCCAAGCCTGCCCCCTCATCAGGAGAGACCTGCATGCCGCGCGAAATTCTATGGACCGACGCCGAAGAAATCGGCATCCAGTTGACTGAGAAGTTCCCTGCCCTCGACCCATTGACGGTGCGATTCACCGACCTGCACCGCTACGTGACCGAGTTGGAAGGCTTTGCCGACGACCCGGCCAAATCCAACGAGTCGCGGCTTGAGGCCATTCAGATGGCCTGGCACGAGGAGTTCCAAGATGCGCAAGGGTAGGTCTGCGAGTCAGCATCAGTCCCAGCGGTCCCAATCCCACCGCTCGCTCCACCCGAAGGCGCCTTCAAAGTGCTGAAACTCCTTCTTCCGCCCCGGCACCAGATACACGCTGAGCACATCGAAGCGCACCGCCGGCGCAGCCTCCTGGGGCAGCTGGCGCATATACCGCCGTGCCAGCCGGCGCAAGGTGTTGCGTTTGTGCGCATCGACGGCTGCCTCGGCGGGCGTGGCATCGCGCGCCGTGCGGGTCTTCACTTCCACAAAGCACAGCATCGACCCCTGCCATGCAATCAAATCGATGTCGCCGGGCAGCTCGCCTGACGACCAACGCCGCGCCACCACGGTGTAGCCCTTGCGGCGCAGGTGAAAGAAGGCCGCATCTTCGCCGTCGATGCCGGTGGCCAGATGCGCGGGCAGGCTTTTTTCCCTGCCCCGCCGCCGCGCCACCCATTTCAGCCCGGCCAGGGTGCGTTCAATCCAGCCGATCCGCGTCTGCTCCAGCCATTCCATGGCAAACCATTCTCAACTCCATGAGCGAAAGGCGCAAATCGTGCGCCCTTCAGGCCGAAGCAACCGCCAGCGCGCAGGCGTTTTCGTGCTCCTTTTCCACCTGGGTCAGCGCCTCTTCCAGAATGTCGAGTGCCACGGTGGCTTCCTGTTCGCTTACGATCAGCGGAGGCGACAGCCGCAGAGTGGTTTCGCCGCAGCCCAGCACCATCAGGCCCCGTTCGAAGGCCAGTGTCTCCAGCCGGTTGCGCAGCGCGGTGGCCGGCTCGCGAGTGGCCTTGTCCTTCACCAACTCGATGCCGATCATCAGGCCGCGTCCTCTCACATCGCCCACCAGCGGATGAGTCTGTTTCCACCCCCGCAGCCGCTCCAACATCTGCTCACCGACCTTGGCTGCGTTGCCCATCGCCTCGCGCTCGATAATGTCCAGCGTAGCCAGCGCCGCGGCAATCGAAACCGGATTGCCGCCGAAGGTTGACGCATGCGATCCCGGCACCCAATCCATCACCTCCGCGCGGCTCATACATACGCCCAGCGGCATGCCGCTGGCGATGCCCTTGGCCATGCAGACGATATCCGGCTCCACGCCGGAGTGCTCGATGGCCCACCACTTGCCCGTGCGTCCCGCACCGCATTGCACCTCGTCCACCACCAGCAGAATCCCGTGCCGGTCGCAGACGGCGCGCAGCTCCCGCAAAAAGTTGTCCGGCGCCACCACGTAGCCGCCCTCGCCCTGGATAGGCTCAATAAAGATGGCCGCCACCTCCTCGGGCGCGAGGATGGTTTTGAAGAGCTTCTCCTCGATAAAGCGCGCGCAGCCCATGCTGAAGGCTTCCTCGTCCTGCGCGCCGCCGGTGCAGCCCCGATAGGCATAGGGATAGCGGATGTGCGTCACGCCCGGAACCAGCGGCGAGAAGCGGCGCTTCTGCTGCGGCTTCGATCCGGTCAGCGACAATGCGCCCATGGTGCGGCCGTGGAAGGCGCCGAAGAACGAAATCACCTGCTGCCGCCCGGTGTGATAGCGGGCCAGCTTGAGCGCGCACTCGACAGCCTCGGCGCCAGAATTGCCATAGAAAAACTTGTGCGGGCCGGGCATGGGCGCAATCGCCGACAGCCGGTCGGCCAGGTCCGTCAGGTGCTCGTCGTAGAAGTCGGTTCCTGAAATGTGGATCAGTTCCCCTGCCTGCTTTTGGATAGCCGCGACCACCTCCGGATGGCAGTGGCCGGTGGAAACAACGGCGATGCCGGCGGCAAAGTCGAGAAACTCGTTGCCATCCACGTCTTCCACCCGGATGCCGCACCCGCGCTTTGCCACCAGCGGATAAGAACGGGTATAGCTGGGCGAAATGAGCCGTTCGTCGGCTTCCACAGCCGCCCGTGCCTTGGGTCCGGGCAGGGTACACACAAGTTTGGGTCCGTATTGCGCATGAAGCTCTTGCTTGGTCATCGTCAATCTCCTCTAAAGAAGGGTTGTCATCTTGAGCGATCAATAAACGGCTGTCATCCTGTGCAAAGCGCAGAGTAGTCGAAGAGCCTTAGGTTGTTCCTGAGCTTGCCGCAGGGAACCCGCGTCTCCGTCGCTGAATTTGTCGGGTGAATACGCGGCCACCGACCCCAGTGTGTGAGATCATTCGGTTCCGCGAGCCTTTGAGGGCGAGAAAAAGCAATGCGAGGATCTTCGCCAAACCGATACTAATCGCTGGCGAAGAGGCTAGGTCGGGTGCGGGTGGGCAGCACGCGCAGGTGCTTCCTGGGGCAGATGCTCCGTGCGCGCGAACGCGACCAGCATCTGCTGGACGGTGCAAGCAGCATTCCTTTGGCAGCGCGCGTTTGCATCAGAACCCCGCTGGCGAGAGGATAGCACGCGCCGCCAACGACTTTCCACGATGACTGCTCCCGGCTCGGGACGGGATGCGGTCATCGCCGTCGACCCTTCTATCTCGCCGGCCAGCTCATGGCGGAGCAGTTCGGCAAACCCCGTTGCCTTACTTGAGAAACAGAACCGAGGCCGCCGAGACGATTCCGGCAACCGAGAAGGCAATGCCCAAATACCAGTAGGCGCGTTTGCGCGTGAGCAGCGTGACCGAGGTGATCACCAGGCCTATCTCCAGCAGGGCCTCGGCCAGATCGAAGCGGTCGGCGCGGACCTCGGCCTTCTCCACCTTGGTCTCCAGCGCCTCGGCTGCTTCCTGCTCTTGCTTCAGATTGTCGGCCCACTTGGCCTGATGGTCGGCATAGGCCTTCGCGATCTTGCTCGCGGCATCCTTGTTGGCGATGGTCACCACGCTGAGCAAATCGGCTGCCAGCGCCGTGTCACTCGAACGGATCTTGTGGGCCTGGTAGTAGTTCCACTGGTCGGTGGCCTTGTTCTGGTCGAGCACGGCCTCGGTGTGGGTGCGATGCCCAAGCACGGTAACCACGGCCACCAGCACGGCCAGCACGCTCATGGTGAATGCCACCGGCCTGAGCGACCGCTCATGCTCAATGTGCTCGGCCTGTTCCTGCAACTCCTGGGCTTCGTTGGGTTCCATAGAATCTCCTGATGCAGGGGAATTCGGGTGCGCCCTACTTCCGCTTCCAGCGCACGCCGTCTTTCGAGTCTTCTATTACGATGCCTTTTTCGGCCAGCTCGTTGCGAATCTGGTCGGCGCGGACAAAGTTGCGCTGCTTCTTGGCCGCGGTGCGTTCAACCACCAGCGCGTCGATGGCCTCATCGGTCAGCCCCTGGCGATTCAGCAACTCTGGAGCCACATCGGCCAGCCGCCCTGCCTGCTCCGCATATTCAAGAGCGCGCCGGGTCGGCTCGGCATCGCGATCCTCGATCACATCAAATACCGCGTCGAAGCTGGCCAGCACAGCCAGAATCGCATCCCGGTCGCCGCCTAACAGCTCGCCCCGGTCCATGGCCGTGTTTGCGGCGCGGATCAAATCGAAGATGGGCGCGCGGGCTTCCGCCGTGTTCAGGTCGTTGGATAGCGCGGCCATATACTCGGCCTGCGCCTTCTGGGCTGCCGCTTGCAGCGCGGGGTTTTGGCCTGTCGCATAGCTCCCCTGCGTGAGCCGCTGGTGAAAGGTCCGCAGCCGCTCGATTGCATTGGTAGCCTCGATGAGCCCGTCGAAGGTGAAGTTGAGCTGATGCCGGTAGGGCACCGAAATCAACGCCAGCCGGATCGCCGACGCCTTGTAGCCCTTCAGCAGCAGGTCGCGCAGGGTATAGAAGTTACCCTCGCTCTTCGACATCTTGCGCCCGTCCACCAGCAGAAAGCGCACATGCATCCAATGGCGCGCAAACGGCTTGTGCGTCACGCTTTCGCTTTGCGCAATCTCGTTCTCATGGTGCGGAAACATCAGGTCTTCGCCGCCGCCGTGCAGGTCAAAGCTGTCGCCCAGGTACTCCATGGCCATGGCGGAGCACTCGATGTGCCAGCCGGGCCGGCCGCGGCCGATTGCCGTCTCCCACGAGGTTTCGCCGGGCTTGGCAGCCTTCCATAGCGCAAAGTCGCGGGCCGAGTCCTTCTCATACTCGTCCACATCCACGCGCGCGCCGTCTTCCATGCCGCTCAAGTCTTTTTTGCTGAGCTTGCCATACTCCGGAAAGGCCGCCAGCCGGAAGTACCATGAGCCGTCCTCGGTCTGGTAGGCAGCGCCGGCCGCGGCCAGCTTCTGCACCAGCTCCACCATGCGCGGAATATGCTCCGTGGCGCGCGCAATCTGCTCCGGCTGCTCAATGCGTAGGGCTTCCATATCCTCAAAAAAGGCTTGCACAAAGCGCGGCGTGTACTCGCCGATGGGGATGCCCGCGGCGGCGGCGTTGCGGATAATCTTGTCGTCCACGTCCGTGATGTTCATGACGTGGCGAACTGCGGTGCCAGTCAGCTTCAGAAAGCGCCGCAGAACGTCTATCTGCAAAAAAGTGCGGAAGTTGCCGATGTGGCCGTAATCGTAGACGGTGGGCCCGCAGGCGTACATGCGCAGCGTCTTGCCGTCCATGGGAACCAGTTCGTCGAGTTGTCCGCTTAGGGTGTTGAAGAGGCGAAGGGTCATCGGTCTAGCTTCTTGCTCATATTTGCTCAAAAAAGCTGTTGAAATGGCGGCTTTTAGGCCTTTTTTGATTGTAGCAGCGGCGGATTCGGGGCGGGAGTTTGCGTCAATCGGAGTTGGCAGCCCCACTGGATTGCCAATCCCGGCTCACCGTCCCAGCGCCAGCGACGGGTCGGCGGAGAGGCCGCTATCGGCGAATTCTCCACCCCTGAAGCGCGGCCAGGCGGCGGCGGCAATCATGGCTGCGTTGTCGGTGGAAAGAGCCAGCGCGGGGAAGGCCACGCGCAAGCCGCAGCGGGCGGCTTCCGCGCTGAAGCGCGCGCGAAGCTCGCGGTTGGCCGAGACTCCTCCGGTGATGAGGATGCGCCGGGCGCCGAGCGTTTCCTGGGCGGCGAAGGTCTTCTTCATCAGGTCGCCGACCACCGCGTACTGAAAGCTGGCAATCAGGTCAAGGACGGGCTGCGGGCACAGCACCAGCGCTTCGGCCTTGGTCGTCGGCGGAGTGGACAGCAACTGCGGATCCCCTTCGGCAAGCTCCGTGTGGCTGCCTGCTAGCGGAAAGAGCCTGGCGGCGCGGGCTTGCGCCGCGGGGCGCAGGCCGTGCAGTTCCACGTAGCGAAGCACGGCGGTCTTGATCCCTGAAAATGAAAAGAGGAAGCGCGGATCGAGGTTGGCGATGGGAGCGGTGCGGGCGGCCTTGGTGCGCGGCGCTTTCCCGGCCAGGTGGAGCTTGGTCTTGATCTGCGAGAAGGCGAAGGGCACGGCGAGCGGGTTGCCAAATTGGGCCAGTGCGTCGATCCAGGGGCCTCCGGGGTAGCCGAAGCCGAGCAGCTTGGCCACCTTGTCGTAGGCTTCGCCGGCGGCGTCGTCCAGCGTGCGGCCAACCAGCGAGTAGCTCCACGCGCCGTGTGCCGGGCTGCAAACATACAGATGCGTGTGCCCGCCTGAGACGACCAACGCCAGCGCGGGCTCATCATCAAGAGAAGCCCCCCCGTCCGGCAAGGACCGCTCATGCAGCAGCACCGCGTGGATGTGCCCTTCCAGGTGGTTCACGGCGATCAGTGGCAGCCCCTGCGCAAAGGCCAGCGCCTTGGCGTACGTGATGCCCACCAGCAGCGCACCAGCCAGTCCCGGACCGCTGGTCACGGCAATGGCGTCCAGATCGGCCAGCGTGATCCCGGCCTGGGCCAAAGCGCCGCGAACAACGGGAACAATGGCGCGCAGATGCTCGCGGCTGGCCAACTCCGGAACTACTCCGCCGTAGCGGGCATGGGTGGCGATCTGCGAGGCCACCACCGACGACAGCGTGCGCGAGCCGCGCTCCACCACTGAAGCGGCCGTCTCGTCGCAGGAGGATTCAATACCGAGGATGAGGCCGCGCGTGCTCATTTATATAGTTTAGCGGGCTCGAATCTTGGGCATCCGACGGATTACTCTCAAACAAAGCCATGTTCCCGGTTTCCCGCCAATTCGATGCGGCATTCCACGTCCTCGGAGACCTGCGCGCGGCGGGCCATGAGGCCTACCTCGCCGGCGGCTGCGTGCGCGACCTGCTGCTGGGCCGCGAGCCAAAGGACTACGATGTGGCGACGAGCGCAACGCCCGACGTGGTGCTCGGGCTGTTTCCGCGCACCTTTGCCGTCGGCGCGCACTTTGGCGTGGTGCTGGTAGCCAACGGCGATGGCGAAGGCTACACCGTGACCGAGGTGGCGACCTTCCGTTCCGACGGCGCATACTCCGACGGCCGCCATCCCGATGCGGTCAAGTACACAAAAAACGCCGAGGAGGACGTATTGCGGCGCGATTTCACCATCAACGGCCTGCTGCTCGACCCCTTGCGGAGTGCGGACGACCTTCGCGCGTCGGTCATAGACCATGTGGGCGGTTTGGCTGACCTCGATGCCGGCGTGGTGCGCGCCATCGGGCGGCCTGAACTGCGCTTCGAGGAAGACCACCTGCGCATCTTGCGCGGCGTGCGTTTTGCCGCCCGTTTCGGCTTCGACCTGGAGCCGCGGACGGCTGCCGCCATGCGCCGCCTCTCACCAAAAACCGCTGCGGTAAGCCGTGAGCGTGTGCGCGACGAGCTGACCAAAATGCTGACCGAGGGCCATGCGCGCCGGGCCTTCGAGCTGCTCGACGAGACCGGCCTGCTGGCCGAAGTGCTCCCTGAAATCGCGCGCATGAAGGGCGTCGAGCAGCCCCCGCAGTACCATCCCGAAGGCGACGTCTGGGCCCACACACTGTTGCTGCTCGCCCAGTTGGAGCCCGGCTGCCCGCTGACCCTGGCCTGGGGAGCGCTGCTCCACGATGTGGGCAAGCCGCCCACATTCAGGCGCGCTCCTGACCGGATTCGTTTTGACGGCCACGTCGAGGTCGGCGTGGCCATGGGAGCGGAGATCTGCCGCCGCTTCCGCTTCTCCAACGACGAAACGCGGCAAATCCTGGCGCTCATCCAAAACCACATGCGCTTTGCCGACGCGCAGCGCATGAAGGCCTCCACGCTGAAGCGCTTCTTCCGGCTTGAGAGCTTCGATCAGCATCTGGCCCTGCACCGCATGGACTGCCTGGCCGGCGGCGGAAACCTGGACCACTGGGAGTTTGTGCGGGAGCGGTATGAGGCGACGCCGGAAGAAGCGGTACGCCCGCGTCCGCTGATCACTGGCCGCGAGCTGATTGCGGCTGGCTACAAGCCGGGAGCGGCCTTCAAGGTGATGCTCAGGGCCGTTGAAGACGCGCAACTCGAGGGGACAATCTCCACGGCGGCCGAGGCTCTAGCGTTGATTGGCGAACGGTTTCCCAAAATGTGATGCGGCGCACTGCCAGGTGTGCCTGTGGATGAGATAAAAGAGGTGTGCATCTTTTGGCTTTTGCCAGGATTTGAGTGCATATCTTCATCTCTAATTGCAAGAGACTGGCCCCCCAGGAAAGTGAGAAAACCATGGCATCTGAAGCAGTTCGTGGCACACTTGTCGATTTCCAGGCTTGTTGGACGGAGTTGGATTTGCCCGCGCCAGTGCGCGAGGTGCTGGGCGGGGCGCCGTTGGTGCAAACGCCGGAGACCCGCCAGCAACTGCTGGATTGGGCGCTGGGCCGGGCCACGGGTGAAACTGACTGGACGCTAGGCAATCGCGAGGACCACGGAGTCTACGAGGCGGTTTTTCAGGTGCCGGGGGCGGGCCGCGTCACTGAGGCGGTCATTACCAAGGCGCGCAATGGTCTTGCAATCAACTTCCCTGATCCGGCCATGCGCCGCCGCGATCCTGACGCAATGGTGATCGGCGACCTGCTGCCGACCGACAAGCCTACCTATGAGCAGCGGTTTGGCGAGCCCTTTGATAAGACGCGGCAGCAAACGCTCGATTGGCTCAAAACGCAAGAGCTGGTGGCAATGCCCTTCTATGCCGGAACCGACTCGCTGGGCTATGGGTCGCTGCTGATTGTGCCGCGCCAGGCGGCGTTTTTCGCCGCGGCAATGGCTGACTTGCAGGGTATGATTCCGCGCAGCCAGGTTCCGGCGGACTTCAAAATCACCGGCGGGGTGCTCTTTGTGGCGCCGCCCTTCCGGCACACGCACTTCAGCGGACGGCAGGTGGTCGTGCATGAGCGCACGGCCACGCACCAGGAGATCTTCGCTTACAACCTTTATCCGGGTCCGAGCGCCAAAAAGGGTGTCTACTCCATGCTGCTCGATATCGGCGAGCGCGAGGGCTGGACGACCAACCACTGCGCCGCCGTGGCCGTGGTCACGCCCTACGAAAACCAGTTGATCCTGATGCACGAGGGCGCCTCCGGCGGCGGCAAAAGTGAAATGACCGAGCACATCCACCGCATGGAGGATGGCCGCCTGCTGATCGGGACCAATGTTGTCACCAAGGAAGTGCGCACGCTGAACCTGCCCGAAGCCTGCCACCTGCGGCCGATTGCCGACGACATGGCCTGCGCGCATCCCAAGTATCAGGGCAACAGCGGGAGGCTCACCGTGGCCGACGCCGAGAACGGCTGGTTTGTGCGCGTCGATCACATTCACAGCTATGGCACGGCGCCAAATCTTGAGCGGCTGTGCATCGATCCGCCCGAGCCGCTGGTCTTTCTCAACCACTACATTGTGCCTGGCGGAACCTGCCTCACCTGGGAACACGTTGAAGACGCGCCGGGCAAGCTGTGCCCCAATCCGCGCGTGATTCTGCCCCGGCGCATGGTCGAGGACATTCTGGTCGGGCCGCAGAGGGTAGACGTCCGCAGCTTTGGCGTGCGCTGCCCGCCCACCCACCGCGACAGGCAGCTTTATGGCATTCTGGCCATGCTTCATGTGCTCAGTCCGGCGCTGGCCTGGCTGTGGAGGCTGGTTGCCCCGCGCGGCCACGCCAACCCCAGCATTCAGGCGCAGAAAAGCCTCGAAATGCAGTCTGAAGGCGTAGGCTCCTATTGGGCCTTTGCCACCGGCCGCCGCGTGGATCAGGCCAACCTGCTGCTCAAGCAGATTGTCGACACGCCTGAGACCCGCTACGTGCTCATCCCGAACCAGCACATTGGGGCGTGGAAGGTGGGCTTCATGGCCGAGTGGATCTCGCGCGAATACCTGGCCCGCCGCGGCAGCGCAAAGTTTGCCCGCGAGCAGGTGCGCGAGGCGATTTGCCCGTTGCTCGGCTACATTCCGCACCAGTTGCGCGTCGAGGGTTCCATGATTCCGCGCGTATTTCTCGCGGTCGAAGAGCAGATTCAGGGCGGCCTCGACGTGTACGAAGAGGGCGCACGCCAATGGCGGGAGTTTTTCGCCAAGGAACTCAAGCAGTTCCTGGTTCCCGACCTTGATCCGCTCGGCAAAAAGATCATTGAAGCCTGCCTCGACAACGCGCACCAGGAGGACTACCGCCGCCTGATCCCGCACCCCATGTTCCGCGACGACGGCATGTAGAAGCAGCCATCGGGGCTATAGCGGTTCCACAATTGCTATAGCCCGGAACCACTGCGGCAAAAGGCTGCCCCCTCTGCCTGTCTCCCAGGGAGCGAATCTCGCCACCATCGCTCCGGAAAACGGAGGAGATTGATTGTGATTTCCCTTGCGCAGAATTAAGGCCCATGAGCGCATGATGTCTTTAGGGAAGGTTTTTTCGAGGTCGATGCCGGGCAAAATGCCGGCCGAGATCGCTTTACCCCACCCCCTACCGTCCCAGAACCGATTTTTCAGCCATAATCTAAGCGTAAACATCTAAGAATCAACTGTTTACAAAAATTAACTGTTTACTGATTGGTAATCATAACTAGCCAATTCTGGCCCCTTTTCAGGCTTTTTATGCCCTTTTTGAGCCGAAATACCGCAAATTAACGCCAAATTTCTCCAGTCTTGCAGCTCCGGCGCGGTGTCGAAGCTGGTGCTCCACCTTCGCCGCGCCTTTATCCTGAACGGGAGCCATGCCCGCCGCACCGCGCCAATTCGATGTGATTGTTCTGGGCGCCGGCGCGGCTGGGCTCATGTGCGCGGCGGTGGCTGGGCAGCGAGGCCGCCGGGTGGTGTTGTTGGAGCACGGTGGGCAGCCGGGACGGAAGATTCTCATCTCCGGCGGCGGCCGGTGCAACTTCACCAATCTGCACTGCGGACCGCGAAACTTCATCTCTGAAAACAGGCATTTTGCCAAGTCGGCGCTGGCGCTCTACCAGCCCCGCCACTTCATCGAACTGGTCGAGCGCTACGGCATCGCCTGGCATGAAAAGACGTTGGGACAACTCTTCTGCGACGGCTCGGCGCGGGCCATTCTCGACATGCTGCTCGCCGAGTGCGACCTGGCCAAGGAGATGGGCGGCAGCGTCGAGCTTGTCCCCAACGCGCACAACATTGCCGTGGAAGCCGCGGCCAGCGGCGGGTTTTGTGTCGAGTGCTCGCTGGGCGAGTTCCGCGCTGATGCGCTGGTGGTGGCTACGGGCGGGCTCTCAATCCCCAAGCTGGGAGCCACCGGGCTGGGATACGATTTGGCGCGGCACTTCGGGCTGGCCGTGGTTCCACCCAGACCGGCGCTGGTTCCCTTGCTGCTGGGCGGCGATGAGGCCGGCTGGACGGAATTGGCCGGTGTAGCTGCCGAGGTTGTCGCCCAGGCGGGCGGAGCAAAGTTTCGGGAAAAGATGCTGGTTACGCATCGCGGCCTGAGCGGACCGGCAGTCTTGCAGGCATCTTCCTATTGGCGGCCGGGTGAGCCGCTCACGCTGGATTTTGCGCCCGATTCCACTTCCCAGGGCAGCTTGCTGGGGGCGTTGACACAACCAGGAGCGCACCGGGACTTGGCCGCGCTGCGGCAGGCGTTGCGCGCTCTGCTGCCGCAGCGGCTCGCCAACCACTTGGCGGAGGCTGGCGGCCCACACGGCTGGTCAAATGCGGCGCTGGAAGCCTGTGAGCGCCAGTTGCACCGCTACCCGTTTCATCCGGTGGGAACCGAGGGCTTTGACAAGGCCGAAGTCACCGCCGGAGGCGTGGATACAGCCGGTTTGCAGGCGCGAACGCTTGAGGCGCGGACTGTTCCTGGACTGTTTTTCATTGGCGAAGTGGTGGATGTCACCGGCCACCTGGGAGGGTTCAACTTCCAGTGGGCCTGGGCATCGGGCGTGGCGGCGGGCAGGGCAGTGTAAGCAAAGCAAGAATCGGCGATCGGAAGAGCCGCTACTCGGCAGATGGCGCGCCGGGTTTGGCGGGCGGAGTAAGAACGAAGCCTTTGCGCACCAGCGCAAAGCCTTGCTGCGGAAGTTCGGCTTGCAGTAGCTGGTTTTCCGGCCCTGAAAACAGGTCGGTGGCAGCACCTGAAATGGTGGCAACGAGGTGGTGAACGGCAATGGGCTTGCCATCGAGTGTTCCCTGCTCGTCCGCATAGGTGGCTAGCTGGATGGGCGCAATGGAGCCGGCCTGCTTGGGAAGTATGGCCCACAGGTCGCGATTATTCTGGGTCACGGCCAGAGCCAACAGGGTTTCCAGCGCGCCAGGGTCAAAGTCGGGCAGAAAGACGGCGGCGGTGTGCGGGTCAAGGCGCGTGGTGGAGCTGCGCCCGTTGGCCGAAATATTCAAAAGAATCTGCGCCGTGTCGGGCGCGCCGGTCACGGTGACCGCCGAGTTGTTCACCGTGGCGCTCAACTGCACATGGCGCAGGTGATTGGCCGCTGTGAGTTGCTCGGTTTTCGATAGCGCGTAATCCAGCCCCTGCATGGCGATGCGCACCACGGAAGTGGAATCGTACCCATGGGGCGACGCGGTGAAGTTGAAGTTCGCCGTGCCCACCGCGTGGCCGTGCTGCGAGATGACGAAACTGCCTGTCTGGGCCAAAGCACAGGGTGGAATCAGGGCAAGAAGTCCAGCCAGGGGAAGAACGGCGAAATTGCGCGCAAGTCTCTTCATGGTTCCTGATGGCTTAGACACGGAATTGGAAAAACAGTTGTGAAGAGACAGTTGCCAGTGAACACTGTTCACTGACAACTGTCTACTGACAACTGCTTCTTACCCCTTGGCCAGCGCAAACCGGCGGTTCACTTCAGGCCAGTTGACGACGCTCCACCAGGCGACCAGGTAGTCGGGGCGGCGATTCTGATATTTGAGGTAATACGCGTGCTCCCAGACGTCGTTCAGCAGGATGGGGTAGAGGCCCTGAGTGAGGGGCGACTCCTGGTTGGGGGTGCTGACGATCTTGAGCTTGCCGCCGGTAAAGACGAGCCAGCCCCAGCCGGAGCCGAACTGCTTGGCCGTGGTCTCGTTGAAGGCCTTCTTGAATGCTTCAAAGTCGCCGAAGTCGGCCGCAATCTGGTCGGCAATGGGGCCGATGGGCGCTCCACCGATGCCGGCTGAGCCCACGGGGCCCATCAAGCGCCAGAAGGCCGTGTGGTTGGCGTGGCCACCGCCGTTGTTGCGCACCGCGGTGCGAATCTCTTCGGGGACGCTTGCCAGGCCGCGAATCAGATCGTCAACCGGCTTGGCGGCCAGCTCGGGATGGTTGGCCAGGGCGGCATTCAGGTTGTTGACATAGGCCTGGTGATGCTTGTCGTGGTGAATCTTCATCGTCTCGGTATCGATGAACGGTTCCAGCGCTGCGTAGTCGTAGGGAAGCGGTGCCAGTTCGTAAGCCATAGGGGAATCTCCTCCATTTTGCATTGTACGGTTGGGGCAAAGTTCTGCGTTGAGCGGCAATCAGTTGGGCGCGCGGGCCGGGGCGGGATTGAACGCAATCTTCACACCCGGCAGGGCAACCCTGTATCTCGATGGATGCTTGAGCGAGCGGGAAGGGTTCGGGAAACTTGAGGCGCTGTCAAGAGTCCGTCCAAAGCCAGCAGCATCATCGAGAGAATGAGGAGCATAGCATTCGTCACATGACGATGGCGAATCTTCCGCCGCCTCACGTAAATCCGCTTTCGTACGAAGGCGAGTTCTACCCGGCCTATTTTAGCGGTACCCGCGTTGTCGCCGGCGTGGTGGGCCGGGACGTGATGGGCATTATTTTGAGACTTGGCCACTCGGTGGGAATTCGCTCGAATTTCGCCAGGGGCCACTGAGTCGGAATCGGTTCCGATTTCGCATTGGGCCACTGCCGGGACGGCATATGGTAAAAGCTGGGCTCTCCGTTCTGCGCTACCAATGTGCGGGATTGCACTGCGGAGTTTAAGGGCGACGGATGGAAGATATTCTTTGAATCAACCTGCGCAGCCTCCCAATGCCATGTCGCCGGCGCACCGTCTGGACGTTCTCCTTTTCGCAGTGCAAGGCTCGAAATTGAAAGATCCGGCGCAGACCTCTTGCAGTCCGTCCATAGCTGAGCGCCTTGCGGGCGCTCTCCTGCCGTTTCAGGTGTCTTGGGAGCGGGCGCCACCGATTGGCACCTGACCGAAACGCCAGCATAGAGAAACAAAGTGAGCAACGCCAATCGCATCACATTACCCCCGTTGCAGGTCATCTCCTACGCTGAAAAGTATACGTCGTTTTGAGTATGCCGGGAAGCATGGTCTTCGAAATGCGTTGATTCCATTATGGTTAATAATTATCTGCAAGATTTCAGGGCCTGGAAAAAATAAAGG
>Ga0224529_1000629_pt1 | contig 25166 bp, 18 predicted proteins | sample CBST50metaG_FD_179893 | JGI IMG/M metagenome (GOLD analysis project Ga0224529, IMG submission 179893) | Peat soil microbial communities from Stordalen Mire, Sweden - C.B.S.T50 | ecosystem: Environmental > Terrestrial > Soil > Wetlands > Peat | place: Sweden: Norrbotten County, Stordalen Mire... | reverse complement strand
AGCAAAGGGCAAATGAAAAACGGCGGCAAGGGACAAACCCCAGCGCAGCTCTTCTATTCCTTGGCCGCCTAAGCAACTGGACCATATAGGCCTTTGATCGTTCACACTTCCTTATCGCGACAGAACCGACCAGATCGACTCCATGCTCTACGAACGGATCGCGCTTTCGGCGCAATCCGACAAAACCTGCCTCTACGGAAGACCATGGCAATCGTTTTCCTACGGAACAAATATAGTTGCATTTGGCTCTTGTGGCCCGATGGGCCATTTAGAACTACTGCCCATCCCATAAAGCGCTTGACAGAGCGAGCCACTGGGGGGAAAATTTTTGAATCCATTGGAATCGTTACCAGCAAGAGATGGAATCGCTACCACGCGTTGAACCTATCCTGCTGATGGATCAGCAGAAACAGAAACCGATGCACATGCAAGGCGCATTTCGATGCGCTTAAGAGCGCCGGAATCCAAGCCAGCACGAACAACACTTTGGAGGCTGATCATGCACAGGCAGTTGGTTACGTTGCAGAACGCAGGAGCGTGTCTGCTCGTTTTGTTCTTCGCACTTTCCTACGGCCGAGCGCAGGAATTCCGCGCCACGCTTTCTGGACAGGTCACGGACCCCTCGGGCGCAGTCATAGCCGACGCTACGATCACGGCCGTGAATGTGGATTCCGGTACGACCTACTCTGCTCAAACCAGTAAAGAGGGCACCTACTACATTCCTTACGCCCTTCCCGGAACGTATACGGTCACTGCCAAAGCGCCGGGGTTCAAAAACGCCGTGCAAGATAAAGTGCGTTTGTTTGCGGCACAAGGTTTCGGTCAGAACTTCAAAATGGAAATCGGCGCCGACACCGAGCGGGTCGAGGTCACCGGCGCTCCTCCCGAATTGGAAACCACCACCGGATCCGGTGGCCAGTTGATGCTGGAAAGGGAGCTTGAGGCAGTCCCTACCAACGGGCGTTCAGTCTATTCGCTGATTCAGACCACGCCGGGAAGCCAGGGCGGCGGGGGACAGACCCGCAGTTGGGACACTAACAACGGTTACAACATCGGCGGCGGCGCGACGGGTTTCAATCAGTTCACCCTCAACGGTATCAACATCACGCAGCAGACCGGCTTTCTGAATCAAAGCTCCGGCGCATGGAGTGTATCGCCCAACCTCGACACCGTCAGTGAAGTCAATGTGATGACCACGAACTACGACGCCCGTTTCGGCAGAACCGCCGGCGGGACCGTCAACATTGTCTCCAAGGGTGGTGGAAACAAATTCCACGGGGACGTTTTTGAGATGTACGGCGGCGCGCTCATGGAAGCCAACACCTTTCAGAATAATCTCACCGGTACTCCGCGCCAGGGGTACGTTGAAAACCATTACGATGGAACCTTCGGCGGGCCGATCGTGAAGAACAAGCTGTTCTTCTTCTTCGGATTCGAGGGATATAACAGTTCGACCATGAATGGCGTGTTCATGAATGTGGCGCCAGCTTATCTGCGGCCGGGGTACAACGGCAACCAGGGCGTGGATTTTGGTCTTGCGGCGACCATGGATCCCAGCCATTTTGGGCCTGGGTCGGCTCAACCCGCCGGTATTCCGATCTATCAGCCAGGCACGGCGGTGTGCCCCGCCAGTGAAGGCGCCACCCCGCAAACATGTGCCAGCAACAATGACCTGTACCAAACCCCGTTCCCGAACGACACGATTTCCGGCGCCCAGATGAGCAACACCTCGCTGGCAACCTTGAAGTACATTCCCTTGCCGAATATCAAGGGCGCCGAGAATTTCGCGCGGAGCTTTAACTACTACAACCCCACCCCGGACCTGCTTCACTACTACCAGCCCACCATTCGCGTGGACTACAACCTCAGCGACAACACCAAGATGTACAGCTATTACGAGTGGCAGACCGGCAATGAAAACCGTGTCAACAATGGCCTGTCGGGAATCAGCGCCAACGGGAATATCAACCATATTCGCGAGAACTGGGCGGCGGCGCAGGATGTCACCCACGTCTTCTCGGCCACGAAAGTGCTTGACGCCAAAGTTGCTTTTTCCCGGTTCATGGACATTAACCCGGACGGCGATTTGTCCGCCGCGGAACCAACCTCGGACCTCGCTCTCGCAATGCCGCTTCCGGGTACCACCTCTACGCAGCGCTTTCCCGAGTTCAAAATCAACGACAGTTATACCGGCGGGCTGATTGGCAACAGCTCAAGCACAGACACATCGATCTTCGGAAATAGTGTAGGAGCCGATGCCACCACCAACATCCTGTTGGACGCCGATTTCACCTGGACCAAGGGAGCGCATAACATCCACATTGGTGGAACGGCTTCGGAGTTCCAGTACGGCGACTGGAACCTTGGCGGCCACGCCAATGGAAGCTTCAATTTCGGCTCTACCTTCACGCAATATAACCCAACCAACAGCGGCTGCCAGGGCAACACCCCGGGGTCGACCGGGAACGGATGCAATTCCAATGTGGGGAATGGTTCTTCGCTTGCAGACTTCTATCTGGGATATCCGGATGGTGGGGGCATCGATTGGTATAGCACCAACGCGGAGAGTGAGCCGACCTACGCCATCTATGCGCAGGACGATTGGCGGGTAAATCATCGCCTGACCTTGAACCTGGGCATACGCTACGATGTGCAGCGCGGCTTGCGAGATCGTCACAACGCTCTCGACTCCGGCATGTGCCTGACCTGCGTGAATCCCGTTACGAACGATGCGACCTATCAGGCCAATGTTGCCAATCAAAGCAATGTTGCAGCCTGGGCGGCGGCGGGTATCAGCGCCTCCACGCTGAAGAATGTGCTGGGCGGCCAACTGTTTCCCGGCGTTAACGGGCAGTCCCGCGACGCCTACTACACGGACTGGGGCAATATTGGACCCCGCATCGGATTTGCCTATGCACTCGATCCCAAGACCGTGATCCGCGGCGGCTGGGGCATCGTTTATGAGGGGGGCCTGGAAGGCGGGAGCAGCACCGGCTTCGATGAAACGACATCGTACACTTCTTCCAGGGATGGCAACGTCACACCCAACGGTAGCTTCCAGGCGGGAGCTCCATTCGCCGGCATATCTCTGATCAAGCCTCCTGGGAGTTCGCAAGGGCTTCTGTCGAACGTAGGCAACGGCAACCAGGCATTCGATTTCCCTGGTCGCAAGATGCCCAGGGCACAGGTTTTCTCCTTGGGCTTCCAGCGTGAATTGCCGGGAAGGATCGTTGTGGACGCGCGGTATGCGGGAAATTACGCCAGCAAACTGCGTACGTTTCTTTGGTTGACCGCGGCCGACACGACTCTCGCGGACTTTCAAGCGGCCATCGCGAACCCCAACCTCTGGGTCGGACAGGTGCCCAATCCCTACTACAATGTAGCCGCAGCGGAGCAGGGAGGAAGCGGCTGCGCAACAGCGCCAACCGTCTGGGCGCTTGCTCTGAAGCAACCTCTCAGCCAATACTGCGGGGGAGGAGGATCTGCCCCGTTGGTCGGAGAATATAACGCGCCGCTGGGCAGGAACTGGTATAACGGCCTGGAGGTGAAAGCCAGCCGGCACGTCTATGGAGACGCCCGAGGTCTCTTCTTCGAGGTAGCCTATACCTGGTCAAAGACAATCAACGGAGACGGCTACCCATTTGGATGGCCCTTCCAAGGTGCCGCTGCTCCTACTTCCATAGGCATCACGACAAACATCAACACCCAGGTGCACGTTATCGCCAACAACGATCGCGCTCATATCCTGGCCCTCACCCCGGTTTGGGACCTTCCTGTTGGCAGGGGCTCGTTGTTCCTCCCGAATCCCCCTAAGATCGCGGACTACGTGATCAGCGGATGGACGCTCAGTTCCGTCACGATGATCCAGAGCGGACAACCGGTTTCGCTCAATAACGGCTGGCAAGACAGTTGCCCGCTGAGCGCCATGCGCCCTGACCATGGCACTTCGCCACGGGAATGGCTCAAGAACGATCAAAACACCATCAACACTTGCTGGCATCAAATCCCTAACGTCGACGGAATGACGATGGGACTGCAAACCACTCCTCAGCAATTCACCGGGGAGCGCCAGCCCACCGTCGCCAACTTCGACATCGCATTGCAGAAGAACACGCCGATTCGGACTGGTTTGAACTTTGTTCTTCGTCTCGATGCCTACAACGCCTTCAACTCCCCGCTCTTTGGGGGACCCGATAGCAACCCAGGGGACGGCCCGCCGGTCTACACGGCGGGATCTGGCTGGACAGGTTTTGGCACGATCGGCCCAGGGCAGAATAACAGCCCGAGAATCGTGAAGATTTCGGGGAAGATCACCTTCTAACGGGCTAACCAAACAGGGCGGCCCCGGCCTGCACCCCGGCTGGGACCGCCCTGTTTATCGCATTAACTGAAAACTGTCTTGGATGCCCTGATTGACTATCGACCGGCGGGAATTCACTTACGGGCTCATCGCGGCGACCGCCTTGGCCGGAGAGGCGCGGAGCCTGAACGCCTCATCGGATACGATTCATCCACGGAAATTGTTGCTGCAGTGGCAACAGGAAGTTCTCGACCTGTGCTTCGGCATGTATATCCACTTGAACATGGCAACCTATGAGCAGCGGGAATGGGGAAATCCGAAGGCGTCTCGCCGGCTCTTCAATCCTGCGCATCTCGATACCGACCAATGGGCTGAGGCAGCGCTTTCGGCGAAGATGAAATATGGGTGTCGGGCTGGATCGAGATTGCATTCAATCGGCCGGCTGCATTCAATACGGTCACGGTGGTGGAACCGCGTTCCTCAGAGTACTACGGCGCTGCAAGCAGGATTGAGGCGTACCATGTGCAGCGCTGGGACAAAGGCGCGTGGGTTGAAGTGTTGAGCGGACGGACACCAGACAAGGTGCAGATACATCAGTTTCATCGGACAATTGCAGAGCGGGTGCGGCTCACCATTACCGGAGTCGCAAAGCCGCCTGGAATCGCCGAGTTGGGGATTTATGACGAGCCGGTGGGCGCGGGCATCGATCGAGCCGGCACAACATCTGGTGGAAGAGAACAGAGACATTCATAACCGAGCAGCTATTTGCCGACAGGGAGTTTGCATGCAATCCATACGCTTGAATCAATTGTTATCGCGCGCGCGGCAATGCGCGATTTTTATGGCATTACCATCCTTCCTTCTTCCGTTGGTAGTGACCGGGCGCGCGCAGAACAGCGACCAAGTGCCGATTGCAGGGCAGAGCCAGCAGCCCACACTCTACGTTGTGGGATACGCCCACCTGGACACGGAATGGCGCTGGGAATATCCGCAGGTGATCGACGAATACCTGCGCAAGACGATGGAGGATAACTTCAAGTTATTCGACAAGTATCCTCACTACGTATTCAATTTCAGCGGATCCAACCGCTATCGGTTCATGAAGGAATATTTTCCCGCCGATTATGCGCGGTTGAAACAGTATGTGGAGCAGGGCCGCTGGTATCCTGCGGGTTCTTCCGTGGAAGAGGGCGACGTAAATGCGCCTAGCGCGGAAGCGATCATTCGGCAGATTCTCTATGGCAACGATTGGTTTCGAGCCGAGTTCGGCAAGGCCAGCGCGGAATATATGCTGCCTGATTGCTTTGGATTTCCGGCTTCGCTACCGACGATTCTGGCGCACGCGGGCGTGAAAGGCTTCTCGACGCAGAAGCTGGTGTGGGGTTCATCGGCCGCCGCTGGCGGACCGCAATCGCTGGAGGATACGCCGGAAGGAACGCCATTCAACGTCGGCATCTGGGTTGGGCCGGACGGCGAGAGGATTCTTGCGGCGCTGAATCCAGGCAGCTATGGCAGCAGAATTACGACGGATTTGAGCAAGCCGCTTCCTCCCTTACCGACCAGTCCTGTATTCGCGGATTTGCAAAAGAAGATTGGCGAGGCGCAACAGAAGCTGCAGCAGGAACAGCTGAGCGGTAAGCCTGTCGACCCGAAAGATGTTCAGGCATTTCTTGACTTGCACGATGAACAAGACGCGCTGGTCAGCGAGCAGCACAACCGCGCACGTCAACGCTTCCAAGGTGACTGGGCCGCGCGTGTGTTGCAGAACGGCAAACTCACAGGCTTGTTTGCCGACTACCACTATGTTGGAACGGGCGACATTGGCGGGGCGCCGGACGAGAACTCGGTGAAACTGCTGGAGGCGCTGGTTACGCAAGGGAACGCAATCCTACCGCAGGGGAGCCGGTTCTCTTTCGGCGATGCGCAACCCGCGGGACCCGCGGTGAAGGTGGGCGATGGGCCGGTGCGCGTAATTTCGTCGCCTGCCGATCAGATGTTTCTCGCCATCACGCCGGCGCAAGCGGCGAATCTTCCCCGCTATACGGGCGAGATGGAGTTGACCAATCACTCGGCGGGATCGCTTACCTCGCAGGCTTATCAGAAGCGTTGGATCCGGCACGAGGAATTGCTGGCCGATGCGGCGGAGAAGTCGTCGGTTGCGGCAGCATGGTTGGGATCGCGGCCTTATCCGCTGCAGCGGCTGAACGATGCGTGGACGCTGGCGATGGGCGCGCACTTCCATGATCTCGCGGCGGGAACGGCGACACCGCGTTCCTACGAGTTTGCGTGGAATGATGACGTGATCGCCATGAACCAGTTCGCTGGCGTGCTGACCAATGCGAGCGAAGCGGTAGCTGCGGCCCTCGACACGGAAACCAAGGGTACGCCTCTGGTGCTGTTCAACCCGCTGAACATTGAACGTGCCGACGTAGTTGAGGCGAGCCTCGACTTTCCCGGCGGAATGCCCAAGGCGGTTCGCGTGACCGATCCAGAAGGGAAGGATGTACCCGCACAAATATCCAATGGCAAAGTGGTCTTTGTGGCGAAGGTGCCATCGGTGGGCTACGCGGTGTACGACGTTGAGCCGGCTACCGAGCAGGCGGCGACTGGATCGACGCTGCATGTATCGAAGCAGGAGTTGGAGAATGATTTCTATCGCGTGGCGTTGAACGATGACGGAGATGTGGCGAGCATCTTCGACAAGCAGATTGGCAAGGAACTGCTCTCGGCACCGGCGCGGCTGGCTATCTCGTACGACAATCCGGCACAGTGGCCTGCGTGGAATATGGACTGGGAACAGGAACAGGCAAAGCCCACGGCGTTTGTCGGCGGGCCAGCGAAGATGCGGGTGGTGGAAGACGGCCCGGTGCGCGTGGCCATTGAAGTTTCGCGGGAAACGGCCGGCTCGCGGTTTGTACAAACCATCAGCGTTGCCGCAGGAGAAGCGGGCAAGCATGTGGAGTTTGGCAACGTGATTGACTGGAACACACGCGAGTCAAACCTGAAGGCAACGTTCCCGCTTACGGCTTCCAACGAACTGGCAACTTATAACCTGGATATCGGGACCATTGATCGGCCCACGGCGGCACCCAAGAAGTTTGAGGTGGTGTCGCACCAATGGGTTGATCTGACCGACATGAGCGGCAAGTTCGGCGTGACCATTTTGACGGATTCAAAGAACGGATCGGATAAGCCGGACGACCAAACGATTCGCCTCACGCTCATTCGCACTCCTGGAATTGCGGGCGGATATGCAGACCAAGCCACGCAGGACATCGGCCACCATGAATTTGTCTACGGCATTGCAGGACATGCGGCGGGCTGGCGTGAGGGTGAAACATATTGGCAGGCGGAGCGATTGAACGCTCCGATCATCGCCTTTGCAACCGCGAAGCATGCGGGGGCGCAGGGACGGAAGTTTTCGCTAGTGAAAGTCAACAGCCCGCACGTGCGGATTCTGGCGGTCAAGAAGGCAGAGAAGAGCGACGAGACGATTGTGCGTTTGGTGGAACTGGACGGCAAGCCGCAGCCGGATGTGCAGGTTTCCTTTGCTGCGGCGACTGTCAGCGCGCGCGAAGTGAATGGGCAGGAACAACCGGTAGGCGCGGCAACCGTGAATGCCGGCGTGCTGACGACATCGCTGGGTGCGTATCAGCCGCGGACGTTTGCGTTGCATCTTGCTCCGCCGACAGCCGTTGAAAGAGAAGTGCAATCGACACCGGTGACACTGCCGTACGATGTCGCCACCGCAAGCAATGACGGCGATGCATCGCGTGGGGGATTCGATGGCAACGGGAACGCGCTTCCGGCGGAGGCGCTGCCTGCGCAGATCGACTTCGACGATGTGCGCTTCCAACTAGTGGCGAGCAAGGCGGGAACTGCCAACGCGGTAACCGCGAAGGGACAGCAGATCACGCTACCGGCGGGACATTACAATCGCGTCTACGTGTTGGCCGCATCCGCGGGCGGCGATCAGAGCGTGGTGTTTGAAGCAGGGTCAAGCAAGGCCGAAGTAAAGATCCAAGACTGGAGCGGCTTCATCGGGCAGTGGGACGACCGGATATGGAGTTCGCAGGATACGGCGCACGATAATTATGGCGAGATGATCGGCCTCAAGCCGGGATTCATCAAGCGCGCGGATCTGGCGTGGTTTAGTGATCATCACCACGACGCGTCGGGACACAATGTGGCGTATGCATATTCATATTTATTTGCGTATGCAATCGACCTGCCGGCGGGTGCGAAGACGATCAAACTACCGCACAACGATAAGGTTCGCATTCTAGCCATCTCGCTGGCCAATGACAATCCGGAAGTGAAGCCGGTGCATCCGCTTTACGACGTTCTTCCTTCACCGAATGCCGGTCCAAGCGACTTCACGCTGTTGATATCCTCGAACGGGATTTCGATCCCGCAAGGGAAAACGGAGAAGACCCGAATTATCGCTATGCCGCGGGGCAGTTTCGACGGTCGAGTGAATCTGTCGGCAACGGGACTTCCTGCCGGAGTCACGGCCGCCTTCACCCCGGCCAGCACCACGGGAGCCAGCACGCTGACGCTGACGACAAGCAGAACGACAGCGCCGGCAACAGCGACAGTTACCATCACCGGAGCCTCGGGCTCGTTGACGCACACGGCCAGCACCACGGTTACGGTGACGCCAATTCTCATCGGCACGGTCCCAGTAGCTCTTTCATCTGCCTACAATGTGACGGGCATCTACAAGGACGGTTCAACATTCAAAGAAGCGGCCAGTCTCGATCAGGGTGGCTATGCCTTCTCCGCGGACTTGCTGGGCAGCGAGCAAGTGGGTGCCAACGTTGTCTTCAAGCTGGGGCCGGCCAACGCGCCCGACGTGGTGACGGGCAAGACGGTTACGCTTCCGGCAGGGAAGTATTCGAGCGTAAAGATTCTCGCGGTGGCAGTTGACGGCGACCAGGAGATGCAAACCTTCAGCGTGAACTACGCCGATGGCGAAACTTCAACCTTCACACAGAGCCTGAGCGACTGGGCATCGCCCGGCAGGTTCAAAGGAGAGTCAGTGGCGGCGGAGATGCCGTATCGCGTGGCGGGTGACAACTCAAAGGATGGAAGCCCGTTTTATTTGCATGCGTATTCGTTCGGCCTCAACAAGGACAAGATGCTCAAGAGCATCACTCTACCGAGTAATCGGCAAGTGCTGGTCTTCGCCATCACTCTTGTTCCGTGAGGCATCACGCATTCGAAAGTGGCCGAGATAATGTTCGGCGGTCGATGAGTTGCTGCGGGTGAGCACAATGTGCCGGACTAACAGTGAGAAAGCAAACAGGCGGACGGTGCCGGGTGCTCGAATTGCAGCGATACTTCGAAACGTTCATAACTTCAGGTTCGATTGACTTTCAATGATCACTCCCAATGTTCATCCGACCCTCGGCCACGTGGCCCGCAAAGCAGGCGTAGGTACTACCACGGTCTCGCGCGTCATCAACGGCGGCGATCATGTGAGCCCTGAAACGCTGGCGCATGTACGCCGTGTGATTGAAGTGCTGGGTTACATGCCCAGCCAAGCGGCGCGTACGCTGAAAGGGCAGCGCACCAAAACGATAGGCTTGGTTATTCCCAGTATCGCGGATCCATTCTTTTCGAGCCTGGCTGAAGCCGCGCAAGCTGTAGCTCGGGCGAATGACTCATTGCTGATCGTGACTACGACAGGCAACGATGCGCGAGCCGAGATTGACAATCTGAATAGGCTCATTCGGCATCGTCCAGATGGGTTATTGATCGTGCCGGCTAATTCTCGGAGCCAGGCGTTGCGCGAACTGGTTGCGCTAGTCGGCTTTCCTGTGGTGGCGATCGACCGGCCGGTCGCCGGATCTTCGATTGTCTCGGTTGTTGTCGACAACTTTGAAGGTGCAATGACAGGCACACAGCATCTGATCGGTCATGGCTATAAGCGCATAGTATGTCTGACGGGCGAAAGCACTCTGTACACCATTCGCAAACGCATTGGCGGCTACCGGAAAGCGATGGAATCGGCGGGACTGCCGTGCATTCTTGATAACTCAGTCAACGATTACAAGTCCGCGGAAAGCGCTATCGAGAAGTTGCTCAGCGGGCCCGACGCGCCAGACGCCATTTTCTCGACCAAGAACAGCACGACCATCTTTGCATTTGAGGTATTGCAGAAGCTGAACGTCGCAGTGCCACAATCGGTGGGCCTGTTGGGCTTCGATGACTTTGAACTGGCATCGAGGCTTCGCCCGTCGATCAGCGTGATCCAGCAACCGGTGGAAGAGATCGGCCGGCAGGCAGCGGAGGCGCTTTTCAGGCAGTTGGATGAACGAGAGACCAATGCACCTGTACAGACCCGGCTGAAGACGCTTCTCATTCCGCGCTATTCCTGCGGTTGCGCTGCTCCTGATTGATTCAACTGAGTAAAGGCGCTGGTCAAACTATTCTGAACGATTCGAGTTAAGGAAACTCTGCACAAGTCAGCGACCCGCGTCGTTCCTGAATAAACAATAGTTATGAAGCGAAAGGCGCGTTTTCAGCGGACACTGGCATCCCATGGGAGTTTTCGCAGAGAACGGTCGCGAGAGCGAGCGGGACGCTCGACCGGCCCGCTCATCATAGGGCGACCTCTGTCAGTCATCGCCCAGCGCATCTCTATTTCTGTCGGAATATTCAGTGGATCGATCGGGCTTCGCGTCTACTGGCGCGGTCGCCGGCGCAAGGCCAAGGAGTGGTTGTTCCCCGGCAACAGTTGGCACACATCCAGTCGCCTGGTGACCACCAAGGTCCTATGGTCTGCGCGCCAGATCGCTGCCGAACGCGCTGTCCTCGACAACAAGTGTATTCATCCCACACTTTGCGCCACTATTCCGCGTGCCGGACTATGTCGAGTGATGGGGGAGGCAATTGCGCTGGGGCCGTATTTCCTGATCAAAATGAAGATGCGCCGACCAACCACTCGACATAGTTCTGGCGTCTCTACAGGCTGTTGAGGAAACCAAGGAGCTGGTCGCCCGGGCAGTAACGGACGAACTTGGTCATCAGCGGTTCTGCTTTCTCAAGTGCCTTTTGTTTCATCGCGAGTGTGGCCTCGAGATAAATCTGAGTCGTTTCGACCGATTCGTGACCGAGCCACAGTGCAATGACAGATCGATCCACACCACCTTGCAGTAGGTCGAGGGCCATGGTGTGTCGAAGGACGTGAACGGTGACACGTTTTCCTGCGAGTGAGGGACAGGTCTTGGAGGCAGTTCTTACATGCCGGAGCAGCAGGTAATGCACGGCATCGGCACTCAAGGGCGTGCCGCGGAGGTTAGGAAACAAAACCTGCCCGTCGCCGCGTGTCGGCTCGCGAAACCAGGTTTTCAACACGGCCACTGTGGCTTTGGCAAGCGGTACACATCGCTCCTTACGGCCCTTGCCAATCACACGAACATGAGCTCCCGGCCCGAGAACGAGATCATTGCGTGTCAAGCCGCTCATTTCCGACTGACGAAGCCCGGTCTGCGCCGCTACCAGGAGAAACGCGTGATCGCGCCGTCCGAACCAAGTTCGTTGATCAGGCACGGCCAGCAATGCCTTGACCTCCGCGCGGGTGATGAAGTGCACCTGGGTCCGCGTAAAGCGCTTGCTGGGAATAGCCAGCACCCGCTGGATCTGGGCGGCATGGGTTGGCGCTTCGAATGCAGCATACCGAAAGAAGGAGTGGATCGCGGTGAGGCGCAAGTTGCGGCTGCGCACACTCAGTTTCCTGTGTTTCTCCAGGTGGTCAAGGAAGCGAACGATCAGGGGTGCGTCAATCGCGTTTAGCGCAAGGGGGGGCAGGCGGCGTGTGCAGCTGCTGTTGCGCGAACTTCAGCAGCATGCGAAAGGTGTCGCGGTACGAACTGATCGTATGTGGGCTGGCCTGCCGTTGCTGCATTAGGCGCTGGGTGAAAAACCGTTCCAAGAGAGGAGCGAAACTAACAGTGGTGGTTGTCATCACTTGTCCTCCCAACACTGTTCTAGACGGCTCATTGCCTGTTGCATCAGCTCGGGCCATGCACTGAGATACCAATAGGTGTCGCTGACGTGGACATGGCCAAGATAGGCGGAAAGAAATGGCAGTCGCCGCTCGACGTCTTTGCCGGAGCGGTACCATCGCAACAACGTCATCGTTGCAAAGCGATGGTGCCTATCTACCATGCGAAATAGGCGACACTGCTTCGCGACCCACCTTCTTGAAGCCCTCGCCGGCCTGCGCACGATTCAGAGCCTGCTCGGCCACCGCGATCTCGAGGTCACCACAGTCTACCTGCCTCTATCCCAATGGAATATGAGTGCGACCGCAAGCCCACTCGATGCGTGTCGTGGCGCTCAAGGTACAGCACTAAGACTTGCCGGGGCTCAGTCCGTTGGATTGCCCAGCGCAGATTTGATTCAGGGGGCCTTATAATTTCGACGTGGTGAAAGGCGGTGTTTTTGTGGTATCGATTCTAATCCGGAGAACACTATGAAAACACAGACCAGCACACGACGGTTATTCCGATTCGTTGGGACACTCATTATAGTCGGAACCCCAGGGATCGCCCTGGCCCAATCAGGAACCGGAGCTGCTATCGATTTGGCAAATCCGTTGGTCGGAACAGCACCGCTGGATCGGCAGGAACTGATTGGCAATGCACCACCGCCCGGAGAGCCTGTCTATTCAGGGCAAACTTCACCTGGGGCGCGACTGCCACATAGTTCAGTGGAAGCGGCGCCGATCAACAACAACATCGAGTTGAGTTTTCCGAACGGTGTCCCCGCTCCCTATTACTACACAAACCCAACCATGCTCGGCTTTTCAGGTGGCGGCGGATCCACGTATGGAGGTGGCGCTGAACCGATCCTGTCTCCGATAGTCGGCGACTGGTCGATGCCGCCCAGTTATCGTGAAAGCATCTACGACAAAACGCGTGAGAAGGCTTCGCCCGGCTACTACTCCGCATATCTCGACACATTCAAAACCAACGTTGAGCTCACCGCGACCCGTTGGGCAAGCTTGATGCGCTTCACTTTTCCAGCAACGGAAAAAGCAAATGTGCTCATCAACTTTCCCAGGCATGGCGGGCAGATGGAGATTGTCGGCGACCACACCGTGCGAGGCGTAGCGCAGGATCGGGAGGCTATCGACGGAGCCTACTTCGTCGCGGAGTTCTCGACGGCATTCAGCGACTCCGGAACGTTCCGCAAGGCGCCTGGCGACGACACGGGTTGGGGCATCGGCGAAATGAATGTTTCCCCCCACGCTCGTGGGGTGGAGGGCGCCAACGCCGGCACGTACCTTACTTTTCACTCAAAAGCTGGCGAGCATATTCTGGTGAAGATCGCGCACGGAACAAGCTACGCCCAGGCAGAGAAGAGATTGCGCGATGAATTGCCCAACTGGAACTTCGACAGCGTTCACCAGGCGGCGCGCGAAGAATGGTCGAAGCTGCTTGACCGCGTGCAGGTGACGGGCGGAACTCCGAAGCAGCGGGCCATGTTTTATTCGACACTGTTTCAGTCCTTTGCCAGCCCCCGCCTAATCGCCGAGAAGGGCGATCCATTCAGCGACCTGAACGGCAAAGTACAAGTGGCGACGCATGATCGCTATAGTCCGGTGCCTTTCTGGGATACAGGCCGCAATCAAATCGTGCTGCTTGAGTTGTTAGAGCCCGAGCGGGTGCGAGACATTCTGGCCTCCGAACTCGACATGGCGCGCGAAAAGGGATTTATGAACGCCTCGTTCCACGGCGACAACGCCGTGTTCCTTTACCTGGGTTCGTGGAAGCGCGGCATTCCCTTCGACTACGCAGCGGTCTACGAATACCTCCGCAAGAACGCCCTCGATCCGAGCGGTCCCCGCCAGTATCTGGCCGAGTACGAAAAGAATGGCTGGATCTCGGATTTCGTGCCCAAGAACGACCCCAGTCCCCCTTACGCCGATGGAAAGGCGGGAGCCGCGACTACCCTCGAATATGCGTGGGACGATTTTGCAATGGCGCAGTATGCGGATCTGCTCGGAAAGAAGGAGGACGAGCGGTTGTTCCTGAAGCGCGCGGGCAACTACAGGAATGTGTTCGATAAGTCAATCGGCTTCGTCCGTGGCCGAACCGAGGACGGCGCCTGGATTTCACCCTTCGATCCGCGCGAGCCTTATTACAACTTCATGATGAAGGAAGCGTCGGGCTGGTCAACACTTTGGCTTGTACCCCACGACGTGCAAGGACTGATCAACCTGCTTGGCGGACGCGAGGCCTTCGACCGGAAGCTCGATGAGTTCTTTACCACGCCCTACCATCCCAAAGGCATCTGCCGGGACTGCACAGGCGTAATCGGTCAGTATGTTCAGGGGAACCAGCCAGACCAGCAGTCCGCGTACTACTACGTCTGGGGTGGGAAGCCCTGGAAAACGCAGAGGCTGATTCGCCAGATTCTCGCCGAGATGTACGGCAGCGACAGTTATGGCTATGGCTACCCCGGTATGGACGACCAAGGAGCGACCTCGTCCTGGTACACATTAAGCGCCATGGGGTTCTACCCGGTTGACCCGTCGAGCAACGACTACATCATTGGCTCGCCGCTGTTTGATAAAGTGCAAATCTCGATGGGCAATGGCAAGAAATTCGAGATCGTTGCCCACAACAATTCTACCGAGAACATGTACATTCAATCAGCAACGCTCAATGGTAAGCCGTGGAACAAATCGTGGTTTAGCCACTCCGACATTCAAGACGGTGCGGTCCTTGTGTTGAATATGGGGCCTCATGCAAATCCATCCTGGGGCAATGCTCAGGATGCTGCGCCTCCGTCCATGAGTTCGCAAATCAATTGATTCTCAGGATTACGCCTGAAAAAAGCGGATGTAGCAGGTTTTCGTAGAGGCACTTGGCGGGGACTGTATCAAAGTTGGGGGCGGCACGAGATCGGTAGTACTCTCAGGTAGTCGTTTTCCCGAGGATTGAATCGGGACGGGAGGCTCCGATGGAGTTTCGGATCTGGGTCGAAACGCGCCTCGACGAGCGCATCCTTGAACGAGAGCTGGTTTCCCGAGTGGAGCGGCCAGCATGTGGAATCGGACCTGAAGAAATCGGCCTGTCGCTAGAAGAAGGTAAAGCCGTGCTTAGAAAGGTGCAGGCACGGATTGTTCAGACCCAGGTGGATGTGCTGGGCGCCGCTCACAGGCGATGCTGCCATTGTGGCCGAAACCAGCGCGTCAAGGATTTGCGCCACCGCACGTTCCGAACGGTCTTTGGAACGATCCAGGTTTCTTGTCGTCGCTATTTTCGCTGCAAGTGCCAAGGCGGAATCAGAGCAACCGTCTGGCCTCTCCACCGACAACAGCTGTCGGGAACATCGCCGGAACTTCAATACCTCTACGCCAGCTGGGGCAGCAAAGTGTCCTATCGCCGGGCTGCGGCGTTGCTGGGCGAGATGCTTCCGATTTGCGATCGAGGTGTCTCGCACGCTACGCTGCGTCGCCACACACTTGCGATCGGAGGTCGACTCGATATGCGAGTGACTGAACCGGACGAGTACGACTGGCCTGAACCAAGGCGCGAAGCTGTCACACCGGCACAAACTCTCAGCGTTGCGATCGATGGGACTTATGTGCGAGCCGACAGAGTGATGGGTCTGGGGGAATACCAGGTTGTAGCAGGCCGAATTGAGCGCGAGGGCCGGCTGGGCGGATATTTTGCTTGGGTGGCGCAGCACCCCATGTGTGAGCCCGAGGCTTTCATGAGAACGGCACTCGATGACCACGGTTTGACAAAGACATCCCACGTTAGGGTGCTGGCCGATGGCGCGGACAGCTTGAGCAATCTCGTTAATGCAGCGACGGAAACCAAGACTCACAGGGTTCTGGACTGGTTTCACATCAGCATGCGTTTGCGACCAATTGAGCAGATGTCGCCCGGGATTGCGTCGATCGTTGGAGACGCCGATCCAATCTTGACCGAATTGCTTCGCGAGAAGATCCACCGGGTTCGATTTCAGATGTGGAATGGAAAATGGCAGGCTGCCCTGGACCGCTTGGGAGCGATCTACAGGATCACGAAGAAGTTCTTGATCCAATCGAGCAGTTCTGATGCAGAGCGAATAGGCAGGTTTCGAAAACACATGTTGGACCTGCGTGACTATTTGTGCCGCAATCAGGTGGCGTTTAGGAACTACGCCCGGGACCGGCGGAAAGGCCTCAGGATATCCAGCGCCTTGGCCGAATCTGCAATGAGTCACCTTGTCAATGAGAGGATGGGGAAACGGCAGCGGATGCGCTGGTCTGCAGAGGGTGCCCACCTCCTATTACAGGTTCGTTGCGCCGTACTCGACAATCGACTCGAATTGCTCTTCCGCGAGTGGCTGCCAAACTTCCGACCTCCGGATCGTTCAGTGCCGTGACCGCCCCCAACTTTGATACAGTCCCCCCGCCGCATCTACAACGAAACCAAGTTCATACTCCAACGTGCCCGCCGCGGCTGGGCAGACAGTGACACGTGGAGTCTTGGCGGCTATCTCGATAGCTGGATGCCGGCCGCTCTTCGCCATCTCAAGGAGCACAGGCACGGAGTTCCCTCTTGCATGTTTGTGCCCGAGGACTTGATCGTCGGAGGGGATCGGCAGGGGAATCCCTCAGACGAAGGCATGGTGCGCGCGGGGGCCCGCTGGGACGTCGTCATGGACAAGATGATTGAGGCGTTTGAAGCAAGCAAGCGCATGTCAGCGGGCATCTACGAAGCGGAACTCGGAGAATACCCTCAGGGTCGCCCTTCAGGGGTATCGATTGACGCCTGGGAAGCAGTCGAGAATAGCCGCTTCGCTGCCACTCGCCTTCTCACCGAACGTGACCAGAAGATATTCGAAGAAGGCAGGGCTCTCTTCGTCACGCACTATCACTCGTTGTGGGATTGAGATTTGCCCAGCTCCGCGACCTCAAAACGGGCACCCGGGCCTATCGCTTCGGAACATTGCCCAGGGCACCCAGAAAAGAGAAACGACAACCGGCGCCGGCCCTCTCACGGGGGCCGATGTCAATGCACGGGAAAGAAAGGTAAAGTGGATCATGTCGGCGAAAGCGCCAGGGACGACTCAAACATGACGCCAGGTGAGCACGAACAGGATGATCGTGCGCGTTCGATGCGCGATGCCGATGTACGCCGGCGACGGCGGGCGATGCTTTCCGAACCACACATAGCGCCTTTAGCGGCATATGCAGCGAGGCTGCGCGAGCGTGGCTCAGTAGATGTGCCGGAGTTCGATCCACTCGACGGCGGGGTCTTTGCGCAGATACTGTTCCTCTTTGAGAAGCCTGGTCCGATGACGTCGGCTGACGGCGGTTCGGGCTTCATCAGCCGCAACAATGACGATCCCAGCGCCGAGGCCACTTTCGACTTCATGCGGCGCGCGGGAATCCCACGCAGGCAGACTCTGACCTGGAACATCATTCCGTGGTGGAACGGGACGCGGAAGGTGACGGGGATGGAACTGCGCGAGGGCGCCGGGTGCGTGCGGGAACTCGTCGCACTGCTGCCGGAACTTCGCGCCGCGGTGTTGGTGGGCCGTAAGGCCGCGAGAGCCGAAGCGTATCTTCGCGAAATCGACCTGGAGTTGTTTACTTCATCCCATCCGTCGTCCCCTGTCAAGGCGAAATTTCCGGAGCGATGGAACGCGATCCCGTCCGAGTGGATGAAGGCTCTCTGAAGGCAACGCGGGTCTACAGGCTCGCCTGCCCCATTGCCTCTGTGTTGTAAAGAGCGCCAAGGGCCAGCACGGCAGATCTTACCTGTGACCCATCAAAAGGTGTCCAAGCCCAAACCGGTGGATCCAGCCCGTCATGTTGACTGTCACCCAGGAAAAGATGAGTCTATATTCGAACACAGAAGGGAGATGTCATGGCTAAGCCGTAACACGCCGCACGAAGGGGGCGGCATCGCCATGAAACATCCACTCAATCGCGCAGAACGTCGTCAAGAGCGTCAACGCATCATCAATTACCGTCGTTTTGTCCGGGTAAACGGGTACAGCCGCTGGCCGGAGCAAGCGTGGAGTGCATATTCCAAATGGAACGGCAATTGCGGATCTCCACTCTGTCACGCCTCAAAATACTTCACCGAAAAACGTAGGCGCCGGGAGGCTCTGAAGAGCGCCGGCGCGGATCAGATTGACAGCTGACCCACTGATTTTCCCAAGAGTGGGAGATGGGGGTAGACCCAATGCTGTCACCGAGGGGCAAACTGTCTTCGTTTGTCGCAGTCAGACGGAGGGATAAACCTGGTCTGGCTTCGCCGGAATCGACGCAAAATACCTTGGCTGCATCCTCGAAGAGGAACATCGCGGGGTAGCCGAAAAAATAAATCGCCGGAATCCACAGCCAAACCCTTGCATTGGGTTTTCTGCGGATAGACGCTGGTTATATGAATCAGCAGAGAAGATCAACCGATGTTGTCGGCGAATTGCTGCGCGCGATGGCCGAGACGGTGACCAGTTATCATCCCACGATCGGACGCACAAGCCCTACGGTCGGAGGCATGATCCAGAGAACCGCTTGTTTCCCGGGCGGCTCCGGATGTGCCAACCATTCCTTGAGGACGGCGGCGACGTCGGGACGCAGCGGCGTGCACCGCATCTTGCGGCCTTTCCCCAAGCAACAGACATGAGCGCCAACGCCGAATTCGACATCGCGCCGGCGAAGGGATGTGATTTCGCTGTTGCGGAGGCCAGTCTGAACGGCGACGAGCAGCAGAGCCTTGTCTCGTCTTCCAATCCATGCACGGGGATCAGGAGCAGCCACGAGCGCTGCGGTCTCTTCGTCGGTCAGAAATTCGACCGGTCCGCGCATGAAGCGTTTCGAAGGGAGCGCGAGCACACGTTGGCACTGCATGGCCAACGCCGGTTCATGAATGGCGACGAACTGGAAGAAGGAGTGTAAGGCGGCCAATCGGTTATTGCGTGTCCGCGTCGAGTTGCCGCGCTTGCTTTCGAGGTGATCGAGGAACCTTCCCACAAATGCGACATCGAGATCTTCCATGCGCAGTTGGGACGGCGCTCTTCCGTGTTGTTCTACCGCGAACTGAAACAATAGGCGGAAGGTGTCCCGATAGGCTGCTATGGTATGCGGACTTGCACCCATTTGGTTGAGCAACCGTTCGGTGAAGAATCGCTCGAGGAGAGCTGGAAACGAAGATGCGTTCATCGTTCGCCTCCTGGCCGGCGGCCGTCAAGCCGTTCCGCGGCAAGCTGCAGAAGTTCCGGAACCGCCTGGATGTACCAGTAGGTATGGGCAGGATCGGCGTGACCAACATAAGTCGCGAGCTTCGGCAGTTCTCGTTCGACATCGCACCCCGCGCGATACCAGTTGATGAGTCGTCGAGTTACGAAGCTGTGGCGAAAATCCTGGAGTCGCGGTCCACGACCGCTACGTGTTTTTCTCGCGGGCTTACGCAGACCGATAGCGCAAGAGAGCGCGGCGAATGTCCTGCGCGTGGAACAGGGCGCCAGACGCTGGCCCCGCTCCGAAACGAGGAAGGCCTCTGTCGCCCGGCGCCGGTCCAGTCTGTCACGTTGTTTTGCATACCGCGCCAGAGCCCGTCGAGTCGAGTCGTCGACAGGAACGAAACGGGATTTTCCGAACTTGGTCTGTCGGATGGACAGAATACCAGTCTCCAGATCCACGTCCGCCTTGTTGAGAGCCAGTGCTTCCTGCGGTCGCAGGCCGGTGGAGGCGAGGAGGCCAATGAGGGTTTTGTACGTGATGGGCCGTAATCCTGAGGAAGATGGGAGACGTGCCGCTTCGGTCATTAACTGCTCGATCTCCCGGTCGCTATAGATGTGCGGCGGCCTGGCGCTCGAAAGCCTGTAGCCTGAAGGAGAAGTGTTCAACGGCAGGACAGCTGCCTCTGGAGCAGCATATTGGGGTTCGAATCTTCCCTCTCCGTCACAACTCGCGCGTTGGCCAGCTATCATGGTTCCCAACTTCAAGAACAGGACTTCACCATGCGGATGCAGCGCCTTGGCCTGGCGGCATTTCTAAGTCTGGCTGTTTTCCTCTCCTTCAACCCGGCATATTTCCTATCCCAGAAGGGCGGACAAGGCGAGATTCCGTTCGTCGGGTGTGACGCCGACGGCCAGGTCGGTTGGGTCAATGCGCCCAAGAGCCATCCAGTGGTATTCGGCGCTCCCGCGGCCATCGCCGGCAAACTCGCCTACTACCGGGGGCCGCACTTCTCGTTCGGAGTGCTCGCGCCACGAGGCTGGCATTGCTTCGAGACCTATGGCTCGGGGGGCGAGACGCTTTATGTGGCGCCGGTGTCCTTCCAGGCTGATCTCCGGTACTCGAAAAGCTGGAAGGGATTCAGCGGGCCAGCGATCGAGCTTTCGATTCAGGATGGGAGAACGTCGGGCCGGTTCGGTGTGGCTTCCGTGATCTCCCGCTTCTTTCCCGACTTTCGCGAATTCACCCGCCAAGTCATCGCCGAGAAAATCCTTCCGGCCAGCAAAATCGAGGCAAGCCCGATTCCGGGCGAGAGCCTCATGTACCGCAGCAACAAAATGGTCGAGTTCCGGACGCCGCCAAATATGGACGGCACCGGCACGGGCGGCCGTCTCCTGAAGAACGATAGTCCGGTGGATGGCGTCGTGGCGCTCAGCGGAGACGAGCCGAGCGCCGTCAAGGTGTCGATCCGGCTTGCGCCTGGGCAACGGGATCTGACGCGGTATATCGTCCGGCGCTTCGAAACCGATGCCGTCAGATAGCCGGACAGGCGGGGAAGGGAAGCGCCACCTCGTGGTTCAAGGCATGCAAGACCAGACGCGAGAAACGCATGCCGGGGATGATTATCCCCGCTCCATGCGCTACGCGGATGTCCGCGAGCGTCGGCAGATCATGCTGTACGAATCGCACATCGCGCCTCTGACCGCCTATGCCGACAGGCTGCGGGCATGCGGCGGCGCGATGGAAGTACCTTACTTCGACCCGCTCGACGGCGGGATCGATGCCCGCATCCTGTTTTTTCTGTTCGAAAAACCCGGTCCCATGACCGGGCAAGGCGCCGGTTCCGGTTTCATAAGCCGCAACAACGACGATCCCAGCGCCGAGGCCACGTTTGAATTCATGCGGCAGGCCGGAATTCCCCGCAAGCTAACCGTGACCTGGAATGTTGTTCCGTGGTGGAACGGTACCCGCAAGGTTACGGGACCGGAGTTGCGCGAAGGGATCGGGTGTGTGCGGGAGCTGATCTCGCTCCTGCCGGAACTGCGCGCCGTGGTGCTGGTCGGCGCTAAAGCGGGACGGGCCGAAGGACAGCTTCGCGGATCGGATCTTGCCGTGTTCGCGTCGGCGCATCCCTCGCCCCTGGTCCGCGCCAGTCACTTCGAGAGATGGAAGGCGATACCCACGGAGTGGGTGAAGGCGCTCCATGCTCTTCAATGCTCCCAGTAAGCGGATCAGCTCCGCTCTGGTCACGATTTGAATAAAGAGCTCCCGATTCGGGGAGCTCTTTTTGCTGTGCGGTCCGTTGTGCCCATCAAATCCGCTCGAAAAATAAGGAGAAATATGAAACCCAAAGATCGCTTTATACGGGCGTGGTTTGCTCAATGGGACATTCGCGCCAACGCGCCGCGCGGCCTTTTGCCTGAACAGCTTCGGGCGAGAGGGAAGCTGTGCGCAAGCTGCGATGCCGAACTGCCACAGCCCAACGCTCCGGGCTTCCGCCAGTGTGAGTGCTGCCGCCCCGTCGACGCGCACGCGGTGTACATGGTGTTCCGCTACCTGGATGCGCGCAGCGTATGGCGTTGCCGTTTTCTCGAGGAGGGGCACGATGAAAAGCTGCTCAGGGAGGTGACGTTTGCTCGCGCCGAAAAGGTGCGCGAGACGGCGGAGCGCGGGAAGGGAATGACGTCCGCCGCTGGGAAGCTGTGGGTCAATTCCGCGCTCGGGAGATGCAGCAGCGCCAGGCTCTGGTTGCAGCTCAGTGGAGAGCAATACCAGAAGCTCCAGAGGCATTCCGATGACGCCGCAAGCCTTGAATGACGGCGGAACGGTTGCGCAGCGCGCGCCCCCGGACGGTGAGGCCGCGCAAAACTCCCCATTCCAAAATCCCATAAGAAGGAAAGAAAATATGAACACTTCGAACTCATCTGCTTCGGCCATTGGCCGCATCGCCTATCAGCTGCCGGGGCACGAACGGCTGCTCTCTCCCCTTCAAGTCGCCCAGTGGCTCGGCGTATCGGGCCGCTGGGTGAGGGATCATGCAACTCGCCGGCTGCCACGGCTCCCCTCTGTGAAACTAGGCTCCTTGTTGCGATTCCGTCCTGCGGATATTGAAGAGTTCATTTCCGTTCAGCTTAAGCAATCCGAAACCACTTTCAAGCGCCGCGAATAGGATGACTCGTCTCAAAATTCCACACCGCGAGCGTTGAGTTGAAAAAAAGCGTCATACGAGTGCAACACAAGAGCTTACACGGGGGAATCTCTCACACGGCCCGACAAAGGGATAGAGGCTGGGAGAGGTTCCAATCCGTCACCGCCAACCGATTAATGCCAGGAAGGCTTATGTCGTGGAAGACTCAAAATACCGCGAGGTTCAACTGCCGAGCGGGGAAAAGGTACTGATGTCCCCCTATCAAGAGGGGCAGGTAACAGAAAAGTCAGGCAAATGGCTCGGCCATTTTTACGTTTTCATCAAGGATTCTGACACTGGCGGTATGATTCGCCGGCACAAATCCTTCGTCATCGCAAGCAAGTCGGTAATGAGCAAGACGGCAGCGCGGCAGAAGCTGCGTGATCACCTTCAATACCTTCTTGCTCTCCCGGTAGTTCCCCCTGGAGGCGGACCAGTTGTTCCCCCTCCCGTCAAGGGAATGACATTCAAACAATTCATCGATGAGGTGTTCCTTCCCGTGAAAAAAGGCCTTTGGAGGCCTGCAACCAAGAAAGTCGCAGAAGGCTGCATCGAAACCTACCTCACCCGTAAGTTCGGCGATTGTCTGCTCTCAAGCATCACTTTTGTTGAGCTTCAGATTTATTTCAACGAGCTCGGAGAGAAATACGCCAGGGGCACCGTGGATACGATTCTGAAACACACACGGTCGATATTCCGGATGGCGCGCAAGACACACAAAATCGACGAAAATCCGGCCGATGAATCGTTGAAGAAGCCTCACTCCATCGTCCACCCGAAGAAGATCATGGCAAAGGAGCAACTGGCAAAACTCATCATGGCGATCTCCGACGTGATGACCCTGTGCCTCATCGCTTTGGGATCAATGTGCATGCTCCGCACCTCCGAAGTCTTTGGACTGACCTGGAAGTCATGGAAGGGCAACACTCTCGAGATCACCGGCACGGCCTGGAATGGCGAGATGTTTGAGGATCACACCAAAACCGAGGAGAGTAGGAACTCTGTTCCGATCCCCGACATGGTCTTGCCGTTCGTGGAAAAGTGGCACGCCCTGTGCCCGGACACCTCCCCGGATGCGCTCATGTTCCCCTACATGCCGAAACGCGGCAAGAGCAAAGGCTGCATCGTGCCCTTCTATCCTTGTGCATTTATGCACGAGCGGGTCTACCCGATCGCTGACAAGCTGGGGATTCCACGCGATCTGGTTAGTTTTCGTGTCCTTCGGCGCACTGGCGCAACACACATGCAGAATTTCTCTACAGTGAAGGAGCTTCAGAGTGCTTTGCGCCATTCCAAATCAGCATCATCGTCAATAACGATGGACGTATATGTCCAGCCGGTGGAAGAAAACACCCGCCGCGCAGTCAACAGCCGGACCAACGATGTCTTCAATGCTCTGCCTTCTTCGCCGGAACTGGATCCGCCGGCCGGGAAGAATGAGAACAACTCCGTCAACCCGAACACCAAGGCCGAAGATGGCAATGGTGAGAAGGCGGCCTAAGCCGATACACAATCAACCAGGGCACCCCGATGCCAACTATCGGGGTCCCTTTTTCTTGTGCGCCCAGCATGGGCGCACTCTTACGGGTGTAAGTCCCGTCACAAGCTGGTCACAGTGAGTGAAGTGAAGCGCAACTGCATGAGGGCGACCGATTGTGGGGAGGAAGCGTGGATCGAAGCTGCGGGCCGATGAACAAGAACCGGATAGAAGGCGGTGCCGACCAGGGCGAGCGGGCAAGTGACCGCGAAGCTCTTGTGACCAAGGGTCGGTGGCGTAAATTCGGCGGTCGTGCGGTGAAGGAGTGCGTTCTTACCTGGGGAGATCTCGCCTTGTGCCTGAAAGGGCGACAGCGTCGAGCTGGAGCGAGAAGTCAGCCGAGGCCGTAGTAGCAGGCGCAAGCCAGTGAAGGGCCGAACGGGAAGGAGTGGTTCCTGTGAAGACGATGTGTTGGAAATGGCATCAGACGTCCACATTGGTGGAGCGGTCCGGAAGTGGCGCGGTGAAGCCGAGTCTGATCCGGACAGTGATGAAGACCGACGCCCGCGTCCTCAAACAGGAGGCATAGGGAATACCTCAACTTCTCGAACCGCCCGGTGCGGACCCGCATGCCAGGTGGTGTGGCAGGGGAGAGCGGTCACTCGCTCCCCCTATGCCGATTGGCCACATCGGCTGTTTCAGGAGTGCAGATTTACAGCTCGATGTGGGCGAAGTGCGCAAATCTTTTCTGTGCACACCTCTGCACACCTCGTTCTGAGAATCCTGGAAATTCCGACATTGTTAATCATGTTCGTAAGTCGCATATATAAATATGGTTATGATAATTCTTGATATATCTGGGTCGGAGTGGACCAGATACACATTTAACCCGTGGTGGCTTCGGCACGCGGCAAGAGTGACCCACTTGTACTTGGCAGAAGTGACCCGGGGTAGGAACAGCATTTAGTCAGGTAGAGATCTATATAGCATCATCCCGCAC
>Ga0224529_1000625_pt1 | contig 25219 bp, 20 predicted proteins | sample CBST50metaG_FD_179893 | JGI IMG/M metagenome (GOLD analysis project Ga0224529, IMG submission 179893) | Peat soil microbial communities from Stordalen Mire, Sweden - C.B.S.T50 | ecosystem: Environmental > Terrestrial > Soil > Wetlands > Peat | place: Sweden: Norrbotten County, Stordalen Mire... | reverse complement strand
CACGATCGGCCGCAGGGTAAGCAAGTGCGGGCAGATGGGCGTGACCACCATCGCGTCCACGTTCGGGGTCAAGATCGGTCCGTTGGCCGCCAGCGTGTAGGCCGTGGAGCCGGTGGGAGTGGAGACAATGACGCCGTCGGCGCGAAAGCGAGCCACGTTCTTGCCGTCCAGTTCGACCGCAAAATCTCCCATGCGGGCAATATCGCCCTTGGAGACCACGGCGTCATTCAGAGCCTCATAGGTGGAGTGCAGCGCGCCGTCGCGCCACAACTCTGCCTGTAGCATGGCGCGCGTGTCCAGGTCATGGCAGCCAACGCACCAAGCCTCCAGTGTCGAATAGAGGTCGGCGAGTCGGACCTCGGTCAGAAAGCCGAGATATCCCAGGTTCACGCTGAGGATGGGCGTACCGGTGGAGGCAAAGATGCGCGCCACAGAGAGCAGGGTGCCGTCGCCGCCCAGGACGATCACCAGCGCCGGCGCCAAGGCCGGCATCTCCGTACGGTCGACAATCGGAACAGCCTCTGCGTACCCGGCACCCTCGCTGTCCAGGTACGGTTCATAGCCGTGCGCACACAGCCATGCAATCAACTCCGGCAACAGCCGGGAGAGTTCATTCTTTTGCGGTTTGCAGACAATTGCGATACGAACCATGCGGTCTCAGTGTAACGGATGAGGGTTATACGCCTGCAGGACGCTCTTCCATTGAAGCCAACGGGCGGCGGGCATAGAGCAGGAATTCATGATTGCCCTCCATGCCGGTGATGGGCGATGGAATGGTCTCGACGACCTCCCAGCCAAGCGACAGGACACAATCGGCGACCTTGTCAACGGCCTGTTGTTGCGCCTCCGGATCGCGGACGATGCCTCCCTTGCCCACATCCCCGCGACTGGCCTCGAACTGCGGCTTGACCAAGATGATGGCTTCCCTGAGATGAGGCGCCGCGGCGAACACCGGGCCGAGCAGCAGCGTGGCGGAGATGAATGCGACATCCATCACCACTAGAGTGAGTTCTGCGCTTCCCTGCATCCCCAGAGATCCAGGCTCCAGCAGGCGCGCATTCGTGCGCTCCAGCAGGCGGACCCGCGGGTCATTGCGCAGCTTCATGGCAATCTGGCCGAAGCCGGTATCGACGGCGGTGACGTGCGCTGCGCCGTGTTGAAGCAGGCAGTCGGTAAACCCGCCGGTGGAGGCGCCCACATCGAGGCAGGCGCGGCCCTGAACGTCGATGGGCCAGTGCTCCAGCGCCGCGGCCAGCTTGAGCCCGCCGCGGCTCACATAGAGAGGGTCCTCACCCAGCAGGCGAATGGGAGCATCCTCGGGAACCGTCGTGCCGGGCTTGTCTACTTTCTGTTCCCGGACCAGAACCCGTCCGGCAAGGATGAAGGCGCCCGCCAACTCGCGGGTGGCAACCAAACCTCGCTCCACGAGCAGAAGGTCCAAGCGCGTCTTCCTTGCAGTGCTTTTCATCGGTGCGCGCTCCCTTTGTTCAATGGCAGGTCAAGGCCGGCGGCCGGGGGCTTCAACAGTCCCGCGGAAGCCTCGATAAAAATGGACAGAACAGCTCACGAAGCGTTGGTCATGAGTGGAACGTTGAAAGGGCCACTCCCTTCAAGGGAATGGCCCTTCAATGTTTCTGCTTCACGAAAAGGCTCGACTACTGTGGCAGCGGAAGTTGCTGGCAGGCTTGTAACGGAGTCTGGCCACTTGTAGGCGCTGGCAAACCTGGCATATTGCAGGGCTGACCAAATCCGGGAACCCGGCTCATGGTGTTTGTGTTTCCGCTGGTGGCGTTTTGGTATTGTACGCGCACATCCACCACGTTGCCCTCTACCAGGACCGTTGTATCGACAATGTCCTCGTCGGTACGAATGATGGTCACGTAGGGGCTATCCGGAGAGGCGACGTAGACCTTGCCGTAGCTGGAATTCTGCGAGGAGACCACCGTGCGTGGATGACCCTCGACGGGCAGCGGAGCAGGCTTCTGCAGCGTGTGGCTTGCGAGATTCACGATAGACACGGTGCTGTCCGCCTGATTGGCCGTATAAGCGCGGCTGCCATCGACCAGAACCGTCAAACTGGCGGGATTGGTGCCCACCGGAACCGTGTACGTGGTCCCGAAGGTCGCGCTGTCGTTGCCGTACTCGTCCAGGCTCACATCGATGATGCTGATCGTGTTGCCGTCGTAGTCTGCAATGACGAGTTGATTCGTCGCGGCGTTGTATTCGGCATAGACCGGGCCGGCGGTCGTGGTCATACCTGCGGTCCCGTTCGGTGGGGTGATGCCCGTGGCAGTCACCGCAGCTGTGGAAAGCGGCAGGGTGGAATGGCAGGTCACCGTCCGCCCGGTGTTGGGGTCGGTGAACGGCGCGCATGTATTCAGCGCATCACTCTGGACGTTGATGACGGAGACCGTATCGCTTCCCCGGTTCAGCACGAAGAGCCGCTTGAGATCGCCGCTCTCGACGCCATAGACGGGGCAGATGCCCACCGGGATGTAGGCCGAAATGGTATTGGTGGTCTCAAGAGCATCCACTTCGCCATTCACGGTAACCGATGAGGGAGTGTTGCAGGCCATGCCACTGGAGACATTGCCTCCCTGGCTGTTGCCCTGGGTGATGGCGAAGTTGCGCTGTCCGGCGGTGACGGGGCCAACAATGGCTACCGGCGTCGGAGCTAGCGGAATGGCGAGTTTGAAGGTCTGCGGACTTCCGGTGAAAACATCCACGCCACTATAATTGGTCGACAGGGGCGTGGTGTCCCAGGTACACGCGGTCTTCACGGGATCGAAACTGCACAAATCAGCAGCCCACAATCCTGAGGATGGCGAGAACAGATTCACGGGCTGTGCTGTAGTGGGCACCGTGGTGTAGTTCACGTTCTTTTTCTGCAGGTTGCTGGAAAAAGGAAAGTTCGTCAGGGTGCCATCGCTGTTGATTGTGTAGCCTGTCGAGCCGCTCCCGTCCACGGTAAACGCACTGGGCCCCGGACCGATGGGAGCCGTGGCCACGATCGTATCGCCGGAATAGTCCAGGATGGTAGCAACCCCGGCCGAAGTTGGGGAAGGGGCCGAAACCACAGCCACAAGGGCCGTCGGCTGCGGCGCTGGGCCGCTGGGGTTGACCGGCGTAACGACCGCCCGATATTGGCTACCGCAACCGGCAACCAGGGCAGCAGTCCCAAGGACCGCACCCACCTGAACCAACCGCACCCGCGCCTGGCCTAAATTCATGCGTAAAAGCCTCATTCAGTTCTTTCCTGCTTACCTCCCGATTGTAAATCAGGCCGCTCGGGTTTCTGAAAATTCGTCCTGCGCGAGGTAGGCGGTTGATTTTCTGACGTTTCTCTTCTGTGCTAGTGAGCGCCCCAAAGGCGATTGTGGCAGGTATTGTGCCGGATTCAAGGAGCGCCGCGCGACTTTCGCGACGGAAGAAATAATGCGCCGCAACGAATATCCGGGAATAGGGAATTCCGGCGGAGACCTTTGCGCGGATTGGGGCGGGCAATTCGAGTAAAGGCACGGCAGTGGCGATCAAGGCTGGGCAACACGGCCGGCATCGTGCAGCGCATCTAGGCTCACGCTGACTTTACGGCCGAATCCTGAGTCTTCTATTCTCGGAATGTGCGCAACGCTCCGCCAGCCTGGGAACGTTCTACCCGTTCCGTACCTGCGTACCGAGCGCAAGGCCTCCTCCCGGGCCTGCAAATGCCTCAGGTGCAAATCGACTTCACCACGGACAGCCCCGATCACTCCGGCGCAACGTACTCGCCCGAGTTGTGGAACTCCACCAGCGGAAAGACTAATCGGCGCTTTGGGACCTTTGACCGGGTTCGTCTTGGGCCCCGCGCAATCCAACAACACAGGAGCGGCAATCTTTGCCATAGAGGCTGACGAGTGATGAATCGTGAATTCGCATTCTTCTTTCCTGTTCTCGCTCTTATCCTGGCTGCCTCGGTTCTGCATGCGCAGGTGCCCGTGTCGGCCGCCGCTGTTGCGAATGCATTCGAGAGGCCCATCGTCAACAAGCGGGTCAACGCGCTGGCCATCGCGGATACGACTGCGAGCGCAAGGAACATGGCGTCCACCGGCCCGCGCTACAATGTGGCGCAATTCGGCGCCGTGGGAGACGGATCAACCGATGACACTGCCGCAATTCAGGCCGCGTATAACACCTGCTGGAATGGCGGCATCGGTCCCTACGGCGGCGTCGTTGAGTTTCCCGGCACGAAAACCTATGTGATCTCCTCTACGATCAATGTCTACGATCAATGCAAACATGAGGGCCAGGAAACCAACGGCTACTCAAACGGGCCAGTCCAAATCCGATGGAACGGGCCGGCAGTTGGAGCGACATACAGCATCACTGGATTTACAACTCAGGCCAACAACCGTGCCACCTTGCCCTGCGGCGGAGCGATCTGCGCAACTGCCTCGGCGCCGGTAATCCCAAATCCCTATGCCGTCCGCCATACTCCTTATGTTGCGACCTTGAGCACGACCAGCACCACCGGGCTCGCGGCGAATCAGTGGGTCAGCATCACCGGATGCAGCACGCGCCAGGGTGTGCAGCTTAACAATCTAGTTACACAAGTGGCGGCTGTCTCCACTCATTCGTTTACGGTTGTGGTCCCCTGGGCGCTGACTAATCCCGGCACCTACACAGACACATGCACAGCGACAACCACCAATGTGGCGTTCGCAACCGACACAAATGCCCATTACAACGAGGAGTATCGCAACCTGTCGGTGATGAACAAGTCTGGTCTAGCTACTGCCAATGGGCTGGGCGTCGTTTTCTATTTCAATAGCCGGGTCGACACCGGCACGCGCATCTATAACACGCAGGCGGCCAGCGCTAGCCTATACGGCTACTATTTCGCCAACGGCGGCATCAATTCCTCATTTAACGGGGGATGGAGATGCGACGGCATAAAGACAGCCTGCATCTATTGGAGGCCTGTGAGCAATGACAATCTAGGGATAGAGGATGGGACGGTAGACAATAACCTCGGCAGCCGGGTCGCGCAATCAGGCGGCGTGATCTTCGTTGATAACGCCCATTGCGCCACCGGTTCAGGCTCAAATTTGCGTCTGTCGATGCGTCACGTCAATTTCGAGGTTAACTCGTCAATTGCGCCAGGTCTGGGAGCCTTTACTCTCCTGGATGGAAGCCCCGCTACCTGTGGGGGGTACTGGAGCTATTATGTCAACCCTCAGCTTCTGCTTTCGCTGAATAATGTAATCGTCAATATGGCTACGTCAGGCACGAGCGGTTCGTCGATTGTGGTGAGCCCAGCCAACGACGCAGCTATTTCCATGAATTTGGCAAACGTTCAATTCAGCGGGAACGCAACCAGCGGGCCCCGCTATGTGGGGCTTCCGGCGCTGTCCCGAATGGACAATGTCGGCTATTTTGGCAATTATCCTCAGTTCGCCTATTCTCTGCCAATCCGCAGCATGGGACTTACTGCAGCAGCATCTCAGTATCGGACTCAGATCGGGTCTCAAGGAGATTCGATTTTGGATAACCTCTACCAAAAAGGAGTGCTCGCCTCACCGTACATGTTTTCGGATGTGGCCTTTGCCGCCGTTCCGAACGGAACCACTCTGTATGCCGGTCAAATCATCGCTCCACCGGCCTATTGGACCGCCGGGAATGCTGCCTCGGGCCGGTACGCAATCCGGGTGGTGCAGCAGACCGGAACGACCGGAGCGCCTAATGCCGGGGCGACAACGTGCTCCACGACGGGGAACGCATTCGCTACATGCACCAGCGCCACAGATCTGAGCCCTGGACAGCATCTGACGATTGGCTCCGCGACGAATCTGACAGTGCTGTATATTGACGCCACTCACCCATCTGCCGCAGTGGTCGCTTTTACGTCCGGCACCGGGTTAGCTCAGACAAACGCGGCTTTATCTTTCTCCGCGCCGGTATTGGGTCTTGAGATGCAAATGCCGACGAAATCTTCCGCTGCGCCGACAACACTGGCGTGGTCGCAGGGAGACCTTGAGCAGAACTCGGGCGCGACGGCGAACGGGGTCGCAGGCTGGGTCAACGTAGCGGGCGGAACGCCAGGAACGTGGGCCGGGATTCCACTTGGGGATGCCGCCGGGAAGATCGCCGTCTCGCAGGTTACGCCCGCATCATTGCAGGGGACAGACGGCAAACTCCTCACCGCAGGAACAGTGTCGGGCACGGCGAGTCCTCTCTGCACGGATGCGAATGGCGGTGCGACCACTGCCGGGTGCCCCAGGGCAGGTTCCTCCGCTCCTGTCGCATCCATCAACGTGACTGGTCTGACGGCTGATACGGGCGGAACACTCTACGCTATCCCATCTGCTGCCGCTGGGTGGTACAACGTAGGCTGCTACCCTGTCGTCACGACACCCGCCACAACTTCCAGCGCGCTACCTTACTGTGTCATCACCTATACGGATGAAGACACAGGCGCGACGGCCGTCACCTCCAACGGTGGAACGCAGATGATCGCTACCACATCCTCAACCCAAAACCTGCCAGGCACCACTGGCATAGGGCATGGTTATTCGGGCAACCTCCTCATCCATGCTGCCGCCTCGTCCAATATCACCTATCAAACGACCTCTTATGTGAGTTCAGGGGCAACGCCGATGGCTTACGCGCTACATCTCACCGCGCAGTACGTGGGCCCATAGGCGAAGTTGACACCGGCGGCCAAGAAAGGCCGGGGGACCATAGCGGAACCATTCCAACCACACCCGGGCGTCCCGGACGGCCACACCGAAGCCTTTCCTGCCGGCTTAACCACACTTATTCGATTGATGCGTTGACCATGGCGGTTTTGCTCTTCTGCCGGACGGCCAGACGATACGATGAAGTGTGGCTCGAATGAAGATGGTTTGGCAATCGAAGTTGGTGCTCCTGATGGTGCTGCCTTTTGTGGGCGCCAGCCTGGTGCTCCAGACCCACTGGTGGGCCGTGAATTCCTGGCCGGTCGCGGCATGGGCAGTGGGGCTAAGCGTGCTGCTCGGGCTGGTGGTGCTGAAATTGCACGCAGCCACGCCGGGAGCGGCCGTTGCCGGTACGGCGATCACCGCGTGCCTGATGTTTTCGACAGCAAATTTTCCCTATGAGCCGTGGCGCACTGCCCTGATCCCGGTTTTAGCAGTCTCGTTGCTTGCGTGGGTTTCCACACGGCTGGGCCGTGAAAAGAAGGAACGCCTGGGAACCGCGGAGCGGCAGGGAGGCCGAACTGCGTCGCAGGTGGCGGCCAATCTGGGCGTGGCAGCCATCCTCTCCGAAGAACTGGTGCAATCCTGGCTCGCCGATACGGGACGGTTTTCGCGGGTAACTGTGGCGCCAGTGCCCATGTTTGCCGTGGGGCTGGCCGCGCTGGCTGAAGCCGCGGCCGATACAGTCTCCTCGGAGGTGGGTCAGGTGCTGGGCGGGCGGCCGCGCATGATGACCACTCTGCGCGAAGTCGAGCCGGGGACGGACGGAGCCATCAGCCTGGCCGGTTCGGCGGCTGGCTTGATTGCAGCGGGGATTGTCGCGGCCGCGGGAACACTGGCACTCGACGGCGACCTGCGCATGTTCTGCATCAGTAGCTCTGGCGGAGTTTTCGGACTGGCATTCGACAGCCTGCTGGGAGCAACGCTGGAGCGGCGCGGATGGCTGAACAACGATGCAGTGAACTTTCTATCCACCGGCAGTGCGGCGGCATTTGCGCTGGGCGTGATGGCCATTTGACCTCATCCAAGGCCGGGATTGGCTTGGAGTTTGCATTGCGTGACCTGCGCGGCTGTACCGGTCCAACGCTGTATATTGGTCCGTACTCCCAAAACAAGTAATGGAAGTTTCTGGATAGCGATGAGCGTAGAGAGCAGGGTCGCCGAGGCGGCGCGGCAGTTTCAAATCGACGGTGAACTTGCCGATGCGGCCCCTTTCGGCAACGGGCACATCAATGACACCTACTGCGTCACCTTCCGTCATGGGGGCGGGCGGGTGCGATTCATCGTGCAGCGCGTCAACAGCAACATCTTCAAAAATCGCGCCGCCCTGATGGAGAACATCGAGCGCGTCACGTCGCATCTGGCCGCGCAGCAATCGGGTGAGCGGGACGGCGACCGGCGCGTGCTCACACTGATTCCTGCGCAAGACGAAAAGGCTTGGCTGGTGGATGCCGAGGGCGATTATTGGCGAACATATCGTTTTATAGAAAATGCGCGCGCCTACGATGCCGTGGCGACGACAGATCAGGCGTTCCAGGCTGCGAGAGCGTTCGGACGATTTCAGAAATCGCTCGCCGACCTACCCGCCCCGCGGCTTCACGAGACGATTCCCGACTTCCACCACACGCCAAAGCGATTTGCAGCGCTCGAGCAGGCGATTTCCGCGGATGGTGCGGGACGCGCAATGCTGGCAAAACGAGAGATTGAATTTGCCTGCGCCCGCCAATCGATCAGCGGCGCCCTGCTGGATGCGCATCTGCCGGAGCGCGTCACTCACAACGACACCAAGTTCAACAACGTCCTGCTGGATGACGCCACGGGCGAGGGCATCTGCGTGATCGACCTGGATACCGTCATGCCGAGTTTGGCGCTTTACGACTTCGGCGACATGGTGCGCACGGCGACCAGCCCCACGATGGAAGACGAACGCGATCTGTCCAAGGTGACCATGCAGTTCCCCATGTTCGAGGCGCTGGTGCGCGGGTATCTGGACGGCGCCGGCAGTTTTCTGACCAAGGCTGAGATGGACTTGCTTGCATTTTCAGGCAAATTGATCACGTTTGAGCAAGGCATCCGGTTTCTCGCGGACTACCTGGCGGGCGATCCGTATTACAAGGTGCATCGAGAAGCGCATAATCTCGACCGCTGCCGGACCCAATTCAAGCTTCTCGAGTCTATCGAGCAACAGGAAGAGAAAATGGGTCGGCTGGTGGAGTCCATTGGAGCGTAATTGACGCGGACATTCGCAGGATCAAGAGAGCTGACCTGCCGAACGGACCCTAGTGCACATGCAAGCGCCACGCCGTATAGCTGAGAATCTCGTGGGCGATGCGCTCGGCATCTTGCGATCCACCCTCGACGGCAACGCGTGGCCGGGGCGAAGTGAGCACGTCGAGGCCTTCGGCGGCGCAGATTTCATGAATCCTGAATAAGTGCGTTCCGTCGCTGACGATCACCAGGCGGCGCAGGCCGTTGGCGCGTGCGATGACGGCTATGCGGCGCGCCGAATCTTCCGTGTTGTGGCTCTGGGTTTCGGCGATAATCGCTGACTCGGGAACGCCCATGCCCATCAGGTACTCGCGGCCCACGGCGCCCTCGGTATACTCGTCGCCACCGTCGCCTCCCAGAGTGATAATCAGCGGAGCAACGCCTCGATTGAAGAGGGCGAGGGCATGATCCAGGCGGGCGCGAAAGACCGGAGAAGGTTTGCCATCATATTCCGCCGCGCCCAGAACGCCGATGGCGTCTGCCGGAGCAGCTTGGTCCTCGGCAGCATAGCTCTCAATCTGCACATACACCCAGCGGCACCATCCCACCACGCCGAGGAGCAAAGCAAACAGCAACAAGAGCACCGCGCGTTTGGTCCATTTGCGACGATTCGGTCTGGCACGGCGCGTCACGGGCAACCTCGAATGCGGGAAATCTGGAATATGGAACAGGAAATGGCGTCTCAGGGGACGATGATCGAGAGATCCATGCGGAGAGAGCGGTTTTGTATCTGTTCGTTCAAAGGTCCCGAGCCCCGACTATCGGCAGATTCCCGATTCCCGTTTCCTGTCGTTGGCTCTCTCACCGCTGGAGGATCATCACGATTTCATGGGTGGGAATGGCGCCTTCGCGCAGGATCTCCCAGCGGCCGGGCCCCAGGGAGAGATCGACAATAGTGGTCGGCTGCGAATGGCCGGTGGGGCCGCCGTCGATGATCAGAGGGATGCGGTCACCAATCTGATCGCGAACACATGCCGCATGGGTACACTCGGATGCGCCCTGCAGATTGGCCGAGGTGGCCGTAATGGGCAACCCGAAGCGCTCCACCACGGCTCGCGGAATGGCTGCATCGGGAATGCGCAGGGCCACATTGCCGGTGTGGGCAGTCGATCGCAGCGGCAGCTTGGTGCCCGCCCTCACGATAATCGTGAGCGGGCCGGGCCAGAACTTGTCAGCCAATTTATCCAACTGTGGATCGGTATCGCGGGCCAGTGTGTACGCCTGGGCCAGCGAGGAGATCAACAACGACAAGGGCTTGTGCTTTTGGCGGGTCTTGATCTGATAAATCTGTTCGACTGCTTGCAGGTTTACAGGGTCCACGGCCAGACCGTAAAACGTATCGGTCGGCAGGGCAACCACGTCGCCTTTGCGCAGACAGGCGACGATATAGTCGATCCGGTCTGGCTGGGGTTCATCGGGATGGACGCGCAAGATCTCCGCGGACAAGAAGGTCTACCTCAGTTCCCGAGTTCGAGATGCCGTAAAGACGGAAGCTATCACAGCACCCTCGACGGTGCAACTTGGACGGCGGCTCGGACTCTCATCACAACTCGGCAAACAGGCTAGAATCACGCTAGCGCAGGAATCGCCAGAGAAAGATCGGATTCATCCCAAGATGCCTTTCCGCATTGTACAGAGTAAACAGAATGTTCGTCTGAAAGAACTGCGCCGGGCGCTGGCGCACCCCGGCCGGGAGGGGCACGGTCTGGCCGGCATTGAGGGTCCAAATCTCCTGGAAGAGGCTCTGCGCGCGGGGCTGCGCGTCGCTTGCGTCTTTGTGGCCGAGGGCGCCGAGCCGCTGCTGGACCGGCTTCCGCTGCCGCCGGAGACCGATGTACTGTTGCTGCCGAGAGAGCTGCTGAACTCCGCCCTGGCCACCGAAACGCCCCAGCCGATTGCCGCCCTCGTCGAGCCGCCGGAGTGGAACTGGGACGACGTTCTGGGAGTTGGGAGGTCGGCCGCCCCGATGATTCTGATTCTGGCGGGTCTGCAGGACCCCGGCAACCTGGGAACCATCCTGCGATCGGCAGAGGCCTTCGGCGCCCATGGCGTGGTCTGTCTGCCCGGAACCGTAAGCGCCTGGAATGCGAAGGCGGTGCGCGCCTCCGCGGGGAGTGTTTTCCGAATGCCCTTGCTTGCCGTCGAGGCCGAGGACTGCTTTGCCCGGTTGCGAGAGGCGAACGTGAAGATCTGGACCACCGCTGTGCATGGGGCCGAACCGGCCGACCGCGCCGACCTGGCAGGGGCGGTGGCCTTGCTCATTGGCAATGAGGGCAATGGCGTCCGAGAGGCAATTGCAGCCCAGGCCGATGGAGCAATCACGATTCCCTGCCCCGGCCCGGTCGAGAGCCTGAATGCGGCGGTCGCCACCAGCGTGCTGCTATATGAGGCGTCTCGGCAGCGAAGGAGAGACAATCTTGCTTCCCGTCCTTTGCAACATGCGCGAAAGGTGGGACATCCGGATTCACTGCTTGGGAGCACGCGATGAGCCTCTTTGACGGCGAACCCGACGGTCCCAAAGGCACGCCTCGCACGGCGCCCCTGGCCGAGCGCATGCGGCCGCGCACGCTGGAGGAGATGAGCGGCCAAGAGCACTTGGTCGGCCCCGGCAAACCGCTGCGCGTGCAGATCGATCGCGACGATTCAGGCTCCATGATTCTCTGGGGTCCGCCAGGGGTGGGCAAAACTACGCTGGCCAAGATCATTGCCGAAACCACCCGCGCCAGCTTCATCGAGTTCTCCGCCGTCATGAGCGGCATCAAGGAGATCAAGCAGGTGATGTCGGCCGCGGCGCAGGCCTCGGAGATGCATTCGCGCACCATCCTGTTTGTGGATGAAATTCACCGCTTTAACAAGGCGCAGCAGGACGCCTTTCTGCCCTACGTGGAGCGCGGCACCATCCGGCTCATCGGCGCAACGACGGAGAATCCATCCTTCGAGATCATCTCGGCGCTTCTGTCTCGCTGCCGTGTGTATGTGCTGCAACCGCTGAGTGAGGACCAGATCGCCGCGCTGCTGCGGAGAGCCCTGGAAGACAAAGAGCGTGGCCTGGGCGCGATGGGACTGACGGCCGATGACGACGCACTGGAGATGATTGCCAGCTATTCGAGCGGAGACTGCCGCTCCTCCTACAACACGCTGGAAGTGGCCGCGCAACTGGCGCTTGCCGGCACCAAGAAAATCGACCGTGCGCTGGCGGGCGAAGCCGTGCAGCAACGCGTGCTGATGTATGACAAATCCGGCGAAGAGCACTACAACCTGATCTCGGCCCTGCATAAGAGCGTGCGCAACAGCGACCCGGACGCGGCGCTCTATTGGCTGGCGCGGATGTTCGCCTCCGGCGAGGACGCGATGTATCTGGCGCGGCGCGTGGTGCGCATGGCTGTCGAAGACATCGGACTGGCCGCTCCCGAGGCGCTGAATCTTTGTCTGTCAGCGAAGCAGGCGATGGAGTTCCTGGGCTCGCCGGAGGGCGACCTGGCGCTGGCCGAGGCAGTGGTCTATCTGGCGCTGGCGCCCAAATCAAACTCCGTCTACACCGCCTACGGCGCGGTGCAGCGAGAGGTGGAACAGACCCGCCAGGAACCGGTGCCGATGCATCTGCGCAATGCTCCCACCAAGCTGATGAAAGAGCTGGATTATGGCAAGGGCTACCGCTACGCCCACGACGAAGAGGGCCGCGTGGCCGATATGGACTGCCTGCCCGATTCATTGAAAGGGCGCAGCTACTTCCAGCCCACCCAGGAGGGCCGCGAAAAACTGCTCGCCCAGCGCATGGAAGAGATCCGGCGCATCCGGGCCGCCAAGCGGGGGAAATAGTCCCTGAGATTTTTTCCCAATAGAAGAAGTCTTTCTGTGCATTATTCATTAGCAGAGGTGAAACGGAATGCTGTAAGAGTGTGATCAGGACCGCTGATAGTCACAATCGACTGATACTTTCTTCCTCCAATACTCTGATACTCAATCTGCAATTCCCACTCGCCATCGTATGCGGTTATGGACGCAGACATAGTCACTTTCTCCGCTGCAAGAATGTGCTGCATGTAATGCTCTTGACGCTGGCCTGCGCCCTCTTCCCGTGGAATTCTCAAGAACTGATAGCAAACATTGAGGGCAATTCCGTTTCCGATATTCTGTAGAACAAACGAGCCTTGGTCGCCCCGCGCTACCGTGTTTCCGATCGCGCCCCCCCTCTCCCAAATCGCATCTATTCCGTCGCGTAAACCCGAGTAAAGGGTCAGACACGGCTTTGAAAGGCCCTCGACTTGATCCATTGCAACCTTAATGAGGTCTTGAGATATGCGAACCTGTTCCTGCGAAGCCCTACGTATTCCGCGTGTCACCACGGTATACCAAATCAACCCGCCGAGAGCGAGAAATTGAACAGCGAGCATCCAGATCTGGACCGTAAGCATGTTCTCTTGGATGGGATCAGTCATAACACCGAAAGGATGGGTCATTTATACATTCCGCGCCGCAACTACACCGCCAGCCGGCGAACTTTCTCCTGCTCCAACCGTTCGGCCAAAAATACCTTGAGCAGCGACTGGTAGGGAACGTCGCGCTGGTTGGCCAGAATCTTGAGGTCTTCGACCATGGCGACGGGCAAACGCACCGAAATAGTGCGCAACGTGGGCTTGAGATGAACAAGCTTCTCCCGTTTGGCCTGCGACCAATCGACGTATTCAGTCGAGTCCGCCTTGGACCAGAATTCAAACTCTTCGTCTTCGTTCTTGAATTCAGGAATTTTTTTCATGGCGCCGGTACTCCTCAACTTCCCTTCGATTCATGTCGCGGACTGAAATCACCCGAATCAATTTGCGTCTGACCGTGTAAGCAACAAAGAGCAGCCTGCCGCGCGAGGTGCGACCGATAGCCCGGTATCGTTTTTCTTTCATCGAGTGCCCGGTGTCGCTGCGCACCACCAGAGGCTCATGGAAAAAGACGTCCTCGGCTTCTTCTGGCGTAACCCTGTGGCGCTCCCAGTTTTTGGCAACATTCGATTCATCCCAATCGAATCCGACGCACTCGCCAAACGGGTCGTAGACCACCATGATTTGTATATATCACATATGTACAATATCGAAAAGGACTTTGCAGCGAACTCGATCTATTTGGGATCTGGGAAAGCACAATCCTCAACGCGCCGTCTTCGGCAGCTTGTCCAAGGCATCGGTGACAATGCCCGGCGTGAGCACTTCCGGAAGGAGTTGCGGGCTCTTCTGCCCCGGTGCATAGAGTGCGTAAGCTGGAACGCCGCTGCGACCCAGCCCTGTCAGCGTCTGGGTGATGGCCTCGTCGTGGCGGGTCCAGTCGGCCTTCATCAAGACCACATTCTTGGCCTGAAAAGCCTGTTCCACGTCCGGCCTCGTCAGCGCGACGCGCTCGTTCACCTGGCAACTCAGGCACCAGCTTGCGGTGAAGTCTACAAAGACCGGCTGGCCCGCCGCAAGCGAACGAGCGACGGCCGACTCGGACCACGGCTGCCAGCCTCCGCGCATCTGCGGTGAGTCGGAAACTTCCGACGCAACCACCAGTTTCCACGGAGCCAAAGCGCTGACGGCAACCACTCCCAGCAGAACCACCGATGCAACCGCCGCAGCCCAGCGCCGGGCGGGCCAGCGACCGAGGAACCAGCCGGCAATGGCCAGCAACAGGAAGTTGGCCAGAAGTGCCGCCAACATTCCTGCTCCATAAGCTCGCGCCAAGACCCAGGCCAGCCAGATCACCGTGGCGAAGATGGGCACGGAAACGGCCTGGCGCAGGACTTCCATCCAGGCTCCGGGACGGGGCAGAATGCGCGTCCAGGCGGGCTGAAGCGTAAGCGCCACATAGGGCGCCGCCAGGCCCAGCGCCAATGCCGTAAAGATGGCAAAGGTCACCGCAGCAGGTTGAGCCAGCGCGTAGCCGATGGCCGCACCCATGAACGGCGCAGTGCAGGGCGTGGCCACCACGACCGCCAGAACGCCAGTGAAGAAGCTGCCCGCATAGCCCTGTTTCGCGGCCAAAGCCCCACCAGTGCTGGTCAGGGTCAGACCGATTTCAAACTGCCCGGCCAAAGACAGGCCCAGGAAAAAGAGCAGTCCTGCCATGAGAGCCAGAAACACAGGCGACTGGAACTGGAATCCCCAGCCCAGGGTCGAACCGGCGGCGCGCAGACCCAGCAGCACGGCGACCAGTGCCCAGAAGGAAACAAGAATTCCCACGGCATAGACCAGCCCGTGCGCGCGCAGTTTGTGCCGTTCTTCATTGCCGGAGTTGACCAGAGCCAGCCCCTTCAAGAAAAGCACCGGAAAGACGCAGGGCATGAGGTTCAGAATCAGTCCGCCAAGAAACGCCAGGCCAGCTGTGCGCAGCAGGGCCAAGGAAGACAACGCCGGCGCGGCTGCGGGAGTTGACACGGATGGCTGCGCCGCAACAAGAATCGGGGCCTTGGACCCTGGCGAGGCTTCTGCTTGGTAGGCCGGGGTTTTAACCCCGGCATTCGCTCCGCTTCCATCACCGGAGGCTTTAGCCCCTGTGGCTTGATTTAGTAGAGGACCGGCATTCGCCTGATCGACTGCCTTCGCCGCTCCCGGCAGCGCCACGATTTCAAAGGCTCTTCCCCCGGAAAGCTCAAGAACGCCCTTCAACTGGGCCGGGTTGGCCGTAAGATTCGCGTCCTTCTTGAGTTCCAGGACCAGCCCGGTCGCAGTGGGCGTCAGCTTTTGCGGGGCGGGATTATCGAGAATGTCCTGATCTGCCGGAAAGAAGGCGGCCTCAGTCTCTTTGCGACCGGTTTCGACTGTAAGACGAAAGCCCTCATTTGACGGTTGAAAGCCGACCTTGGAACCGGCGGGCAGCGGCTTGGGCAGGCGACCCAGGAAGCGCTTGAAGATCGCCGCATCGGAGGCCACGGAAACAGCTTTGGCCGGATGGTCGAGAATGGCGCGGCTCACCTCCAGTTCCGCTTTGCCGGGAATGCAGGTGGATTGGCAGACCAGCCAATCGATCTTGGCGTGGAGCGTGGCGGGGCCGGGGTTCGCGGTTCCGGCAATGTTCAGTTTCAGCGGGAAGAGAGCCTCGCCCTCGTAGCCGTAGTCCATCAAGGGGCCGAGCGGCAGGCGCTTGGGCGCAGCAAACTGCAAGGGACCGGCGGTGATGCCGGCGGGCAGAGTCCAGCGAGCGTGCGGCGGTTCGCCCGCGTCTCCGGCATTCTTCCAGTAGATGTGCCAGCCGGGCTCAAGCTTGAAATGGAATCCGGCATCGGCCTGTTGACCCCGGTTGAGCGATTGGGGAAGGACCAGCAGTTCGACACGAACGTGGGGCGCATCCGCCGAACCCGGCAGGGCGGAGGAAGGCAAGCAGGCGGCAAACAGGGCCGACAACGCGAGAATCAAACGAAAAATGCGCATGGGAGGGTAACGCTGACTCCTGACAGTTGGACTCAGTGTATCGAACGATGGTCGCAGAGAGTGCGCGATCTATTGTTTTGCGCGCGCGGCGTGCTCGCGGAAGATGCAGTCATCCTGGACACATTTGACTCCTGCGGCTTGGGCGCGAGCGATCGCATCCTCGTGAATCACGCCGTCCTGCAGCCACAGATAGGGAATGCCCAGCCGGATCACGTCGTCCACAATGGGCGGAACTTTCTCCGAGGCGCGGAAGACGTCGGCAAGGTCGATGCCGGCGTCGGTCTGCTCGCGTGCAGCGGCCTGGGCGGCGTCGAGGTCCGGATAGCTGGGGAGGTCGAGAATCTGGCTGAGCGCGGGATTGACCGGGAAGACGCGGAAGCCGTTGGCGGCCAGATAGCGGCCGATATTGTGGCTGGCGCGCCAGGCCTTATCGCTCATGCCGACTACGGCTACGTTTCGCGACGTTCGCAGGATGTCGTCAATGATTGCGGGATCGTTGTTCATTCTTCTCTATTTTCAAGATGCGGGAGCCTGGAGGAAAGAAGCGGTTGATTTACGGCGGAAGAACTTCGGCGGGCTGAGAGCCGGCCGAATCAACTCCTTGTCGCCTATCTTGAAAATTGCGCGGCCGTAACTGATTTGCCAACGGAGAAGTCGAAACTCTGCGGTAGTCTTTTACCGAAGAAAGGATGATCATGGACCGTCGTCAGTTTGCCACTCGTTCCCTCGCCGCCGCTGCGGGCGCTGTGCTGCATCGGCAATTCGGCGCCGCCGCCTCGGCCCTTACCGAGCCTCAAGTGCCCGGATCGATACCCGATTCATCCATAGAAAAGGCGCGCTTTCCTGAAGGCTTCATTTGGGGTACAGCCACGGCCTCTTACCAGGTCGAAGGCGCATGGAACGAGGACGGCAAGGGCGAGTCCATTTGGGACAGGTTCACGCATACGCCGGGCAAAGTGAGAGGCGGCGTCACCGGGGACGTTGCCTGCGATCAATACCACCTGTATCCGCAGGACATCGCATTGGCCAAGCGGCTCAACCAAAAGAGCTACCGCTTCTCGATCTCCTGGCCGCGCATTCAGCCATCCGGGACCGGCGCGCCAAACATGAAGGGGATCGATCACTACAGCAAGCTGGTCGATGCTCTTCTTGAAGCCGGCATCCGGCCCTGGTGCACCCTGTATCACTGGGATCTTCCGCAGGCCCTCGAAGATCGGGGCGGCTGGCCCAACCGGGATCTGGCTGGCTACTTCGGCGACTACGCCGGCATTCTCGCCAAGCATCTCGGCGATCGCATCACCGTCTGGGCGCCCTTCAACATGCCCTGGGCCATCGCCTTCATGGGCTATGCCGCCGGAGCCTTTCCGCCCTGCCGGACCAGCTTCAAGGATTTCCTGAAAGCGGCGCACACGCTGGCTCTTGCCCAGGCGGAAGCGCACCGCGCCCTCAAAGCGGCCTCTGCGCACGCAACGGTGGGAAGCGCGTACGAGATGGCTCCCGCCTATCCCAAGACCGACTCGGATGACGACCGCGCCGCCGCTGCACGGTACCACGCCATGAACAACGTCTTCTTTCTTGAGGCGGCGATGCACGGCCGTTACCCCAAGGCTTTCGTCGGAGAGCCGCCCTATGACTTGATGGGAGTCAAAGCGGGCGATGAAAAGCTCCTGTATGCGCCGCTGGACTGGCTGGGGCTTCACTACTACGCCCGCCGCATTGTCTCCGATGCCAGCAAGGAGAAATTTCTCGGCGGCGGCAATTTCAGCGGCACTGAGATTGAGAGCAATTCACCGGGCGGGCGCGACCCGTACACGCGCTTCCGCGCAGGAATGCCCACCGAGGGTCCGCTGACCGATGCCGGTTTGGAAGTGTGGCCGCGCGGCATCTACGATCTGGTCACCCAGATTTCAAAGGAGTACAACCACCCCATCATCGAAATTACCGAGAGCGGCTGCGGGTATCTCGATGGACCCGACGAGGAAGAAGACGGCCGCGTCCCGGATGTGCGCCGCATCCAGTGGTATCGCGAAGTGCTCGCCGAGTTGGCGCGCGCCATCGCCGATGGAGCGCGGGTGCGCGCGTTTCATGCCTGGACTCTTCTGGACAACTTCCAGTGGGGCGAGGGATATACGGAGCGCTATGGGTTGATCTATACGGACTTCCGCAACCAGCGGCGCACCATCAAGGATTCCGGGCTTTGGTACGGACGCGTGGCTGCGTCCAACCGGCTCAATGTGTGAGACCAGCGTCTCAAGTATCAACACGACTCTGGGTGCCCCAGGTGCCTCGCTTTTGGGCACCTGGGTAAACGCGGATCTTCCCAGTGCTTTCTGTTTTTCCTCGACAGCTCACCCTGAATCTGGGTGCCCCAGGTCCCGATTCTGGGACCTGGGATAGCATGAACCCCAAAGTACGAGATTATGCAGTCATAGACCTAGATATCCAGATCATCATCCACGCCAGACGCAACGGCGGTGCCCCGGCGCTTGGCGAGCAGATACCCACGCAGGAATGGCTCCAGGTAGCCATCCAGCACCTTGTCCACGTCGCCCACTTCGACCTTGGTGCGATGGTCCTTGGCGATGCGATAAGGCTGCAAAACGTAGGAGCGAATCTGCGAGCCGAAGTTGATCTCCAGCTTGGAGTCTTCGACCTTTCTCGACACGGCGCGCTTCTTGTCGAGTTCGTATTCGTAGAGCCGTGAGCGGAGCATCTTCATGGCCCTGTCGCGGTTCTTGTGCTGACTGCGCTCGTTCTGACACTGCACGACAATTCCGGTTGGCAAGTGCGTCATGCGCACGGCGGAGTCGGTGGTGTTGACGTGCTGGCCGCCCTTGCCGCCGGAGCGGTAGGTGTCGATGCGCAGGTCTTCGACCTTCAGGTCCACGTGGATGGTTTCGTCGATCTCAGGGGAAACGTAAACGGACGCAAACGAAGTGTGGCGGCGCTTGGCGGAGTCAAAAGGCGAGATGCGGACGAGGCGATGGACACCGCTCTCGCCAGCCAACTGCCCAAAGGCGTATTCGCCCATGATGGTGAAGGTGGCGGACTTGATGCCGGCCTCGTCTCCATCCTGGTAGTCATTGATCTCGGTCTTGAAGCCCTGTTGCTCGGCCCAGCGCAGGTACATGCGCATCAGCATCTCGGCCCAGTCCTGGCTCTCCGTGCCGCCGGCGCCGGGGTGGACAGTGACGATGGCGTTCAGCGGATCGGCCTCGCCGTTCAGCATGGTGCGGGCTTCGAGTTCCTCGTTGAAGGCGGCCAGAGCCTTGATGTCGCGCTCAAGATCGGCCAACACGTCTTCGCCCTCGCGGCCCAGTTCGATATAGGCCTCGATGTCGCTGGAGCGGCGGACCATCTCCTCGTCATCGGCAACCATCGTCTCCAGACGCTTGCGTTCGCGCATGAGAGGCTTGCTGGCGGCGGGATCGTTCCACAGGGTTGGGTCGGCTAGTTTTGTTTCAAGAGCGGCGAGTTCCCTGCGGATGCGAGCAGGGTCAAAGATACTCCCGCAGGTCGCGAACTTGATCGCGGACGGGAGCATAGGCGAATTCGAGATCGTTGAGTGCCATGCTTTGCTCTTATGACCTGACTTTGGGATGAAGTATGCGTCGCAAGTTGACCCGCAAGGACCACCCGACAACGCCTAAAGCAAGTATGGCACAGGCCCAGGCAAACAGGTCGCCGTGGGCGGTGTAGAAGGTGATGTCGTCGCGGAAACCGTAGGCGGCGGGCAGGGCGTCGGCCTGGTGGCGGGGAATGCTCTGGCGGACGCGGCCGTAAGGATCGATGGCCGCGGTGACGCCGTTGTTGGTGTCGCGCAGAATCCAGCGGCGGTTTTCGATGGCCCTCATGCGGGCCATGTTCAGGTGCTGCCATGGAGCGCTCGTGTCGCCGTACCAGCCATCGTCGCTGATGTTGACCAGCACTTCGGCGCCGAGTTGCGAAAACTGGCGCACCTCGTCGGCAAACACGGCCTCGTAACAGATGAAGACGCCGTAGCGGTGGCCGTTGAGGCGAAAGACCTTGCGGTCGTCGCCGCGCGAAAACGACGAAACCTGGCCGGTGAGTTTGTGGGCGAACGAGAGCACGTGCTGGAAGGGAATGTATTCGCCGAAAGGGACAAGGTGGATCTTGTCGTAGCGGCCTACGCGCGCCCCGTCCGCGCCGATAACCAGTGCGGAATTGTAGTTGTGCCACGCCTGCTCTTCCACTGAGAAGTCCGTACCGATATTGCCCACCACCAGGGGCGTCTGCTCCTGACGCGCGAGAGCCACCAGCGACTGCTGAAAGCGGGCGTCCTCTTCCACAAAAGGCGCGGGCGACTCCGGCCAGACAATCAGATCGGGATGCGTGGGGTAAGGCGGGCAGACGATTTCGCCTGTAGGCGCGCCGGTCTGCGGGATTCCAGCGATATAGGTCTTGCATTGTTCATCGGCGAGCTGCTTGAAGCCGGCGATATGCTGGTCCCATTGGCCGGGGAGCGACCATCGGTTGTCGCCAGCCACATCGAGATTGGGCTGAACCAGAACGGCCGTGGCTGTGGCCGGAGGCTTGGGCGGAGCAAGAAATATCCCCGCAGCCCCGCACATGAGAAGAACGGCGCCGGTGACTCCGGACGGCAGCCGGCCGGAGCAACGGTCAAGTAGCAGGCCCCCGGCGATAAGCGCGTTGACGGCTGCCAAGAGAAAGCTGATCCCATAAACGCCGGTCCACGGCGCAAGTTGGGTCAACATCGCGCTATCCACCTGCGAGTAACCAAGTTGATCCCAGGGAAAGCTAGTGATCCGGGCGGCAGCCAGTTCCATCGCGACCCAAAGAAAGGGCGCGGCCGCGAGCGCCAATCGCGTGCTGCCCGTGGCTCGGCGGACCAGCATGAGGACGAGGCCAAACAAGCCGAAGTAGAGTCCCAAATAGAGGCTGAAGCCCACCAGCAGCAGCGTCGGCGCTCCAAACGGCATATCGCCGTAGTGAAGCATTACGTCGCGCACCCAGTAACAGTTACCGGCAAACCACAGAACGCCGCAGAGATAGGAGACGAGGAAGGCGCGGCGAAACGGGCGAGGCCCGCCAACGCAGGCAGGCGACAGCAGCGCCGTCAGCAGCGGGACCAGGGCAAACCATGCGAAGACCGCCCGCCAGGCCGGCATTGGTCCGGCGATCGGGAATGGCAATTCGAGCAGTCCGGCAGAAAGACCGGCCGCAGCCCACAACTTCCAACTTGAACGCTGCATAGAGGGCCCCAGTTTATCGCATCGGGCGGACGGCGCTGGGCGGCGGACAGTTTCCCATGTGCCCGCGACCCTGGCGCGAGAGCCTGCGAGGTCCGGAAACAGGCGCTCCACGTGAAAAATGCTCGGGGCTGCCCAAAACAGGCTACAATTTTCCTATGCAAGTGGCTACTTTCATAATACGGATGCTGGAAACGATGTTTTTTGTCGGTCTGGCGGGGTCAACCGTGGTAGTGATCATCAGCTTTATCGAGGACGCGAAAGAACTATTCGGAGACGAATAGCCGCTCTCGTAGAAGCTGCTAGAGAGGGCTGTCCTCAATTTGATTGACTCTCGTGCAAATCGGACATAAACTCAGCGCAGTGCGGGGGACGATTTGAGCTCTCGTGAATACAGAAAGCCGGCCGTCGCGCCGACACAATCGTGATGGCATCTAACCGAACGACCGTAGCTCCTCCTTCTGACCGCGTTCGTCTTATCGTGGCGTCCTCTGTGATGCTCACGTTCATCTCCTTTTGGCGTGCGGCCGCCATCGTTCTCAATGATCTTGGATCGTCGGCGTTTTATGCCGGTGGCATCTCCGAGCAGATGGTTGGCGCTGCCGCGCCGTGGTTCATTCTCGGCATCATGCTGTTCAGTTTTGCGGTGCGCGCCGTGTACGTCGAGAGCTGTTCGATGTTCACTCGCGGCGGCGTATACCGCGTGGTCAAGGAAGCCCTGGGCGGCACCTTCGCCAAGTTGAGCGTTTCGGCCCTGATGTTCGATTACATTTTGACGGGACCTATCTCCGGCGTGTCAGCCGGTCAATATATTACGGGACTGATGAACGAACTGCTGGTGGTTGCCAATCAAAGCCACTGGCTGCCCCCGGCACTCACCGACGGACACAACAACCCCTTCCAGTTCAATATGAATTCCACCGCGGCGGTGTTTGCTGCCGCTGTGACCATCTATTACTGGTGGCAGAACATCAAGGGCATTGAGGAGTCGAGCGGCAAGGCGCTGCGCGTCATGCAAATCACCACGGTGATGGTGGTGATTCTTCTGGGCTGGGGCGCCTATTCGGTGGTCGTGTCGGGCGCGCATCTGCCGCCTGCGCCGATTCCCTCCAATCTCAAGTTCAGCCACGAGGCGCTTGGATTCCTGAATGGACGAGGGTTGCCGTTGCTGGGGCTGTTCGGCATTCTGATGGCCTTCGGCCACTCCATCCTGGCCATGAGCGGCGAAGAGAGCCTGGCGCAGGTCAATCGCGAGATCGAGCATCCGAAGCTCAAGAACCTGAAGCGCGCGGCGATCGTAATCGCCATCTATAGCTTGATTTTCACGGGCGGCGCAACGCTGCTGGCTTCCATGTTGATTCCGACATGGCAACGGACGCATATCTACCAGGACAACCTGATCGCCGGACTGGCCATGTATATGGTGGGCCCGATGTTCTGGCGCATTGCCTTCCGCATCTTCGTGGTCATGGTCGGCTTCCTGATTCTGTCCGGAGCCATCAACACGTCGATGATCGGCTCGACCGGTGTGCTGATGCGGGTGGCGGAAGATGGCGTGCTGACCGACTGGTTCCGCAAGCCGCATCCCAAATTCGGCACCAGCCACCGCATTGTGAACCTGGTCTTCGTGCTTCAGATGTTCACGATCATCGTCACCCGAGGCAACGTGATCACCCTCGGTGAAGCGTATGCTTTCGGCGTGATCTGGTCGTTCACCTTCAATAGCCTGGCCATGTTGGTGCTGCGCATGAAATATCGCGGCGAGCGCGGCTGGAAGGTTCCACCGAATCTGCGCATCGGGAAAATCGAGATCCCCATTGGACTTCTCTCGGTTTTTCTCGTGCTGCTGTCGACCGCGATCGTCAATCTGTTTACAAAGTCTGTAGCCACGGTCAGCGGAATTTTGTTTGCCGGTGTCTTCTTCATCATCTTCACCATTTCGGAACGTCAGAATCTGAAAAAACACGCGCTGACCGCTCGGCAGATGAAGGACCATTTTCAACTGGAGCATCAGGACACGATCAGCCGTGAATCGGCGGCCATTCGCCCAGGTGGGGTGATGGTGACCATGCGCGACGCCGCCAACCCATTTGCGCTGAAGTGGACACTCGCCCACACCCACACGGAAGAACAGGACGTGGTCGTGCTGAGCGTGCGCATGATGGGCGTGGGTGGACCGGAATATCTGAGCGCCGAAGATCAAAGTTTCAGCGAACACGAGCAAATGATCTTCACCAAAGCTATTTCCGTGGCCGAGAGCTTTGGCAAAAAGGTTTCCCTGCTGCTGGTTCCAGCCGGAGACGTCTTCGCCGCGCTGGCGCAGGCTGCAAACTCCATGGAGATGGACTCCGTTGTTTCCGGAACATCGAGCACGATGACTGCCGAGGACCAGGCTTTCCATATGGGTCAGGCATGGGAAGCGCTCTCCGGACCCAAGCGGCAGTTCAACTTCTATGTGATCGATCCGGGCGGCGAATCCAAGGTATTTTACATCGGACCGCACGCGCCCAAGCTGAGCCCCGACGATGTGCAACTGGTGCATCGCTTGTGGGTGAACATGCGCCGCGATCCCTCGGTGCAGGATCTGCATCATAGCGACATCATCACCTACGCTCTGACCCGGCTTGCCGGACAGTATGCCCGTGAAAAGCAGGAGATTCTGCGTGACCTGCGCAGCTATCGAGCGTCCGAGTCGCCCAACTCTCCTCGCCTTGGTGGGCAGAGCCTTGCCGGGCTTCCCTCGCCGCCGACTACGCCTGACCGGCCGCAGCCCGTGCCAAAACCGCCGCGCGCTTCGTAGACCGATGGCGCACGCGCCACGTCCCGACCAGAGAGCAACGATCCAATCCGGAAAATCATCGTAATGCGGTCAGACATCTAACTCCCCAGCAAGTTTGCGTGCCCCTCGCGTGGCACGCAAACTTGCCATGAGTCATGGGCTTTCAGATGAGTTTCGCAGGAGATTCTCCGAGGGCACTCCCGCGCCGTTCCTCTGCTGCAAGTCTGGGTTCCCATGGCTTTTACCTGCTTTGTGCGCGGGCAGTTTGGTCGTAACAAGTTTTTTTGTTTGTCAAAAGGGCCTGCGGTTGCGTATTGTGTTTCTCAGGATCGGTGACTCGCCCAAGCGGGATCTGACTTAGGCAAGATTGGGCGGGGCACTTACTTATAGATACCTAACAGGAGGAACCGTGGGAGTTTCCGAGATTCTGATCCAAATCGATCGCGAGATTAGTCGGTTGCAACAGGCTCGTGCGCTTTTGGCCGGGAACGCAGGATCTGCGTCCAAAAAGATATCGGCGCCTGCCGCCCAAAAAACAGCCAAGAAGAAACGGAACCTCACCCCGGAGGGCCGGAAGCGCATCGCCGAGGCGGTCAAGCGGCGCTGGGCAGAGCAGAGGAAAGCAACAGGGGGCAAATAGTTCCGGAAGAACACGGGCTGGCTCTGCGGCCGTCCCGGCGTTTATATTGCATCGGCATAACAGGACTACTGGTCAGTGCTAAGTTCTCTCTGTCTCATGCGGCGATCTCCGCTCCGCAGTTGTTGGATAGCGAGGCGTTTTTGGGTTCCGTGTAGCGGCGGAGAATAATTCTCAGTTTGTAGGGAAGGACCGCA
>Ga0224529_1000624_pt1 | contig 25231 bp, 22 predicted proteins | sample CBST50metaG_FD_179893 | JGI IMG/M metagenome (GOLD analysis project Ga0224529, IMG submission 179893) | Peat soil microbial communities from Stordalen Mire, Sweden - C.B.S.T50 | ecosystem: Environmental > Terrestrial > Soil > Wetlands > Peat | place: Sweden: Norrbotten County, Stordalen Mire... | reverse complement strand
AGGACGGAACACGGGGGGGGGGGGAGATTCCGTAGTGTATCTTTCCCCCAAGAAGAATGCCGCGCGCGAAGAATGCAGCACGCAAAATTTGTATTTTTTCACTCAAGGAGACTCGATGGAGCCGGAGATTCAGCCTGTACAGCCAGAGGCACAGCCGCCAAAGAATAACGGCGAAGCTGCCACGCCCGAAGTTCTGCCAACCGCGCCGCCAACCACGCCATTGACGGGCGAGATTTTTACGCATTTGGAATCCGGGACAGAGCTGGCCGACGTCGATATCTATAGCGGACTGCACTGGCTCTTTGCTGACAGCCGGAAATTGCGCGCGGGCTGGTCGGTGCTGCTTTTCGCGTTTCTGTTTGTGTTGCTGCTGGCTGGCGCGGGAACGGTATTCGTCAAGCTGCATCTTGTGAGCCAGCACGCCGCGTTCTCTGCCGCAGCGGCATTCTGGGGCGAGCTGATTCCGTTCCTCGCCATGCTGGGAGCGGCGGCGCTGGTGGCGCTGATCGAGCAGCGGCGCTTGGCGGATTTCAACCTTGGGGGGGCGCGACGAACGGCGCATTTCTTCTCCGGACTGGCCGGGGGATTTGTGGCCCTGTCGGCGCTGGTCGGAGCGCTGAAGTGTGGCGGCTGGCTGTATTTCGGGCCCGTCGCACTCAGCGGAGCCGACGTGGCGCGGTACGCCGCGCTGTGGGGCTGCGCGTTTCTGCTGGTGGGCTGCGTGGAAGAGGGGCTGTTCCGCTGCTACCTGCAATCGACACTGACGCGGGGGATCAACTTCTGGTGGGCGCTGGGCGTGGTAGCGCTGCTTTGTGGAGCGCTGGCGCTGAAGTCCAAGGGCAGCGAAGTATGGGGCGTGTACGCCATTGCGCTGCTGGGGCTTTTTCCCTGTCTGCTGCTGCACGTGAAAAAAGGGCCGCGAGCGGCTTTCTGGCAGGCGGCGTGGGTGACTTCGACGTTGTTCGGATTTGTGCACACGAGCAACAACGGCGAAAACTGGATCGGAATTTTTGCCGCGGCGGCCATCGGGTTTGCGTTTTGCGTCAGCATACGGGTGACGGGGTCGGCGTGGTGGGCCATCGGCTTCCACGCGGCGTGGGACTGGGCGGAGACCTACTTCTACGGCGCGGCCGACAGCGGCAACGTGGCGACCGGGCACTACCTGACGACCAATCCGACGGGCAATGTGATCTGGAGCGGGGGCACGAACGGGCCCGAGGGCAGCCTGCTGGTGCTGGCCGTGATTCTGCTGCTCATTGCGCTGCTGGCGATTTATGGGCGGGGAAAGAGGGCCGCACAAACAGCGGATTGAGGGTCTGCGGTTCGTTGAAGACCTCGTTCGCGGAATCGCATACAGCGGTATTCTGTTGTAACAGATGGATAATTTACATTCACTCGATCAGGTATTTGGGGGCAAAGCGGATGCCCTGCCCCGCAAAGCCATTCGGCGCTGGGCACGGATTCTGCTATGGACGGCGGGAGGGCTGCTGGCCCTCACGCTGGCGGTTGTTGGCGTTGGCTTGTTGTGGTTGCGCTCGGCGGCATGGATGGCGCTGCCCAAGCTGGACGGAGATGTACAGGCGGCGGGGCTGTCGGCTCCGGTAGCGGTGCGGCGGGACAGCCACGGAGTGCCCCACATCGATGCGGCGACGCAGGACGACCTGTTCGTGGCGCAGGGCTACGTGACGGCGCAGGACCGGCTGTGGCAGATGGACGCCTATCGTCGCTATGCGAGCGGCGAGTTGGCGGAGATTATGGGGCCCTCAATGGTCAAGCAGGACGAGGCGCAACGTGTTCTTCGATTCAAAGCGACAGCGGAACGGATCTATTGGAACCTGCCCGCAGCCGATCGCGCCCGCTTCGACGACTACGCACGCGGAGTGAACCTCTTCATCGATCAGCACAAAAACTCACTGCCGGCGGAGTTCCATCTGCTGAGATACCGACCCAAACCGTGGACCGGCGTGGACTCGGTGTGCATTGGACTGACGATGGTGCAGATGCTGGACACGCACTGGCAGAACAAGCTGGGGCGGGAGCGGATCTCGGCCAAGCTGCACAACCCGAGGATGGAGGCAGATCTTTATCCCGTGGGCTCGTGGCGTGACCGTCCGCCGACCGGGATTCTGCTGGACCTGAGCCAGCCGCACCCGGAGCCTCCTGCCTCGACGGAGGAGGACGAAGACGATGAGAACACGGAAACGATGGCTAGGCCGGCTCCTGCGGTAATACCGGCAGCCGTGGATACACACGCGTTGATGAAGCTGCTGGGGCTGCCCACCTGCGGCGACGGATGCGCGGCAGGCTCAAACAACTGGGTTGTGGCAGGCAAGCGCACAGCCAGCGGCAAGCCGCTGCTCTCAAACGATATGCACCTGGAGCTGACCGAGCCGAATATCTGGTTCACGGCTGACCTGCGGGCGCCGGGCTACCACGCGGCCGGCGTAACGCTGCCGGGAATGCCGTTTGTCATTGCCGGACACAACGAGCACGTGGCCTGGGGCTTTACCGCTCTGATGGGCGACGTGCAGGACCTGTACGTGGAAAAGCTGGACGGCAAGGGAAATTATCAGGCCGCGGACGGCACGTGGAAGCCGCTGACCGTGAATCGCGAAGTGATTCATGTGCGCGGCGGGCGGGACGTAACGTTGGACGTAAAGCTGACCGGGCACGGGCCGCTGCTGAATCCAATTCTGGAGAAAGAAAGCCGGCCGATTGCGCTCAAGTGGACGCTCTATGACACCACGCTGAACGCACTTCCGCAATATCAATTGAATGTGGCGTCGAACTGGACGGAGTTTTCCGCGGCCTTGGCAACGTGGAGCTGGCCAACGCAGAGCATGGTGTACGCCGACGACCAAGGGCACATTGCGTACCACGCCATTGGCAAAGTTCCGCTGCGGCCAGCTGGTTTGCAGGGCGTGCCAATCAAGGACGCCGGGCACGAGTGGCAGGGATACATTCCGTATGACTCGATGCCGAAAGCCGAGGATCCGTCGTCGGGATTTGTGGCCACGGCCAATGCGCGGGTAACAACGTCGGCATCGGCATCCCCGCTGGCGCTGGAGTGGGTGGACCCCTACCGCATCGAACGCATCTACAAGTCTCTGGAGGGACGCACCGGACTGACGCCCAAAGACATGCTGACCGTGGAAACCGACGTGTACAGCGAGGTTGACCAGGAGATTGGGCAGCGGCTGGCCTACGCCATCGACCACGCCGACAACACAGATGCACGGCTGCGCAAAGCCGCGGATCTGATGCGGAGCTGGGACGGAAAGCTGACGACAGATTCAGCCGCCGCGTCCATTGTGACTCAGACGCGCAAAGCCTTGTGGCCGCTGATTCTGGAGCCCAAGCTCGGCAAGGACGCGGCGGAATACCGCTGGATGGAAAGGGACTTTGCCGAGGAAGAGATCATGATGCACGCCAAGGCCGACTGGCTGCCGTCCAACTACAAAAACTGGGACGAGTTGCTGACCGCCGCGGTCCGCAAGGGAATGAATGACGGCAAAGCACCAGCCGATGTGGGCCGGTGGAACTATGGCAGTTGGCACGTGGTGGAGATTGAGCATCCGCTGGCCAAGTACCTGCCGTTTATTGGGCGGATTGCCGGAACCGGCCCGCTACCGCAGAGCGGCGACACCACCACGGTGAAGCAGGTGGGGCGGAGCTTCGGGCCGTCGCAGCGTTTCACCATGGACTGGAGCAGCGTGGACGGCTCGACGGAGAACATTGTGATGGGCGAAAGCGGCAACCCCCTGAGCCCCTACTTCCGCGACCAGTGGAATGCGTGGTACGGAGGCACAACATTTGCCCTGCCGTTCAGCCCTGAAGCCGTGACTGCCGAAACCCGACATACGCTGCGGCTGGTGCCCTGATGCTTTTGTCTTTCAAGAACAACCGGACGCCCCAGGTCTCGCTTTCGAGGCCTGGGGCGTCTTTTGGCTGGAGGCGCTTCATCGGCCCAGCCGTGATTCTGCTGGCCGCTGTCGTGGCCGTAACGCCGCAGTTGATTCACGGCAGCTCCTGCGGACACGACTTCGATTTCCATCTGGTTTCGTGGTTCGATGCGCAGAGCAGTTGGCGGCAGGGGATTGTGTATCCGCACTGGACACCGAGCGCAAACTACGGCGCGGGCGAGCCCAGATTCGTTTTTTATCCGCCGCTGACCTGGATGCTGGGCGCGGCTCTGGGGTTCGTCATACCCTGGACTCTGGTTCCCATCGCGCTGACGTTTCTGCTGCTGGCCGGAACGGGCCTCGCGACCAGGGCTCTGGCGCGGCAGGCGCTCAACGAGGGCGCGGCAACGCTGGCCGGATGCGTGGCCCTGTTTTCCGGCTATGCGCTGTTTACAGCGTATGAGCGATCGGCCTTTGCGGAACTTGCCGGCGGTGTGTGGATACCGCTGGTGCTGTTGTTTGCGCTGGCCTCGCGGAAGCAACAGCTTTTCACCGTAAAGGACAACACATCCGCCGCAGTTTCGGCCTGGAAACGCGCGCTGGATGGCTCCACCGTCCCCCTAGCGCTGGCCGTCGCTGGAGCGTGGCTTTCCAACCCGACTGTCGGCGTAATGGCCTGCTATCTGCTGGCCGCCGTGACGCTGACGCAGGCTTTGCTTTTACGGTCGTTGGCGCCCGTGCTGCGCGCCGCGGTGGGCGCAATGCTGGGAATCGGGCTCATAGCGGTCTACCTGCTCCCCGCGGCCTGGGAACAGCGGTGGGTGGATATTCACCAGGTCACGGAAGATCCCGGACAGACGCTCGAAAACAACTGGCTGTTTGCGATTCACAACAATCCGGTGCTGGCGTTTCACGATGAAGTGCTGCACACGGCCTCGATGATCGTGGTCCTGATGATTGCTGTCACGCTCATCAGCCTGCTGATCTGTTGGCTGCGCGGCTGTTTGCCCGGAAAGCGGCGCTGGTGGATTCCTCTTGCGCTGATTCCCTTCGTCGTTCTCTTTCTCCAGTTTTCTTTCTCGCGACTAGTGTGGAATCTGCTGCCCGAGCTCCGCTTCCTGCAATTTCCCTGGCGCTGGCTGATTGTTCTGGAAGCGCCGATGGCCATCTTTTTCGCGGCGGCGGTGGATTACGCGCGGCCCTGGCGACGCATTGCCGTTGCTGTCGCCAGCATCGCGCTCTTTGTGGCGATGACCGTTTTCGCGAGCAAAAATTTCTCTCAGGGGTGCGAGGAAGAAGATGCCGTACCGGGCATGTTGAGCGCCTACCATGCGGGACAGGGCTTTATCGGCACCAACGAGTATGAGCCCATCGGCGCGGACAATTCGCTGGTCGCAACCGGGCTTCCACTGACCTGCCTGGTCAGCGACCCGGCCACCGAGCTGGGCAGGAAGACCGATTCCGAAGACGACGAAGATATGCTGGCTTGGGACGCCACTCAGCACAGTTGCGCGGCGGCATTCGGGGCCGCGGCAAAGCCCGGGGCCGAGCATCTGCGGATTCATGCAGTTACGGACCGCGCCGGTTACCTGGTGCTGCGGCTGAGGAGCTTCCCGGCGTGGCGTGTAAGGGTAAACGGCAGCGCCGTCACTTCCCTGCCCCGGCGCGAGGATGGTCTGATGGCCGTACCCGTGCCGCAAGGGCCGGTGGAGCTCGCGGTGGACTGGACAACGACCACCGACGTGCTGGCAGGGCGCTGGCTGAGCGTGCTGGCACTGCTGGCACTCACCGGAGTGTTCTTGTTAGAGAGAAAACGAGCCTGATCTCGTTTATCATGGAAGCAATGTCCACAGATGTGAAATCGCTATTGAAGGAAGGCGCGGCGCTGGCTGACCGGGCCTTGGAAGAGTTGCTCCCCGGCACGGAAATTGTGCCTGCGTCGATTCATGGAGCGATGCGTCACTCCGTATTTGCCGGGGGCAAGCGGCTCAGGCCGGTGCTGGCCATGCAGGCCGGGATTACGATTGCCGGTTCCTTGCCCAAGGGAATTGCCCGCCTGGGCGCGGCGCTGGAGATGCTGCACACCTACTCGCTGATTCACGACGATCTGCCCGCGCTGGACAATGACGATCTGCGCCGGGGCAAGCCGACCTGTCACAAGGCTTTCGGCGAGGCGATTGCCATCCTGGCCGGAGACGCTTTGCAGACGCGGGCTTTTGAAGTGCTGGCCGGGCTGGAAGCGCCGCCAGCAGCAACGGTCCAGATCATCGGGCTGATTGCCAACGCCGTGGGCACCGTGGAAGGCATGATCGGCGGACAGGTACTGGATATTGAGAGTGAACACCACAAGCCCACGCCGCAACTTGTGAATGCCATTCACCGCGCCAAGACCGGAGCGCTGATTCGTGTAAGCGTGGTGGCGGGCGGCGTGTATGGCGGAGCAACACCGGAAGACGTGGCGCGGCTGACGCTGTTCGGCTCGAAGGCTGGGCTGGCTTTCCAGATTGTGGACGATGTGCTGGACATGACTGTGGACTCGGCGCAACTGGGCAAGACCGCGGGCAAGGACCAAGCCACGGAAAAGGCCACCTGGCCGGCGGTTTACGGCATTGAGCAGAGCCAGCGCGACGCGGCGCGGCTGATTGAAGAGGCGTTTGCGGCGCTGGAGCCTTATGGCAGCCGTGCCGATGGCCTGAAAGCCCTCGCCCGCTTCCTGGTCGAGCGGAAAAATTAGGCTCTGTTGATATGGAAAAACCCTCGCGGCGCGGCTTTTCGACCGCACGGTGAGGGCCTTTCCATTTGGCAGTAAAGCGGAAAAGCGGGAGCCGGAATAGGCGAATCAGCGGGGTTGGCTGACCGGGACCAAGGGTTTCGCGGGCAGCATCTTGCCCAGCTTGTCGCGCTGGTCGGCCAGCGTATCCACGGCCTTCTGCACACGGCTGAGGACGCCTTGCACCTCATCGAGGCAGGCGGGAAGCGCGTTCCACCAGGCACAGAGGGCTTCCTTCTGGTCCAGCATGGCCAAAGCCGTTCCCGAGGCTGCGGCAATCAGGCCGGCGCGGCGCTGGCCGGTCAACAGCAGAACGCCGCCGGTGGCCAGGGTTCCAGCCGCGGCAATCCGGATAAACTGGCCGTCGCACCGACAGGCGCACGGCGCTTTCACTCTATCGCTTGCGGGCTTGGACACGGGCGCAACCACCATCTTGTCTCCTTCCGCTCCGGGCCGCAACGAACGGCGCAACAGAAGCGGTGTAGAGCGGAACCAGAGTAACTTTATCCTGCTGGGTTTTGTGCAGGGTCGCCGCTCCCTGAGGGGCGCGTCGACTTGAACGTTGCGGTTTCGAGATGCATCAACTCTGGTTCCGCTGTAATGAGTATCTCGCTAAACCCTGCGGGCGTGGGAATATTCCTCTGCAGCTCGGCCCAGAAAGGTTCAGCGCTCCGCCGCTCAGTCGAGGTCGAAGTCGCGCAAGGGCTTGCCTTCCGGAGCATCCTTGGCCTTGCGCATGGCCTCGGCAAACTTCTTTTCCAGCAGGTCGGCCTTGTTCTTTTCCGCGTCGATGGACTGGCGGAAGATGGACTCCTTGCGCTCGTCCTGCTCGCGCATGGCCTGGGCCGCCGTTTCCAGGTCCTCGAACATCCGTTTGCGCGGAGCCGCAATGTGGCTCACCACCAGACCGGTAACGGCGTCGATCACCAGCATCGCGCCGCAATCCGGACAGGCAACTTCGAAGGTCTTATCTTTCGCTTTGGCCATTTCAATGCGAATTGTATGCGCTTTGAGCAGAGTTTTCGAGGGGCCGTCACTCGATGATGACGTGAAGGTCGAAGCGCTGTTCGTCCGGAGTGGGGTTTTGCTATCCCAAGTCTCAAAATCAAGACCTACAGCGGAACCAGAGTTGATGTATCCCGAAACCGCAGCGTTCAAGTCGACGCGACCTCCAGGGAGCGGCGGCCTTGCACAATACTCAACAGAATATAGTTACTCTGGTTTCGCTCTAGCCACCCATTTCCTTGCATAATTCAGGCCGTTGAGAGCGTGCTCCCCTGCCAGTCATCCTTGTGCATCAGGCATTTCCTTCCGCGTTCACTTGAAATCCCAAGTCGTGAATCATGCGGAACGCCTCCTGCTGGGACTGGCCGCCTTCAGTCAGATAGCCATTTACAAAAATGGAGTCAACCAGAAACAGCGCCATCGGTTGCAGGCTGCGCAGATGGTATTCCCGTCCGCCTGCGACGCGGATCTCCGCCGCAGGATGCAGCAGGCGAGCCACAGCCAGCACTTTGAGACAACGCATCGGAGTAAGCCCGTGGTTCACCTGGGCAAATGGTGTGCCATCGATCGGAATCAGGAAATTAATCGGCAAGGATTCCGGAGCGACCTTTTGCAGAGCCATCAACAGGTCCACAATGTCCTCGTCGCTTTCCCCCTGCCCCACAATGCCGCCGGTACAAAGCTCCAATCCAGCTTCCCGGCAAACGGTCAGATTGCGCATCCGGTCCGCGAATGTGTGCGTCGTGCAAATTGAGGAATAGTAGCGTTCGCTGGTATTGAGGTTGTGATTCACGCGGTCCAGCCCAGCCGCGCGCAGACGGCGTGCCTGCTCCAGCTTCAAAAAGCCCAGCGAGCAGCAAAGAGGAATACCGACTTCCGTCTTGATTTTCTTGATCGCCTTGCAGAGCACGTCGACTTCAGCGTCAGCAACCGTGCGCCCGCTCAGCGCCATGCAAAAGCGATGCGCCGACAATTGACGGGCCGCTCTGGCTTCGTTGACAAGGGCCTCACAAGATTTGACAGGATAGTTCGCAATCTCGGCCTGTGAAACGCACGACTGCGAACAGTAGTGGCAATCTTCGGGGCACAGGCCGCTCTTCGCATTGCTGAGCACTTGTACGTTTACACGCTTGCCGTGAAAGTGATATCGAACCTGCCAAGCCGCGCTGAACAGGGCAGGAAAGTTCTGATCCGCGATTCTGAGCGCAGCCAGAGCCTGCTCGCGCGTGGGCGTTTGCTGCGCCAGCGCCAGCTTCGCCAGTTCCTGAAAATCAAGCATGAATATTTGCTCCCTTTGGAAAGGCGGCAACGGCACAAGGACCATTCGGATGTTTGTCTCATCATGGTCTGATCAAACTTTGCGTTGCCCTGCCCTATATTTTTCGGCCCACCATAACTCGCGTTTTCTGGTTTTAGGTTTGAGACCGAGTATACCTCGCAGCAGCCGCCGTGGAAGAGCAAGCGGCGGAAGCCGGGCGCTTCGGCCAATGGGCGAGGATACACTTCAACACCCGGCGTGAGATGCTGAATACAACGATGCGCGGGCAATGCGCCTGGGCGCGTGCGGCGCGGCTTTTTGAAGATTTGAGTGGAGCGCGAAAGCTTCCACACAAAAGGAGATGGATAATGGCAAATTTGGGATTTGTAGGACTCGGTATCATGGGCCGGCCAATGATAAAGAACCTGTTGAAGGCCGGGCACACGGTAGTGGCGTACGGGCGCACGGAGAAAAAGCTGGCTGCCTGCGTGGCCGACGGAGCCGCGCGCGGAGCGTCGAACAAGGACGTGGGCGCGCGGGCCGATATCATCTTCACCATGTTGCCCGATGGACCCGAAGTGGAAGAGGTTGTGCTGGGGCCGAACGGCATTCTGGAAGGCGCGAAGACCGGCTCGATGATCATCGACATGAGCTCGATCAATCCGCTGGTTTCGCAGAAGATTGCCGCGGCGTGCGCAGCCAAGGGCGTGGAATTTCTGGATGCGCCGGTAAGCGGCGGCGAGCCGATGGCGATTGAGGGCAAGCTGTCCATCATGGTGGGCGGCAGCGAAAAAGCCTTCCGCAAAGCGGAGCCGCTGCTGAAGTGCATGGGCGCCAGCGTAACGCTGACCGGGCCGGTGGGCGCGGGCAACACGACCAAGCTGGCCAACCAGATCATGGTGGCCTGTAACATCGCCGCGATGGGCGAGGCTTTGGCGCTGGCGACACGGTGCGGGCTCGATCCTGAGGTGGTGGTCAACGCGATCAAGGGCGGGCTGGCTGGCTCGGCCGTGCTGAACGCCAAGGGACCGATGCTGATTGCGCGGAACTTCAAGCCGGGATTCAGAATTCGGCTCCACCAGAAGGATCTGCGCAATGCGCTGCAGACGGCGGAGGCAACCCAGATGTGTTTGCCGCTGACCGCGCTGGTGCAGCAGATGCTGCTGTCTCTGATGGGCGACGGAAAAGGCGATCTGGATCACTCGGCGATTGCCACATTTGTGGAAGGCGCGTCGCACGTGGAAGTGAAGCGGCCGGCGTAAGCGCAATGTCTGCAACAGAACACGCAAAGGGCGCGGCATTTGGCCGCGCCCTTTGCGTGTTTTGACTTGTTCGGAAATCTAGAGCATTTTTGCTTTAGCTGTAGACTTCCGTGCCCCATCCTTTCCGCTTTTTTCTGCGGAAAGGGTGGGATACCAATGAAATTTGGGTCTACAACATTTCCGAAAATGCTCTAACTGAGAAATTCGGCAATGGCGTTGACCACGGTCTGCTGCTCGTCTTCGCGGAGTTCGGCGAAGATAGGCAGGGCCAAAACCTCGTGGGCTGCGCGCTCTGCCTCGGGGAAGTCGCCTTCCGAGTAGCCAAGGCACTTGAGGGCTTCCTGCATGTGGAGCGGTACGGGATAGTAAATCTCCGAACCAATTTTGCGCGCGCCCAGGAACTCGCGGAGCTGGTCGCGGCGCTTGGTGCGAATAACGTACTGATGACATGCGTGAAGACCGCCCTTGGCCACATGCGGCAGCACGACGCCGTGTACAGGATAGGGGCCTGACTCGGCCACGCCGGCAGCGGCAAAGAGCGAATCGTAAAGCGCGGCCACGGCGCGGCGGGCTTCGTTCCAGCCTGCAATGTACTTGAGCTTGACGGAAAGCACCGCGCCTTGGAAGCCGTCCATGCGGGTGTTCCAGCCGATTTCGTCGTGGAAGTAGCGGCGGCGCATACCGTGCAGGCGCAACATGCGGGCGCGCTCGGCCAGGTTGTCGGAGTTGGTGGTAACCAAGCCGGCATCACCTGCGGCGCTCAGGTTCTTGGTTGGATAGAAGCTGAAAGCGCCCAGATCGCCCAAAGCTCCGGCCCTGACGCCCTGCCACTCCGCACCCCAGGCCTGGGCCGCGTCCTCAATGAGGGTGAGGCCGCGCTGTTTTCCGATGCGGGAAAAGGCTGTAAAGTCGGCGCACTGGCCATAAAGGTGAACGGGCAAAATGGCGCGGACACTCTTGCCCTGTTCGCTGTCGAGAACCGCTTCGACGGCGGTAGGCGAAAGGTTGAAGGTGGCCGGATCAATGTCCGCCAGCAGCGCAGTGGCTCCGGCGCGGAGGATGGAGCTGACCGAGGCGAAGAAGCTGAACGGCGTGGTAACAACAGCCTTGCCAGGGCCAATTCCGGCAGAGGCCAGGGCCAGCCAAAGGGCGTCCGTGCCCGACGAGCAGCCTACTGCGTGCGCAACGCCCAGGTTTTCCGCAGCAGCCTTCTCAAAAACGGCTACCGGCTCACCAAGGATAAACTGCTGCGTCTCAAGCACATGCCCAAGAGCATTGAGCAGTTCCTGGTGGAGTGGGCGGTACTGACGCTTCAGGTCAAGCATGGGCACAGGCGTGGGTACGGGCTGGGCCGCGCTGGCAGAGTTGCGGGGAGGTTTAATTGTGTCTGTCACGGGTCCATTCTAGCAGCGGTCCGGAACACCGCATCCCATCGCGGTAGATTTGAGAAAAAACAGCCGAAACAGCAATTTACCCTGGGCAGAGTTGAAAAGGTCAGCAAACCACTATATTGTTGTCACATTGCGGGATTAGGCGGTTCCGGGGTTTCTGGAATCGTGCCCGTGGCTTTTGACTTTTAGTTCGCAGTTGCAGTTACAACCAAACCTTCACCAAGAAAGCAGGAGATCGGCACATGGACAACAAGCCGGCACAAAACATTCAGGATACATTTCTGAACACGGTTCGCAAGGACAAGACCCCCATCACAATTTACCTGGTCAGCGGAGTCAAGCTCACCGGTAAGATTCGGTCCTTCGACAAATATTCCGTGCTGCTGGAGAACAACAGCCAGGAACAACTGATCTTCAAACACGCCATTTCGACAGTGGTGAGCAATCGGAGCGTGATGCATACAGAGCATCATCCGGCTGCGGTGGCAACGGGCGCCGGTGCGGTTCCGGCAGCCGTGCAGCCTGCCGTACCCGTGCAGTCGGCAGTACCTTTGACCGCGGAGCAGTCGTAGAGCGGTTCTCCAATCACGTGTCCTCGTGATGCTGTGCAAGGTGGCTTTTCCTTAAGGGAAAAGCCACCTTGCACAGCAGTGGCTCCGGGATACAGCAATTGGAGAATCGCTGTAAAGCAGGGAGCGGTTTCGATTGGCAAAGGAAGAGAGCAGGGCGGGCAGTTCCGGCAACAAGCTGGAGCGAGCGGTCCTGGTGGGAGTGGACCTTGGGGTTCGCTCGCGCAGTAGCCGTGCGGGCTTGGACAGCGCACGGAATGCGGTAGTGTGTCCAGACGACGCCGTGCCGCATGAAACCGCTGCCGAAGCTGAAAATCCTTCAATCCTCTCTGCCGATACCTCCACGGAACAGGCGCACGGGCTGCCGGTTCTGGATGCCGAGGAGTCGCTTGCCGAATTTCGCGAGCTGGTGGGCAGCGCGGGCGGCATGGTGGCGGCCGAGCTGTTGCAGAGGCGCGCCAAGCCCGATCCGGCCACGCTGATCGGCTCCGGCAAAGTGGAAGAGATTGCCGGTGTGGCGGCTTCTGTCGAGGCCAATCTGATTCTCTTCGACCACGACCTGACGCCAACGCAACTGCGCAATCTTGAAGCGGCTCTTCCCTGCCGCGTACTGGACCGCACGCAGTTGATTCTGGATATTTTTGCGCGCCACGCACGAACCCGCGAGGGGCAGTTGCAGGTGGAGCTGGCGCAGCTTGAGTACATGCTGCCGCGGCTCACAGGCAAAGGCAAGGCGATGTCGCAACTGGGCGGCGGCATCGGCACCCGCGGTCCGGGCGAAACCAAGCTGGAAACCGACCGGCGGCAGATTCAGAACCGCATCGACAAGCTGAAACTCGACCTGGAATCCGTACGCCGCGTCCGCAAGCAGCAGCGACAGAGGCGCGAGGCCGTTCCGGTGCCCACAGTGGCGCTGGTGGGTTACACCAACGCCGGCAAAAGCACGCTGTTCAACTGCCTGACCGGGGCCCAGGTGCTGCAATCGTCGCGCATGTTCGCCACTCTGGACCCGAAACTGCGCGCCATCGAGCTGCCCAGCCGGCGCAAGATTCTGCTGTCCGACACAGTGGGCTTTATCCGCAACCTGCCGCACACACTGGTGACCAGCTTCCGGGCGACGCTCGAAGAGGTTGTGCAGTCCGAAGTGTTGCTGCACGTGCAAGACGCCACGTCCACATACGGCGAGGAACAGAAGTCCCAAGTCGAAAAGGTTCTGGGCGAGCTCGATGCGCTGAGCAAGCCGCGCATCGAAGTGTTGAACAAGATTGACCTGCTCAGCGAGCACGAGCGCGCGGGGATCCAGGAGCGTTGCCAGCTCAGCGGTAAGGTGGCGGTTTCGGCGCGCACCGGCGAGGGAATGGATGCACTGCTGGCCGCCATTGACCGGGCCTTGCACACTGACCCGATTCTGTCGGCGGAGTTGCGCGTTCCGCAGCAGGAGGGCGGGGTTCTGGCCGCCATTGAAGCGGGCATGCTGGTGCATAGCCGCGCGTACGAGGGCAACCTGGTGCGGCTCACCGTGAGCGGCCCGGCGTCGCTGCTTGGGCGTCTGCGCCGGTTCCGCGTGCGGGACGAATAGACCGCCAAGGAGAGGCAATGAATCCAACCCCATCCATCACCACGCTCTCCAGCCGCGAGGTGTACCGCAACCACTGGTTGCGCGTGCGCGAGGATGAGATTCTGCGCTCCAACGGCAAAAAGGGCATCTACGGCGTGGTGGACAAGGACGACGCGGCCATCATCCTGCCCATCGACCAGGGCCGCGTGTGGCTGGTCGAGCAGTACCGCTACGCCATCCAGGCGCGTGCGCTGGAGCTGCCGCAGGGCGGCTGGGAAATGGAAATCGACAATCCCGAGGATCTGGCGCGCGGCGAGTTGAAAGAGGAGCTTGGCCTCGAAGCCGCCCAGATGACGCACCTGGGAACGCTATGGATCGCCTACGGATTCTGCCATCAAAAACAGCACGTTTTTCTGGCGACGGGCTTGAAGGCTACCGAGAAAGATCCCGACCCCGAGGAGCACGATCTGGTGGTTCGCTCCGTCGCGGTGGAAGAGTTCGAGCGGATGATGCTCGACGGCACAATCCGCGACAACTGTACGCTGTCTGCGTGGGGGCTTTACAAGTTATGGAAAGCGCGGCGGAAGTGAGAGCGGTTGGAGAAAAATTAATTTTTTGAATCAGAGAGAGTGGGAGGCGGCCTTTGCCGCAGTTGTGCAAAGCAACCGGAAAACACGCGCCTCGAAGAGACTTTGCGCTCCGGTTTGCAGCTTGATCTTTTTAACCCGGAGCCGTACCTGTTCGTAGGTTTTCGTCATTTCTGTGACAGAATTCCGTTCATCTTCGGATTGCAGCACAAAGGCGTTACCAAGTTCCCGCATAACGCCTTCGACGGTTCCCAAATGAATATATGGGTCGGTGCTCAAGTCACTTAGTGATTTCGGTACCCGGCGAGGCATCGTCTCAAAAACGAACCAATCATGGGAAAAAGAGTCTAGCTTTGCGGATGCCACGGCAAGACCAAGTTCAAAAGGCATATTGAAACGTGGCGTGGCTGGCGGCTTTCGATCCAATTGAACCCTGGAGAGGTCATGAATTGAATAGCGGCAACTGCGAATCAAATCGAATATCTTATCGAGCGGTTTTGCCCGCCGGGAATCTCAATAGTGGCCCGCGGCTTGAGACCGAGATGGATCAAGCCCGAAATATAGGCAAGATAAAGACGCCTGAACCCGCCATCGTACGGGATGTTGAGAAAAACGGTATTATCCGAGAATTCAGGCGATTTTGCGCGCACTGCACTTTGTCTTCCTTGCCTTACCAGATGCCATCTTGAACTTGCTTACTGTCAGCTTGGAAGATCCAATTCGAAGTTGATGAGCACGAACCTTCGCCCCCCGTGCATCCCTCTTTCTTTCGAAAAGACTGGCTACAAATTTCTGATCAGCCTTGGAAACACCATACTGCCGGACAACCTCGTCCACAGTCAGTCTCGGAGTCGTGATGGTAACGAAGTGCTTCATATCAGTTTTATGATACCTTTTTTGCGGTTTTCGGGGGAAAAATCTTCATGCTTTTACGGGCGTGCGTCGATGGAAACGTAGGGCGAGGGATATTCGGGGCCGGTATACGTTGCGCGGGGACGGATGAGGCGGTTGTCGTCCAACTGCTCAATGACGTGGGCAGTCCAGCCTGCGATGCGGCTAAGGGCGAAAATCGGCGTATAGAGATCGACATCGATGCCCAGGGTCGCGTAGGTCGAGGCAGAGTAGAAATCCACGTTGGCGTTCAGCTTCTTGTCGGCGTTGATATAAAGCTCAATGGCACGGGACATCTCGTACCACTTCGTCTGGCCCGCATCCTTGCCCAACTGCTCGCTCATCCTGCGCAGGTGTGTGGCGCGGGGGTCTTCGGTCTTGTAGACCCGGTGCCCGAAGCCGGAAATTTTCTGCCGGGCATCCATCATTCCCTTGACGTATTCAACCGGGTTGGCGCCTGCCTTGTCGATGGCGTAAAGCATACGCATGACGCCCTCGTTGGCACCGCCGTGCAGAGGCCCTTTGAGCGCGCCGATAGCGCCGGCGATGGCGGAGTGCATGTCGGAAAGCGTGGCCGCAATGACGCGGGCGGCAAAAGTGGAGGCGTTCAGCTCGTGCTCGGCGTGCAGCACCAGCGCCATGTCCATGGTCTTGACGGCCGTCGGAGAGGGCTTTTTTTCGTTCAGCATCCACAGGAAGTTGGCCGCGTGATTCAGCGAAAAGTCAGGCGGAACAATTTTTTTACCCTTGCGCAGCCGGTCATAGATGGCGACGATCATGGCGATCTGCGCGACCAGGTTGTAGCTCTTGCGCACGTTGGCGTCGTGGGAGTTGTCCTTTTCGTCGGCGTCGTAAAAGCTGAGCGCGGAAACCGCCGTGCGCAGCACTTCCATGGGCGCGGCCGTGGAGGGAACGTTGCGCAGCATGTCGATGATGCGCTGATCAAGCGAGCGGGCCAAAGTCAGTTGCGCGGTAAATTCGCGCAGGGCAAGGCGGTTGGGAAGGATGCCGTTCCACAGCAGGTAGGTGGTTTCCTCGAAGGTAGAGTGTTCGGCCAGTTCGTGGATGTCGATGCCGCGGTAGGAGAGTACGCCTGCTTCTCCGTCAATCCAACAGATGCCGGAGTTGGTTGCAACAACTCCTTCCAGACCCTTTCCACCGACAGCAGTCGACATAGCTCGGATCTCCCTCTTGTATGACTTCGATGACGGTTGCGGCGGATATCTGCCCTGGAACAGACCCGGCGCATTAAAAAATAGTCAGTAAGGATGTTTATAGCGGAACGGTTCGGTAAATGTCACGAAGTTCGGGACGGAGAGGAAACAAATACAGGCTCGCGGCGAGCAAAGCCGCAGCCGGAGAGCAGCATTTTCCGCACGGCGAGGTATTCTGTAGGTTCGTCTGGCGCGCGGTAAAAAATTCCGGGGCTGAACAATACAGCACAGGATTTTCGCAAAAAGATACGGAAGATTATCGACAGAGAGGAATCTTCTGGCGGCGTCCAGAGCGATTCTCCCATTCGTATGCGCCTCCAGACACAGCGCCAAGCGGATTTTCTTAAGGAAAAGTCACTCGGTGGTGGTAGCTTCGGTGTACGGCACTTGGTGAACCCTGTACTAGATCTTTGACAGCTTGAAGTTGTACCAACGGTGGGTGCCCCAGGTCCCGAATTTGGGACCTGGGAAAGCACGAACCAGAGGTACGAAATTATGCTGTCAGGGACTTGGCACAGGAAGGCACCTTCACAGAAGAGCGGCTGGCGAAACGGGCCGCCATGGAGAGGAAAGGTAAATCATGAGTGAACTCGACGAAACCCCCAGAACCTATTCCGGCGCACTGCTGGCAGCGCTGGGCATAGCTCTTGTGTGCGCGCTCGGCGGCCTGATCTGGAGCTACACGCTCAGTGGCCGGCTGACGACCCAGCAGGCAGATCTTGCGGATGCAAAGCAGGCCAACGTAAAGCTGGCCGCGGATCTGCGCGAAACCGACGCCCGCCTGCGGGTGGCCACCGACGAGTTGGGAAAATCGCTGGGGTTGACGCAGAAGCAGTTGGATGACCGCGCCCAGGCGATCATCGTGCGCGAGGATGCCGCGGAAGCCAACAACAAGCGGCTGGAGAACGCGCAGAAACAGACCGCGCAGCAGGTGAACTCCGTCTCCAATGAAGTGTCGAGCGTGAAGACCGACGTAGGCGGGGTAAAGAGCGACGTAGCCAAGACGCAGAACGATCTGGCCACAACGATCACCCAGTTGCAGTCGATCCGGGGAGACCTCAGCGGCCACAGCAGCCTGATCGCCCGCAATCACGACGAGTTGGAAATCCTGAAGCACAAGGGCGACCGCAACTACTACGAGTTCACCTTGAACAAGGGCGACAGGAAGCCCGTGGGCACGGTGAGCCTGGAGTTGAAGAAGGCCGACGTGAAGAAGAGCCGCTTCACCGTAAACGTGTATGCGGACGACAAAAAGTACGAGAAAAAGGACAGGAATGTGAACGAACCGCTGCAGTTCTACAGCGGCAAGAATCCTGGCCTCTTCGAGATCGTGGTCAACAACGTCAACTCTAAAAACCAGATTTCAGGGTATCTGTCGACACCCAAGTAAGGTTACTGCTCAATGACGGCAACGTGGGGCGTGAGCACCAGGATCGGCTGATAGCGGAAAGCAAAGCTGAAGTCCAGATCCTTGCGCGCGTCCCATTGCTGTTTGGTCATGCGGAAAGACGAAACGAAGGTTCCCTCGATGGTCTGGCCGGGCTCAAGGATTGTTTCTATCATGGACAGCGCCTGGCCGTGCGGCACAGGAATATTCGGATAGGCAAGAAAGATCCGGTCGTAATCGGACGGGCTGGCCGCATAGCTGGAGTGGATGCCGTCGCCCAGCCTGGTGTTGGTGATGGCCTGGTGCAGAAGCAGCGGATGCTTGCACTGGTTGTGCAGCTTCACCTGGGCAAAAACCAGCACCTGGTCAAAGGATTCCATGGCCATGGCTTCGCCGTTGGCGTCGAAACCCGAACTTTGTGCGTGGTGCGGGTAGGCCCATACCGCAACAATCTCCCCGGAGGCCACGGGCTGCTTTTGCCCGGACAGAAAATAAAGGGCAAGCGCAAGGGTGACAAGAACAACCGCCACCACGGAAGCCACAACCCTGTGGCTGGAACCCTTGGTGAAATCCTCGCCGAGGGCAGCATCGTCGACTTCTTCGGGCAAATCCTGATGGAGCAGGCTCATCGCGCACTTATCTTATGCCCGTTTACACAGAACGAGCCATGAAATCTTCGGGGCATCGAGAAAATGTGCATTGTTTGTACTGAAAATGCTGTTTCCTTGAGCGTCTGATCAAGGCCTCGGACGAAGCGCAGCCAAAAACGGCTCCGCGCCGAGCGTGTTCAGCACATCGGCTGGGCCAAGCCATGCGCGCCGCAACTGGCGGATGCCGTAGTCCATCCGGCCCAGGTTGCGGCTGTCATGGGAGTCCGAATTGATGGCAATGCGGCAGCCCAGTTCCTTAGCTAGGCGAAGGTCGCGGTCGCATAAATCCAGCCGCTCGGGCGCGGCGTTGTGCTCTGCGATAACGCCCAGTTCCGCGGCGCGGCTGAGAACCACGCCCATGTCGATGGCGAAGGGCTCGCGGCGCAGCAGCAGGCGTCCGGTCGGGTGCCCCAACATGCGGACATAAGGATTCTCAATGGCGCGCAGAACGCGGGCCGTCATCTCCTCGCGGCTCTGGTCGAAGCGGCTGTGCACGCTGGCGATGACCACATCCATCTGCGCCAGCACTTCGTCGTCCAGGTCCAGTGCGCCGTCGGCCAGAATGTCCACCTCTATGCCGGTAAAGACGCGGATGCGGCCCTCCATGGCGCTGTCCACCGCGTGGATGTTTTTGATGTGTTCGAGAGCGCGCTTCTCGTCGAGCCCGCCGGTTACAGCCAGGTTTTTCGAGTGGTCTGTGATGGCGATGTAGCCGTAGCCGCAGGCCAGTGCGGCTTCGGCCATTTCGGTGATGCTGCTGCGCCCATCGCTCGCCGTGGTGTGCATGTGCAGGTCGCCGCGAATGTCCGCACGCTCGATCAGCCGAGGCAGGCTGCGGTGCGCGGCAATCTCAATCTCGCCCAGATTCTCGCGCAGCTCGGGCGGAATCCAGTCCATGCCGAGCGCGGAGTAGATCTCCTCCTCCGTGGCGGCGGCAACAGTTGAGCCATCATCCAGCCGCGCCAAAGCCCACTCGCTGAGGGTGTAGCCCATCTTGAGGGCGCGTTGGCGGAGCGCGACGTTGTGCGCCTTGGAGCCGGTGAAGTATTGCAGCGCCGCACCGTAGGAAGCCGTGGGCAGCAGGCGCACGTCCACCTGTAGGCCTTGCCCGGTATGAAAGCTGATCTTGTTTTCGCCCTTGACGATGATGTCGCGCAGGCCGGGATAAGCGGCCACGTGCTCAACTGCGGCGGCGGTGTGCTCCGGCTCGCAGGCGGGGCCAATGGCCAGTAGGTCCAGATCTCCGACGGTTTCGCGGCCACGACGCAGAGAGCCAGCCGGAGTCACCGTTTCGATTCCGGCAAAATCGAGCAGATAGGCGGCGATGCGGCGGGCTTCTTCCTCGTCCACATCGATGCGGAAACGGCCAGCGCTGCGGCGGTAGTCGTCGATGCCCTTGCGCAGCTTTTCAATCTGCTTCTCTCCCATGCGCGGCAGACCGTCCAATCGGCCCGCTTCAATAGCCTCGGCCAGCGCGTCGATGCTGGAGACGTGCGCCGCGGACCAGAGCAAGGCGACGGTTTTTGGGCCCATGCCGGGCAGCTTGAGCAGATCGAGCAGGCCCGCGCCGTATTTTGCCAACAGTTCGTCGCGCAATGGAAGCGAACCGTTGGCGGCGATCGATTGCAGGTTGGCGGCCATGCCCTTGCCGATGCCGGGAATCTCCAGCAGGCTTGCGGTATCAGGCGCGGCGGCCACGAGGTCCACCGTGGTTTGCCGAGCGGCATCGGCGGCGCGGCGGTAGCTGCGAATGCGGAAGCTGTCGCCGCCGTCGATTTCAAGAAGATCGGCGGTCTCTTCGAGCAGGCCGGCCATGGTGGGATTGTCCATCGTGTGAGTCTCCGCCAGCAGTATCTCGCAAAACAGGCTCAAGCGTTTAGCGGGCAGAGATCAGCACACTACAGCCAAACGCGCTCAGCAGAATATCTGCCGAGCGCGCGGAGTGTGACGAATGAATGGAGACTGGGCACAGCTCAAGTAAGCCGCCTGGCGGCAGTCTTTCTGGAACGCCCGGCATTACGCGCTTTTAGAGCATTTTTGCTTTTGCTGTAGACTTCCGTGCCCCCATCCTTTCCGCTTTTTTCTGCGGAAAGGGTGAGATACCAATGAAATTTGGGTCTACAACATTTTCCGAAAATGCTCTAGGATGCGCTATCGGCCACAATACCCTTTGCACTGGCAGCAGTATTCGCTGCACTGGGAACAGCGTCCGCTGCGACAGGAGCAGCACTGCCCTTGAAGCGAATAACCGCATCCGCCTGGGGCCCCTTCTGGCCCTCAACGATATCGAACTCGACCTCGTCGCCTTCCTTGAGCGTTTTGTATCCATCCAACTGAATTGCGGAGTAGTGAACGAATACATCCGGCCCGTCTTCGCGTCCGATGAATCCGTAGCCCTTGGCGTTATTGAACCACTTGACCTTTCCTTTGTATTGAGCCACAGGTTCCTGCCTTCCTTGGTACGTTCTGGGAATTCGGATTAGAGAGGGGAAAATCTCGCACCGATAAGTGCTAAGACGCGTAATGCGCCGAAATGGTTGATTGGAAAGCCGCAGAAGTATTTCACGAAGCGAAACGGGCCGGCGGAAAAGCCGACCCTAATAGATATAAAGCATAACAAATGAGCAATATAAAAAGAATCTATTTTTTTCGTTTGCCGGCAAGGCTGCGGGCATACAGAAGTACGCCGGTGATGGTTTTGCCATCCAGAATAGCTCCCTGCTGAATCAACCTGAGGATGTCGGAGAGTTTGACCAGGCGGATTTCGATCTGCTCGTCTGCCTCCGGATGGGCGTCGCCAACGACCAGGCCTTCCGCCAGGAAGATCTTCATGGTTTCGCCCAGAAAACCAGGGCTGGCAAAGTACTGGACCAGCAGCTTCCACTTTTTGGCGCTGTAGCCGGTTTCCTCGGAAAGTTCGCGCTTGGCTCCGGCCACGTCGTCCTCGCCGGGTTCGATCTTGCCCGCCGGCAATTCCCACAGAAACTGATTGGCGGCATGGCGATACTGGCGCTCGATGACGATCCATGGATTCTTCTTGTTCTTGGAGCTGTCGACGGCCAGGATGACTGCGCTGCCGTTGTGGCGAATAACGTCGAGTTCGGTGGTAAGTCCGCCAGGCTCGATGATCTTGTCGTGGCAAACGCGGAAGACCCGTCCCTGGTAAACCACCTCGGAGCTGAGCAGTTCGGCGGTTTCAGGCTGCACGACGGAAACGGGAGCCTTGACCGCCTTTTTGGTTTTACGGGCTTTGGACGCCTTGGGCTTTGCGGAAGCGGCTTTGCGCGACTTGGCAGCCTTGGCCTTGGGGAACTTGACGGACTTCACTTTCGTGGCCGCGGCAGACTTGGCCGCCTTTACTTTTTTGGGCATTTCTACCTCATTTCATCGAGCGCGTAAAAAACGCGATTCAACCAAAAGTATACGCACTCGAAAGCGGATAAGATTGATTTACTGCAGGAGTTCTGCATCGAAAGCGCACGGCGTAGCATCTTTTAACAAAGACGGCCGCTGCATCCTCACGCGTGCATGAACGTCCTCCCGTGGCAAACAAGCCGGAAGCAATTCACCGAAAGTGAGTGAGTGTTGAACGCAGACTGTTATCCGTTAACCGTGATGCCGGCCCTGAGCCGGCTGTTTCTGGATTACTGCGCGGGCGTCGCGAAAACGCAGGCGTTCCACGACCCCATTCCCCTGGACGGGAGTTGGCAGCAACGACCAGCGCTTCCCGCTCATTGGCCGGAGCTGGTCCGTCTGCTTGGGGCGCAGAATACTCTGCCGCAAGCGGCGTCGGCCCTTGACGCGCTCGCCAAGGGCGCGGGAACGGTGGTGACCGGGCAGCAGGTGGGTCTGTTCGGCGGGCCGCTGTATACGCCCTTCAAGGCAGCCACAGCCGTGGCGCGGGCGCGGACTGCAACAACGGCAGGCCATCCGCATACAGCCATCTTCTGGCTGGCCACTGAAGACCACGACTTCGACGAAATCGATCACGTCACGTTTCCGGCCGGTCGCGTGCTAGCCAAGCTGCGCTATCGCCCGGAAGAGGAATCCTCGGCTCAGCGCCCCGTGGGCGGACTGGTGCTGGACCAAGCCATCACGCCGCAGGTGGACCGTGCGCGGGAGCTTCTGGGACCGTCCGATGCTGCGGATGCGCTGGCAGCGGCTTACCGGCCAGGCCGCACGCTGGCCCAGGCCTTTGCCGAGTTCTACGCAAAAATGTTTGCCGCGCAGGGATTGCTGGTGCTCGATGCCAGCGGGCGGGATTTTCATCGCATGGGCGCGCCTGTGCTGCGCGCCGCCCTGGAACGCGCCGACGAATTCCACGCCGCACTGCTCGAGCGCGACCGTGACTTGGTAGTCGCTGGCTATCACGCACAGGTGGCCGTTACCGCGGAGTCGAGCCTGCTGTTTCTCATCGGAAAAGACGATGTGGGCCATACCGGCGCGCGGTTGGCGCTGAAGCGGCGAGCGCCCAGCGCCACTGAACCCAAGGGACTTTGGCTGGCAGGCCGGGAAACCTATTCGACTGCGGAATTGCTGGGAATTCTCAAGGCCGAGCCGGAACGCATTTCGCCCGCTGCGCTGCTCAGGCCGGTGTTTCAGGATTTCCTGCTGTCCACGTCGCTCATCATCGGCGGACCGGCGGAGATCGCCTACTTTGCCCAGTCCGCGGTGCTGTACGAGCGCATTCTGGGCCGTCAAACACCCGCGCAGCCGCGCTTTTCCGGAACCCTGATCGAGCCGTCCGTCGGCAAGCTGCTGCGCAAACACGAGTTGACGTTGAAGCAGGTCTATACCGGGAATCACACTTCGCTGGCGCAACTACTGGCAACACGATCGCTGCCTGTCGAGGGCAAGCGAAAACTGGCGGAAGCCGGAGCGGCGCTGGATGCCGAGTTGGCTCCCTTGCTGGCCTGGATGAACCAGTTGGACGCCGGGCTGGGCCGTTCGGCAGCGACCTCGGCTAGCAAGATGCGCTACCAAATGAGCCGTCTGCGGCGGCTTGCTGTCAACTTCCAGTTACAGCGCGAAGCCTCCTACAGCCGCCACACAGAAACCATCTGCCAGGCGCTCAATCCCGGTGGAGTTCTCGAGGAGCGCGTGGATGGGGCGGCATATTTCTTTGCCCGCTACGGTGTGGAACTGGCGGAAGAGATCACGGCGCAGGCCGAAAACGCCTGTCCGGGACACACGGCAATGTGGCTGTAAACGACAGGGAACAGGGCGTAGGGAACAGGGACTTCGGTTCGCGGATCAGCCGGGTGCCCCATCCTTCGACTTTTTTCTGTCGAAGGGTGGGTGGGCACGCCCCTCAATCAAGCAATATTCTGTTCCCTGACCTCTGTTCCCTGTCTGAAGGTATAATCCTCGCGAAACATAACGAGGGTTCCGATGAGACTGCTATTTACTTCGCTGGCGGCTGGATTGCTGGCCTGTTCAACAATGCATGCGCAATCAACGCCCAAGGCGCCGGCCAATAATTATTGCGCGCCAACCGGCAATGACAATGCCTTTCTGCGCACCCAGACCATCCGCCTCTGGCCCGGCGACGCTCCCCAGGCCAAGGGCGCGAGTTGCGAAGACATCCCCACGCTGACCGTCTTTTCGCAGACCGGCGGCACAGCCACCGGGTCCGCGGTAATCGTGTTGCCGGGCGGCGCGTATGCCGGACTGTCGAGCGACATGGAAGGCCGCGAAGTGGCCGACTGGTTTGCAGCGCGCGGCTTCCGCGCCTTCATCCTCCGCTATCGCCTGAGTTCGCAGGGCTACCTGCTGCCGGTTCCGCTGCTGGATGCGCGGCGCGCCGTCGAACTGGTGCGGGCGCGGGCGCGGGATTACCAGATCGACCCGAATCGCATTGTCATCATTGGCTTTTCCGCCGGAGGGCACCTGGCGGCGCTGGCCGGCACGCAGTTTGTCGCCGGGAGCCCGGACGCGGAAGACCCCATCGAACGCGTCTCCAGCCGCCCGGATTACATGGTGCTGGGCTATCCGTGGATCGGCGCCATCTCCTCGGACACTTCGCATCTGAGCTACTGCAAGCTGTTCAACGTAATGGATCAATGCGAGGCGCTGCGCACGGCCTACTCGCCGGATCTGTTCGTCACCCAAGACACGCCGCCCGCCTTCATCTATCACACCTTCACCGACCAAACGGTTCCGGTGGAGCAGGGGCTGCGCTTCTACGAGGCGCTGGTCAAGGCGGGCGTCACATCGGAGATGCACATCTTCGCCAACGGACCGCACGGCACGGGCTTGGGCAAGGGCGATCCGGCTCTGGACCAGTGGCCCGGCCTGCTGGAAAACTGGCTGCGCGCACAGGGGTTGCTAACGCCTCAAAAGACTGAAGCTGCAACGAAAACGGCATCAGAAAAGAAGCCCTGAAATGAAGAAGCGGGCTTCCGGCATCGGGAGTGGAAGGACTTCCCGAAACCGGCTGCCCGCTGGACCCTGGACCGGGTCTAGGTGTATTGCTTAGTTTAGGCTAATTTTCAGTAAAAGCAAGTCCATTCCGGCACTAAATTCCCATTTCGTGACAGCAGTCACAGGACTCCGTTCAAACGACCCCCTCCGCGTTGACTTGAGGGTCCGCCCCTGATAAAAAAGAGAGTTCCAGTTGAAATTTTTCACCTGAAAAAAGGCATATCAGATCGCCGGAGTGAACCGGTACCACCATGGAAATCATTCAACAAGTCGAAGCCCTTCTGGTTGGCTCCATTCCGACAGCCCTGCTGTTCATCGTGCTGGTTCTGGCTTACCAGTTTCTGGTGCAGGGCCCGCTGACGGA
>Ga0224529_1000623_pt1 | contig 25259 bp, 17 predicted proteins | sample CBST50metaG_FD_179893 | JGI IMG/M metagenome (GOLD analysis project Ga0224529, IMG submission 179893) | Peat soil microbial communities from Stordalen Mire, Sweden - C.B.S.T50 | ecosystem: Environmental > Terrestrial > Soil > Wetlands > Peat | place: Sweden: Norrbotten County, Stordalen Mire... | reverse complement strand
TCAGGGCGAGATAATCAATCTTGCCGCGGCTCCCCTTGGCGATCTCATCAACGAAGAGTATGCGGTCGGGCAACATATAAGACGGCAAGTGCCTTCCGCAGTGGGCTTTAAGATCGGCGAGGGTCATGGTGCCCGGAGCACAGAGACGAACAAAGGCCGCAATCATTACACCCTTTTGTTTATTCTCGACTGCAACCACAGCCGCTTCCAGTATATCTCCATGAGATAGAAGAGCGGCCTCGATCTCTCCCAACTCGATGCGGAAGCCGCGGCGCTTGACCTGGCGGTCGAGACGCCCGGCAAACTGGTAGCTTTCGTCGGGAGTTACCGAAACGCGGTCGCCGGTGCGGTAATAGCGAATGCCATCGAGGGTAACAAGGCTGCGTCCGGTCTCATCGGGACGGTTCCAATAGCCGCGCATCAGCGAATCGCCGCCGGCCAGCAGTTCTCCGTTGCTGGAATCGACCCGCACTACGGCATAAGGGCAGGGATGGCCGATGGGCAACGGCTGTGAGCCGTCGAATCCAAGTGGCACGCGGCACCATGTCACCACGTTGGTCTCGGTGGGGCCATAAAGGTTCGCGCAGAGTGCATCAGGCGCCGCGGCCTGCAATCGGACCAGAGTGGGCGCTGGAAAGACCTCGCCGGCAAAGAGAATCAGCCGCAGATCGGGATAGGAATGCGCTGCCATGCCTCCCGACTGCAACATACCGGCAAGGATGGAGGGCACGGAATACCAGCAACTGATGCGGGATTCGCGCAGAAACTGCACCAGAAAACGCGGCATCCACACGATGTCGTCGGGAACCAGCACCACGGTTGCGCCGCATAAGGCCATGTTAAAGATGTCGAAGGTAGAAAGATCGAATCCCAGCGGCGAGGGGCAAGCGATGCGGTCGCGGGAGGTGATCTGAAACTCGCGTGCGGTCCAGCGGACAAAAGCGCTTACGGCGCGGTGAGAAAGCTCGACGCCCTTGGGCCGCCCCGTGGAACCGGAGGTGAAGAGGATGAAGGCTGTGTCCTCGGCCTTCATTTGCGGCAAGATCGCGGGGTCGGCTTCCTGCACCGTCGCCTGCCAGGCAAGGCTGGCGCCGGTGCGCAAATCGGCAATACGCGGCGAAGCGCCTGCGTCCTCAATCAGCAACCGCGCGCCGCACTCGGCCAGAACCGCATCGATGCGCTCTTGTGGCCAGCGCGGGTGAATGGGAACATAGATGGCTCCGGCCAGCAGCGAGGCAAAGGCGGCAACGATCGCATCGCTGCTCTTGGGCAAAACCAGAGCAATGCGGTCCTGCGGCTGAATGCCGTATGCGCGGAAGCGCAGGGCCAGGGATTGGGCCTGTGCGAACAACTGGGCGAAGGAGGTGACCCGCTCCTCCTCGACGATAGCGACGGCATCCGGTGTGATCGTCGCGCGGCGCCGCAGCCACTCGTGCAGCAGATCACAATTCGGCTTGAGGTCAGGCTCGGGCAAGCGTCACCCCCCAGGTAAAGCCAATGCCCGCCGAGGCGAACAACAGCAATTGACCGGGACGAATGAGTCCTTCGCGGCGCATCTCCGCGTAGTTGATAACCAGATCGCTGGCGAAGGTGTGGCCAAACTCGGCCATGCGGGTGAGTGGCAAACCTCCTTCGGGCAATCCCACCATCTTGCGAAAGCCCTCACGGTCACGGTGGCTGATGTTGGAGTAGATGAAGTGGTCCACATCGCTCAAGCGAAGTCCAGCATCTGCCAGAACCTTGTTGGCCAGCCGGAAGAGATGGAGATAGAAGATGGGCATGACCTTGTGCTCGATCATAGCCGCATCGACGTTGAGTTGAATGTGTCCATCGTTATTCGTAAGGAGAATGGCCTTGTGCAGATGGCTCAGCGTCATGGCCTCGACACCCAGCAGGAGCGGTCCCTGCACGCCCTGGCGGCGGAGCAGAACGGCACTGGCTGCGTCGCCCTGCACAGTGATGGGCAGCAGGGAGCGGTTGTGTGCGGGAGCGGCATCGCCCGTGACCAGCAGCGCAGTCTGAATGTGATCGTCCATGCTCATCCAGCCTAGCGCGGTCTTGATCGCCAGATGCAGCGCGCCGCATCCGCCTGCGCGAAAGCTGAGGTTCATTGAAGTCTCCGCCCCAAGATCGGCGCTGAGCCGATGGGCGAAGGAGATGGATTGCGAGTTCTCGCCGGGAAAGGTACTGAAGTCCAGGATAAGGTCGATGTCGCCAGCAGCGATTCCGGCCTCATCGATGGCCGCCGTCGCGGCTTTCAGAACAAGGTCGTAGGGCTGCTGGCTGCCGCAGACGCGCACGCTGCTGAGTCCGAGATTGCACAGGGCCTTTTGTCGGGCCAAGGGACTCAACGGCGCTAGTGTAGTTTCCACCCTGTGCCGTTCCCGCTCCAGGATCTCCGCCACGTTCTCTTCGTCGGGAGGCACAGCGTAAGCTGCCGCTGCAATGCGTACATTCAGATTCAAAATAGCTCCAATCGCAGCGCGGCATAGCCGCCATGAGCGGATGTTCCCAGCAGCAACGCCTGGCCTGGACCGGGGCGCCGGCTCAAAGCCAGCAGCAGGTGCAACAGGGCGCCGGCTTCTCCCATCCCTGACGCAACAGGCTGCGCGGGAAAGATTGTTGAGTCTTCACCAACGAGCTCACGGGGCAAACAGGTCAAGGGACTGGGGGCGCACGGCGCGCCATTGCCAGCGCAGATGGTAAAGTCCGGCAGGTCGCCGCCTAGCAACTGGCCCACACTGGCGCGCGCATCGCCGCCAGCCGCCCAGCGCCCCGCGCCGAGAGCGGCATAGGGACGAGCCGCCTGACGACCGTCGGGTTCCAACACCATGGCCACCACGCCCTCGCTGGGTATGAATCCGCCCACCGAGGGCGCAGGTCCGTTGCCAAAACAGGCAGGTGAGAGCAAATGGGCTGTTTCGTACCACTCGTAGACGGCCTGCGTCAGCGTGTCTCCGGCAAGCACAATCGCCATATCGGCCTGTCCATGGCGCATCAGGGAGGCGGCCTGTAGCAGTGCACTTTCCGCCGCAAAGCTCTTACTGCTGACCGTCACGTTGGGTCCGCGTAGATCATGAAAAAGAGCCACATGACTAGCCGGAGCATTGCTAAGCGTCTCGGGAAAGGTGATGGGGTCAGTCTCCGCCCAGCCATATGTGGCGGCGCTTTGATAGAAAGCCTCGGTGAGTTCGACACAGCCAAAACCGGTGGCAAAGAAAACGGCAATGCGGGAGCGATCCATTTGTCCCAGGTCGATGCCCGCGTCGCGCAGGGCCAGCGATGAGGCCACCAGAGCCCACGCCGAAAGACGATCCAGCCGCCGGGTCTTCAGGCCGGGCACAATGCTGGCAGGACGAAACGGCTCGACCAGAAATGCGCGGCGCAATCCGAGAGTGGTCCAAGCTGTGATGGCGCTGGGCTCCAGAGGCCCCGAGGACTCAGCCGGGATAAGCCCGGCCAACGGACCATAAGGAGTCACGGAGCCGATACCGGTCAGTACTGGCAAAGTCGTCTTCATGAGCGGTAACTCCCGAAGACCAGCGCAACATTGCTGCCGCCAAAGCCCGCGGAAACCGACATGGCTACGGGCAGCGGCTGCCGGCGCAGTTTGCCACGCAACCAGTCGACCTGAGGGCTCTCAATCGGATCGGTCAGCCGCAAGGTGGGAAAGAGTACACCAGTTCGCATGGCCATGATGGTAATGGCTGCCTCTAACGCGCCTGCTGCTCCCAGGCAGTGTCCAAAGTAGGATTTTGTCGAAGAAACCGGAATCGGGCGGCTGCGTCCATGGAAGGCGCGCTCATAGGCATGTGTCTCCGCAATATCATTCAAGGGCGTGCCAGTGCCGTGAGCATTCACATAGCCAACCTCTTCGATACTGCATTCGGCCATCTCCAGGGAGCGTTGGATGCAAGAGGCCAATCCAATGCCGTCTTTCTGCGGCGCGGTGGGATGGAAGGCATCGTTGGTCATGGCCCAGCCCCGCAACACAGCCAGAATTCTGGCGCCGCGCCGCGTCGCGTGGGCCAGGGTTTCCAGCACCAGCACGGCTGCACCTTCACCCAGGTTCAGTCCCTTGCGGTTCTGGTCGAAGGGACGGCAGGCCTCCTCGTCCAAGGCCTGTAGCGAGTTGAAGCCGCTCAGGGTAAAGGGACACAGTGCATCGCTGCCCCCGGCGAAAACCATGGGGGCTGCCTCGTCGAGCAGCATGTTGGCGGACAGCACAAGAGCTGTCGCTCCTGAAGCGCAGGCCACGGAAACAGCACAGCTTGGACCCTGAATGTCCAGACACTCTCCAACAGAAGCCGCTACCCGCGAAACTGAATAAGATGCTGCCCGCAACAATCCGCCGTGCCGATACCAGGCAGCTGGTCCTCGGGAAATCTCGGGATCGATCTCTGTCAAGCCCGCAACCGTACTGGCCATTACAATTCCGCTCTCGCGGAAGCTGCTGCAGGAGCTGGCAATATCCGCCACCGCGTCGCGCGCCGCCACCATCGCCAGCCGATCGGAGCGGGAGTAGTGATGACCGTCGTGCAGAGAGGGCAAGGCGCCCACCTGCGCGACCGTTCCCTGAAAGCCGGAATACAACTCCGTAGCGGGTGCCAAACAACACTGCCCAGCCAGCATCCCAGCTTGCAGTCGAGACAGACCTATGCCATAAGGACTGACCACGCCAATCCCGGTCACAACAATGGTTTTTTGTGCATCAATCACGAGGATGAACCGGCCAGAAATCGAAGAAATTTACCCACTGATCATAGTAATCCGACAACTGCGCTTCGAGAAATCGGACAGCCTGGAGCAGACCGCTCCGCTGGTCCTCGTCGCAATTGCCCGAGGAGAAAGGCAGGATGGGATCACCCATCAGAACTCGGTAACGCAGCCAGCCGCTGCGAACTACGAAGCCCGGAAGCACCGGTGCGCCAGAGACCTGGGACAGTAGAAAAGGCCCCAGCGGAAATTCCGCGGGCGCTCCAAAAAACCGCACCGCAACGCTGGAACGCGGGTGGTAGACGCGATCTCCCTGGATGGCGACGATCTCATTGCGGCGCAGAGCCTGCAGCAGTTCGATAGTGGCTCGCGCGCCGCCACTCAGGTCAACGATCCGGAGCCGCTCGTTGCTCATCCGGTCGCGCAGCATTTTCTCCGCGGCCTTATCCTCGACCACACGCGCCACATGGACGGGCCGGTCATGCATCTCCAGTAAACGCGAGGCAAACTCCGGGTTGCCCAGATGCGCCGTCCACACAATCAACCCGTGGCCCGCCTCCAGACAGCGGTCGATCATGGCAGCGCCGCGCTCCCCATCCACCAACATGGCTTGCAGTTGCGCATGGCTGGCCTGGGGGACAAAAGCATAGGAAACGATCAGGTCGGAAAAGGAGTAGAAGACGCGATAAACCTTCCATTGTAGCCCCAGCCCTTGTCGGCCGGAAACTTGGCGCAGATTGCGCGTTACGGCGTGTCGCTCGTGCTTCAGCAGCAGAAAGAAGATCAACGCAGTCACCGAGGCAACTGGCGGCTGCGCGAAGCGCGGCAGCCAGCGCACCGCGAAAAATGCGAAGCGCAGCGCTGGCACATTGTGAAAGCGATGCCAGTACCAGCGCTTCAATGATCACCTTCCTGCGTCAACTCGCTTACCTTTCGAATCACCTTGCGCTTCAGCACCGAGTACATATGAACAATGTCTGTGTCGTCGTATCCGATGGCGCGCAGCGTTCGCACCGCGGTGTTGACAGCAACAGCATTGCTCAGGCCGAAGCGGCGATGATACTCAATCTGAATCTCATTCATCTCGTGTTTCGACAGGGTGGGCGTGCTCATGGCCATGTCGTTGTAAGAGAAGCGGCTGGTCAGTCCCATCCGATCCGCGTCCCATCCCGCCTCGATGGCCTGCTGGTTAATTTCGCAGCCGGGAAAGAAGCGCAGGCAGAAGTGGTAGGGCAGCAGCGACGGCTTGGGCAGTTCGCCCAGCCAATCCAGTGTGCGCTGCGCCATCTCTCTGGTTTCAGTAGGAAAGCCGTACATGGTCGAGATATTGACAGCCACATCCTGCTTCTGCGTGTAGGCGATGATCTGGCGCGCCTTCTCCAAATTGAGATTCTTGTGCACCAGGCGCTGAATCTCTTCGGTGGCCGATTCGACGGCGTATGTAAACCAGACGGCGCCCGCTTCCAGTGCGCGATCCACAAACTTCTCGCTGGCAATGTCGGCGCGCAGGCCGTTGACGAAGTACATCCGCAGCTTCAAGCCAGCGGCATGAATCATGTCGAACAGATCCAGCGAGCGCTTCACGTCGACGTTGAAGATGTCGTCCACGATGTAGAAATCCCGGATGCCGTGCCGGTCATAAAGTTCGACGATCTCTTTAAAGATATTGGCAGCACTGCGCAGCCGGATACCCTTCCAATGGCTGAAGCAATAGGTGCAGTGATAGACGCAGCCGCGGCTGGTCAGCAGCACACCCTGACGCCGGTGGTTGTAGGCATAGCTGAGCTGGTGCTGGTACTGATCGAGATCGATCAAATCGTAGGCGGGAAAGGGCAGGCTGTCGATTTGCGCGCTTTGAAGCCGCTCGGGGCTTTCCATCACATGGTTGCCGTCGCGGTATAAAACTCCCGCGACCGCGCTTGCGGAAGTGCCGGAAAGCAGCTCAACAAAAGCCTGCTCGCCTTCTCCTTGAACGGCAATCTCCAGCTCGGGAACTTCTTCGAAGAGCCGGTGCTTGTAGGCCTTCACAATCGGCCCGCCAACAATCAGCGTGGCGTCGCTGGTGGCTCGCGTCAGCCGTGCGATGCGCTGCAGTTCCTCCAGAAAGAAGGCGATTGAGCGCAGGCCAACCACATCGGGTTGAAATTCCCGCAGGATGCTCAGAAATCGTTTGTCGTCGGGGGCTGAAAGTGAGGATTCGACGATGCGCAGTTCGATACCAGGCAGCGCCGCGCGGGCGCTCGATGCCAGATACATGAGGCCAAGGGGCGGAACATGCATCTCGTAGGGCATGGTTGTGCCCACCCACTTGTTCATGTTGTTGCATTCCACCAGCAATACTCGGGAGGATCTCATTCTATTGCCGGTTGGCATGGCCGGACTTGCTCCTGAATTTTCAGCTCTTGGCCGCGACTTTGGCTTCGACGGTCGCCGCCAGCGTTCCAATGCTTTGCCAAGCGCTTTCGTCGAACTCGCCATCTACAAGCTTGATCCCGAAGTGCCTCTCAATCTCCAGAATGAGCTGCAAAATATCGATGGAATCGATCTCGAGATCGCCCCCCAGCAACTGCTGATCGTCGCTCAGATCATCGGCTGTTCTGTCCTTGATCCGCAAACCGGCAATAATAATCTCTTTGAGTTGTTGCGAAATGTTTTCCATGGCGATTTCTCGTCAAGCATAGCATGACACACGTCCAACCCCACAGTTGTCCGTCTATTGCAGACGTACCATTGCACAACCCGCTGATATAAAGCATGTTATTATTTTCCTTCTAACGCCGCGGTCAAACCAATTTTCTCATTTCAGCCGGTCCAAAATACCGGGCAGACCAGCAGGCGCTTTCGACTTCGTGCAATACTGGTCAGATAAAATCAATCCTGTTGCACTTGTACCTTGAATCCGCCCTCGGTAAGCAACTCTATTTCACCGAGAACCTTGGGGACAAAGAAATTCTCTCCAGCATGGCGGTGAGTGGGGGACCCATTCTGCGGGTGACCCTGCCGCTGCCCAACCCTCAGCCGGAATACATCAGCGCGGACGGCAGGTTTCTTTTGGTTATCTCCGATGAAGGCCACGAGGTTGAGCATCCTCTGTTGGTTGTTCCAACAGCCGGTGGGCCTCCGCACCAGATAGCCGGGGTTAAATGCCACTCGGCGGCGTGGTCGCCAGCTAGAGATTGGATCGCTTTCGCGTCCGGGAAAGCTATTTACGTTACATCGCCCGAGGGCGGCGGCACCCGTCTTCTGAACCGTCTGGACGGGATTCCGTGGTCTCTTCAGTGGTCGGCGGATAGAAAGCATCTCGTGTATTTTCTTCAGAGTCTTCCTGCAGACGATACCTCCTTGTGGCAAATGCACCTTGATGGCAACCTAAACGTAGAGTACACTGAACCGTTGCACATTGCTGGAGCGAGGTGTTGCGGTTAAGTGCCTTTTACCCGGAATGCTGACAGCTATTTCTCCGTTGCGAAGGACTCAACAGGAGATCACCTCCTACAATTGCGTTTGTGGCCCTGGTGGCGTGGGGGATCGTTTGAGAATTCTTCTTTAAGCGCACACTTTGACGAGATTGACGGGCTTGCCGCGGATGCCAGTGCGCGGAAGCTCTTTGTCATTAACGGTGCAAACCAGCAAGGGGAATTGGTTCGGTACGATCTCTCCACGCGCAGCTTTACAATGCTGCTTCCCGGAGCATTCGCGACTTATGTTGACTTTACGAAAAGCGGGGAGTTTGCAGCGTATGTGAAGTCGCAGAACAACTCCTTGTGGGTGAGCCGGGCCAACGGGAGCAATCCGAAGCAATTATGTCCACCGAATATGAGCGTAGAGTTGCCACGATGGTCGCCGGATGGCAAGTGGATCGCCTTCATGGGAAAGCAGCCAAGCCAGCCGTTTCGCGTTTACGTTATTCCAGCGGCGGGGGGTGTTCCCAGAGAAGTTACCAAGGGCGACGATAATCAAGGGGCGACGAACTGGTCTCCTGACCGAAGATCTCTGGTCTACGGAAACGTCCTTTGTCAGCAAGAGGGCTCCTGCGCCATTCATAGAGTTGAACTGGCAAGCGGCAAGGCCACAATCGTACCCAGCTCGCAAGGGCTATCTACAGCGCGCTGGTCCCCGGATGGTCGCCACATTGCTGCACTCAATTTTCAGCGCCGCGAACTTTCCGTACTTGATCTGAGCAGCCGGAGGTGGCGCAAACTCGCGGAAGGAATCAATGGAAATGACGTGATCTGGTCGTCGGATTCCCGGTTCGTGTATACCAAGAGCTCGATGAATGGTCCAACGAAGATTCTACGTGTAGCAGTGGGTGGAGGCTCCGTTCTGACCGTGTTGAACCTTGACTCATTTAGCAAGTCGGCAGGCCAACTGGATACGTGGTTCTCCCTGACGCCAGACAATGCTCTGCTCCTGAATCGCTGGCTGAATACCTCAGAGATCTATGCGCTGAACTACAGATAGTAAAGTTCCGTGACAGGACACGCTCCTGCAACTTCTTTACAATATTGCCCTTGTTCATGCCTATCGATTGATCCCCAGAGGCGCTGCCACCTCTCCAATCAACCTTCGTCGGCAACAGGAGGCTTTCAACCAGTGCTAATCGCTAGCAACTGAGATTGCCGCGATCTGTTTGTGGAGCAAACCACTATTTGCCTTGGTCCTATTCAGGTGGAGAAATCTTGCGGGCTTCGACCTCGTCCACTTGAACGCGGTTGTGGATGAAATTCATATTGTTGTCCTTCTTTTCCATGCGCAGTTCAATCGTATGCTTGCCTGGTTTGAAGAGGTGCTGAATCCGATTGCTTAACGCCCAGTCATCCCATTGTTCTGAACCTCGCTGAGGCATCACAATGACGCCGCTGAATTGCTGATCAATATAGAGGCTTCTTAAACCGCATTGATTGTCAGTTGTTATAGGCCCGCTGCCATTGGCATAATGAATCTGCAACTCATAGATTCCGCCCTCTATTACAGTAATCGTTGTCTGTGCCTCCACTGTAGTTTCGCGCATTAACTCCACTGGGTGATGATCTTTATCAAACCAAGCGGAAAGAACAGTTTCGTGTGATTCATCAACAATAGGTGCGCTCATAAATGAAGGAATGCCATTTTCAGCAATCGCCTCAACCTGATATTCAGGAGCACTCTTTACCAAACTTATGCCGATGGGGAAAACCGTGCCTTTAATTTGTTGCCATGGTTTTCCGTCACGATAAACCTGATAGATAGAGGCCCCGGGCACAGCGGTCCAAACAAGCTGATTCTGCTCGATTCGCACCTCTGGAGTATCGGGTGCTATGACGTCTATACTTTGATGCGGAGTGATCGCGCGATCATCCGTACCAGCAAGTACAAGATTCACATGGTGGTGGCCGCGCAGTATTGCCGGAATGATGCCGTTAAACGGCTTTCCGTCCAGTGTTTGCGTGCGAATCTGCGAGCCGCTTCCACTTACATGTATCGACAAGGTCGCCTGTCGAAAGCGAAGATCGTCCAGTTGATAGCTGCCTGCAAAATCAGTAGGGATAAAGGGCGCAAGATGGATGCCGTCAGCTTGGAAGCTCATACCGAAGAGAATGCGATAGACCATCGCGAGATTGCCAGCGATGCTCCAAAGTTGGCGATCTGAGTTGATTTCGGTTCCCGAGGGGCTTCCCGAACTGGCGACGAGATTTTCCTTGTTGGTCAAAAAGAAGGATGTGTGTCGCAGCAGAACGCTGAGGCCGTCGGCCACAATCGCATCTGCGTGGTTCCGGGCTGCGGCGAGATTCCAAAATGCCTGCACGAAAGGCCAGACAGATTCGTTGTGATAAGGCGGAATGCCAGGCGTTTGCGGATAGACCGTTGGGATGCCATAGTCGAGCAGAGGAAGATTCTTCAGCATCTCTCTTTGCTGCGCTGGCGTCGCAATCTCGAAGAGCATGGCAAGAGATTCGCCGAGAGCGTCCATGCGTGGAGAAAGCACGGGGTGAGCTCTGCCATAGAGATATTCGCCATAGTATCCCTTGTCTTGCATCCACAAGAGTTGATTCATGGAGCGTTTAATGCGCCGGGCGCGGCGATTGTAGGCGGAATCGTCTTCGCCCAGTGTGCGCGCCATTTGGGCGAGGATGCGGTATGTCTGATAGTGAATAGCATTGTTACTGAGTGATTGCGACGAGTAGATATCTACAGCACTCATCCAGCGCGGGTAGGTTTGTTCGCGCCAATCCATAAAGCTCGATTCGCCGTACGCCAGTCCATTCGCCGCCGCCAACACCGAAGGTTCGTCGTGGATCGTGGAGTTTTGAATAATGTGATAACTTTTCTGTAACCAAGCGCGCTCTCCTGTGACCAGATAAATCTCCCAGGCGGCAAGAGCCCAAACCATGCGGTCTGAAGAGACAGGCCACGAACCTCCAGTGCCGGTATCCTGCACAATCTCGCCGTGGCTGACCTTGGCCATCAGGCTGTTCTTCGTCAACTTTGGCGCGATGATGGCCAACGAGAGAAGTGTGCTATAGCTGACATCGCGTGTCCAGACGCCATTCCACTTGGCTCCGGCCATCAGGGTCTGATCGGGATGGATGTCCTTCGTCAACTCTTCGAGTGAAAGGTTATACACGCTATCCAGTATCGGCAACGAAGAGTGCAGGGCCGGGTATGCGTGAAGATCGCTGGTCAACTTCCAGGTTATAGGTACTGCACCATCGCGGCCGTAGGTGGAGCTTAGCTCCACGTTCGAGAGTGCGCGGGCCTCATAGCCGTCTTCAACCACGCGATCGCGGTAAAGGATAAAGCGTTGGGTTTGATGAATGGGTTGCTCTGCGAAAGCCGCCACAGCTAAAAAGGCAAAAAAGATGATCCGTATATGAATCCGCACGCCTGATCCCCTTACTTATGATTGTTTGGACTGAGTATGACCATGGACCACACACGAAGTTCGGGCAGAACAATCTCCCAGGTGTTAGTGCCGATTTTGCACAGCGGCAACTTATGCCATGCGCCGTGATCCACATCGGGCGATGCCCAGCCGGCGTTGGCAAGTTCGGACGCGATTACGCGAATTCGCAGTTGATGAAAGCTTAAGGGAATGGCAATGTTGTCCCCGTCGTTTCTCCAACTAGAATCTTTAACCGAGGTGAGATTTATAAGATGCAGGATGATATCGGCATCTTTTTTTCGCGCGATGGTCCAGATAGAGCCCGGATGGGCGTCGACGCTGGCAGGTGCTTGACCGATCTCTACCGGAGTATCTGCAGGCTCGGCCTTATCGCGTAGGTTGTTTTCGTAGGCAACGAGAAAGTCGTAGTAGTCGCGCAGAGTAACCCGGTCTTGTGGAGTGAGGGTAAGGACCTGGTCGTCGGGAAAGTAAGGACGTGAGAGCATGCGGTCACCATCTCCTAACTCGATGTGCGATGCACCGGAGGCAAAGATCGCGGCATCAGTGATAAGCAGGCCTGGCAAGTTAAAGGCAGCATGCTTGCCTTCGAGAGTGAGCTTTTCTGCGGCGCCGTTCTGCATGTAGGCAGCAAAGACGATGGCCTTGTTCGGATTGGCCCGATGAATGGAGTCAGCCGACTGCAGAATACTGCGGTAGGTTGGATGGTCGGGCAGCCAAAGCTCACTATAGACAAACTCTGCGGCAGAGTTGGCCATGCCCTCCTGGCCTGCTCCTGACACGGTGTTGAGCACAACTGGGCGCTGCAGCGTCTGGTGCGCCGCATTGACAAAGTCAGGAAAGCCAGCAACAAAGTCGATCTTTTTGCCTTCGTAGTTCCAGGCCTCGGCGTCGCCAAAACTGTCGATGTGCCAGCCGTCGAAAGGGAGCATGGCAAAGAGCCGGTTCATCTGAGCAAATAGGTAGCTCTGCCATCTGGTGTCCGACTGATTCATGTAGAGCAGGGCCGGGGTACTCCAGCCTCTCCAGCCTGTGCCTGTGGGCAGAAGGAGGGACTTTACGTTGGCCGCGCTTCGCTCTGTCGTAGCTGAAGGCCAGGTGGCCCACTGCAGTTGTACGCCACTGCCATCAGTGAATGCGTTTTGGTAGGCAGCATAACTGGCGTTATAGACCATCGTCGTCATGTGGCGCTCTTTGGCCTGCGCGAGCAGCGAAAGCACCACGTCGCGGTTGACTGTGCGACCAGCGACATCGGGCCACTGTGCTGGCAATGCGGGTTCGGGAGGCACAGGCATATGGTGCTTATTCTGCACGTCGTAAAAAAGAAGTCCGTTGATGTGGTAGCGATTCAGTTCGCGAATCCACTCAACGGCGGGGGTTGAGGCATCATAGTTGGCGATATAGCCGTAGCGGGGAAACTTTGCCCAGTTGGAAGAGACGTCAAGCGCACTAAAGCCCTCAGCCAACAGTTCGTGATGGGCCTGGCGCAACTGAGCATGAAGACGGTAGCCCTGGAAGTCATTCGGCGGCGGCTGCAAACGAAGGCTCAGTTCATTCTTGCCGGCTCTGAGAGTGAGATGCGCATTGCACTGGCAGGCAACGGTCTTCCCTAATGATTCGAGAGTGAGGCAGGCCTCGGTATTCTTCTGCGCGGTTGCGCCTTCTACCGTAAGTGTGATGATGGCCGTTTCTTGTGGTGCGTAACGGGCCTTATCTGTCGTTACATCCAAGGCAGGAACGGGGGCGGGCTGCTGGGCCCGTGCAGCTAGAAGGAAAAGAATAAATGCCGCTGTAAGGGCAGCAGTCTGCTTGATTGCAGCGTGTGTAGACATCATGCTCCTCATCGGAATAAATGGCGGAATGAATTCTGGAGAGCCATGAAGGCTCTCCAGAAGGTGAGGCTAGAAGTAGAGCTTCAACGCGAACTGAATCTCGCGCGGATCGTTGACCGTGCTGTAGACTTTGCCGAACGATCCAGGATCGCTGATGCTCGAGTTTGGGTGGTCGAAGTTTGCATGGTTGAAGGCATTGAAAAACTCCGCGCGGAATTCTGTGCGCATCCGTTCAGTAATGGGGAAAGTTTTGAACAAGCTTAAGTCAATGTTCTTGAAGCCTGGCCCATGAACGCTGAAGGGACGGGTATTGCCGAACTGCCCGACGGAAGGATTGCCGTAGGATGCTGGGTTAATGTAGAAGCCCGTGCCTCCCGATACGTATTTGTGCGGGTCTTTGGAGGCGCCCGAGAAGGGATCTCCGATGAGATTGGCGCGCGATGCGTTATGCCCTCCGGTTTCACTCATATCGTTAGCAGTAATAGTAAAGGGATTGCCTGTTTGCAGCGTAACGATCGTGTTAACCTGCCATCCACCGAGGATATAGCTCAGACGGCTGGGCTGATTCAGCACCCATCCCCCCTTGCCGATTGGCAGGGCCCAGATGCCGTTGGCCACAAACCGCTGACGGTTATCCAGAGCGTTGTCACTGCGCTCGGGCGACATGTTGTAGATGTTTTGCGGTAGATAGTCACCATTGATTGGCGGGTTGAAGTCAGCTATGTTGTGGCTGAGCGTGTAGCTAAGGCCGTATGAATAGCGCTTTGCGAAGGCATGGCGCAGCGAGATTTCCAGCGCATTGTAACTGGCATTGCCGCTGTGGCTAGCGTACTCCAGGAAGGCATGCTGGCTACCGCTGTTTAGGTTGCTGTAGGGGAACACCACGATGGGATTACCCGTGCTGTCGGTTCCAGCGATTTTGCCCTGATTGAGGTTGGCGATACGGGCAAACTTATGGCTGAAGTTACCAACATAATCTACCGAAAGAAGGGTAGACTGCGTCAGTTGGGTTTGTACGCCTAAGCTGGTCTGCTCAACATATGCTGTGCGCTGAATGGGATCTTGGGCGCGAATCTGTATATCGTAGAGCGGAGTTGAGGTGGAGTTGAGAGTGCTGATAGGAAAGCCCTTGCTCAGGTAAAATACGGGGGTTGTACTGCCCTGGCTTTGGCTCAGTGTGGTGTCAACCAAATACGGCGGATTGAAGCTCAGCATCGACTCGGAGCCGTAGCGATAGTGATGTTGATAGAAGATGGCGAATCCGCCACGGACCACGATGCGCGGGGTCTGCTGATAGGCAAAGCCGACGCGCGGAGCGAAGTCGTTACCGTCGGGGCTGATCAGCGAGCGGTCCTTCCAACTGGTAGCGCCGCTGCTTACTTGAACAAGGGAACCGCCATTGTCGGGCGAGAAATTCACCATCTTGTTGTCATGCTCAAGCAGTGGTGCGTAAAGTTCATAGCGCAGGCCCAGGTTTAACGTCAGCCGCTCGTTTACACGCCAGTCATCCTGCGCGTAGAGGGAGTGACCGGGAGTAAATGTGTGTGGTACAAACGGTTTGGCGTAGCGCGCCAGACTCATATCGCCCAGCAAAAAGTCGCTCAGACCAAAATCGTTGCTGTTTGTGTAAATGCCGCTGGCCGTTAGCACGCCCTGCGGAGCCTCGATGTCAAGGAACGAGTTGTTCAAACGATAATATTGATAGCCAAATTTAAGGCTGTGGCGTCCTCGCAGCCAGATCAAATTATCAGTTGCCTGGTCAACGTTCGAGACCTGCTCCTGCGGCCGCCAACGCGAGACGCCTAGGGCTTGGTAGGTATCAATATTGATCGGTGGAAGACCAACGCTGTAGGAGGTAACCGGCATACCGGTCAGGCCATAATCAGGCGCCTTTGAGGTTCCCAAGCTACTGGCGCCCGGGGGCTCCTTCAGCGTATACATACGGTTATAGCCAAAGTGCAAATCATTGAACAGGGTTGGGCTGAGGGTGTCGGACCACGCCAGATTCAAAGCTTCGCCATTGGTCATATTATCGGCGGACCAGTTGCTGGCGCCGGCCAGGCCGTTGGCGGTCCAGGGCGGATCGACCGTGGTAATGCGAGAGATACTGAAGTGTCCAGAGATGTGGTTGCGCTCGTTCAGGTTGTGATCGATGCGAACATCGCCCGAGTAGGTGTCGTTGGGATGGGTGGCTACATATTGATAGTTGGAGCCGCCGCTGAAGCTGCCGGCTATGCCTTCGGTGAGGACGGCACTGGAAATGTTGGGGTCAGGATAGAGCGTCAGCAGCTTTAATGCCGCCGTATCGAGGCAACTCGTCTGCACTACGTTGTTAATGATACAACTGGATTGCCCCGGAACCACACTACTGAGCGTGTAGGGCAACTCCATGAAGTTGTAGTCGTTCTTCATCAAGGGAGTGGGAACCGTAGCGGTCTCCGTGACGGCTTGGCGGCTATTCAGCCCCTGAAAGTCGATGAAGAAGAAGGAGCGATCGTGGCGAATTGGTCCGCCCAGAACTCCGCCGTATTGATTCTGCGTAAAGTGGCCGCGTTTAACGCCATTGAGGTTGTTGAAGAAGGTGTTGGAATCCAGCTTGTCATTACGCAAAAAGTTCCATACGTCCCCATGAAAACGATTGGTGCCTGACTTGGTGGATACATTGATGACGCCACCAGCGGCATTGCCGAATTCCGCCGAGTAGGTGCGTACTTGCACCTTGAACTCCTCAATCGCATCCGGCGGCGGCTGAACCACCTCCATATAGTTGTCCTGCTGGTTCGTTGAGGCTGAGTTGTTGTCAACGCCGTCGAGGGCAAAGTAGTTTTGCATCTCGGAGTTTCCGTTGATACTAAAGCGGTCGATGGATTCGTTTGGACCGGAGTAGTATTTGTTTACTCCAGCCTCCAGCATGGCAAGCGGTGCGTAAGCACGTCCGTTGAGCGGAAGGTCATTGACCGTCTGGGTGCCGACAACACCACCCAGTTCCGCTGACTGGGTTTGCAATTCCGGCGCTTCGCTCGATACCGTCACGGTTTCTGACACGTTACCTAACTGGAGACTAAAATTCAGAGCCGCACGCGTCTGCACGTGGATTACCACATGGGAGTAGCTCTGGCTTTTCAGGCCCTTGGCCCTGGCTTCGACCGTATACAACCCCGGAATCAAGGCCAACACCTGGTATTGGCCATCAGAGTTGGTGGTTGTGCTTACCGTCACCTGTGTTGCTTCATTAGTAATCTTGATGGTGGTTCCAGGAATTACAGCACCGCTTGCATCCGCAACAGTGCCGACGATTGCCCCGCGATCAATTTGGGCAAGGCAAATAGTGGTCCACAGCAGGCCGCATAAAGCCGCTATGACGAAACTTCGTAATCTCACTTGGTTCCTCCTAAAGTGCCGGGGAATACGGGGGGGAGAATCTCTTGGCTTTTCAGAGCGTGCCTCCCTATTACCCCAGCCCCTTCTTTTCATAGATGGAAATTTGAGCCGTCGACGACTCTCATCCCAAATTCTGACAAAGCATAGTCATCGCTTCAGGAACACGGCAATGCTTTGCCGCACATCTCTTAAACAAAATCGACCTCACCAGCTAAACAACTGACAAATATGATAGATAGAAAAAGTTATTTATCGCAATAATCTGTATTCTGGTCGCGTCAACAACAAAATATAGGCTGTGATACACTCGCTTACGATTATGGATACAGTCAGCGGGCGTTCTAGAAAACTCTGTTTTGGCGTTTTCCAGCTCGATCTTCAAACCGGTGATTTGACCAAACGAGGCGTCCGCATCCGCCTTCAAGGGCAACCCCTCAGCGTACTGATGATGCTGCTTGAGCATCCCGGCGAAATGATCACTAGGGATGAACTGCGGCAACATTTGTGGGGCGATGGCACCATTGTCGATTTCGACCATGGGCTTTCCACGACTATCAATAAGATTCGCGATCGTTTGGGCGACTCAGCCGAGAATCCGCGTTTCATCGAGACAATCGCCCGTCGTGGCTACCGGTTCGTGGCGCCAGTTCAGGAACTCACGCCGGAGGAGGCTGCCTCCAGAACACCCAGCAGAGTGCAAACTCTTGCTCCAGCCGCCTCCCTGTTGAAATCTCTTGTGGGGCATCGCCGTAGATGGATCTATGGAGGGGTAGCTGCCGGAGTCATGGCTTTTCTCGCCGCCGGGCTCTACTGGGTATGGAGTGCCCCTCGACCGCCCATGGCCATGCGCCAGATCACTTGGTCGGGTCATGTCTTTCCCGGTGACATGCCGATGGAGAGTTTCCCGGGATTAGCAACCGATGGAACACGCGTCTATTTTGATGAGGTCCATGACGGTCGCTTTGTGTTGGCATTTTCGCTGCCCAATGACTATGAAACTCATCTGCTGGCAACGAACTCAGAAATCGCCGGGCCAACGTTGATCGAAATATCCTCAAATGGAACCCAGCTGATGGTACGTAACCATCTTGCCCCGGAGGTCGAGCAGCCGCTGTGGATTATTGCCACCTCTGGCAGTTCGGCGCGACGCGTTCCTGAAGTGCTGGCACACGATGCTACTTGGATGCCGGGCGGCGATTCTATTCTGTATGCATCGGGCGACGAGTTGTGGATCGCCGATGAACACGGCAGCAGAGCAAAGTTTGCTTCGCTCAGCGGGCGCGCATTCTGGTTGCGCTGGTCGCCAGACGGCAAGCAACTTCGCTTTACCATGATCAATCCACGCACGCGCACGCCCTTCTTATGGGAGATTGGCGCGTCCGGCGGCAAGGCCCATCCCTTGTTGCCAGGCTGGAATCCAGCGAATGGAGAGTGTTGCGGAAGCTGGGCTCCGGATGGAAAAGACTATCTTTTTCAGGCGACGCACGACGGGCAGGACAATATTTGGGCATTGCCAGAATCTGGGCTACGTCGTTGGTTGGTTCATCGCCCCTTTCAGGTCACCAATGGGCCATTGTCTTTTTCCTCTCCGATTGTCTCGGGCGACCCCAGGCACCTGCTGTTTATTGGAACGCATAGCCGCAGCAGGCTTTTCCGATATGATGCACGTTCGCACCAGGTTATTCCCTATCTTCCCGAACTGACCGGCGCCACCCATGTCGCTTTTACCCAAGACGGGAAAAAGGTAGCGTGGATCAGCAACAATGAGGGGACTCTCTGGTCGAGCTTGCTCGATGGATCTCAACGAATTCAGCTCACATCGGTTCCTATACAGATTTATCTAATGACATGGTCGCCAGATGGCACAAAGCTGGCCTTCATGGGCAAGGAAGCGGGCACTCCTTGGAAGATTTATACAGTCTCAGAAGCAGGGGCGGGGGCAACGATGCTCTTGACTGAGAACCGGAGCGAAGCCGATCCGACTTGGTCGCCCGATGGGCGGTTTATTGCTTTTGGAAGGCCAACAGCCTATATGGCCGAGGACACGGCGGACAAGGCCATCTCGGTTGTGGATACCAAGAGCGGCACTATTATAGATCTGCCTGGGTCAAAGGGGCTGTTCAGTCCGCGCTGGTCGCCGAATGGACAATATTTGGCGGCAATTACACTCGATCAGCGCAAATTGAGAATCTGCAATATGAGCAATAAGCAATGGACCGAAGTGCCCACAACAAGTATCGACAATCCAGTCTGGTCCAGCGACAGCCGTTCGATTTACTATCACTCGTTTATGGAACGGGATCTACCGATTTATAAGCTCGACGTGCAAACCCACAAGCAGGAGAAGATTTTTCAGCTCGGAGATCTGCAAATTTCCGACGCAGCCGATTATTCATTTCAAGGCGTTTCCCCAGATGGGTCGCCAATTCTTTCGGTTCACTTGTGGTCGGCGGATGTCTATCAGATCGCCTGGAGACACCAGTAGCTAACTACGGGCCAACCAATAGTGTGGCCATTTCAGTTTGCCCACTCTTCATGCCGCACAGGCAATTGATTGAGGTGGTCCCGATGCATCCGCCAGTTCGGCATAAACTGGTCCATCATGGCGATGAAGCGGGCGTTGTGAGTTGGTTCCAGTAGATGCGCCATTTCATGGACCACGACGTATTCGAGGCACTCCTTGGGCTTTTTGGCCAGTTCAGTGTTGAGGCGAATCGTTTCAGCGTAATGATTACACCCCCCCGCTTGGTCTTCACCTGTTGCATGTAGAAACGTTCAACGGTAACGCCTATCACCGGAGCCCATCTGGCAATCAAGGCGGGACTACCGTTTTCAGTTGATTCCCGGTACCACTGGGCAACAATCTCCTGCTTCCTCTCTTCGGTGGTTCCTGGATGTACTCGCAGGACCAACCAGCTATGCAGAATCTCAACCGAAAGAGCATGGTCACCCTCGACCACGCGCAGAAGGTACCGCTTGCCCCAAAGGTAGTGGCTCTCCCGATTCAGGTACTCCCGAGGGATCTCGCGTTCCTGTTCCCGAGCTTTCTCTGTTGCTGCTTTATCCAGCCAAGCTCGGAGATCGCGAAGACTCGAATTGTATCCAGGGTCATCCGCGCAGGGGCAGAGATGCGGACGCGGCCAGTCGGGGGGTACACACTGAGGTGGACGTTCTTGATGTTCTTGAACACGATTTCAATCGAAATTCCACTGAGATCGATGTGCTCCGCCATCAGTATTCTCCCTGCGCCTTGACGATGAGAAAGAGGCGCTCGACCTCGGCGGAATCCTGCACCGCCTTATAGATCGCTTCTTTGATGACCTGCTCACGAGCCTGAACACCTCGCCAACCGTCCGGACGTACTTCCCGTACACCTGCGTCGATCTTCAGTGCCAGCTCTTCATTCTGACCAAGGTTGTTCCAAAGTGCTCGCTTGCCTGTAGTATCGAGCTTCTCCGGCTTCTCTTCCACCAGTCCCGCCTGAATCCTTTTGGGAACCCCGGCTATTTCGCCTAGCCATATTTCAATGTAAGTTGTTGAAAATAATGGTCGGCCATCCCCAGCTCGGGCGCGAACCTTGACCAGCTCCGCATAGTGTACGTCAGCGGCGGTTGACATGAACCGCTGGGGATGGCCGAGAATCACCGCTGACGTACACTACGTGAAGTTGATGAACCGCCTCGGCGGTGGGCGCATCGTCTTCATCAAACAGGTCACGGTTCGAAATGTTGCACGGTATCTCTCAAAGTACCTGACGAAAGAGCTTCTACTGTCCGCTCCGAAGGGCACGAGAAGAATTACCACGGCTCGGTCAATCAAGCTGTTTCCGAAATTCGACTCAGGGATTTCCTGGGAGCTGATTCGGGAATCCATCTGGCACTTGTTGACGCGCCACAGTGCAGCCGCGTTTGAGCGGCAACTTGATTTGTTCCGGTTCATCATTATGCACTTTGACGAAGAGAAATATCTCAATTCCTTTGAATTGGTCGCGGACGGTTGAGGGGTTCTGTGTGGGCGGGTTGGAGGCGTTCTACGTGCCGGACTGGCCTGCACGTCATGGCACGTTCAGGACCTACGTGGGCGACGATTTTGATGCAATTTTACTGATTTGGCCTGCACGTAGTCGGGATTTTGGGGGGTACGTCCGGGGTACGTGCAGGCTAGTTGATAAAGCAGCACGTTCAAGGTTTCAGCACAGCACGTGGGGTGAGTATGGCGGCGAATGAATGGGATTGCGATTTGATGACAGTTGCGGAGACTGCACGTCTCCTGCACGTTCCGGTTTCTTGGGTCTACCAACGTACCCGACGGCGAGGTAAAGAGCGTATTCCGCATATCAAACTTGGAAAATATCTGCGCTTTGAAATCGCGGCGGTTCGGGAATGGACCAACAGGCTGAGGATTGCTTGATGAATCCAGGTTTGGGGACTACTCTTCCATCAGACGCACTACCACCTGAACGGGCGACATTCGGAGGACGAATGGCCCGTAAAAGGTGTTTTCAAGAAGGCTCACTTTTCAAACGTGGTACGCGCAAGAAAGTGTGGGTCGCTCGCTGGTGGGAGCCTGTAATTGGTCGCGATAACGTGCCTGGGCGGATTCGCCGCTCAGAGGTTCTCGGACCCGTTGCGGAAATCCCCACGGTTCGACAGGCAAGGCAGATGCTTTCCGATCTGCTCCGCAAGGTCAACAGCGACGACTACCGGCCTCAAACGGTTTGGACGTTTCGCAGTTTCGTGAAAGACCGCTGGAAGCCAGAGATTTTCCCCACGCTGAAGTATTCAACTCAACAGTATTACGACAACATGATCGACGCCCATCTCAACCCGGCATTTGGAGACACGCAGCTTCGGCTGATCACTCGGGATGCCGTTCAGAGTTTTCTGCAAGCGAAGACTCGGAGCGGCCTTTCGTGGAAAACGGTTGCACTCATCCGCACCGCTTTCGGAACGATCATCGAAGCAGCCGTGATGCAAGACCTCTTGACCGACAACCCCGTCCGGAAGACTCGTTTGCCACGACGTGGCCCGGTTGAAGAGAAGGCTCCAATTGAAACGGAAACGGTAAAGAAGCTGATCGAGAAGCTCGCGGAGCCCTCCCGTTCCATCGCATCTCTGCTGGCGATGACGGGTCTACGGATCGGCGAACTGCTGGCCCTTCGCTGGCAGAACGTTGATTTGGAGAATGGGTTTCTGTCGGTTTGCCAAACGGTCTACGAAGGCCACTTTGATGAACCGAAAAGCAAACGGAGCAAACGCCGCATTCCTCTCGGACCAAGATGTGTCGAGATTTTTGCGGCATTGAAGCCCACCGAGGCGGCTCCGTCTACTTTGGTGTTCTCCGCCCGGAACGGCTCCCCGCTCAGTCGGCGCAATCTACTCAATCGCCAACTCAAGCCAGTGTGCAAGACGCTCGAATTAACCGGCGTCAATTGGCACTGGTTCCGGCACGCGAACGCTACGTTGCTCGATTCGGTAGGGGCACCTGTCGGCACCACCCAGGCGCTGCTTGGGCACTCGTCCTCGGAAATCACCCGAGGAACATACATTCACTCGGTCCCGGCGGACGCACGTCATGCGGTTGGAGACGTGGAGAAGCTATTTGGACCCAAATGGACCCAAGTTTCGGCCTTGCCGGAAATGGGGGATTCGCTAATTAACTGATATTGCGGGATTTAATGGTCGGGGAGAGAGGATTTGAACCTCCGACCCCCTGGTCCCGAACCAGGTGCTCTACCAGGCTGAGCCACTCCCCGAACATGGGTTGCAGAAGCGTATCTTTGGGGCGCGGCCTGGCGCGTTTGGCCCCTTGATTGCGCTTAATCAGTGTAGCAGAATCCTGGGCGTTGCGGCACAGTCTGCCGATTCCCATATTCCCACCGCCGCGACGACGAAGCATGTATGAAAGAAATCCGAAAAGGAGTCCTCCGAAGCTGCTCGCCGCAAACTCACCCTTCAGGCTCATTCTTGGATTGGAAAAGACTCAGTCAGACCAACTCAGGATCCTCTTGTATGGGGCAAACAAGACAAACGCATCTCAATTTCCGAGCCGTTGTTTTTGTCTCCAACAGGAGCATGATAAGAATCTGTCCATAAACTAGCGATTTTGCAAGGGTGCGGCTTCCGGCGTGCCGAACGGGAGGCAAACAGGGCATACGGATGCCGGATACCCCCACCCCTATTTTGGACGTAAAATCCTCTGCTACTTAGAGTTAGGCCATGGTGTGCGCTGCAAAATCCTCTCAGCAAACGACTTACGCGCAAAATCGTCCAACAAAAGGAGTTACGGGACGGCCTCAAGCACTTGTTCTCGTGTGGCCCATAGCTCTGCCATTCATCAGTGTGCATCCAAGCAGGGAAATTCTCTGCAATCCGCGAAAATCGCTGAGACGCTCGATTTGTGGACAGATTTCAAGAAACTGGGAACCAAATCTGGAGCGCCCGGCTACCTCTTTCAGGCAAGTTCCGCGAACCCTAACTCTTGAGCGCCACCCGGATATGCAGTTCCTTCAACTGTTCATCGGTCACCGTCGTTGGCGCTTCGGCCATCAGGTCGACCGCCTTGGCGGTCTTGGGGAAGGCGATCACCTCGCGCAGACTGGGCGCTCCGGCCAGCAACATCACGATACGGTCCAGGCCGAGCGCGATGCCGCCGTGGGGCGGAGTGCCGTATTCCAGAGCGTCAAGGAAGAATCCGAAGCGGGCATGGGCTTCTTCATCGCTAATTCCCAGCGACTTGAAGATCTGCTGTTGCACGTCTTTACGGTGGATACGGATGGAGCCCGAACCGAGTTCGAGGCCATTCATCGCCAAGTCGTAGCAGTTGGCGCGCACACTGGCCGGGTCGGTGAGCAAATTGGCCATATCGGCCTCGTGCGGCGCGGTGAACGGATGATGTGCCGGCATCCATTTCCCCAGTGACGCATCGTACTCGAACATCGGGAAGTCTGTAATCCAGATGGGCCGGAAAGCCGCCGAGCCATCGACAAGATGCTTCTCACCGTTGAGCGCGGCCGCCTCCTGAACGGTTTCTTCCGTGGTGCGGAAAGCTCCATGCCGGTCAGCATATTTCTTGGCCAGTTCAGTACGGAAGTTGCCGGCGGCGGAGTAGACGTTGATCTCGCGCTCACTCAGCCTGCCGGGGATCTTGGTGTCGCTGGCCTTGATGGGGTTGGCCGGGTCGCCAGCCACGATGATGACGAAGTCGGCCTCGTCCGCACTCACCAGCTCGCGAACCTTGCTCGCTGCCTCGGGAAATCCTTTGGACAGCCGCTTGAAGTCGTCAATGAATTTGGCGCCTTTTCCCAGCTCGAAGAGCGGGTGGTTATCTTCGCGTTCCTTGCGGCTCAACTCACCCACCTTGGGAATGCGCAACGCCACCACGGGCAATGCCGGATCGATTTGCAGCGTAGCCAGCGCGGCGTCAGTGAAGGCCGGGCGCACGTCAACGAGGCTGGGCAGGCGCAGGTCCGGCTTATCGCTGCCGTACTGGCGGATTGACTCGTCATAGCTGATGCGCGGGAAAGGCGTGGGCAACGTGACTCCAGCTGCTGCAAAACCGGCTGCCAGAAATTCTTCCGCCACAGCAAAAACTGTTTCCTGGTGCGGGAAGCTCATCTCGATGTCCACCTGGGTGAACTCGAGCTGGCGATCAGCGCGCAGATCCTCGTCGCGGAAGCAGCGGGCAATCTGGAAGTACTTGTCAAAGCCGGAGATCATGAGGATTTGCTTGAAGATCTGCGGCGACTGCGGCAGCGCATAGAACTCGCCCGGATGCACGCGGCTGGGCACCAGAAAATCGCGCGCGCCCTCGGGGGTGCTTTTGGTCAGGATGGGAGTTTCTATCTCCAGAAAGCCCTGCTTGCTGAGGTTGTCGCGAATGGCCAGCGTAATCTCGTGGCGCAGCCGGAAGTTGCGCTGCATCTCCGGGCGGCGCAGGTCCACGTAGCGATATTTGAGCCTCACCTCTTCATTCTGGATGGCCTCTTCAGACGGCGAAAAGGGCGCCAAGCGCGTGTCGTTCAGCACCCGCAGTTCGGTGGCCTCGATTTCGACTTCGCCCGTAGGCATCTTGGGGTTGATGGCGTCGGCCGCGCGCAGGCGCACTTTGCCCACGGCGGCAACCACATACTCCGGCCGGATTTGCTCGCCCTTGGCGTGGCCCTCGGGGATCAGATCCTTGTCCAGCACGATCTGGCTGATGCCGGTGCGGTCACGCAGATCGAGAAAAATCAGGCTGCCGTGGTCGCGGCGGCGGTTGACCCAACCCATCAAAACAACCTGTTGTCCTGCGTGGGCGGCTCGCAATTCACCGCAATAATGCGTTCGTTCGAGATTACCTAGAAAATCAAGCACTACCTGTGTCCTTTACTCGCCTGTGGGAGTGGAAAGAAAGACGGCCAGCTCCGTGCGAGGAACCTTCGTCTGTATGCCTGTTGAGAAGTTCTTCAC
>Ga0224529_1000622_pt1 | contig 25266 bp, 18 predicted proteins | sample CBST50metaG_FD_179893 | JGI IMG/M metagenome (GOLD analysis project Ga0224529, IMG submission 179893) | Peat soil microbial communities from Stordalen Mire, Sweden - C.B.S.T50 | ecosystem: Environmental > Terrestrial > Soil > Wetlands > Peat | place: Sweden: Norrbotten County, Stordalen Mire... | reverse complement strand
AACTCGTCCGATACCGTCCACGACTTGATCTGTGCCATCCTGAACCGTATCTTCACCCAACTTGCACCCTCTGCTTCCGGCTATTTGCCTGCACGTATCAGGTTCGACACTATTTACGGATAAGTTCAAGCAAATGGAAGGGATGCAACAGCCATTCCGAGTTGTAGAAGGGGTTCATTCTAGCAGTTGTATGCGGGATCTTCCAGGCCATATCCAGATTTGCATTGAAGGTGAACACGGTGCCTTCGATTTCATCCTTTCCGCTCCAGGAGGCCTCGAATTTCACGATTATCAACCTTTTCATCATCAGTGGATTGCACGAAAGCTGATCTCCAATCCTGAAAGCGGAACGACTCTCCAGCTTACGATTACGGAGCTTTCTGATCTTTTGAACCCGCTCCATGAAAATCCGCTCGTTCCGAATCCAACGCCACTGGCGAAGGTAGAAGTCGCACAGATAGTCGAGCAATCTCTTCTTAAATCAGACGCAAATCTGGCCTGGCCTCTGGTAAGAAGCGGAAATACCAAGGGATCGGTGAGAGTTTTCCTAGGGATTGGTCCTGACGGGAAGGTGCGAGAAGTCTGGCCGGCCGGTAGCGACAACGGCGAGATCGAAGACTTTGCTCGTCAGAAGATAAAGGACTGGCAGTTCAGTCCTTACCTATTGAATGGACAAGCTGTCGCAGTTTCTACGTATTGGACCATGCCGTTCGAGACAAAAATTGGCATTCCTCTGCCTGAACTTTCGGACGCTGAGGTCCGCAAACTCGCCAGCAACATGGTTGAGCCAGTCTTTGCGCCGGGAACAGCAAAGCCAGGTCAGGAGTTGCGCGTGAGCATCGCCGTCGATGAGCAAGGAAAACTTACTGGCGTGGGCAATCCGGGTGGACTGGGACAGTCTTTCATGGCGATCTACGCTGCGGTCTCGCAATGGAAATTCAAACCGCTGGTGCAGGACGGTAAGGCGCAGTATTTCCACGCCTGGCTAGTTTTCAAGGTGCGCTGATTGCTCTTCTATGTGTTCGCCTCTTACGTTGCTGTAGTCGGTCTACTCTTGACGGGTCCAAATGTTTACTCCGCACCAAAGATGCGCTTGAAGAAGCGGCCAATCTTGCCTAAAAATCCGGGCTTTTTCTGGGCCGTGGTCGGGTTTGCGGCTGGATTCGCGGCATCGCCAGCCGGTGGCGTCGCATCGGTGGCCGGCTGGGCGGTGTGGTCCGCGCTCTTGTAGACCAGAGGCTCGATCGGCTGAGCGGCCGCGCCGTTTTGATTCACTGCGCTGGGCGACGGTTTGGGCAGCGGCGCAAGGCCCTCGCTCTGAGCCAGCGGAAACTCATTGCCTTTCGGCGCGGCGGGCGGGCAACCGCAGGGCTCCTTCTCGTTGTCCACCACCTCGTGCAGGCTGCCGTGCTGGAACATCACGCGCTGACCCGCCTGCACACGGTATGCGCCGCCATCGAAAACACTTGAGACCAGCACATAAGGTGCATTCACGCCGGCGTTGTCCACGCACGTGTCGCCACCCTGGCCCAGGCGGACTTTCACCTCCGCCGCGCCGGGACCGCCGATCAGAATACGGAAATCCGGGGTGAGCAGAATGTCGGAGTTGCGCCCCGTGGCGAAGCTCGCCTCCACCGCGCCGTGATCCATGGCCATCAGCAGGCCCGGAGTCTCGCCCTCAGGAACACTTGCGTCGGCGGCCAGCTTGACGGTGGTGGAAGCGCAGACGCGCAACACGCCGCGATGCGGCAGCGTCACCTGGGTGGTTTCGGAGCCGGAGGTGACGGAACCGCTGGCGGCGATCACAGCCTTGCCCTGGGAGACCTCAAGCGCGCCTGTAACCTTGGCCGCGGCGTCGGGATTCTTGCTCTCCAACGGAACAATGGCGATAGGGCCGGATGCCGATGATGGCGCTTGGGCGTGAAGAATGGGCGCGAGCAGCGGGGCCGCCGCGAGCAACAGAAGTCCGCACCGGCTTGCGCAAGAAATCGGGCTCAGGCGGCTCATCGATCTTTCCATGGCCCCCTACATATTCAGGAAGTTGCGAATCATCTGGCGCCCGCCCTCGGTCAGGACGCTCTCCGGGTGAAACTGGACGCCCTCAATGGGCAGGCTGCGATGGCGCAGGCCCATGATAACGGAGCCACCGCCGCTTTCCTGGGTGCGAGCGGTAACCACAAGCTCCCCGGGCAGCGAATCCTCGGCAACAATCAGCGAGTGATAGCGGGTGCAGGTGAGCGGCGTGGGCAGTCCGGCGAAAATACCCTTGCCGTCGTGCTCTACCGGGCTGGTCTTGCCGTGCATCAGGTGTTGCGCGCGCACCACCTGGCCGCCAAAAGCCTCGCCGATGGCCTGATGCCCGAGGCAGACGCCGAAAATAGGCGTCTTGCCCGCCATGTGCCGGATGAGCGGAACCAGGATGCCGGCCTCGCTCGGGGTGCATGGGCCGGGCGAAAGCAGGATGCGCTCGGGCTTGAGCGCCTCCACCTGCTCCACCGTCAGCTCGTCGTTGCGATAGACCTCGACCTTGGCGCCCAGTTCTCCCAGGTATTGGACAAGGTTGTAGGTAAACGAATCGTAGTTGTCGAGGACAAAAACCATGATGAAGTCCAGTGTAGCGCGTGAGCCAAGGGGATGAGTTTTGCGCTGCGGTTGCGCGCCGTGCGCCAATCTGCAAAACTGGCCATGGTTCCCAACGATGGTTCTTCATTTTCTGATTCAGGGTCGAGTGCAGGGCGTGGGCTTCCGCTGGTTCGTCCAGCGCGAGGCCGGCGAAATGGACCTGCGCGGCTGGGTGCGCAACACCGAAGACGGCGAAGTCGAGGTGGTGGCGTCCGGCACCGTAGAAGACCTGGCCGAATTGCGGGCCAGTCTGCGCAGCGGACCGCGTGGCAGCCGCGTCGATCACTTGATCGAGCACTATCTGGACGACAGCGAAGCCGAGGGGCTGAGTTCGTTCCGAATCGACGGGGCGTGGTAAAGGGAGAAAGCAGGCTCGGCCGCCGGCATTTCCTGTTCCCTGTTCCCTGCTCCCTATTCCTCTATAATCTGTAAGGAAGCCGAACCGCATCCTCGCCTGTTCCCTTCCCGCGGATTCAATCAAGCCTCATCACAGGAGCGGACGGACGCATGCCAGAAGCAATCAAACCCCTCGAACCAATCAAGCCGGTGAACGTGGAAGCCTTGAAGTCGCTGGTGCGCACCGTACCCGACTTCCCAAAACCAGGCATTCTTTTCTACGACATCACCACGCTCTTGAAGGACAAAACCGGTTTTGCGCAACTGATTGACGCGCTTGCAGCCCACTACATCTCCCGCAAGATCGACCTGGTGCTGGGCATCGAGGCGCGGGGATTCATCTTTGGGCCGGCCCTGGCCTACCGCCTCAACGCCGGGTTTGTGCCGGTGCGCAAGCCGCGCAAATTGCCCGCTCCCGTGGCTCGCGTCACCTATGACCTGGAGTACGGCTCCGACACGCTGGAGATTCACCTGGATGCGATTCAGCCCGGACAGCGCGTGGTGCTGGTGGACGACCTGCTGGCCACCGGAGGCACCATGGAAGCCACCGTAAAGCTGGTCAAGCAGTTGGGCGGCGAAATCGCCGGACTGGCCTTTGCCGTCGAGCTCGACTTCCTGAAGGGCCGCGAGCGCTTCACCGACTACGACGTCTTCAGCCTGCTGCACTACGACGAGTAGACGGCCCCGCTGCTCCCGCTGGGGATTTCCAAGCCCCATATTGAACCGGGCTCCATCTGCGGGGTGGATTTTTTCAGAAGAATCCGCCCTGCGCCGATGCTGGCGATCCAATTTGATTCGGAAGACTCCCTGGCCCGAACGGATTGTTAAGAGTTCACGACTGAGCAATTTTGCTCAGATTTGCCAAATCGCCACTGGCAAGATTTTGCCAAGGGTCGGCGTTTTCTTCCCCTGTGAAGTGCCGGTTCCCCCAGGAAATCTATTCACCATCGGGCACTTTTTGAACGGCTCCCCGGCGCACAACATGAGGAGCGCGCTAACTTCCCAAAACTGATCTTTCTTCCAGCGCGTTTCAAATCAGGAAACCGCACGGCCAAATCCTGCACCATCTGCGATTTCCTTCAACCTGGCTCCCTAGACTTACTTCATCCGAAGTTGAAGAGCAGGCATTTATGGTAGTCAAAACACATTGCAAGAGCCGTGGCGTGACTGGACTTCACGTTGGAGTTACCAATGTTCGGCGCTATTTTCCCAAGCATATCGCGGTCATCGAGTTACAACTGGATCATTTGCAGATTCAGTGCGGACTGGATCCCGACTTCTGGCAGGGCCAGCCGGAGATTCACGATCCCAGGCTGTGCGCCTGGCTCGAGTCAAAGAATTTGCACGTAAAGCCGGATCGAACCCCGGTGCCTCTGGCGATGATTCCGGCAGGAAACAACGCCTTCCGGCTGCAACCCGTCTCGTTGAGCGAGCAAACCAGAGCCAAGCTGCCTCCCAGGCGCGCGGCCTGAGGCACATCCGCGCTGCTAAACCCTCCCTGACGAAAGCGCCGCTCCTTTTGTCATGCGCACTCGCATTCTGTCCCCTTGACGCTGATCACTGATCACTGATCGCTGGCCACTGTCCACTGTCAACTGCGAGCTGCCTTGATAGACTCTGTATGCAATGACTATCAGCCAACTTGAAAAGGCAATTGAGCGGCACTTTGCCGCCGGCCCGTCCGCCATTGGCGATCCGTCCGCCATGACAGCCTTCCTTGCGCTGCGCCTTAGCCTGGAACAGGGCGAAGTGCGCGCCGCCTCACCCGACCCAGCCTCGGCAACTGGCTGGCGGGTCAACGCCTGGGTCAAGCAGGGCATTCTGCTGGGTTTTCGCCTCGGCGTGCTTGAAGAGATGCCCGCCGGCGGCCTTTCCTATGTGGACAAGCACACCTACCCGGCGCGCCATTTCGCCGCAGGCGACGGAGTGCGCGTAGTTCCCGGCGGCTCGTCAGTGCGCGCCGGGGCGTTTGTTGCGCGCGGCGTGGTCTGCATGCCGCCCATGTACGTCAATGCCGGGGCCTGGGTAGACGAGGGCACAATGGTGGATTCTCATGCCCTGGTGGGCTCTTGCGCCCAAGTGGGCAAGCGGGTGCATCTGAGCGCCGCGGCGCAGATCGGCGGCGTTCTGGAGCCGGTGAACGCCAGCCCCGTGGTCATTGAAGACGATGTGCTGGTAGGCGGCAACAGCGGCGTTTATGAGGGGACCATCGTCCGCAAAGGCGCGGTGTTGGCTGCCGGAACCATTCTCACCCGTGGAACTCCCGTCTTCGACCTGGTCAACGGCACAATCCTCCGCGCCACTGAAGATCTGCCCCTCATCATTCCCGAGAATGCGGTGGTGGTGCCCGGCTCCCGCGCCGTCAACAAAGGCAAGGGCCGGGAATGGGGCCTCTCGCTCTATGCCCCCGTCATCGTAAAATACCGTGACGACAAAACCAGCCTGAGCACTGCGCTCGAAGACCTGCTGCGGTAGCAGCGCGCCTCCGATCCGTTTTCATCGATCACGCAGGATCGGATCACCACGAAACACTCAGTTTCTATCGTGCATTCAAGGCTCACTGCAAGGTTTTTGAGAGGAATTTGACGATGAAGAACGGACTTGTCACCAGAAGAGTTTTTGCAAAGGGACTTGCGCTGGCCCCGTTGGGACTTGCGGTTCCATCCGCCGTTTTTGGGCAATCAACGGCAACTCCGCCGCAACCGAATCCGGCAAACGCTTCGCTGCCGCCAAAGAAGGCGCCGAAGACGGTGGTTGAGCACAAAAGTCGGCCGGCGATCCATGACGCGGATCCATTCGCAGAGCCGCTGGTCTTTACTCGACATGAGATTCGCCCGCGCGTCCGCCCCTTCGCATTGAACCAGGTAACCCTGGATGCCGGCCCTCTTCAGCAGGCGCGGGATTGGAGTCGCGGCTTTATGCTGCGGATCGGAAACGATCGTCTTCTGCACAACTTCCGCATGACCGCTGGGCTGCAGTCCAACGCGCAGCCGCTCGGCGGATGGGAAGCTCCGGACTGTGAGCTGCGCGGCCACTTTGTGGGCCACTACCTCTCGGCGTGCTCCCTGCTCTATGCAGCCACGGCGGATGCCGAAGTGAAAGCCAAGGCCGACGGTCTGGTTACCGGCATCGCCGAGTGCCAGGCCAAGCTCAACGACAACGGCTACGTCAGCGCCTTCCCCACTGAACTCTTTGTGCGGCTCGACAAGCGCGTGAACGTGTGGGCGCCCTTCTATACCATGCACAAAATCATGGCCGGCTTGCTCGACATGAAAACCCATGCCGGCAACCAGCAGGCGCTCGAGGTGCTGCTCAAACTTGCCGCCTGGGTCGATGCATGGACCGCGGACAAGACCGAAGAGCATATGCAGAGCATCCTGCAAACCGAGTACGGCGGCATGAATGAAATGCTCTACAACCTGGCGGCTGAAACCGGAGACGACCGCTGGTTTCGCACCGGCGACCGATTCACCAAGAAGGTCTTCTTTACGCCGCTGGCCCTGCGCCGCGATGAACTCAAGGGCCTCCACGCGAACACGCACATGCCGCAGGTCATCGGTGCGGCGCGGCGCTATGAGCTCAGTTCCGACTACCGCTTTGCCAACGTCAGCGAATTCTTTTTCGATACGGTTTCAGAGGCTCGCACCTATGCGCCGGGAGGCTCCGGAAACAACGAATCCTGGCTCACCCGGCCAAATCGTCTGGCGCAGGAGATAGAGGTCAGCTCGCATCACCAGGAGTGCTGCTGCGCCTATAACATGATGAAGCTGACGCGTCATCTTTATGGCTGGAAAGGTGAAACCCGCTTCATCGAATACTATGAGCGCAACCTGCTCAATCATCGTCTGGGCACCATCCAGCCGGAAACCGGTCTGACCGGTTACTACCTCTCCCTGGGGCCGGGCGCCTGGAAGACCACCTGCACCGAGGACAAGTCTTTCTGGTGCTGCACAGGCACCGGCATCGAGGAATATGCCAAGCTGAACGACACAATCTACTACCACGACGAAGACTCGCTGTACGTCAACCTCTATGTATCCTCGCAACTTCACTGGGGCGAGCGCGGCATCCGCCTGCAGCAGACAACCCGCTTTCCAGAGGCCGGTCACACCGTGCTCACTCTTCACTCCACACCGGCCACGCAGTGGACGATGCGCCTGCGCATCCCGGCCTGGACGACGGCGGGAAACTCGGTAACGATCAACGGGCGGCACTTGGAAGTTGCAGGCACGCCGGGGAGCTACCTCAGCATCACCCGCGTCTGGAAGGCCGGCGATCGGGTGGAACTCACCATGCCGATGCGGCTCACGGTCGAGCCTCTCCACGACGACTCAACGCAACAGGCGTTCTTGTTCGGTCCCCTCGTTTTGGCCGGTCAGTTTCCCAAAGGCGCGCTGGACTACAACCAGGAGCACAACATGGGCCCGGATATTCGGCAGACGTCTCAGATCGACGTTCCAACGCTCGTGGCCAAAGATGAAGACCCAGGGCAGTGGATCAAGCCGGTTCCAGGTCAGCCATTGACCTTCCGCACCACTGGACAGGAGCAGGAGATCACCTTCAAGCCCCTCAACCAGAGCTGGGATCGCTATGCGGTCTATTTGTCCGTCTCCTGATAACTGAATCGGCGGCTGCTCCCAGGTCTGGCTCTTGAGACTTGGGAGCAAACAGTAAAAATTCCCCCCATGCCTGCGGGTGTTAGCATCAAATCTGACAGATGCAAACGAAAAAGCTAAAAATCATTCCCCTGGGCGGTCTCGGCGAGTTCGGCATGAACTGCCTCGCTCTACGCTGGGAAGACGACATTATCGTGATCGACGCTGGGTTGATGTTCCCTGAGTCGGAGTTGCTGGGCGTGGATATCGTTGTTCCAGATATCACCTACCTCATTGAAAACAAACAGCATGTACGCGGCATCATCCTCACCCACGGCCACCAGGACCACATCGGCGGCCTGCCCTGGTTCCTGAGCGAACTCAAGGTTCCCGTCTACGCCACCGAGTTCACTCTGGCCTACGTCGAAGGCAACCTCGAAGAGAATCACCTGCTCGACGAAACCACGCTGATCGAAATCACGCCCAAGCAGAAGTTCACCATCGGCCCCTTCACCATTGAGCCGATCCATGTGACGCACTCGCTGGTGGACGCCGTTTCGCTGGCGATCGAGACTCCTGTCGGCGTAATCATCCATACCGGCGACTTCAAGATCGACCTTTCTCCTCTCGACGGCAAGCTGTTTGACCTGCACACCTTTGCCGAGTACGGCAAGCGCGGCGTTCTGGCTCTGCTGCAAGACTCGACGAATGTTGACAGGCGGGGCTACACACCCAGCGAGTCGTCTGTCATTCCCCGTCTCGACGAGGTTTTTTCCCGCACCAAGAAGAAGCTCTTCTTCAGTTGCTTCTCGTCCTCCATCTACCGCATCCGGATTGCCCTTGAACTGGCCCACGCGCACAAGCGCAAAGTGGCCATCGTGGGCCGCTCCATGATGGAGAGCACCGAGATTGCGCAGGATTTGGGCTACATCGATATTCCGCAGGGGCTGATTATCAATCCCAGCCAGATGCGCGACTATTCGCCGGAGCAGTTGATGATTCTCATCAGCGGCACCCAGGGCGAACCCATGAGCGCGCTCAGCCGCGCCGCCGTTGACAACCACAAGCACGCGCACATCGACGCTGGCGACACGGTGCTGCTCAGTTCACGTATCATCCCCGGCAACGAGAAGAGCATCTTCCGCGTCATCGACCACCTCTATCGCCGCGACGCCAACGTCATCTACGACGACGGCTCCAACGGGCTGATTCACGTCAGCGGACACGGCAGCCAGGAAGAGATGCGCCTGCTCATCAATCTGGTGCGGCCCAAGTTCTTTATCCCCGTCCACGGCAACTATGGCAACCTGCGCAAGCACGCGCAGTTGGCCCTGGAGACCGGCGCCGTGGAACACGCCATCGTGATTGAAGACGGCGACGTGCTGGAACTGGACAAGAAGGAAGCCCGCAAGCGCGAGAAGGTAAACGCCGGCCGCATCCTCATTGACTCCGGCTCGTCTATCGACGTTGTCGAGGAACTCGTCATTCGCGACCGCAAGATCCTCTCGGAAGACGGCATTGTGCTGGCCGTGCTGGCCATCAACAAGCGCACCGGCAAGGTGGAGCAATCCCCCGAGGTGGTGATGCGCGGCTTTGGCGGCGCGGATATCACCGATGAAGCGCGCGAACTGGTCATCAAGACCCTGGACGGCCTGAGCACCGAACAGAAGTCCGACTACGGTCTGGTCAAGGAAAAGGTCCGCGCCGAACTCAAGCGCCTCATCCAGAAAACCACCGGACGGCGGCCCATGATCATGCCGGTGATTCTGGAAATCTGAGGCTGGACACAAACAAGCAGAAACAGCAAGCGGCGGAAGCGATCAGGCTTCCGCCGTTTTGTTTGTTCTCCACAAAACAGCTCCGTGCCCGGCCTTGCGACTTTTTTCTGTCGCAAGGGTGGGAAGACATGAGCCCACACTCTGAATGTCTGCCCGGAGAAATCGGCGATACTTGAAAAGATGAATTTTGGTATCCAGAAAATGCGCATGCAAAGCAGCGAGGTCGCGCCATGAAAGCTGAAACAGAAGATATGGTCACTATGGAAACCATCCGCGCCGCCGCCGCCCGCATCGCGCACATCGCCGTCAAAACTCCGCTCGTCGAAGCCGCGTTCCCCGGCCTTTCCGGCTACGGAACCGACAAGCAAATCTGGCTCAAAGCCGAAAGCCTCCAGCCCATCGGTAGCTTCAAGCTGCGCGGCGCGGCCAACAAAATCCTCCAGCTCACGCCCGAGGAAATCGCCCGCGGCGTCATTACCTATTCCAGCGGCAACCACGCCCAGGGCGTGGCCTATGCGGCGCGCGAAGTGGGAGCGAAGGCCGTGATCGTGATGCCGTCGAACGCGCCGGCAATCAAGCGCGCGGCCACGCTGGCCCTGGGGGCTGAAGTGGTGGACGTGGGCCTGGCCTCGAGCGAGCGCCTGGCCGTGGCCGAGCGGCTGGTACGCGAACATGGCTACGTGGTCGTGCCGCCCTATGACGACGAGCAGATCATCGCCGGCCAAGGCACCTGCGGCCTGGAGATTGTCGAAGCACTGCCCGATGTGGATCTTGTGCTGGTTCCGGTCTCGGGCGGCGGCCTGCTCAGCGGCGTGGCCGCGGCGGTGAAGCAGCTCAACCCCCAAACCAAAGTCTTCGGCGTCGAGCCCGAGTTGGCCGGCGACACGGCGGAGAGCTTTCGCTCCGGCACGGTCGTCACCTGGCCTGCCGAGTTGACTAGCCGGACCATTGCCGACGGTCTGCGCACCCAAAGCGTGGGCCAGCGCAACTTCGCCCACATCCAGGCATTTGTGGACGGCATCGTCACGGTCACCGAGGCCGAGATTCGCGCCGCCATGCGCGCCATTGTGGCTGCCGCGCGCCTGGTTCCCGAGCCCAGCGGAGCCGTCGCCGCCGCTGCCCTGCTCTTCCACGCTGACCAGCTTCCGCATTACACCAAGGCCGTGGCTGTGGTCAGCGGAGGCAATGTTGCGCCGGAACTGCTGGCTGAAGTGCTCACCGAAAACGCGCTGTAACGTCGTTCGACTATGATTTTCCCTGTGATGAAGCTGAATACCCGCGCCCTCCGCGTCTCCTCCACCAGCACTGCCGCCTTTGCCCTGGCGCTGCTGTGCGCCACCTTGCCCGCGCTGAGCCAGAAGAAGCAGCCCCAGTTGGAAAAGCCCCTGGCCGGCCCGCGCGCCGCTCCCCTGCGCATCACCTGGCTCTATGTCGCGCCCGACCTTACCTCGCAAAAGGTGGACCGCGTCCAGATTGGCCGCGAGATGGTGGTGGCTGAAAAGAGCGGCCCCTGGATGCGCGTCTACGCCAACACCGACGTTGAAGAAGCGAACCAGAAAGATGTGCCCCTCTTTGGCCACGACGAGATTACGCCGCCCATCTCCGGCTGGCTTGAGGCCAAGGGCATAGTCGTCGAAACCACGGCAAACGGCGACCAGGTGCTGATGGGCGAAGCGGCCAACCAGGAAGCGCTGGCAAGCGACCCGCGCGGCCCGGTGAACGCCGCCCAGAGCGCCCGCCTGCTCTACCGGCGCCTGGTTGAGATGTTCCCCAACTCGCCGCTGGCTGCCGAAGCCGCGTGGCGCGCAGCCGACATTCGCTGGCAAGTGCAAAAAACAGATGCCTCCTCGCGGCCCTCCGCCCGGGAGAAGGAAGCCTATCTACGCGACCAGATGGACGAAGACGAGCTGAAGAAGGTTCTCAAGCTCTATCCCCGCACCCGTCAGGCCGGTCTCGCGGCCTTTGAGCTGATCGACAACAAACTCTGCGGAGACTGGCAGGGCCAGCCCAAATGCCCGGAGAAGGAATCGGAGTTCTATGAGAAGTACGCGGCCGAGTATCCTGACGGGCCGCGAACGGCGCAGGCGCTCTACCAGGCTGTCTATCGGCAGGCCGTGCTCACCGATATGTATGCCGCCGACGGCAGCGACAAAAAGAGCGACGAGGCCCATAACCGCGCCCGCGAGCTGGCCGCAAAGCTGAAAGATCACTTCGCTCAGTCGGATTTCACTTGCCGAGCCGCGGCTCTGGTGTACAAATTGGATGAAGGCATCCCTGTTTACGGCATTGACCGGGAGTGAGCCGCTTTCAGGCTCTTGCGCTCTCTTGCCGGCGTACGTCAACCGGACTCCGGAGGCTTCTTGAACGAATATTTGCAGTCTGTCCTATTGGGCATTGTGGAAGGCTTGACCGAGTTTTTGCCGGTCAGCTCGACGGCGCATTTGCGCATTACCGAAGCACTGATGAAGCTTCCGCTGGATGACCCGTACTGGAAGATGTACACCATCGTCATCCAGTTGGGCGCCATCCTGGCGCTTTGTCTCCTGTTTATGGGACGGATCGTGGAGTTTATCCGCACCTTTCCCAAGGGCGAAAACGGGGATCGCAACTGGCTCAATCATCCGATCTCCCTCACCCTCATCGCCTTCGCATTCACGTCGCTGCCCGCCCTGCTGCTGCACAAGTGGAGCGAGAAGAACCTGGGCAGCATCAATGCCATTGCCTGGGCGCTGCTGTTGGGCGGCTTCGTGATGTGGATCATCGACGCCTGGTCGGTTCGCCACGAGGCCGCCACCCGCGACGTCGAGGAGATGTCCCTCCCGCAGGCCATCTGGATCGGACTCTGCCAGACGCTCTCGGCCGTCTTCCCCGGAACCTCGCGCTCCATGTCCACCATCGCCGCCGGTCAGATCGCGGGCCTTACCCGCCCCGCGGCCCTCGAATTCAGCTTCCTGCTCTCCATCCCCACCATGATCGCGGCCACCGGCTGGGATCTGGTCAAGGAGATTCATCCCGGCCATGGCGTCTCCGCGGATGTGGTCATGAACTCACAAAACTGGATCGTGCTCATCATCGGAACCGTGGTCTCGTTCATCGTGGCCCTGGGCGTGGTGGAGTGGTTCCTGTATTGGGTGCGCAAACACGGCCTGGTCCTCTTCGCGATCTATCGCATTATCCTGGCCACCGCGCTGCTGCTCTTCGGCGCCAAATTCATCGGGAGCTAAGCCGGCCCTCTGACCGCTTGTATTTGCACCAATCTTGGGTGCCCCACCCTCGGCGCGCCTTTGTTTTTGCGCGTAGAGTATTTTGGCTTTTGCTGTTGACTTCCGTGCCCCATCCTTTCCGCTTTTTTCTGCGGAAAGGGTGGGATACCACAGCACTCCATTCCAACGCACAGGATCATGCGACCAAGGGCCCTGGCGGGAATTCTTGATTCCCTATTGACATTGCCGATAGGCATATTTATATTACGCCTGCGAAAACTACGTCATAGCCAAGTTTGAAGAGCGCGGCGGGTACGCTGCCGATGCTGATTTTGCGCGTCTTGCACTCGAACTCTTTGCATGGGTATGCAATCGCGCAGCGGATTCATGTGCTCTCAAGCGAAGTGCTGGGCGTTGAAGAGGGGCTGCTCTATCCCACTCTGCAAAAGATGCTAATCAAGGGCTGGGTAACGGCCGAGTGGGGCATCTCCGAAACCAACCGCAAGATCCGCTTTTATCACATTACGCCAGAGGGCAGAAAGCAGTTGGAGACCGAAGTCGAGGGTTACGGCCGCGTGACCCAGGCGATTCAGGACGTGTTGCGCACCGCATAACAAGAGACTCCGCGGGACAGGAGACTTATCATGGGCAAGCTTTTCCACTGCCTCGGGTATATGATTCTATGCGTTCCTTCCAGAGTCGCTATTTGAGGCTCGAAAGAGATGCGGAGGCTTCCGCGTAGCAGGAGGGTAGCAATGTTCCCACGCACTCAAGCATCGTGCAGCGCCCTGATCTTTTGTTTTGCGGCGGCGTTGTCGGCGGCGCAGACTCCAACCAACCACATGGGGCAGGCTCCAGCCGCGCCAGACGCACCCGCACCGCTCATCCGCACCCAGACGCGCCTGGTGGTGCTGGATGTGCTGGTAACCGACAGCCACGGCGATCCGGTAAAGGGACTTACGCTGAAGGACTTCGAGCTGCGCGAGGATGGAGACAAGCGTGTACTGAAAACTGCCGAGGAGCATGGCATTGCCGCTCCGGGCGGCAGTGATGCATCTGCGCCCGCAGGGTTGCCGGCCGGACCAGGCGTCTACAGTAACAAGCCGCCCAGCGGAGAAGTGTGGAATGTGCTGCTGCTGGATACCCTGAATCCTTCGTTTGCGCTGAAAGCATCGACTCGCCAGCAGTTGGAAAAGTTTGCCAGCCAGTTGCCGCCAGATCAGCCGGTTGCTCTGGTGCTGATGGCGGACCCGGCCCGCCTGGCTGTGCCCTTCAGCGCAGGCGCGGCAGCGGTTCAGAAGTTCTTCGCCGAGGGAAAAGTGCCCATTTCTTCCTCTGACCCTCTCGGTGTCGCGGAACTGGCGCCAATAGTGGGAGTGCGCAAGTTAACTACAGACCCAACCCTCGATCAATTTAAGGCCCTGAAACAAACACTCTTTTCTTTTTCGGGGTTGGCGAATTGGCTGAGCCACTATCCAGGCCGGAAAAACGTCTATTGGCTCTCCGCGGGCTTTCCAAATATACCGTTGTTTGATAATCCCCTCACAGGGCGTCGCGCTGGTATTTTCGGAAAAGAACAACAGCAAATGGATAAGCTCCTTCAAAATGCTCGCGTCGCGGTCTTTCCTATCGATATAACTGGAGTTCATATTGAGAGGCCTACTAAAGATGAATGGGGAAGGTGGACGCAACTGCAGGATCTCGCCGAGCAAACAGGCGGAGTGCTGCGCAAGAACGACAATGACATCGCCATGCTCCTGCATCAGGAATTCAATCGCAGCCGCGACTTCTACACGCTGACTTACACGCCCAGCGAAAAGAACTGGTACGGCCAGTTACGCAAGATATCCCTTTCAGTGAAGCAGCGCGGCTATCAACTGTCTTATCGGGAGGGCTACTACGCGGTCGATGCAAACTTCAAACCACCTACTCTGGACGACTTTAACCATGCGCTAAGTCATGACGCGGGGCAGATCAACGATGTCGTTTTTTCAGTTCATGCAAAGAAAGAGGCCGGCAATGTGGTCCTCGATTATTCCATCGATCCGCATAGCCTCCAGTTTGACACCGCGACCGACGGTCACCACAACGCGAGTGTCGAGTGCGTGGTGACTGAATACGACGCCGCGGGCAAGCTGCTGGGAACCGCGCGGGCCAAGGGCACAGCCAGCGTAACTCCAAAGAAATGGGCGGACGTAAATCAATCCGGAATTCCCGGCCACACGGTTGTGCCACTGGAGGCGAAGCTCGCTTTCATGAAGGTGGGGATTCGTGACTCAGCCACAGGGCGCTTCGGCACACTGGAGATGTCTCTTGGTCCCACTACTGCCTCCAGGTAGAGGCAACCCCCTGCGTCTCTCTACCAAAACTTTATTCTAGGCTTGAAAGAGATTCAAGCTAAAAGGATTGCAATTCAGATGACCGACTGTGGCACGAGCACACTGAAGTTTAAGAGCCGGGAATTAGGCTTGCTATTGATTGCCTTGCTTGCTATTGCCCTGCCTGCATCATCGGCCTTCGGCCAGACAGCCCCGCCACTCTTGACCGATAGTGACATGGACGCGCTTTCAGCAAATCAGGACGAAGTGGCGCTCGACCTTGTGGTTCGCGACAAGAAAGACAAGCCCGTTCTCGACCTTACTCGTGGAGATATTGCAATCAGCGACGACGATTCCCCGGTAAGAGTCAGATCTCTTCGGCTTATAAGCGGAAAGCTGGAAAGCGCGCATCCGATTACACTCGTTTTCGACAGGCCCAGCCCTGACGCCGCAGCACGCCATGATGCCAACCAGCTTAACTACAAGTCCCTGATGAACAGCGCGCTCGATGCCGCGATGCAGATTCTCAAGATGGTCCCAGAGAAGAGCTTCTCCATTTCCGTTCTGGATATCGACGGTAGACTTCGGCTTGAGCAGGGATTCACCTTCGATCGCAAAGCCATTGCAAAAGCTATAGAATCTGCCACCGGACCGGAACGATCCGCCGCCGGCAACTCAGCGGACCAGCCCAAACCACAATTCATTAAAGTTCCTCTGGACGGCTTGCCGTCGTCCGGAGCGCAGATTGTCACCATGGATCGGGCACTCACAGCAGCACTCGACACTGCGGGCCGAATTGCACAAGATCAACATATCCGTCCCTCCTTGGCGGGCTTATTGGCTTTGGCGCAAGCCGAACGGCAGATCCAGCATCGAAAAGCTGTCATTTATTTTACTTTTTCCAAGCAGTGGAGGGTCGACTCAGACGCCAAGGATACGATCGAATCCCTGGTTGGAGCGGCAAATCGATCCGGTGTGAGTTTTTATATTGTCGACCTGAATGCCCTGGACCGCGCCACGGACCGAAAGACGTTGGCTGAGACGCAGACGGCGACTCCTGGAACAGCGAACGACGCGGCGCAGTTCGAATTCGGAAGCGCGCTCACGAACTCCAAGCCGAATAGCAGCGCCATGCAATATTTGGCGGATGCGACTGAAGGCAGTTATATTGCCACCGAAGACAGTTTGCATAAGCCGCTGGAACAAATGATACAGGACATGGAGGCATATTATGAAGCAACCTATCTTCCGCCTAACACGGAATACGATGGAAAGTTTCATTCGATTGCCGTGAAGTCACTTCGGGAAGGCCTCCAAATTCGCTCTCGGACTGGCTATCTTGCGCTGCCTCCTGATACCGCTCCCGGCGCCAGCGCCCAGACGTTCGAGTTGCCGCTGCTGAAGATTCTGGGTGAATCGCCGCTGCCCACTGATCTTTCATTCCGCGCCTCGGTTCTGCGCATGGGCAAAATGCCCTATGGGAATGTCAGCGCGCTGGCCGTTGAAGTGCCGCTCTCAAGCCTCGATATTCGAGAGGACTCCGGTACAAACTTATGCTCAGCACACTTTTCGTTCATTGCAAACATCAAGGACAAGCAGGGCGCCACCGTCGGGCGATTCAGCGAAGATGTTCCACGGCGCCAAACAAAGAAAGAGGGAGATTCGGCCAACTTCGATGTTATCGCCTTACAGCGCCGTTTTATCGCTCCTCCAGGCCAATATACGTTGGAAGCTGTTGTTCTGGATCGCAATAGCGGCAAAGCCGGTGCACAGATTGTCCCTTTCGATGTTTCAGATTCATCCAGTCTGCCGTCACTGAGCGACATGATTCTCGTGCGGGAAACGGAACCGCTCCATGGCGAGGACGACCCCGCGAGGCCGATTCTGCATGGCACCGATAAAATAACCCCTAATCTTTCCGGTCAGTTACCCCCCGGAGCCAAAGATGTCTCCATTTTTTTTGCCGCCTTCTCCGATCCACAAACACCGGCGGCCACGCTCAATGTCCAGGTGCTTCGGGATGGAAAACTGTTGGGGGGCGCTCCGATGGTGGCCCGGCAAACCAACGATTCCGGATTTACCTCTTACTTGACCAGTTTTGCAGTCAAGCCGCCCATGAACGGCCTGTATGAAGTTAAAGCTATCTTGAATCAGGGCGGAAAAACCGCGGAATCCAAAGCCTCATTCACCCTTGCTGGACTCCATCCGGCCAAGGATGAGGCGCCCTCCCGGGACGCGGCTTTATCCATGACGAAGTTGCCGGATGGACCGCTCGTCATCACCTTCCCCACGAATCCCATTCAGCGTCCTTCGCCTGAGAAACTCAATGCATTGCTCACAGACGCGACGCGGAACGCTGTCGAGTACAGTAACTCGCTGCCCAATTTCATGTGCTTGCAGGTGACCAACCGGTCTGTCGATCCGCATGGCACCGGAACATGGAAGCGCAAGGATAAGTTCTCAGAGTTGCTCACTTATGTTGCGCATGAGGAAAACCGGACCTTCCTGCAACTGCAACAAAACGGGCTTAAGACCGGCACGGACAAGCGCGACGATGGCGGAGCGCTCTCATTCGGAGAGTTCGGGGGGGTGCTTGAAGGCGTCTTCAAGCCCTCGTCGAAGACCGACTTCCAGTGGAAGGAAACCGGCGTGCTTGCGGGCGGGACGGTGCAGGTATTCGACTACAAAGTCGAGCGCAAAAACTCCACGTTCTATCTGAGAGATGAAACCGGTGGCAGGTTATTGACTGTCGGCTTTCATGGCAAGGTCTTCATCGACAGCACCACCAGCGCCGTACGCCGCATCACGATTGCGACGGACGAAATTCCGAGAGATTTCCGCATACACGCGGTTTCAGTCGATGTGGACTATGACTATGTCGCTATCAACAGCCACGACTACCTGATGCCGATTGGCGCGCAAGTCATTCTCAACCAGGGGGGCAGGGAGATTGACATGAACGAGATCGAATTCCGCAACTTCCGCCGCTTCGGCTCCCATTCCAGAATCCTTAATTATTCTCCTGAGGCAACTCACTGAACTGAAGCGGCCTCTGCTTCAGTTCGATGGTTGGGCGCCATGGCTCTTCGCTGGCAGCGAGCACACCTTGCCGGGCAGGGGTTTGCAGCAAGGTTCCCCTTGCCAGGTTTTGCTCAAAATTCGCCTTCCCTGCGCAGATAATAGAATTTGCTCTGGGATTCTTCGTCCGCTCCCGCAGCTTGTTCGCGGCAGGTTTGCGGCAGTTCGAGAGCAAGAGCGAGCCCACCATGAAACCGATTCGCATTGTTCTTGCGCCGACGCGCAGCCGCTCCCTGAACGTGTTTCTGGGGCTTGTGCTGTTGCTGGTTTCGCTGCTGGTTCTTCTCGCTCTGGCCACCTATCATCCCGCCGATCCCTCGCTGAATACGGCTGCGGAGCTGTCTCAGCCCCATGCCGTGCGCAACTGGGTTGGCCTCTTCGGCGCCTGGCTCAGCGACCTGCTGCTGCAATCGCTAGGTTTGACGGCCTTTTTTCTGCCGGTGTGGCTGGGCGGCATCGGCTGGACGTGGATGCATTCGCGTCCCGGCGGATCGCCATTCCTGCGCTGGACCGGCACGCTGCTGGCGCTGATCTTTGTGCCTTCACTCTTCGCACTGCTGCCCTGGCCCTGGCGCTGGCTCCATGTGTTGCCGGTGGAGGGCGTACTGGGCCGCCTGGTTGCCGGGGTGCTGGTGGTTTACCTCAATATTCAGGGGGCCTGGCTGGTAGCAGTTGTACTGGCCGCGGCAGGACTCTACTTTGCCTCTGCGGTAAGCATTTGGGCCGTCAAAGACGGCATCCAGGACCGCTGGCTCAACGCCATTTCACTGCGTGACCGCTGGCGCAACTGGCGCGAAGAACGCGCGGAGATCAAGGAAGCACGCAAGGCGGAACGCGAGGCCCAGCGCAATGCGCTGTCCAGACCGGCATCAAGCCGGCAATTCATGGCTGGAGCCTCAGATCCCGTCGATGGCACGGAATCGTTTGGCCAGCGTCCCAGCCGTTTTGCCGCGTTCTTTGGCCGCCGCGGGCATGAGCCCGGACCAGACCCCTTGGACGTGATTCCCGCGTATCAACGAACCGCTTTGCAGCCGGCAGAAGAAGAGATTCCCATCGCCGCTCCGTTGCGGAAAGCCAGCATCTGGGAACGCGCCGCCGCAGAACCTGCGCCGCCACAAGCTGAGCCAGTGCCCGTCGCGGCAAATGTCAGGCCAGCGCAGCCGCAGCCTTTGGAAGCGCGCCCCGCTCCACCGCTCTCACCGGCTTCGCGTCCCGCCGCGCCCCGATATGAGGCGCCCCCCGCCTCCGCTCCTCCGGCCGCAGGGGAAATTGCCATCCACGGCCGCGCCGATGCGGTCGTGCGCACGGCCACCGTGGCGCCCAAGAACGTAAGCGGCTTCAAGCTGCCGCCCTGCACGCTGCTTAATCCCGGCGATGGCCCGCAAGCCGTTCGCGAGGACGAACTGCGCGAGGAAGCCAAGGTGCTGGTCGAGAAATGCGGCGAATTCGACGTGCGGGGCCAGGTAGTGCAAATCAACCCCGGGCCCATGGTCACGACATATGAATTCAAGCCCGAGGCCGGCGTGAAATACTCGCGCGTGACCGGGCTGGCTGAAGATCTGTGCCTGGCCATGCGCGCTGAGAGCATTTTGATCGAGAGAATGGCCGGCAAGAGCACGGTCGGCATCCAGGTACCCAACCGCGAGCGCGAAACCATTCACCTGCGCGACGTGCTTGAGAGCGAGACCTTCCACAAAGCCAAGTCGCGCCTCACGCTGGCCATGGGCAAGGACATCAATGGCCGCATCGTTATCGCCGACCTCGGCTCCATGCCCCACATTCTCATTGCCGGATCCACGGGTTCAGGCAAGTCGGTGGCCATCAACGCCATGATCATGAGCCTGCTCTTCCGCACCACGCCCTCACAGGTACGACTCATTCTCGTTGACCCCAAGCGCGTCGAACTGGGCATGTATGAAGGCATTCCCCACCTCTTCACGCCCATCATCACCGAGCCCAAGCTGGCCGCCAACGCCCTGCGCAACGCAGTCCGCGAGATGGAGCGCCGCCTCAAGCTGCTGGCCAGCCGCAGCGTGCGCAACATCGACCAGTACAACAAGCTCTTCGAGGGCGGGATGCCTTCGCTCTTCGACGAAGGCGAGGACGAAGAACCGCTGCCTTACATCGTCATCATCATCGACGAGTTGGCCGACCTGATGATGCTCGACCGAGCCAACGTCGAGGAATCCATCACCCGCCTGGCGCAGATGGCCCGCGCCGTGGGCATTCATCTCATCCTGGCTACTCAGCGGCCCAGCGTCGACGTGATCACCGGCCTCATCAAAGCCAACGTCCCCACCCGCATCAGCTTCCGCCTGGCCACCAAGGTCGATTCGCGCACCATTCTTGACACCAACGGCGCCGAGGCGCTGCTGGGCCGCGGCGATATGCTCTTTCTTCCGCCAGGAACCAGCCGCCTGATGCGCCTCCACGCTCCCTACGTCAGCGAAAAGGAGACCGCGGCCGTGGTCGGCTTCTGGAAAGCACAGGGAGAGGCCGAGTACGTCCAGGGCTTCCTCGAATCGCCCAAGGACGAACACCCCAATGTGGACGGCTCCAACAACGACCCCGACGAAAACGACCTCCTGTTCGACGACGCGGTCCGCCTGGTCTTCGAGTTCGGCAAGGCATCCACGTCGCTCCTCCAGCGCCGTCTCCGCATCGGCTACGGCCGCGCCGCCCATTTGATCGATTTGATGGAGCGCGATGGACTGATCGGCCCCGCAGACGGCTCGCGCCCCCGCGAACTTCTCAAGTCCCCCGGCTGGCTTCACGAAGTCACCACCAACGAATAACGGAACCGTTTGGGTGGTGTCTTAGAAGCTCACCACAAAAAGGCTGTCATTCTTCGACTCCGTTTGGCGCGCTTTTTGCGCCAAACAGAGTTGAATGATCTGCGTTTCCGGCGCTCGACATATGCCTGGCACGCCGGCGGCACCACGCCAGGGTGGGATAGCACAATGCCAACATTACAGGAACTGTGAAAAGGCTCTGCCCATCCACGACAGCGTGATCCCTATCGCTGCGCATGGGGTGACATGGTAAAGACCAGCTTGCTCCCCTTCGCTATTGCTTCATGGGAGATGCTGCTATCGGTATGCGCCCTGCCATCCACCGTGGGCTTGCCGCAATAGCAGTTATCCGGTCCGTTGTTAACCGCTTCGATCGTCGTCTTCTTGCCTCCGGGCAGATTCAGCGTGGCGCGATCGAAGAGCGGTCCGCCCAAAACATAACTCGCCTTTCCAGGGCAGAGCGGATAGAAGCCAAGCGCGCTCAGCACATACCATGCAGCCATCGAGCCGGTGTCTTCATCTCCGGCGTAGGTGCTGGGCGTGTAGAGCGTGTTCAGCACCCGACGCACCCAATACTGCGTGCGGTCTGCGCGTCCGGCAGCGGCAAACATATAGAGCACGTGATGCACGGGCTGGTTGCTGTGCGCGTACTGGCCAAAATCGACCGCGGCCATCTCTGACATTTCGTGGATTTCGTCACGGTAAACGCCCACTTCAAACTTGGGAGGCAGCTTGAGCATCTCGTCCAGATAGCCAACGAAATCTTCTTTGCCGCCCATCGCCTCGATCAAGCCGTCCGGATCGTGCGGCACTGAGAAGCGATGCTGCCATGCTGAACCCTCGACATACGGACTGCCCCATACAAATGGATTGAAAGGTTCATTCCAGCTTCCATCCGCCTTCTTGCCCCGCATGAACCGCGTCTTCGAATCGAAGACTTTTTTCCAGTTTTGAGAGCGGGCCTCAAACAACTCCGCGTCGGCGGCGTTCCCCGCGGCGCGCGCAACCTGGGCAATGCAAAAATCGCCATACGCGGCATCCAGGGTTTCCACCGCCGCCTGATCCACGCGGTCTGACGGCACATAGCCCAATTGCAGGTAGTATTCGATTCCGCGACGGCCGTAGCCCGCATCCGGATCTCCGGGCTGCGTGGCATGTTTCTTCAGCGCTGCATAAGCAGCATGCAAATCGAAGCCAGTGATTCCCTTGGCCGCTGCATCGCCGAATGTGGCGTCGATCAGGCTGCCGGTCATGCAGGCGCGATAGCCCGGACAAGGAAATTGAGGCAGCCAGCCGCCCTCTGCGGATGCATTCACCCAAGCCTGCAAAATCTCACCCAGCCGCTCAGGATCAAGGATCGACATCAGCGGATACCAGGCCCGGTATACATCCCAATAGCCGTGATCGGCATACATGACACCGGGAGTTACCTTGCCGCTGTAAGGGCTATAGTGAATCGGCTCTCCCGATGGACCCGGCTCATGCCACATGCGCGGGAAGAGCGAGGTACGGTACATGGCTGAATAGAAGGTTTGCCGCTGTGCCTCGCTGCCACCCTCAACCTGAATCCGTCCCAGCCGCTTCTCCCAAATCTCCTCGGCTGAAGCACGGACCTCTTCAAACGGCGTTCTCCCCAACTCCACCTTCAAGTTATGCATGGCCTGCTCATAAGAGATAAAAGAATGACCAATGCGCACATCCACGGAGCGGCCGGAGACGGCATCGAAGCGCACCACGCCCACGCGCCTTCCCCGCTCTTCCTTCACTTCAAATACCGCTATCTTCGCTTCCACCTGGACGGCATAATACGTGGCAAATCCCTTGGGAACTCCGCCTGCGTTGGCCCGCGTCAAAGCGGAAACAACGCCGCTGGCAGGCTCCGCGTGAAATTCTGCGTCCTCGCCGGGCAAGTCGATCATCAACCCGGCCGGGCCGGATTCGTTGAAAGTCATCCGCAATAATCCACACCGCTCCGTGGGCACAAGCTGTGCGTTGCAGCCATAGCGCAACAGAGTCACATTCAGAAGGTGCGGTTTGACCGCCAGGTCTGCGGGACGATACGACGAGGCGCGCGCTCCCGGATCGGCCGACGGCGCCCCAGTGAAAGGCATAAACGTGGCAAAGCCGTAATCGTTCAGCCACGGACTCAACTGGTGCGTACAACGCAGCCCCTCGATCCTGTTGTCCGCCGGACGAAAGAACCACGGCTGTTGCCCGCCATTTGTCTGCAACGTCCAATGCGCCATTCCAAACGGCAAAGCTACGATGGGCAGCGTGTTGCCGCGGGAGAACAACGAACTGGAATCGGCGCCTTGCAACGGATTGGCCAGATCTACGAGTTTGCCCTTGCCCTCGCGCGCCCTCCGTGCCGGCTTTTGTGCCGCGGAGTCCGCTCCGGCTTCCAGCGCCATTCCCGGCACAGCGGCAATTGCCACACCCGTGCCGGCAATCTTGAAGAAGTTCCGCCTGCTCGTATTGATAGATTTGTAAGTCATGAATTGATTTTTCCTTTCCTCGCATCATCGCCGATGCCCTGACGAAAGTTATGCCGAACCGCGCAAGCCGCTCCGCGCGCTGCCGAGTCTTTTCCAACCCAAAGATAAGCCTGGTCGAAGCGAAGGGCCGGCGGAGCGGGTTTGTCCTTTCGGTTCTTTGATCCAACTCAGATTAGCAGCCTTTACCGAGGTGAAGGGTATCCGGAAAGCGCTCCGCGTAATTTTTGTGGCCCTGTGTACTGTCCGGGCGTTTTCGAGGTTTGTGGAACTGGAAGAGAACCTCGATTGACATGGGGTAGCTGAAAGCCTACGATGGATCGGTGGAAACGATACCATTATGCTCCGTCCGCACGATCTGCGCCACCAAGCCCAGGTATTCGCACTGACCTTTGAAGTCCAGACAACTGGAGGTTTCATGTCCCGTTTTACGAAGATTTTTCTTCTTGCAGTGAGCATTCTTGTCACGCCGGTCGCTCATGCTCAGAACGCTGCGGCGGCCTTCAACGCTTACAACTCGGCATACCTGGTGCAGGCAAACGGGCAGACGTATTACGCAGGTACACTGGCCAGTGCTGGAACCACCCCTGAAGGAGAATGGCAACAAGCGCTAGACATCCAAGTTGCGTTAGATGCTTACCAGTACACCCATTCTCAAGCCGATCTGGATCTGGTCACCTCCCTGCTGAACAGCCTCACTTACTACAATGGACCTGGATCGCTCTATGGAAATTGGCAAACCGACGGTTGGGACGACAACCTTGGCTGGATGGTCAACGTTTACCTGCGTGGTTATGAGCTGACCGGTAATTCTGCCTACCTGGCGGAAGCGGAAGCTGGCTGGACCAACGGTTACAACCAAGGGTGGGACACCACAGTCGCGGGCGGCGGAATTTGGGAGAACACAAATTACCAATCCAAGTGCGCCCTCAGCAACGACCCGTTTGTCTGGGAAGGTGTGCAACTCTACGTGGCGACTGGAACCGCGAGCTATTTAACCAAGGCTGAAGCGATCTATGCCTGGGTGCGTTCCAACCTCGCCAACACGACGAGCAGCGGCAATAGCCTTGGCGCGCCGGGACAGGTCAATGGATGCGTGGGGAGCAATGGGCAATTGCAAGGCAACTCCGATAATGTGTATGACGCCGGTGGCTTTGTCGAGGCAGCGGCTACCTTATACCGCGTTACCGGAAACAGCCAATATTACAATGATGCGGTGCTGACCATCAATCACATCGTAGGCGAAGGCTCTGTAATTCCGTATGACAACAGTGGTGAAAATGGACACCAGTGGGCGTACTGGTTTACCCGTGGCTTAAGTGATTTCGCCACCGAGGCCAATCTTTGGGGTACGTATCAAACCTGGATGCAAAGCAACGCCAATGCGGCCTGGAGCGAGCGCGACACCAACTTGAATATCACCTGGAACGACTGGACAAACGCCACAAACACTTCCGACAGCGATCCCAACGAAATGTCCAGCGCCGCAGCTATCTGGCAGCATCTGCCCCCATCCACCCCGCCCACTTTTACTGGCAATTATGAGTTTCAGAATGCGGCCAGCAATCTGGCGTTGAGTGTAGAGGGAAGCTCGACAGCCAACAGCGCGCCAATAATCCAGAAGCCTTTCGACGGCGGCAACGAAGCCTTGTGGACCATAACACCCACCAGCGGAGGATACTTCCAAATTGCGAACGTGAATAGCGGCCTGTTGCTGGGCGTTTCAGCGGCCTCCGGCATCGGCGGGGCCGGCATAGTTCAATCGTCGGCTCAAGGCATGACGCCGGGCAACGATCAATGGATGCCGTCACTGAACTCGGATGGAACTTACTCGTTTTTCAATCTCAACAGCCTGCAGGTTCTCGACAACCCCAGCGCGAGCACCGCGTCTGGGACTCAATTTGACCAATCTTTTGCCAATGGCACACCCTCGCAGAAGTTCTATCTGATTCCGCAATCCGCAACTTCAATATCCGCGCCCACCGCCCCAAC
>Ga0224529_1000620_pt1 | contig 25300 bp, 17 predicted proteins | sample CBST50metaG_FD_179893 | JGI IMG/M metagenome (GOLD analysis project Ga0224529, IMG submission 179893) | Peat soil microbial communities from Stordalen Mire, Sweden - C.B.S.T50 | ecosystem: Environmental > Terrestrial > Soil > Wetlands > Peat | place: Sweden: Norrbotten County, Stordalen Mire... | reverse complement strand
TTTCAAATTCTCCTTCGTCCTGTCCTTCAAAAACACAAAGCCTTCCTAATGTCGCTGGCACAAGCCAGCAAGCCGAGCAAGTACAGTTACCGGGTTGTTCTCAGTGGAAGATTGGAGTTCTGCGGTATCTGCGAAAGGGAAGCGTCCAGTCGTGGTCCGCAACCGATGCCGTAAGCGGAGACCAGTATGCGGGTGCGTACCGGCAAAGCCGCTTCAACTTTTCCTCGCGGGACTCAGTGCCAGTAGTTTGGCTCCTTTCGATAACGATCTTCCTTATCTGCATCGCGCCATGTGATGACCGTTCGGAACAGCACCCGATGGCTGAAACCTCGGACCTTCATCGCCGCTTCGGATGAGTTCCTCCATAAATTCTCTTCGAGGCTGCGCCCGCTCGGCTTCAGCGGGTTCACTTCGCGCTCGGTCCGATGTCGCTGAATCCGGTCCGCAACGAAGCCAATCAACAGAATGGCTGCTATCACGACACCCATGCCTATCGAAAAGCCAATCCCGAATTTGATCCCGGCCAGAAGCACGACTCACACTCTCTGCGGTTCGGAAGGTGGGGAGGTCCGCCGCTGCGCGGCGAACCTCCTTGAGCGTCTACTGAGTGATAACCACCGTCAGATTGAGGGCGTTCGTTGCATTGGGGGAACCTGTGCCCGAGGTGCCCGTTCCGGCGGCGGAGATGGTGACGGTGTTTGTACCAGCCGTCGCCACGTTCTTCGTTGTGTTGCCGCCGCAGGCGCTAAGGCCAGTCAGCCCAGATAGCAGCATGACCAGAACCAACAGCCCTTGCAGCCGCTCGTGCTTCAGCAGACGCTTGCGGTTGAAGGCAATCAGCAGGCCCGTGAGTCCGCCCGGCAGGAAGAAGAGCGATGCCGTCAGCACTTGCGAGCCTTGATGCGGCGCGAGCATTCCAACCACCGTTGAACTCGCGTTCGTGTTGACAGTGAGGGTGGTCTGCTGTGCAGTCACCGATCCACTGCTTGCCGGCGTCAGCGTGAGGCTTGCCGGGCTGAAAGTGCAGGTAACATTCGCCGGCAGATTGCCGCATGTGAAGGTAATTGTGCCCTGATAGTTGTTGGTAGGCGTTACGATGATGCTCGCCTGTCCCGTTTGCCCTGCCCGAATCGTCAACGTCGAGGGATTCGCGGTGACAATGTACGTCGGTGCGCTGGTCACGGTCAATGTGCCGTTGACGGGCGAGATGGTGTAGTTCTGCGCGTAGAGCGTTCCCTGCGTAATGGTGATGGGATAAATGTTTGCGGGCGAAGTGCTCGTCGCCGTCGTTGTCAGCACCGGAAGCCCGGAGACAACCGCTGCCGTGTTGGTATCGGTCCCGACAAAGTCATTACTGCACGAGTTGCCGCCGCTGCTGTCGCAGGTGAAGGACCAGGTTAAGGTGGGCACGGTTGCACCCGGAGCCATTGTCAGGTCGTTTGCCTTGACATAGAGCGTGGCAGGATTGACGTTGAAACTGATGGCAACCGGGGCAGCCGCGGCGTAATTGGTGCTGCCAGTCTGCGTGAGTAGAACCGTCACCGTTCCCACGCCGAGAACCGCGCCGCCGCCCGTCGTCTGCACTGTAACCATGGTTCCAGAAACGGCGACGAGCTTGGCAGGTCCGGAAACGGTCGCAGACAGCGGCAAGCCGGAAGTGGCTGAAGCTGTCAGCGTCACGGTTTGCGTAGCGCCGCCTGCATAGGTCACATTGCCCGGCTGCACCCAACTAATCGACTGCGTCCCCTGGGTTACCGTCAGCGTGCCCGTGGCGTAGTTGACGGTGTAATTGCCAGCATCAGCCGTGGGCGAAATAGAAAGACCGCTGACACTGATCGTGCAGCTCGTGCCCACCGCCGTAGTGGTGGAATACGCCGCGCCTCCGCTGCAGTTCGTGGTATATGCCGGAGTGCCAGAAATCTGGTCGTTTGTTCCCACAAGGCTGCTTGCCGTGTAACTGAACGGCAACGAGGATGGGGTTGAGCCGTATGGCACCGACAAAAGGCTCCCTGGCGTCACGGTCACGGTCGCGCGCCCGATGGTAAGAACCTGATTCACGCTCTGAGCGGGAGCGTAATTGTTGTTTCCCCCCTGGCTGGCCGTCACCGTCACTTGACCCGCTCCCTTGATCGTCAAGTAATATCCCGAGGTTGAATCCCCGGTGACGACCGCGACCGACGTATTATCCACCGAATAGCTCACAGGCTGCTTGGAAGTGGCCGTGGCGCTGAGTGCAATTGGACTCATGCCGTAGGTGAATGGCCCGGTCAGCGTGGGGAAGGTGATGGTCTGGGTATCGCCGCCAACCACCGTCAACGTGTTGGACGCATAGGTGAAGGGAGAGTAGTAACTGCTGGCCTTGGTGGTCGGAGAGATTGCCAGCGTGTTCACAGTGGGGGTAATTGTGCAGGTTGTGCCCGCAGCCGTCGTGGCCGTGTAGGTCGCATTGCCGTCGCTGCAATTGCTGATGGTATACGCTGGCGCTCCAGACAGGGAGTCCGTTCCAACAAGGCCGCTCGGCGTGTAGGTTTCGTAGGTGGACGCCAAGGCTGAGACGGAGGTGCCGAAAGGCACACTGGTTTTATTTGCAGTCACTGTCAGCGTTGACTTATCTACCGTGAACTGCTGCGAGATGGAGGTTGCCGCAGCATAAGTAGCATTGCCAGCCTGGCTGGCGATGACGGTCACTGTTCCCGCGCCGGTCAAAGTCAGCGTCGTACCATTTGTGCCGCTGACCACCGCCGGACTGTTTGAATCCACGGTATACGTGACAGGCTGGCCCGAAGCCGAGTCCGAAACGGCTAAACCAGTAAGGTCGATGGAAGTGGCGCTGTATGCCGTTTCACTCAGGATCTTGTCAAAAGTGAGTGTCTGGATTTTGAGCGTAGGCACTGCCGCTCCGTATACCTCACGAATGACAGAATTGCCTGGATCGACGATGTACAAGTTATTCTGTCCGTCGATGGCAATCCCTTCAACCAAAGCGTATAGGCTACCGAGTTTGGCCTTGGTTGCCTGTCCGCCGTCTCCTGTATAGCCCGGAGTCAATTCGGTACCGGCAATATCCGTAATGACGCCACTCGCGTCGATCTTACGAACGGTGTAGTCTGCTCCGTCGCTGACGAATACATCTCCGGTCGCGCTGACAGCTACAGCATAAGGCGCATCAAAGGTTGCAGATAGCGCGGAACCGCCATCGCCGCATGTGGGCGTCGTAGTCGTACACGCCGCTCCTGTTCCTGCAATCGTATAGATATTGCCAATGGTCGGCGAAGTGAGAGTGCTAAGAGGGCCTGACGTTCCACCCTCGTAGATCACGCGAATCCGTTGATCGTTCGTATCGGCAATAAATATGTCGCCGGACGCATCGACAAACACACCTTCTGGGTTAGTCAGTTGTGCCGAGGTCGCTGCTCCCCCATCCCCGCAGGACGATGTCGCGCTTGAGCACTGTACCTCATAACCGCGATGTGACGTCGAATATGTTCCAGCTACAAGATGAATAGTTTGATCCGACGCATCAATCTTCCACACAACGTCTTCAATATAGTCGACGACATAGATATTCCCGGACGCATCGGTGGCTAAACCTTTCGGGGCGCCAAACTCTGCGCTCGTTGCCGGATCGCCGTCGTAGCTCCCGTTGCCTCCGTAATTCGTATAGTACGTGCCCGCAACCAAGCTGATGTCGCCGGTTGTCGCATCTACCTTGCGCACGACAAGCTCATTGCTGTCGAGAATGAACAAATTATTGTTTTTGTCAACCGCGACTGCCCTTGGATAATCCAGAAGAGCGTTTATCGCTAATCCTGTATCTCCGCAATCTCCACCGTAATAGCAGCCGTTCTGGTATTGTCCCGCGATGGCGTAAATATAGCCTGTTTGGAGCGTAACCCCTGGCAGTAGTGCTGCTATCATTGCCGGAGCATTGACTCCGGCATAGACGAACCGAACAAGAGCGTCATTTCCATCGGAGATATAGAGGTTTCCGTAAGAGTCGGTCGCAACCGAGTCCATGGAACCGAAGTTACCATCGGTTGCCGGGCAACCATCGCCGATAGTGTCTGTCTGATCAGTACAACCAGACCCGCTGCCATTGACCACCGTCTCGATGGTGCCGTTTGTCTGGGTTGAGTCCATTGCGCGCGCTCTACTCGATGCGGAGTTTGCCGTTGAGCTGATACGCGTATGCGATCTTTGGCTGACACTACGACTGCTGCCCATCGTAGCTAGCGCTGAACTACCGGAGAAATTCTGACCAAGCACCGATTGTATGGAGAAGGACAATATCAGCAGCAGCGGGGTAAGACGAAGCAATTTCCTGAACGGCAAATCAAATGTGTGCGACATAAAGCCTCTCTTTGAAATCGGATTCAATGAAGACCAAACCATCTCTTGCCTCTCCCTGTCTTAGCGCCTTGCTGGGGCGCACTCACGATTCGTTTTGTGTCTTTCCCTTATTGCTGAAATAGATAGATCCCCAGCGCCGCATTTCCGTAGTTCCCATTTGAGTCAACGTCCACAGGGTCACCCGCAACCAAAAAAATCACGAATTTCCCATCCGAGTTGCCCACCACGGCATAGGCCGCGAAGGTGCAGGTGGCGTTGCCGTTGGCGTCTACGCCCACTGTGCCCCAGCCGCTGTTATAGGAGCACTTGCCTGCCGGGTCGGGCCGCGTAACGGTTGCGCTCAGGTACTCTCCATATTTCGTGGTGCTCTCCTTGCCCAGCGTGATGATGGTATCCGTATCCTGAATCTGCGTAATGTCGTCGCTGGGGTATGAGCCTCCAGTCAGGCTGACGCTCGACCCGGTGGTAGGCGAAAAAGAAACCGGAACCGTACCGAGTACAGCTCCCGGCGCGGAAAAGAAGCCTGCGTAGTTGCCCGCCAGAACGCTGGTGGTGCTGATGGCGCTCGAAGGCTGAACGACGCCGAGTTGAGAGGGTTCAGGCTGATTGGTCGAATTGTTCGGCGACGCAACGCTGTGGTCGATGAAGATGTACCCGGCTTGGTTGACAGAGATGGTCGCAGGCATGGAGTTGTTCGCGTCCTCGGTAACGGTGACCGCGGCTTGGCCATCGGTTACGGCGCATGTGCCGGAGAACGTGCTTGGATCGCCATTGGAAGCCGCTCCACCCGTGTAGTCGCCAAACTGCCATGCACTGCCGTCCGTGTTGGTACTGGCGACGATGGTTCCATAGGGCACAGCCACATCGCCGCTGGTGCCGGGCTTGAGCGGTAGTACGCCCACACTGGGGTCATAGGCGCTTGGCAGATACAGAAAATTGAAGGTGACTCTGCCAGTGAGGGCGAAGCAGCTATCCATCTTGACACCGGCGACCAGATCGGCGGTGTCATCGCCAGGACGAAGCAGGAAGGCGCGGCTCTGCCGCTCGACCGCATAGCCTGCCGCAGTGCTTGCGGCGGAGGTCAGTTTCACGAAGCCATTCAGCGGGGCTGTGGTCCCGGTGGTGGCCACGTTGGGGGTTGCCGGGTAGGTCGTGGCCAGGTAGCTGAAGGCATTCTGCGTGTCGTCGAGCGTGAACGACCACAGGCCGGGGCTCTGCGTGCCTGTATAGGCGTTGGTGGGAGTGACTGCCGGGGGCGTCGGCAGGCTCGCCGTTGGAATGGTGCTGACGGTGCTGCCAGAGCCTCCGCAGCCCGCCAGTATTGAGACGGCGGAGAATGCAAGAACAGCCATGCCGGTCCACTTCATTTGCGCTTTGCTGTGCTGAGAGCAAGAGCGGCCAAGTTTGGAATATATGCTCATCATCGATTTCTCCTTATCCGCTCTTAAAACGCCAGTTTGAGGCCGAATTGAATGGTTCTTGGCCGATGGGCATCGACGGGATGCAGGAAGGAACTGCCGGTCAGGCAGTCGGTTCCAGCTCCGCCCGCGGCAGAGTAGTAAGCGGCATAACCGCCATAACAGGCCACGGTGTTTTCCGCCTGCGTGCCAAGAGCCGGGTCGTAGATGCGGAATTGCGTGGCGTTGAAGACGTTGAAGGCTTCGGCACGAAACTCAAGATTGGTTTCGTAGGGCAGCGAGAAGTGCTTGAGCATGGCGACATCGGTATTCCAGCGCCGCGGATTGTTGAGGATGTTGCGGCCCGCGTTGCCGAAGGTGAGCCCGCGCGGTGCCTGGAATGCGGCCGGATTCATGAGGATAGGGCCGTAGCTCTTGGAGTTGTTGCCGCCGACAGGGCGGGCCGAGTGCGCGGAGATGCCGGAAAGATCGGGATAGGAACCCGTGCCCGAACCGTTGGCAACACCGGCATTGTCGAGAGTGGCGATGCCTTCCGGGCTGCCGCCGTTGACCACGGTGAATGGAATGCCGGTCTCAAAGAGCGTGAGGCCGGAGAGCTGCCAGCCTCCTAACACCGCTTGAGCGACCTTTTGGCTTGACCAATCAGGATTGGAGCCATGCGCAACCGTGTTGGTCGGATCGTCGTCCGCGGTATGGAGAAAGGTATCGAAGAACTTCAGCAGCGGCAGGTCGTAGATATAACTGGCGTGGAAGAGATGACGCTGATCGAAGTTCGAACTGGCACGGTTGGACTTGATGTCGAAGGAGTTGACGAAGGTGGTGTCGGAGCGGTCCGAGGCGTCGTCAATGGAGTGGCTATAGGTGTAAGCGACTCCGAGCGTGAGCGGTCCCTGAACCCGGCGCAGCGTCGCTTGAAGTGCATGATAGCTCGATGTGGCAATGTTCTGAAGCGAGTAAATCTCGCCCATGCCCGGAGCAACGGTGCGTAACGAGTTAGGCTGGGTCTCCTTTTGGGCAACGCCATAGCAGGCAGCCATGAGATTCGTCCAGGCCGGACTGGTGGAGCTGACCGTGGCCCCATTTTCGAGTGTCGCTTCGCTGGAGTTCGCACTCACCCCCGAGCAGTCCCCATTCGTGGTTTGACTGCCTATAGCCTGATTGAATCCCGAGTACATCAACGGCTCATGCGCGCCGAAGGGATTGCTGGCCGCAGACAGTGGAGTAAGCTGGTTGATTTGCAACTCGGTAGGAAGGTGCGTTCCCTTGCTGCCTACATACGCCACGCTGGCCAGCATGTTCAGGGGAATCTTTCGTTCCACGCTCAGGCTCCACTGTTGCACGTAGGGCCAGACCGCTTTCGTAGGAATCGCAGTCACATTCAGCGGAAATGCCGATCCCGTTGTGGCTTTTGCGCCCGATCCGATGGAAGCCCAATCGCCGGGATTGAACTGCGTCATGCTGAGAACCATCGGCGCGCCGCCTTCAAGGGAACCCGTGTTCGCCTCGTCCGCTGTGCCGTGTTCGTAGAAGATGCCATAGCCGCCGCGGATGGCCGTCTTGCCGTTCCCTGTCACATCCCAGGCGAAGCCGACGCGCGGCGCGAGGTTGAAGAGGTGGCCGGTCATGCAGCTATCCGGCACACCGTTCTTGCCGCACTGGACAATGCCGTTGATGATGCGCGGGTCGAGATTCTGCGTGGGATTGCTGGGATTGATGGTGATAGGATTCTGGCTGGTCTTGTCGAGCAGTTCCCCGGAGGTTGAGCCAATCGAGACCGTGGCGGCTTGCGCCGCGCTGAAGGCCGATGGCTCCCAGTTGTAGGAGTTGTGACTGGCATCGTGGAAGGTGCCGAAGAGACTGAAGCGCAGCCCCGCATTCAGAGTGAGCCGGGGAGTCGCCTTCCAGTCATCTTGAAGGTAGGGCTCGACCATCTGATACCGCTGCCGGTAGCGCCCCTGAGCGCTGTCTTGCTGGAAACTGGCGATGCGCTGCGGTTCGGAACCACGGTCAAGAAAGTCGGCAAATGAATTTCCAGTGCTCCCCGCCGCCTTGATATTGTTGAAGGAGAGGATGCCCTGTGTCTCGCCGGTGGCGGCGCCGATCGGCCCATTGGTCTGGTTCCTCTGGTAGACGATCCACTGGGCACCGAACTGGAGATTATGCTTGCCCCAGATTTTGGTCAGGTTGTCGGCGAAGCTGTAGATGGGATTGGAGTGTTCCCAGGGCATGTAGCCCGAGTCCACGGAAAATCCGTAGCCACCGTATTCGGCGTTGTTGCCGCCAAATACGAGCCCTGGCATCTTGCCGCCGAAGCCGTTCTCGAAGATCGTCCCCATTCCCGTACCGAGGGCTGCAGGACGATCGAGATAGACGTTTGGGGCAGGCACATCGGTGAGCGTCAAATGCGAATTCGTATAGCTGGCGACAAACTCATTGAGGAATGTTGTGGACAGAGTGCTGGTTACACGCGCAACCAGACTCAGGCCCGGTCCGTAGAAGCGGTTCCAGATGGTTGGAACGCTGTTCTGGACGAATCCGTACTGAGGCACGGGTGTTGTCTCATCCCATTCATCATGGATATAACGAAAGCCAAGCTGGTTGCGGGCGGACAGTACGTGATCGATGCGGAAGAGTTCTTCACGCCAATACGTGGGGAGCGAAACTTCGCCGTTATAGCAGGAACCGGTTGTCGAGTTGCAACCCGACGTGGCGTTGGGATTGGGAATGATACCTGCATTCAGCATTGCAAGCGCATTCGAATTCAACGATCCCGGATTTCCCGATGCCGGGTAATTCAGTTGGTTTCCCGTGAAGGCATCCTCCAGACCCAGACCGGCAGAGTTCTGGGCCGGACAATCTGGATACTTGACGCGGGAGAAAAGGCCGCCGCCAGCGGGGCAGACATCATTGAAGTCACCATTGCGCTCCGCCAGTGAGGGTACGGCCTGACGATAGGCATAAGGGTCTTTTTCCAGACGCGCTTCTTCCGAAAAGAAGAAATGCGTCTTTCCCTTGGCGTCGTAAAGATGCGGGATGGACAGCGGCCCGCCGATGGTTCCGCCGAAATCGTTGCGGCGATATAGCGGTGCGCTGTTGCCCACATCGAAATAGCCCTTGGCATTGAACATTTCGTTGCGAACAAATTCGTAGACGTTCCCGTGATACTTGTCCGTGCCCGATTTCGTAGTGATGATCGTCGTGCCGTTTCCGGAACTCGGATACTGCGCGCCGTAGTTCGAAGTGAGAACCTTGATCTCCTGAATAGCGTCGATGCTGGGCGTGACAATTAAGGAAGTGTGGTCCTTATTGATGCCGACATTTAGCACCTCCGAGCCGTCCACCTGAAAGCTGTTGTACTCAGTACGTCCGCCGTTTACCGAATACGACACGCTACCGGCCATGCCCACGCGCGCTTCATCCTGCGAAGTCTGGTTGCTGACGCCGGCGGTGAGTGCTATCAACTGGGAGAAATTACGTCCGTTCAACTGAAGACCCGCTACTTCCTTGCCTGTAATCGTGCCGCTCACTTCTGCATTTTCGGTGTTGATCTGCGTAATCGACGCGGAGCCACCCTCAACCGTGACGGTAGACTGCTCACCGCCAACCGTGAGTTGCACGTTATACATGAGAACCTGTCCCATGCCCAAAGCAAGCGGATTGCTCATCGCCTGTTTGAAGCCGGGAGCTTCCACTTCCACGCGATAATGTCCTGCCGGAAGATAGGGGATGGTATAAGTCCCGGAAGCATCAGTCTTGGTTTCGATCTTTACTCCCGTGTCCTCGTTTACGATCCTGACTGCGGCATTTGGAATGGCGGCGTTCTGCTGGTCCGTCACTTGGCCACTAAATCTCGCATTTTGCGCATACGCCATCATTCCACCCAACAAAAGGCAGAGGCATACCAGACTCTTCAAAAATGATCGCTGCATTCTCGGTGACTTCCTATCTTTGTGCTTTTGGAATGGATGGTGTGGATGTCGAGACTTGATGAAGTTGCTGGTTTGGCAAATGCACAACAATGCTCTGCATTTGCTCGATCGATGCGGACAAATCGGTAGCAATCACCTCTGCGCTGCGCGGCTGAACCGCACTGCTGTTGATCAGTTCATTGCTCAAGGCGATGTTTCGGACCGCAGCGGTACGGAGCACATCCACTGATGAGTTCGAAGAGTTCTCTTGAGTGGAACGACCGCCGACGATTCCCAACTTGTGAACCAGCGATGCCTGTTGCGCCAATGCCGCATCAATTCCAGCTTCATCCTGACGGATGAGTTGTTCTAAGGCCGACCGCGCAGCCGGTGTGAGTTGCTCACCCGAAGCAAAGCGATGCAGAAGGTCCGCGAGCGATCTGCTGTTCTGGTTCACAGCGACGGACGCGCTGAAGAACTCTTTATAGACCTGGCTTACTGCCGCCTGACTCATGCCTCTTGCGAGCAGATATTTTTCGAGTGGTGACGGTTCTGCTACGACGGAATTTTCCCTGATGCTTGTTACCGCACTACTGCCCGCTAGTGGCTGGCGCTCCGCCTCCTCGAAGGTGCGAACGAAAGAAATGGCATGAGGGATCAGACGTAGGCCCGCCTCGATCTCGCGCTTGCGCGCCGTCGTTTCGACAATGCCGTTGACGTGGATTCCGTCTTCGCCTCGGGCGATCTCCAACCGTTCACTGGTGTCGGCGTGCAGATGGCTCAGCGCCAGATTCACCTCCAGTTCCGTCTCATCCAATTCCAGATCACTCAAGCGCAGCGAGATGCGTGGCAGCAAAGAAGCATGAACGTCACTAGACGTTGCCGAGCCAGCCGCAGCGAGCGGTTCAAACCAGTCAGGATTGACCGCACTCCACGGCAGCACGTTGTAGTTCAGTTCCGCGATCTCGACTGTTCCGTAGTTCCGGAGCTCGATCGTCTTTTCAACCGCGTGGAAATCCGATGCGCGCACGGTCAGCGATTCGGAGAGCACCTCGCCGTCGCTCACCTTCGTCGTCAGAGTAAGCAGATTATCCCCTGTGCGTTTTACCGTATCACCTTGAATGAATTCGCGGTTGCGCCAATCGCGATAGGTATCCGGCGACAAAGGATCGTTCCAGTCAACGCCCGCTGCGGCCAGTTCCGCCTTGAGCTTCGCATCGCTTGCGTCCAGGGCGCGATCTTTGGGGTGACGCTTGTGCTGAACGTCCCGGTAGAGAGTTCGTTCCGTAGCTCGCATGGGAGTCTTGATGCGGACCTTTTGAACAATCACTCCGGTCGGATGATTCAAGGCTACGGTAGCCTCTTGCTTCTGCGCATGCAGTAGCAGATCATGGGCGGAAACACCTGGGCCGCTTCTGCTCCACAAAACAAAGCAGATGATCGAGGCAAAGGCCAAGGCTAATCCGGTTGCAAAAAGAGGACTCATACGAGGGAACCAGGTCCGGGAAGGTTTGGCGTACAACGAAAAGAACAGACCGTCCCGTGCAGGGAACTTCAGGATCGAACCGGGCTGTGAAGAATCGCTCGCATCATCGCTGTCCGCATTGTTCGTTTTCTCCGCTCTCAACACCGGCAAGTCATCTTCATCGGCGGTCTCTGCCAATTGCGCGAAGACAGGGTCGCGATAAACGACATGAACGGTCGGCAGGCCTCCAGCAAAGGAAAGTGTCACGCTCAGGGAGCGGCCATCGCTCAGATTGACCATCTGGCGCTGTTGCAGTCCAGGGCAGAGCGAGGGTTCGAGTACATGTAGATAGAGGAGCCGCATACCCTGCTCGCTGAACACTTCGACGAAATCCAACGTCTCTGCGCGATTCGGCTTCAGGTGGAGTTCGCTGACCTCTGCCGTAATCTTCTGCGACGTGCGGGTTTCTCCATTCACGGCGATTTCGAGGCTAGCGGGACGATGTTCAAACCAATCAAGCCGTTTACGTTCCAGCTTCTTTCGGCTGTCCGATTCCGATTTCTGTTTTGTGCGACGCAATGAAAGCCTCGGTCCTTCTGTGCTTCCGCCACTGGGCGGATTATTCCGTCCAATCGTGTCGTCGGGAGAGCGATCATCGATGCGAGGCAGGCCAAGAATTCCGTTGACACGATCCAGGCATGTCGCACAACTTACGAGGTGCGCAAGTTCCGCAACGGTAAACTGCTTCGCAGGTTGTTCCTCGTAGTGCTGCTTGAGTGCGTCTGGATCGAAACATGGACCTTCACAGGAACTGAAGATTCTTTCCTGCAATTCGAGGAACAATGCGCCAGAATGATCGGTAACCTGAGTTGAAGACGAGACATCGGACTGTTGCGGGGAAGTTGCAGGAGCGCTTGTGGCATTATCCAGATAGTGTTGTGCTTCGCGGCGCATGTACTGAAGCGCCTTATCTACGCCTACGCGGGTCGTTTGCACGACCTTCATGACTTCGCTCGGGTAATATCCCAGGAAGAAGCGCAGGAGAAAGATGCTGGCAGCGCGCGCAGTGCGCCTCCGTTGACAGGCGAATTCGCAGAGCTGCTTCAGGTTGGCCCGAACAAGAAAGAGACCGCGCCAATCAACAGCCCCGAGGCTTTTCTCGACAGAGTCGTAATCCAGAGCCGAAAGATCGCTGATAGGGATTTTGCTTCTCTGGCGAAGCCGCGAATAATGAAGGTTGCGCAGAATTTTGAATAGGTACGGTCTGACCTCTTCGACGCCGTCCAGAGAAAAGCCGATCTGCGAGACCTGAATGTAAAAGTCCTGCACCAAATCCTCTGCGTCCGCGTGATTCAGTTGCGTCAACTGAGTCGCCCACTCCAATAACTGTGCGGAGTAGTCGAAGAACAGTTCTTCGTTGCTTCGCTGTTTGCGTATTGGTTGAGGATTTTGCATTTCGGTTCTCTACTGTTTACCAGTCCTGGAACGGGAGAAATCTGCCTATGACCGGCGCTGTATTCGCAGACTATTCACAATAGAGGCGTTTGCGGGTTCTAGAAGACCTCGGTTATTCACGCGCCGTTCACCTTGCGCCATCCAGCCGCGAAATCTTGGAAGAAATCGCAGACGCATGAAGTACGGCGCCGGGTGTCGCGCGCCGCTGTTCCCCCAACGGTGCACGACGGCCCGGCGCTTGCCGGCCGGCTGATTCCTAATATCACTCATACATAAAGTGTGTGCAAGTCTGATACGCACACTATATGTTGGTGTTCTTCTGTGCCTGCATTTTCAAGACTCTTAAAGATGAGCAGGCTTCGCAAAAGATTCGGGATCAGGCTGCGGCAAGTGCGTTTGTCGCGTAAACTCACACAAGAAAAGCTTGCGGAGAAACTCGATATTTCCCTGAACTTCCTGAATATGATCGAACGCGGAGAGCGAGCACCGTCTTTCGACACCCTGGAGCGGATTGCTAGAGTGCTCCGCACGCCGGTCGATGAATTCTTCAGGAATGATCCAGACAACACTCCATCCAGACCATAGCCGGATGTAACACTGCTTTAGCCTGATCGGTCCTATATCTATTAGAACGCGCAAAGATGATCGGCGTGTAAATAGTCTGGAAACCTCTTTGACACTCTACGTAGTCGCAAAAATAGTTGAATCTGTTAGGCAGATTTCCTCTCTTTTTGCACTGTATTGGTTATAGACGCTTTTTGCGTCGGAGCCGTGCGCACGCTCAATTTCAATCCAGGCAGGTGAAGCATGTTCCCCCATGTCTCCACAGAATCCTTAGTGTGCGCCCTCGTGCTTTCAGAGGAAGGCAATCTCGGACGCACAGCGGAACGATTAAACACCAGCCAAGCTAACGCGGGAAGGAAGGTCAAGGCCCTCCAAGAGAGTTGGCGCCTGGAACTCTTTCGCCGTATTCGATCCGGCTTTGAATTGACCAGACACGGTCGAGCCGCGATGCGCGATCTTCGCATCGCGCTACGGTACTTGGAACGCGCATTTGACCGCGCCAACTATTCAACCGTCCTCACCCACGGGCCATTCCAAATCGGCCATTCTCTCTATGCGCAGGGAAAAGTTCTGCCTTATCTCCAGCGGCAGGGTCCGCCAACCGCGAGTTTTTCCCAAGTCGTTCTGGTGTCGGATACCACTGTAGGGCTTAAAGAGCGCGTGCTCCGGGGAGAACTGCATGTCGGCTTCGGTGTTATGCCGGTACTCGATGAGGATCTGTGGAGTGCATCCATTGCGCAGGAGGGCTTCAGTGTATGCATCCCCGATACACATCCTCTCAAGGATCGCGTGCGGCTCTCGGCGCGGGATCTCGTGAACGAGAAACTTTACTGGATACCGCGTCGCATCCATCCGGGTCTTTATGACCAGATAACCGATTATCTGGTTGGTGTGGGACACCGACGCCACAACATTCACGAAGCCTACGCCATTACCGAAGGAATCGATCTTGCTGCCCAGAAGTTCGGCGTCGCCCTCGTGCCCCAATCCGCCGATCGCTTTCGACGTCCTGGCGTTTTGTTCAAGGCACTCACCGATAAGCTGATTTGTCTCGAAACTGTTCTCTTTGTTCGTAGCGATCAGATGCATGGTGATATTCGGTCTTTCGTCGATGCGGCGCTTGCGGAACTGCGGTCTGCAAAGGCCGACTTGTAATGAGGTCTCACCAGAAACTCAGCGCGTAGACACCGGAGGAACTTACGATGCGAATCATTGTCGTAATCTCGATTGCAGCCATTGCTCTGCTCGTCTCTTGCAATGGCGCCCGGAAACCAAGCCGGGCGCACTTCGCGGAGGCTATCAATCAATACCTCGCCAGGCACGGTCAGACCTGCACATTGATCGGGCGCCAGTTCCCGGTCGATCTGCCCCGGTCCGAGGTGAACAATCCATCTGGGATTGGCACGAAGCTGGCGGCCTTGGAGCGTGCGGGACTCGTCTCCTGGATCGACACGACCGCCGTTGTTCATGGGATGCTCGATCCTCTGAGAGGCCCGTCTCCGCCCCAGCCCGTTCGCCGGTTCCAGCTTACTGCGGAAGGGCAGAAATACTTTCAGCAAATCCCCAGTTCTCTTGGGCCAACTGGCGCTTTCTGCTACGGACAAAAGAGTGTCGGTTCGATTGTCAACTGGACGGAGCCTGAAACGGGGGCATCGTCCCAGGCAGAGGTCACCTATACATATCAGATCGTGAACCTTGCGAATTGGGCAGGTCGATCCGATCTTCAGCAAGCATTTCCCGATGTCAAGGCCATGCTCAATGGGGCCTCCCGAACCAACCAGACTGTCGGGGTGGAACTGATGAACAAAGGATGGGAGGTCCCAGGCTCTTGAACCTTCGGGCGGTAGAATCGAACGCTATAGGGAATTTCAAGGTTCGGATATCTGGACCAACGATGTTCTGATGCTGATAGCTGTCATTCAGCCGCTCTCCATGCTTCCGATCTGATCGGCGTCGCGTTGGATCAATGAGTTGTCATCTCTCGACCGCCATTCGCAATTCCACTTCGCGAGGATTCGCCCGTGCCATTACAGTCCGCGTGAAGGATGCGAAGATGCGCCAGCCGACTACGGACAAGGAAGCGACTCGATGAGCAAGAAACAGATCAGAAGACCGTATCTGACAGATGCCCTCAAATGAAATGACATTGCCCACAACATCTTCGGAATCGTCCGGTAATACAGGAAGATACATGGAATCTCTTCGGCTGAATTTCAGCAGAGTCCCCAGCTTCTCTTTAGCTCGTTCTTCGTCCTTCCGAATGGGAAGGATGCGAAGCAAAGATGCATGAGCTGTCCTGCCCGGCACCAGGTCGCAGGATGAATTCAGCACCGCGAATTTAGGCATTCCGGCGATGCGTTCCCCATAAAAATATGCTGCTTCGGTCTGAACGATGTCGCCCTGTAATATAGTGAACCGATCGTCTGGAGTATCGAACCCGAGTGCCGCTGTTTCGCCATAATCAATTGTCGTGCGAACAATAGCATTGGCTGCGTTCCAAACCTCCAGACGCCCCTTCGTGCCAGCCAGCCCACCGGAAAAAGCCTGAACCGCCTGAATCGCCTCCTCGCTGTGCGAGATCGACCGTAGCTGCCGTTCAAGCTCCTCCAGTGACGATGCCATGTTTAGAGCCGAGGCCTCGGGATTACAGCATTCTCCAGGTTGAACTCATCCGAAGCCTGTGCATCGGCTTCTTCCTGAGTCAGTTGAAACGAGTCATGACCATCCCGAGTTGGCAAAACAGGAGAGCCGGCAAACAGCGCGGCAGAGTAAATCAGAAGTTGAACATGCTCCTGATCGGGATGCTTGGCGACTACTTTGGCTGCCTGGATAATCATGTTCAGACCCTGCTGAAGCCGATGCACATCCGCAGCCAAGCCAGTGAGGTTTTGGAAATCCGCCTCACGGAGAATGCGATATGTGACACCTCTGCCAACAAGTGTGCCAACGCCATGTTCGGGAATATCCTCAAGCGAGGCGTTCCCACCTTTGCGAAACTGTTCAAACGAACTCCAGGTCGGCCCCGGAACCAGGGCCAAGTTGGATGGTTGAGCAAGCGTAGTGGACATGGTGCAGCCTCCACTCAGAGGATAGCACAACTCCAACGAATATCCAACGGAATCGTTGTTTTATCGTTGCGAAGGCCATTGCGTAGCTGCTCAGACTATTGATTTTTCAAAGTCGTTCAAAATGTGTCGGTTACAATGCGTGCAGAACCAGGCACATACGTGGACGAGATGACACCGCAGAACAGATGAAAGCCTGGGAGAGTTGGCGAAGCTGAGCCCGCGCCAACCGTTTGATTCTATACTCTATGTAGTCTCATCAGGCACGTCGATTTGTGGACATAGAACAGCCCAGAGCCGTTCCAGCATTTTGAAGGTAAATGTCTGCGGATGAGTCGACGACAATACGGTTGGCGCTACCTACGTGTTGGCAGGGAACGAGAATCGTTGGCTTAACGAGAGACCTGACTAGCCGCTTGATGTTCTGTGGAATAGCTGTCAAGAAACACTCCTCTTGGCGAACTTCAACCCACACCAGCGCAAACGAAACGGGAGATATGATTCTGCAGTCTTTGCGACCAGTACCTCGATCTTCGTCGGCTGTCGCTGCTAGTTAATCGGAGTACGAATTGGATCTGCAATTTCCATTCGTGCATAGCAGGGATCACCCCTCAGCAGCGTTCGAAGGAACGAGTTGAGTAGAGCCGCGAAAAGAACTGATCTGCATGAAAGAAAGCCCATGGCACATCGCTTCATACATCTATCGGACATCCACTTCGGTCAAGAGAAACACGGCACTCTGCCAAAGCATGAGGCAGTGCGCAAAGCACTTCTAAAGGATGCGAAGCAGCTCGCAGAAACGCGCGGCGCGCCGTCGCGCGTTCTGGTTACGGGAGATGTTGCGTTTTCAGGAAAGCCTGAGCAGTTCGAAACCGCAGCACAGTGGCTTGACGAGTTGACAAGAAGCTGTGGATGCAAGGAAGTAGATGTCAGCACAATCCCGGGAAATCACGACTGTGATCGGAATGCGATTTCCGCGCAGGCAAAAATCGTATACGCAACTCTTCGCGCTAGTTCTCCGGAAGTAGCGCAGGCGCAATTGCACGACATATCCAAGGATGGCGAGAGCGCTAGCCCATTTCTACCGAAACTACACGCTTACCGGAAATTCGCGAATGCCTATGGATGTGATTTTGCGTCTGCTGAGAAACCTTTCTGGACGAGGCTCCTCGATCTACCTGGCGGGATCAAGGTAAGACTTGTCGGCCTAACGAGCGTTCAGGTCAGCAATGATGACGACGCGCTTGGCAAGATGCTGCTCGGGAACGAGCAATATATCTTCGAGGAAGAAGACAACGTCGTATCGGTCGTCTTACTTCATCATCCATTCGATTGGTTTATCGACAAGGTGGAAGCTTCACAGTATATCTGCAACCGTGCGCGCGTCATCTTGGTTGGGCACGAACACTCTCTCAATATCCACAAAACCACCGATCACATGAGCGGACGCGAATGGCTTGTAATTTACGCGGGCGCAACAAATCCTGCTGAGCAGGAGCTCAAGTTCATTTACAACTGGCTGGAGTTCAGTTGTGAAGAGAAAGACGGCGTGGCTTATTTGGTAACCGAGATTTTCCCGAGAGCATGGGTACCGGAGAGGGTCTGTTTCGAAGCGGATAGAAATCGTATCGTCGGTGGCGCCGAATCCATACGCGTTGAAATTGTCTGCACGAATGTTCGAATGATAACCGCTAACCAGCAAGTTGGAAAACAAATTGCATCTGGGCGAACTTCGGCTGTCTCTCCCATAGCGGAGAGCGCGGGACAGCCTGAAAAAGCGCAACTCGCCCGGAAAGGTGGTAGAGCAATGGTAAAGGACAGTGCCGGATTCGACCGTTTGCGCTATCTCTTTTGGCGGCATCTGGATTGGCGGCAACGTCTTAAAGTACTAGTCGATGTGAATGCCCTTCCAGAGACGGCGGATCAGCCCTTGCCGCAGATCCTGGAGCGCGTAGCATTAGAAACTGCGGCGAAAGACGTGGCTACTCTGCATAGGCTGTGGGAAGCGGTAATGCCGTTGATACCCGCCGAGAAACGTGACACCAATCCGTTCTGATCGGCAAGAAAGGCAATTATGTTTAGCAATGCATTCGAATTTATGCGGGTAGCAGACGCAAATGCCAGCGATGATAAGGTCCGCCGTCGAAAGGATGCGGCGTCCTCATTGCTTGGTCTCCTGGTGAAGGAGGAAAATCGCGACGTTATGTTGACCATGTTGCAGGGTATCGTCGCAGGTTTCGACGTTCAGCCGTTGAACCAAGATTCGCCTGCCGTACATACAGTGATCAACGCCATAAAAGACCACGATGCTGCGTTCCCGAACGATCTTTCCGAGAATGCGCTGGAACTGAGGAGTGTGGCTGCGATTGCGGTCGGCGAATTGTTGACACAGGGCGGTTCCGAACAGGACATGTGTGGAAACGCCGTTCTGGCGGCTTTGTCCTTGCAATCCGCATTGACCCTTCGAATACTTAGACCGGATAAACACTTGCGTATGATGTTTGAAAGTCTAGCGGAGGCTGCGGACAAGACGGTTCTCGCTGCAGCGCAGAAGCGCAGGGAACGAATCAACCCATCGCTGAACGCGCTCGAAGAGTTAGTCCTGGCGGAAGAGAACGGGGAGACGGAGAAGACCGGTTCGCTCAGCGAGGTGCTCCCCCTAGTCAAGGCTGCCTTCAGTGAGGCAAGGGATAATGCGATCAGAGATCGCGAGGAATTGGAGACTTTGTGGTGGTTATTCGCAGGATACTCCGAGACGGAGCATGTACCGCTTCAGAAGCTGCCTGCCGCAGCCGCAGCCTTCTGTTCAGGACTGGAACTGGCCGAGAGGTCTCTGCTGCCCCCCTCGTCAGGCACGCCAGCTATGGTTGATCGGGCTGTTCAGGCGAACCGTAAGCCTGCACCCAAAGCGCTAACGCTGGAATCAGCAATGGAGGCGTGGACCAAGCCAATGATGGACGCTCTCTTGACGCCCGATGCGTCCGTGAAGGGAGATCCCGACCAGTACCCGGCACTCCTGCCCATCGCGTGGGCATGCAAACAGGTGCGGGACCATAAGCAGAGCCCGAAGTTGGACAAGGACTTCAAAACAGCAACTGGCATAAATGGAGAGCAGGAGGTCGCTCCGGGAGAATGGGGTGCCCAAATATTCCGCGAAAAAATCGTTTTGAAGGCTCTTGCCCGAAAGGAGAAATAACAGGTGGCTGCAGGACGCTGTGACAATCCCAACTGCACGGTAGCGACGACGGGGAACTGCCTGCTTTCCCACGCCCGGCTGGAAGATTGCCCGCATTTCAGCGCCGCCAATACTTCTGACCTAGATTCGCCAGCATCAATCGAGTCTACTCAGCTCCAGGAAGAAGTGATCGAAGCGCCGATCAAGTCAGGGCGAAACTTCCACCTTGGAAACGAGTTGGGCTCCGATGATGCGGTAGAAATCATGCGAGCGAGATATACGCATCTTATCGGCGTTCTAGGTTCGACCGAGGCCGGAAAGACGTGCTTACTCTCCTCGCTTTACCTCCTTGCGTCAGCAGGTGCGTTACCGGCCCCGTACGAGTTTTGTGGAAGCCTTACTCTCCAGGCATTTGAGGACAGGGCGAGGGGACTTCGGGAATGGAAAAACGGCACCTTGCCGGATCAGCTTGCGGACCGTACTGTGCTCTCCGATCCAAGGCAGCCAAGTCTTCTGCACCTCGCCGTGCAGAAAATTGATGATGATGGACAAGAGGTTCGGACGGACATGCTGGTTACGGATCTGCCCGGAGAGTGGACCGACAATCTCGTCGCCCGAGCGGCGAATGCAAAATCGTTCGAGTTTCTGCGTCGTTCAGATGGGATCATCCTCGTTGTCGACGGCGTCGTGCTTACTTCTACCACGAGACACGTCGAAATCCAGAGAATGCGCAATTTCAGCGAGCGCTTGGCGCATGACGTCGGGATTAGTAGGGACACTCCTTTTGTCCTGCTCGTAAGCAAAGCGGACGAGATTGAAATGCAAGAGCCTCCTATTGTTCGCGATCTCAGAGATCACATTAGCGCTCTGGGATTTCCCGTGTCCGTCGTCATCGCGTCCGCATTTTCTCGTCGCCCCCAAGAAGTAAAAAGCGGGACGGGTGTATTCGAAGCTTTCGAAGCGATCCTATCGTATCGCACAACCGGGAACAGGAACGGACTGCCGGCATTCGCGAATGGATCAGGTCGTTCGTTTCAAAGGTTCAGAGGTTGAAAATGGACAACACAGAAGCGCCACGCTCGGTTCTCTTGATCGGCGTTCAGGACGCAGGGAAAACAAACTTTCTTTCGCGGCTGTGGCTCAAGCTGGACAGCGGCAGTGGCGTACTGCGAAAAGCCGGCCTGCCGCCCGATCTCGACTATCTGAGAAATGGCGCCGAACACCTCCTTCAGGGAGAATTTGCTCCGCGGACCCCCCAGGACGTTCACGACAAAAGCGAGATTCCGGTGAAGTGCGGCACGGTAGGAGAAGAGATTGTGGGGACGCTGATCGTGCCTGACCTCCCTGGAGAGCAGATTCTGTCGGTTTACCGCAGCCGTCAGTGGTCCCAGGAGTGGGAAGACAAAATTGGTCCCGGCTGCGGGTGCCTTCTCTTTGTTCGCATTGATTCGAAGGAACTGATACAACCCCTTGACTGGATCACTTGCGAGACGCGTTTCGGCGGCCCTGTATCGAGCGCATCTCCGGAAACCGACGGCGAAACGCAACAAGCGAAAGCGCCTACGCAAGTTGTGATGGTGGACTGGTTGCAGTTCCTCCGAAAAGCTTTTACGGCGAAGGTTGGCGGTCGTTATCGGCCACGTGTGGGCATTGTCGTCTCCGCCTGGGATCGGGCGCCAGAAGATCAAAAGCCGACAGGGCCTGAAGCGTGGATCAAGTCCAACCTGCCGCTCCTGCATCAATTTGTGCGGACTAATGGCAAGGATTTTGAATTCGCATTTTTTGGTGTATCGGTTGCGTCGGGAGATTTCGAGACGGACGCGGAGTTCAAATCTAGCTACCTCGATGGCGATCCCCGAAATGCCGGCGAGGTTGTACATAGCCTTGCGGGCCGGATTGAGACGTCGGCAGATGTGACGCTGCCTGTTGCTTGGGCGATGGGACTGTCAAAAATCCTGCAATTGGAAGGTCGGCAATGACGCGGGGAGTTACGGTACACCAACTCCTGCACGGTTATCGCGGCGGTCACAACCAGCTTGCGGGAAGCACAAAGCTTGCGAGCCGTGATTCAGAGCTGATCACACGACTAAGCGACTTGTCGGGAAGCCTGTCGTCAGGCTTGCAGGTGGAGTCATACCTGACAAGCTATCCGCTCCCAAGCGGCCAGTTCCATGTGATTGCCCGGACCTGGCCAGATCCCATGGCTGCACGCGCAGGCTGTGTTTTGACCCATACGATCCTGATTCCGCAGGAAGCATGGGGCGCATTCAAGAACGTTAGGTTGATAGATAGATATTTCAGGAATCCGCGCTTATATCCCGAGTATCAGTTCACCGATTCCATTGAACTCGATGCTCAGAATGTCCCGGACTCGTCTTTCAGCGATGTGAAAGTGGATACGGCTGCGTCGCGTATATTTGTGACCCGGTATTTCGGCCAAGGCATTCGCCCGATAGTCTGGTTCAACGTCGAAAAACCTGATGAGTATTTTTGGCGGTTGACGGAGCATCTTTGGCCGCGACTGCGCACAGCTTTTTCATGCTGCACCTGCAGTCTGCAGCCCCGACTTTTGCAAGATCGACCCTTTGATCTCCTTTTTGCACCGGCGGGGGTATATTCCCGTTTTACCAAGTTAACGCCAGACCACCTGATTGATGCTAGCAAGGGCCGTAGAACATTAAGCAACGAGGCAGAGCCGTGGTGTGAATACTGGGCGGATGCTCTTTTTTCTGACCAAGCAGACCTTCCTTCAGGCGAAAACGAGCTGCCCTTATGGAACGAGCTGGGGGAAGATCCAAGCAGTGCCCGCAAAATGTCTTTGGTCCACGAACTGCGCCTTCGCGCTTCTCAATCTCCGACGGCTGGCGTCGGAGCGATCGACGTCGTGGAATCGCTTGCGCGCGAGGCTTCGTCAGCGATCCCGCTCAAGAGCATGGTTTTCGCCAGTGCGATTGAGGCCGCATCTTCGGCAACCAACATCGAAGACGGGCTCACAACACTTCGTCTAGTTGAGGACCGCCTGGACCGCGAAGCCTTTGGGGAAGTGTCGAATAGGTTTCACAATGAGGTTCAGCACGCTGCCTCGCGTTTGGCAGGGCGAGCGCCAATGGTGGCCATACAAGCTAGCGAAGCATTCACATCCAACCCAGTTGAGGAATCAAGCTCTTTCCAGACCGGAATTTTGTTCGGCTTGTCCGAAGTTGCGAAGCGAAATCCTTCATTTCTGAAAGGTATGGAGGAATATCCATCTACGGCGGTTCGGCTTTTGAACCTGGAGCCATCGCTGGCAGCCCGCTACCTGTGCGGGGCCGGTCATTCTGGTCCCAGTCTCGTTGCATCCTGGCTAACAAGCACGAAGGACGTCAATATCCTCCGGGAAGTCCGCAAGGCAATTCTTCCCGTTTTGGTGGGTGATGAACCCGAAGATCTGATCTCTGCGCTGTTGCGGGATATGACCCAATCCGAAGTGCCTGGGACGCTGGATCAACTTTTTCGCGCCAGCAATGGTTTTGCTGCTCAATCCGTTCTCAAAGTTGTAATTGATAGGTTTAGTAGCGTCTATTCCGCCGAAGTGAGGCAATGGGCAACGCAAGCAAAACTGCGCTGGACAGACGGTGTCGCAGAAGTGTTGGCCGCGACGTTCTCGGACAGTCCGGCAGGATATGGAGATTTTCTTTCGGAAGCTGGTTTCACCGGTGCTCAACGGGCTCAAATTCTGGCGAAGATGCTAGAGTCACATGGCAAATCCAGCATTCCCTATTGGCTTCGCAAGATGCTGTCGGAGAATGGCACCTTTGTCGAGATCCTTGCTTCCGTTCCACTGGCGGTATCAGAGCAAATCGATCACGCTTTGTACAGAATTCTTGATGAAGTTGAAGAGATCGTGCTAACTAAATCTGTAACGGAAGACCTTCAGAAGTTTGAAGGACGTCCAGTGTTTCCTCTTCTTGTTGACAAAGTTATGCGCGCCCTTGTCGTTGGTTATGTGACAGGAGAAAACGAACAACTGCAGGCCGCCGTCATCGGAGAATCCGAAGCTGCGGATCGTTGGGTTCGGAACATATCGTCTGGACATCTTGGTGGACTGCTTCTCCGTGGCCGCGCGGCAGGCCCTGAAGGCGTGGAAAGAGCATGGAAGTGGATTTCGGGCGGCAGCCACGTTTTGTATGAGAGACAGGACATGATATTGGCGGACCTGCTCGACGCACTCATACCTCACACCAAGCAGTCTTTCCAACAGAATATCGAAACCGCGATTGCTTCCATTCTTAGACGCGCAAAGTCCGAAAGCGCGCCCGAAGTGCGTCAGGCACTTGCTGCAAAATGCCTACGCTACGCTTTCGACAACACACGCTTGGCACTGAGTGCTGTCGTCGCAGAGTCTTTTGCCGATGTCTACAGCCAGTTAACGCAGAGCGACCGTCGGCGAGTGTCTTTCTTCGAAGTGCTGTTCTTGTCGTATGACTGGGACAAGGGAAAGGATCTCAGGATTGCGCTTGTGGATGCATTCCTTCGTTCTGACTGGAGACCAGGCGATCTTGCTGTGGCCGCTGAGCGGGCAGGAATCCTAGGAAAGATATTCAAGAGAGTGCGCAGGAGATCACATGGGGATGAATACATTGCCGCTATGGAAAGAGATCTATCTCTGAGAGCCACTTCTGAAGCCGCAAGCGTTCGAGAACGTCTAGCTTCGATGGTCTCGAAGCCCGATTTTTATGAAGAGTGGGATTGATCACAAGCTAGACCAACTGGTTATCACCAATGAATCGTAGCGCGCGATGACGACGGAGTATACCGAGTTACGATTAACTACAACACCTTTGCAACCTTTGCAAATTTGCGAATCACAGGAGACTAATCCGTGGGATGCCCACCAACTACATATCAGGGAATTACTAGAGACCGATTAGCCAGCTTGCAACAAGCTGCAAGTCAGCAGTTAGGCCTTGTCATCAGCGGAGACATAGGAAGTGCAACCGACCCTGGCGGCAAGAATTCTGTCTCCTGGATCTACAATGAAGTAAATCAGACTCTCACACTTGAGGTTATGCAGACCACTTATCCATGTTTCCTCGTCAAACAACTGATGAATAGTTTTGTTGCATCCTGTTCCTGATCACCATGCGCAAGAGATCTGGATGGTAGCTGGTCCAGGAGTTCGGAACCTAAGCACCCAACCCGGAGTGACAAGTTCTGACTGCACCATAGAACTGCGGTTGCGCCATCTCAGGGAAAATGTCCCTCAAGTGTCGCTGTATCTGAAGCGTCCGCCTCATACACTGAGGTGCTACGGCCCTTCCGTAAGTGCTTCAGATTTTCGTGTACATCTCGTGTACAAAAACTACCGTTTCTCGCCGTTCTTTCGTGTACATTACAGTGCAACCCGATACCTTTATGTTGTTGAAATTGCGTTGTTTAAGTTGCGCTTTCACGGCGATAACACGGGTTCAAATCTCGTCGGGGACGCCAATTAGATTCAACTACTTAGCTAAAATTACCCGTTTTCGCCGCGGAGCATTTCGCGGAGCATTTAAGCCCCTATTTTGCACATCATTTGGGGCATTTCAGGCCGAATCATCTCCACCACCTTATGCTGTGCCGCACGCTTGGCGGGCATTTGCGCTTGCGCGTAAATATCCATGGTCACTTTCACCGAGCTGTGCCGCAGCAATTCTTGCACTACCTTGACATCTTCCCGGTTCGCCTGCAAAAGCGTCGTGTAGGTGCGCCGGAAGGTGTGCCAGGAAACCCGCTTGTCGATGCCGAGTCGCTTGATATGAGCGCCGGAGCAAAAATAGGCCACAGTGCGCCGCGTAAGCGGAGCATTGCGGCGGAGTAAAAGTAGTCCACCGCCGGATCTTGGTTCCGTGAGCATTTGCCTTTCGGGCATGGTTCATGGG
>Ga0224529_1000619_pt1 | contig 25368 bp, 17 predicted proteins | sample CBST50metaG_FD_179893 | JGI IMG/M metagenome (GOLD analysis project Ga0224529, IMG submission 179893) | Peat soil microbial communities from Stordalen Mire, Sweden - C.B.S.T50 | ecosystem: Environmental > Terrestrial > Soil > Wetlands > Peat | place: Sweden: Norrbotten County, Stordalen Mire... | reverse complement strand
CTGCGTCGCCAAGCCAAGGCCTGGAATCGCCACACCAACCGCGACACGATCACGATTCAGTGGAAGTTCACAAGAAAGCTGGCCCGCCTAAAGCTTAATTACGCATTCACGCGGTCACGGTACTAGTCGTGCCTGGCCCAAACAGCCGGATAATCAGAAGCCAGCCATCGTCTGTCCTAACCAATCGACACAAGACGTTCGGGTTGGTTGCCTTCATTGTCTCTTGGAATGTGGATAGTGAAGGTCGAACCTTCAGAAAGTACGCTCTTAACCGTGATGAAGCCACCCATCATTCGACAGAAGCGCTGGCTAATTGCCAAGCCAAGTCCAGTGCCTCCATATCTTCGAGTTGCCGAGGAGTCTACCTGGGAAAAGACCTGAAACAGTTTGTCAATATCCTTCTCGGGAATCCCTATTCCTGTGTCCTGCACATGCCATAGAATCCAATCGCGACCCGACTCTTGCCGAGATTCAATAGCCAGAGTAACCACTCCATTTTCGCTGAACTTGAATGCGTTACTTAAGAGGTTGAGCAAACTCTGGTGGAACTTGGCCTTATCGACGCAAATAAGCCCATTCCAGTTGTCGGGCTTGACCAACAATCGACTTCCGCTCTTTCGCGCCACGGGTTCGATCGTCTGAATCACTTGACCCACAATCTCCGAAGCCAGCACCTGCTCCATGGTCAGATCGAACTTCCCGGCCTCAATCTTCGACAGGTCGAGGATGTCATTTACCAGAGAGAGAAGATGCCGCCCGGCAGTCTGGATGCGCCGGAGATCGGAAGCCGCCTCCAGGTTTGTTGTCTCAACAGCGTCCTCCTCAAGCATCTCGCTATATCCAATGACGGCATTGAGAGGCGTCCGTAGTTCATGGCTCATGTTGGCGAGAAATTCACTCTTCGACCTGTTTGAAGTCTCGGCTTCAAGCTTGGCATGAAGCAGATCCTGCTCGACCAGCTTTCGCTCGGCGATCTCATTCAGCAGTTCACTTGTGCGCTCTTCAACGCGCGTTTCCAACTTGTCCTGCGCTTCTTTGAGCGAGCTGTCACGGCGATTGATCTGTTCCATCATGGCGTTGAACTGATCGATAAGCACACCAACTTCGTCATTCGACGATCTTTCTGCGCGAATGGAATAGTTCGCATCCGCCGACACTTGCCCGGCGACCCTTGTCAGATGAATGATTGGTGTGGATATCAGCCGCTGCCATCGGAAGGAAAGAGTGACAGCGATGAACGATGCAGCGAGTAATACAGCAAAGCATATGCCCGCGAGACGCGCCAAATGATGGTACATTTCTGCAAGACTAACATCCACGAATAGCTCCCCAATCGCCACGCCATCAAGCATTACTGGGGAGTGGATAAGTAATGAGGAGCGAGTGACGCGCATGCTCCGCACGCCTTCCGAGAAAGGACAAGGAATGTCCTCAGGGGCACGAGCATAGGTTGCCAGCGTGTAACCGGTGGTCCCGTAAATGCAGGCCTTCATAATGCGCGGCTCCGCGCGGAGTGAGGCGAGCATCTCGTTTGCCGCGTTTGCATCACTAAAGGCAATCGCCGCCGAACTGCTCGACGCAAGCATGGTCACTATCGTGTCAGACTCGCGCTCAAGTGTTGCCAGGTAGTCGAATGCTTCGTAGATCCACAACGCTCCGCAGGCGACGAACAGCGCGATCGTCGCTGTTGTCGTCAAGAGCAGCATCAGCTTGACCTTAATCGACCTGTCACCAAAGAACGACATTCCCATTCCTATCCATCAGCCCGCCGCCGTCAGGCAGCCTGCTAAAACACCGATACGCCTTCTGTGTCTCACCGGAGGTCTCTGACAGGACCGGAGAAAGTGCCTCCTAAAGGGCGCCTAATGCAACACGGTGGCGATCTTCAACAACTTCGAGCTGACTTTCAGGCCACTGCGCTGGGCAACTCCCAAATTCACCTGAATGCGAACGTTGTCGTCCACCATGGGCAGACTTACAACTCCGCCCGCCGAGGTTAACCAGTCCTGGGATCCTATGCTGAGCACAGACTGTTTCACGAGTTCCGGGGCTATATTCTCAAACCCTTTTCGGTCATAGTGCGCTATGTAAAGAAGGTGGCAACTCCCGACAGCACTGTTCTTGTTCAGGCGCAGGAGAGCAATCGGCTTCCCTGCGATGGACTGACCGCGCAGAAGTTTCTCCAGGCTTGATGTCACGGCATCTGTGCCCAATTCGCAAAGGACGAATGCGCCTCCTGAGCCATCGGCCTTCGATGCCGGCCACTCGACAAATTTTGCAATGTTGAAGATCATCGCCGCTCGTATTTCATGCTCATCGCCGACATCATCCTGTCCATGCCCTGGGCTCCCGGCGGCAGCAGCGATCATCGCCAGGATACTCACCAAGAGCCGCGCGAGCTTGCGAATTATGGCGTTCTTCTTCATGTCCGCCGCATTGTGCTGCTTTTTGTGGAAGCGCCGCGCTGGAGATCGCCAAGCAATATGTTGTCAACCATGCCCCACGCTTAACTGCTCCTCCCGGCCCTGAACGGTCAAGGTCCCGCCCTAAACGGAATTCTTGAGGAACCCAGACTTTTTACGGGAGAAAGCGTGCGACCTATTGCAGATGCGCCTCACCTTCGGTCAGAAGCTCCACGTCGCCTTGACGAATGCTGTGCGTGGAATCTCGGAAGCAATGGTGCTATTGTTCTGGGGATTGAATTCAATGTGCCGAGCTTCCTGGACGTTTCTAATCCCAGCCTTGAAAACTACGGACTCGCCCACCGAATAGTCTGCGCTCACATCCACGCGTTGATAAGCGGGGACCGGCGTTGCGGGAATGCGGGCGGGATCGGCCAGTATCGGTATTGAGGAAGCAGCATATATCGAAGCATCCGCGGTCCAACGACGCGCAAAGTTCCAGGCGGCTCTTGCTTCCAGCGTGTTGCGAGGTGTGCTCCATGTTTCATGCGTGTCGATTAGTCTGCTTGGTACGCCGTTCTGCGCCAGATGTGCCTGCATCCACGCGTAGCTTGAGCCGAATCGAAATGCGTGCGTGGGATTCCACGAGAAGACAGCCTCTAAACCCTCCGAGTGCGCATGATAGTCGTTTGCGTAGGTGATTGGCAGGACAACCATCGCGATAGGGTAAGGCACCAGAAATGCTGTCCCCATGTTTTGTGATTCCAGGCGCGTGTAGTGGTAGTAGAAGCTGGCGAGGTCAACCGATACGCGCTTGCCCATTCTCTCGCGATACCCTGCCTCGTAAGTCAAAGCGTGTTCTGACTTGAAGAGCGGGCTTCCCAGGAGCATGACCTGCATTGGAATCTCAAGGGAGCTGGGCACAGGCACATTGGCCTTAAGATCTCTGTCGTTGAAGGACGGAGTTCTGACCGATCTGGATAGGGAGGCCCATATTGAGTGCTGCACATCAGGCGTCCAGAGCAGGTGGATACCAGGTTGCACTTCGACGTGGGTATATGAGTTCCACTGAAACTTGGAACCGGCAGTGAATACGAGTTTATTCTGCACAATGGCGAATTCGTTCTGGAGAAACGAGCTGAAGAGATTCACCTTGCTGTGGTCATGAACGAACGGCACAGGAGTCCCGTGAAATTGGTCACTGGTTACGCGTGCCCCAAGACCCCAGGTAAAATCGTTGCGGGGAGCGAGAGTCAGGTGGTGTTGAAAGTCGATATCTGCGCTGGACCAACGTACATTGCCGCGCAATTCCTTGCGATTCTCAACGTTGAAGTATCCCTGCAGCGCGAAGTCAGAGCCGGCGTTCTTATGCTCCCATCGCAGGAGTGAATACGCACCGCTGTTGGTAGTCTTGTCCTGGATGATCGTAATCGGTCCCGGAATCGCCGAATACTCCGTTTGGTCCTCGCGTCCGCGGAACATGGCTCCGCGCAGAAGGAGCGAGTCCTTTGTCGTTGGCTGCCAGTCCACTCGGCCCGCGGCGCGCAGCGTCTTTCCTGCATCGTTGGCCGAAGCACCGTTCGCCAGTACAAGCGCGGGCTGCGCCTGGTACTTGAGGCTCACCCGGTATTGCATGACTCCTCGATAGTCGCCGCCGTATCTTATGCTTGCGCCGCGATCCATCCTGCCTTCCGAAACAGAGATGCTTGAGCCGATGGTCTGCTTTGCCTTTTTGGTGATGATGTTGATCACGCCGTTTACAGCGTTGGCGCCCCACATCGTAGCGCCTGGGCCACGGATGACCTCGATTCGTTCGATATCGGCGACCGACATCTCGTACATGTCCCAGTATGTATCGGACCACACCATGTTGTAGATGCTGCGGCCATCGATCATCACCAGCATCTTGTTGGCATATTCACTATTAAAGCCGCGTACGCTGACTGCCCACTTGTTGCCCTCGATTTGAGCTACTTGTACACCGGGAACAATCCTGAGCAACTCGGGTATGTTGTCCGCTCCCGATCGTCGAATGTCACTCTGGGTAATGACGAATACAGCGGACGGCGACTTGTAGAGATGCTGATCCCTGCGCGCAACGGAACTGACATCAATCGTCGTGAGTTGTTCCAGGCTGAGAGCGGAGAGACCTTCCTCAGCCGGAATTTGACCGAAGAGCTGTGTTACCTGGAACAGCAATAGTGCAAGCGATGAGGCCAAGCATGCCGTTTGCACTTGTTGCCTCCACTGCGTGCGGGTCATTGCGACACCTCTTCCACGACTCTCTTGCATTCGACTGGAACTGCTGCGATTGCAGGTTCTGCCACTTTGCGTAGCTGCAGAAGGGCCAACGATGCGCCCGCAGCCAAGGGCTTTGAGTAATAGAAGCCCTGCCCGAACACGCATCCCATTGCCAGGAGGCGGGCGGCGTTTTCCTGGGTTTCAATTCCTTCGGCAATTACGCCCAGCTTCAAGCTTTCGGCCAAGTGCATGATCGTGCGAACCGTTTCGATCGATTCCTTGCGATGGTCATCCATTGCGATGACGAATGAGCGGTCGATCTTGATCGTGTCGAAGGGCAATCCAACGAGAACTTTGAGGTTGGAGAAGCCGGTGCCGAAATCATCCAGTTTCAGGCCTATTCCGAGGCCTTTTAGAGCAGTCAGCAAACCCCGCGTCACATCCAGGTCTTGGACCAAAATGCTTTCGGTGAGCTCAAGATTCAGTAGTGCGGGGGGCAAATCTGTCTCGCGCAGGATGGCCGCCACCTCGCCAACAAGGGTAGGCTCGGAGCATTGGAGGGCAGACAGATTGACAGCAATGTCGAGAGGATCTTGCTCAGGATAGGCGGCATTCCATGCCTGGGTCTGCCGGCATGCCTCACGCAGCACCCACATCCCGATTTCGTGAATCAGGCCACTTTCTTCAGCCACCGAGATAAACTCGAATGGGGGGATAAGTCCGCGAGTCGGATGGTTCCAGCGAACCAGTGCCTCGAAACCGCAGACTTCGCCCGTATCCAATCGCACTCTTGGCTGGTAGTAAACCTCGAATTCTGAATTTTGCACCGCAAGACGCAGGTCGGTTTCTGTTTGCAGCCGGTTTCGCTGCCTCTCGTACATCGATGGTTCGAAGACAGCCCAACTGCCTTTGCCCTGGCTTTTGGCTACATACATGGCTGTATCGGCGTCCTGCAATAGTTGGTCCGCTGAATCGTGTGTCGCACTTGGCAGAGCGATGCCGATGCTCAGGGCCGCATAGACCTTCCCAGACGTCAATGTAAATGCGGAGTGCATGGCCTCTACGATTCGATCAGCGATCCGTTCAGCGGCTTCCTGGTTGGGGATATCCTCAGCAAGAATCGCGAACTCATCCCCACCCATCCGCGCCACCACCGTATCGGAAGCAAGCGGCGGTGAGCTTTTAGGAAATCGCAAGCTCGCTCGGAGCCGCCGTGCAACTTGGACCAATAGCTCGTCGCCAGCTCGGTGACCGAGACTATCGTTAATAAGTTTGAATCTGTCGAGATCGAGGAAAAAAATGGCAAACTCGCGCGATGGATCACGCCGCTTGCGCTCAATCGTCGTCTCAAGCCGATCCGAGAACAAGACTCTGTTCGACAGGCCGGTCAGCGAATCGATAGTCTTGTCATTGGTGACATCACTCTGCGATCCAGCCATTCGATAAGCGTCTCCGTCCCCGGATCGAATCGCCAGTCCTCTGACTGACATCCAGCGATGACGACCGTCCAGATGCCGTATCCTGTATTCAGCCTCCAGGCTCGGTGTCTCGTTGTCGAGATGTGCTTTTATGGCGCGCTCCAGACCCTCCCGGTCACGCGGATGAACACGGGAAAGCCACGACTCCGGTTTTGGACTTAGATCTATTTCCTGATCCATGCCGAGCAACGCCTTCCAGCGCGGGGAGTAATAAATCTCGTTGCGTTTCAAATCCCAGTCCCAAAGACCATCACTCGATCCGCGCGCCGCAAGGTCATACCGCTCGTCGCTGCGCAGCAGCTTGATCTCGGCTTCCCTGCGGGCCAACTGAGATCGAATGCGGGCTAGTGCGACTGTATAGTCGATCGGCTTGGTGATATAGTCGCTGGCTCCCATGTCCAGAGATGCTGCTATCCTGGACGGCTCTGCCACTGCGGTCACCATGATGATCGGCAGACCTCGAAGAGACGGACTCCTCCGTATCGTCGCTAACACCTCTGAGCCGCTCATCCCGGGCATCATTTGATCCAGCAGCACGAGATCGAAATCAATGCTCTCAATCATTTCCAAAGCTTGATTGCCGTTTTGTGCAACCTCCACGGTGAATCCGCTCCGCCGCAAACGCCTCGAGCATAGATCAAGATTCATTTCTTCGTCATCGACGACCAGAATGCGACTCACAGTTGACACGCTTTCTCGCTAGCCGTTGATACAGATGGATTTCCCTTTGCGCAGCTGCCGCGGCCCAACAGATCGGCCATTTTCTCAAGAAGCCGATTGAGGTCTACCGGCTTGGTTTCAAATTCGTCGCAGCCCGCATCAAGGGATTTCTCCCTGTCATTTTGCATCGCATGTGCAGTGAGGGCGATCACTGGGATATGCCTGGTCTGTTTCATCCCTTTTAGGATTCTTGTCAATTCCCATCCGTCAATCTCTGGCAGGCTCATATCCATCAGAATGAGATCAGGTAACCTATCAAGCGTCATCTGAAGCCCTTGGCGGCCGTCCATGGCGCACAATACGGTCCATCCGCGCCGCACCAATCGCCTCGCGAGCATGTTGAGATTTGCTTCGTTATCTTCCACAAGCATCACAATCGGCATAATGGGCTTAGCCCCAAATCGTGGAACTAGATTTTGATTATTCAGAAATCAATAGGCGATAGTGTCCATGTCGATAAGCACAGCTATGAGCAACGGTCAGCCGGTGAATCTTGTAGGCTGATATTCTTCTCCTATCGACGGAAAGGCAGCGATTGTTCACATCGGGACGCGGAAGTGGACTCCGCCTTCGGCTTGGAAGCGGCCACCCGTCTTCGCGAGAATTACGGCGCGGGCTTCAGCGTGGCTGATTGAGCGGTGTCTCCACCGTCGACTCCCGCCATGTCGCAATCCGTTGAGCGATACAAATGAAACGTGTTTCTACCGGCAAGTTTTGCATCATAGAGCGCTATATCCGCCGATTTGAAGAGACCATCCTGCGTGTCGCCGTCTTCGGGGAATCTGGCAACACCGATGCTGCATTTTGCGTTCAGAGTCTGTTTATGGAAGGGTATCGCCGTGACAAAGGCGTCGATGATTCGCTTGCACACGACTTCAATATCTGCTGAACCATGAGCGGAAGTGAGCAGGATAGCAAACTCGTCTCCCCCCAGGCGGGCCGTGCAGTCGGACTCGCGCACCGCCCCACGCAGCCGGAATGCTGCCTCAATCAAGACCGCATCACCCGCGTCATGGCCGAACGTGTCATTGATCCGCTTGAAGTAGTCAAGGTCGATCAGCATCAACGCAAAGGATTCGCCATTGCGACCAGCTAGCTTGATCCGTGCGCGAAATTCGTCAATAAACATGCGCCTGTTGCATAAAGATGTCAGCGTGTCGCGGTAAGCAATCTGTTCAAGTTGGCGGTGGCTTTCGGTGAGTTCAGCCGTCCTTTCAGCGACCTGCCTCTCCAGAAGCTGCTGCCGCGCAACTAATGCCCGAACGCGAAATTGCCAAGCCGCGCGTGCAAAAAGCACCGCCGCCGCCAGGCTGGAGGCCAGAAACCACCAGGAGAGCCACCATGGCGGTTTGACGGAAAAGGCGAACTGCGCCGGAACTGCGCTCCACACACCGTTCGTCCCCGCGGCAATTACCTCGAGGGCATATTGACCGGCCGGAAGGCTGGCGTATTGGAGGGTTCTTTCACGGGTCTCGGTCCAGGATGTCTCATAACCCTTCAAGCGATAGCGGAATCGGGCGCGGGTTTCGGAGGAGAAATCAAGACTGCTGAATCGGATCAGGATTGAATTTTGGGTATGGGACAATGCCGGGCGGTCGCCAACCTGAAACTCACGCGAGCCTACCTGGATCGATGTCAACACGACCAGCGGCACAACGTCAGGAATCGGGAATGGAGGCGCTGCGTAGCGCGACAGGCCGGCGGAAGTACCGATCCAGATGTTGTCTTTCCCGTCCACGTATATGGCGCGATCGTTCTCGTCATCCCAGATCAATCCGTCTTCTGCGCCGTAGTGACGCCAACGACCATTTTCGAGCCGGTCGGCACCATTATCCGTGGTCACCCACAGCCGCCCGGCATGGTCAAATGCAAGGCCGTTTATCTCCTTGGAGGAGAGCCCGTCCTGTTGGCTAAAGTGCGTCATTTGAGTGCGCTTTTCGTCGAACTGGACGCGCGTAAGCCCCAGGGCATCGCGATACCCAATCCAGACTTCGCCGTTTCTTTGTGCCAGCACATCCAATGCAGAGGAAATGAGCCCGTCAGCTTCGGTGAAGATTCTCCAGTGGGCGCCATCGAAGCGAATCAGGCCGTTCGAAGAAGCAAACCACATCACTCCTCGCTCGTCTGCCACCGCGTCGCGGAGCACCGCCTGCACGGGAAGGCCGGGAATCTCCATATGCTCGAATTTGGGCTTGTCGCCGGAGTGCAGCAGGTCAGGCTCCGAAAGCAGCCTCCAAGCCCCACCGCCCATAACTGGCCTTGCAGGTCAAACTTGATCTGCTCGATTCGCGGCGTTGTCAGTCCAGATGCGGTTCCGTAAGTCCGCAATAGGGTGCCGTCCCTCCTGAATTGGCTGATGCCACTGGGGTAAGTGGCCACATAGATGTCTCCCGCCGCCCCCTCTGCAATGCCGAGCGCCATGTCGCCGGCCAACCCGTTTCGGCTCGTCCAAGAGTGAGCAAGTCTGCCGTTGGGCCCATAAATCGCGAGCCCGCCACTGGTGCCAACCCACAGTTGTCCGGCGCAATCATGGAGAATCGACCACACGTTGTTGTCCAACAGGCCATCTTCTTTTTTCCAGGAGAGCCACTCCCCATGGCCAAAAGGACGTAGAAGGCCGCCTCCGGAGGTCCCCACCCACAGAGATTCTTCGCGATCCATAAGAATGGGGCCGGTGACGTCGGTCGGCATGCCATGCCGGGCATCGATGTAAAGTGGCGTGACCTCTCCACCGCTAACCAACACCACACCCGAATCGGAGGAAACAAACAAGCCCCCGTGACGATCAGGATAGAGGCGACTGTTCGATGTATGGGGTATGCCACTGGAGCGATTCAAGAACCTGGCTCGCCCCTTGGGAAGTTCGTAGAGGCGAGTTGCACTCCGCGCCCAAAGATTGCCCGAGGCATCCTGGGCGACGGCATCCCAATGGTCAATCGGCAACCCGGATGGCGAGCCGATACACTTGACGCTGTCTCCAGCCAGGCGCCAGAGATCACCCCCTTTGCCGAACCAGACCTCCTCGCCCTTGACGAAAAGGCCACTCAGCGAGCCCGGCACCACCGTGCGGAATCGATACGATCCGGCCCCGGCAGGCTCACCGACCACAATCCCGGAGACGTGCTCCAGATACATCCGGCCATGGCTGTCAAACGAGATGGCTTGAAGCTGCCCCGTCAGGCCAATATCGACAGCGTTGAATCTTCTTCCAGACCAGCGCGCCAGCCCACCTTGCGTAGCGACCCAAAGGACGCCTGTCGGCGATTCGGCAAGATCCTGGATCTGCGCGCTGGGAAGGCCTTCAGCATCGCCGAAGTAATGAAACCGAGTCCCGTCGTAGCGAAATAGCCCATTGTCGGTTCCCACCCAAATGAATCCCGCGCGGTCCTGGAGCAGGCAATTGACTGACAGATCGCTCAGTCCCTCGGCGGTACCGTATTGCCGAAACGTATATCGCTGCGCTGACAGTTGAATTGAGAGGAGGAGCGCCACCGTGGCTGCAAAGCAGACGCCACGAATTTGAGCAGCGAAACTCATAGGACCTCGAGTCTCTCTATCGGCAGCCCGCGGGCTTCCCTCTATATGTAGCGGTCTGGCGCACTTGCTGGTGAACAGAAGAAAAACTGCCGTCTCATGCGTCGTGCGCGCGACCTGCAACTTCGCTCCATCGACGATTCCGCGGCCGTACGGACGATGATGTCGTTGACGCTAAAAGATGCTGGCTCCGACGTTGTGGAGACAGTGAATGGTCAGGATGCGTTGGACAAACTTGCGACCCATGTCGTAGATCTCATTGTTACTGATCTCAACATACCTGTCATGGACAGGATTACTCTTATTGGCAATGCTCGTGCTCTTCCCCAGATCAAGTACACTCCAATCCTGATGCTGACCACTGAAGGTCTGCCGGAGATGAAGCAAAAGTGTAGGGAAGCGGGCGCCACCGGTCGGCTGGTCAAGCTGTTTGATCCGCAAAAGTTAGTCGGCGTGGACACTATTGATCCGGCCCTGAAGGATCGCATCACCACAGAACTGTCATCCCATCTGAGCGGGGCGCAGCGGAGTCGAAGGACCTGCCCTGAAAGTTCTTCGCCACACCCCATTCCAGTCCCACAACAAATGTCATCGTGACCAATGGGAAGGTTCCGCGGTTGTTTTTTCATGATCTTGGGTGGAACACCGTTCCATGAATAACTGCGGTTGCTTTTCCCTTTTGCCTTGTAGCGACCAAAAGGGGCCGGATCACCAAACTGCTCTCTTATTGAACCTCGCACAATATGGTGACGGGATAAAGTTCGAATTCCGACAATCGCCGCGCCTACTGTCGCAGTTCGACCAGTGTAGCGCCCTGACCGCCTTCGTTTTGGGGGGCTTCGGCAATGGTGGCCACATGCGGATGGCCTTTCAGGAATTCGCGGACGCCGCGACGAAGAATGCCGGCACCGTGGCCGTGAATGATGCGCACGCGGGGCAGGCCGGCCAGAAACGCGCGGTCCAGATACTTTTCCAACTCCTCAGTGGCTTCGTCCACGGTGCGGCCAATGAGGTTGATCTCCATGCGCATGTCGTCGGTGTTGGCGCTGGTGACGGTGACGTGGACGTTCTTCTGCTTGCGCGCTGCCGCCAGCGGATCGGGTCTGTCCTCAGAACCTACGGAACCCGAAACTGCCGTGCAATCGTCGCGCTTGACGCGCATCTTGATGGGGCCGAGGGAGACTTCGAAGACGTCTTTCTCCACCTCGCGCTGAACCGTTGCGATCTTGTTCATCGACTTGATGCGCACATGGTCGCCGGGCGCGATGTGGCGGAGAACATGCGGCTGCGCGTTGGCGTCGCCCTGGTCTGCGCCGGTGCGATGGGCGACAACCGTCTGATTGAAGCTCTCCTGAAACTCGCGGCGGAGGCGGTTGATGCGGCGTTCGGCCTCTTTCGACAACTTCTGCTGTGCTGCGCGGTCCTCGATGGCGTGGACGTTTTCGCGCATCTGAAACTCGAAATCCTTGAGCAGCGAGGCCAGCTTGGCCTCCAACTCGCGCGTGCGGTTGCGCAGTTCCACATCGCCTTCGCGGGCCAGTTTGGCGCGCTCCACGTTCAGAGCGTACTGCTGCTCACGGGCGGCCTTGCGGTCGGCTTCGAGTTGCGTCAGTTCGTTGTGCAGACGGTCGAGGAAGCGGGCGATATCGACCTGCTGCGAACCTAATCTCTGCCGGGCGGCAGCGATGATGTTAGCGTTGAGGCCCAGGCGTTCGGCCGTCTGAATGCCCGCCGAAGCGCCGGGGACGCCGAGGCGGAGCTGGTAGTTGGGTGCAAGAGTCAACTCGTCCACGCCGGCCGCCGCGTTCAGGACGCCGGGAGTGTTGGCGGCGTAGACCTTGAGCGAGGTGTGGTGCGTGGAAATCAGCGACCATGCGCCCGCGTTGAGGAAATGGCTGGCGATGGCGACGGCCAAAGCGGAGCCTTCTTCGGGGTCGGTCGCGGAGCCCAGTTCGTCCAGCAGAACCAGGGATTTGTCGCCCGCCAAACGCGAGAGTCGGTCGAGGTTGGTGATGTGCGCGGAGAAAGTGGAGAGCGCGGCCTCAATGGACTGCGCGTCGCCGATGTCGGCCAAAAACGCTGTGAAAACGGGAAAGCTGGCTGCCGTGGCGGGAATAGGCAGTCCGGCCTGGGCCATCATCGCGAGCAGGGCCGTGGTCTTGAGTGTGACGGTTTTGCCGCCGGTGTTGGGGCCGCTGATGATGAGCTGGCGTGCTTCGGCCGTGAGCTCCAGGGTCAGCGGGACAACCGCCGTGTTGGGGCGCGCTCCGGTTGCGCGCAGGCGCTTTTCAAGCAGGGGATGGCGACCGGCTTCAAGGCGGAGAAGATCGGGCGTGAGAACCGGGGCTACGCAATCGTAGTCGCGAGCAAAACGGGCGCGGGCTTGCAGGCTGTCAACCAACGCCAGGACGCGCGCACCTTCGACGAGAGCCTGAGAGTAGCCGCCGACCTGGCGCGTGAGAGCGACGAAGATGCGGTGAATCTCGGCTTGCTCTTCTTCGAGCAGGCGAACCAGCTCGTTGTTCTGCTCGATGGTTTCGAGCGGCTCGACGTAGACCGTCTGCCCGGAAGAGCTGGCGCCGTGAACCACGCCCGAGATGCGCCGCTTCAACTCCGCGCGGACGGGAATCACGAAGCGGTCGCCGCGAATGGTGATGAGGTCTTCCTGGGTTGCGCCGTCGGAGGAGAGTTTGCGCAGAGCGGAGCGGAGGCTTTCTTCAATGAGGCGCTGCTGGCGGTCCTGGTCGCGGCGGATGCGGCCCAGTTCAGGCGAGGCGTTGTCGGCCAGCGAGCCGTCGGGCTGAATGGTGCGCTCAATGGACTCGGCCAGCGGACGCAGGCTGGTGGTGAGCGCCGAGGAAAGCGACGAGAGGCCGGGGAGTTTGCCGGCCAGGCGCGCGGAGGGCTGCTGAAGCAGGGATTGCCAGGAGGCGACGTCGTTGGCCAGGCGAGCTACGGCCTGGAACTCGTTGGCCTCAAGGGCCGCGCCGGGGATCTGCGCCTTGGTGGCGTGCTGCGTGGGGTCGAAGAGGCCGCCGACAGGGATGGAGGTCTGTTCGTTGAGGAGCAGACGGAGTTCGCCGGTGAGTTGGTGCTGGCGGGTGATCCAGGCTTCGTCGGTGGAGGGCTGCAAATCGAGGATGGCGTTGCGGCCGACCGGCGAAGCGGCAAAGCCGGCCACCAGGGCCAGCAGCGGCTGCCATTCGAGCGGGACAAAGTCGGCGTGTTCTACCGGAGACGGGATGGGATCGAGAAGAGGCATTTTTTTGTACTGAAGCTATCTTAGCGGGAGAGGTAGGATTCCATGCTCAGGCGGAGATCGCCGTGGGCTTCAGTTCACCTTCCCAGCGGGCGACTACGGCTGCGGCCATGCAGTTGCCGATGACGTTCATGGCCGTGCGGCCCATGTCCATTAAAGTGTCGACGCCGAGAAGCATGAGAACCGCCGTGGCGGGGATCTGAAATGATCCGGCAACGGCCAAGAGGACCACGAGCGTGGCGCGCGGAACGCCGGCGATGCCCTTGCTGGTGAGGACAAGCGTGGCCAGCAGCACGATCTGCTGCCCGAGGGAGAGATGGACTCCGGCGGCCTGGGCGGCGAAGAGGGCGGCCATGGAGAGATAAATGCTGGAGCCGGTCATGTTGAAGCTGTAGCCGGTGGGGATGACGAAGGAAACGATCCAGCGCGGCACGCCGAACTCTTCCATGCGCTCCATGGCCAGGGGCAGTGCGGCCTCGGACGATGTGGTGGCGAATCCCAGGGCGGCGGGTTCGGCGATCGCAACGGCGAAGCGCCGGATCGGGATGCGCGCAAACAGCAGGATGAGCGCCAGCAACCCCGTGAAGACGGCGAGTGCGGCGTAGCAGGTGACGAGGAGCTTTCCCAGGGGAAGAAGCGTCTGCAGGCCCATGCTGCCGACCGTGTACGCCAGGGCTGCGCCGGCGGCTATGGGCGCCATGACCATGATGATGCGGGTGAGGCGGAACATGGTTTCCGTGAGCGACTGAAGAACGGTGACCAGGGGGGCTCGCTTGGGCTCGGGCAGGGTGGCCAGCGCGGTGCCGAAGAGCAGGGCGAAGACGGCCACTTGGAGAATCTGATTTTGCGCGACGGCCTGGGCGATGTTCTCAGGAAAGATATTGAGCAGAATCTGCTGCCAGCCCTCAGGGCGGGCTGTGGGCGCGACGGCTTGGGTCGAAGCAGGCAGGGTGACGCCGGCGCCGGCCTGTGAGAGGTTGATGGCGACTGCACCGAGGATGAGGCCGATGGTAGTGACGGCCTCAAAAAAGATGATCGACTTGAGCGCAACGCGGCCCACGCCGCGCAGCTCGCTGTGCCCGGCGATGCCGGTGACGATGCCGCCAAAGATGAGCGGCGCGACAATCATGCGGATGAGGCGCAGAAAGATGTCGCCCAAAAAATGGGTTTGGGAAGCGAGTTGCGGCGCGTCCACACCGAGCTCAGCCCCGGCCAGCATGGCGAAGGAAGTCCACACCAGCAGGGAGCGGCGGCGCAGCGCATACGGGACAAACAGGCCGATGGCCGCCCATCGAAGGCCAACGGCCAGACCGGACGGGGCGGGAAAAAGGCCCGCCAGGAGGCCAGCGGCGAACAGGACTGTGGCTGCCAGGGAGATTGCACGAAGCAAAACGGGGGAGGAATAGCGGTCGGGTGATGGCGGGGATTGGCGTTGAGGGTTCAAGAATTCCATTATGCTATGGCGGTGCCCGGTGGCGCTTCTTCCTGCCGCATCAGGCTAACCGCTCACAGAATTAAAAAGGGAATCGACATCTCATGATGCCGCAAGACGAAAGATCTAAAGATAATAAAGCGAAGCGTGGCAACGCGCATTTGGGAACGGCATTCCACGGGCAATGTGCAGCCGAGCGCCCTCGCAGACGGCAGCAGGGCGTCGGCCGTATCCCCTCGGGCCGGCGACTCCGGTAGGGGACAAAACGGATTAGCTGGTTGCCGTTGCAGGAGAAGAAGGGGCTGCCGCCGGAGCCGCTGCCGGGGCGCTGGCCGGGGTCGCGGGCGCTTTGGTCTCGGCCGGAGCGGACTCGTGTTCGGGCGCAGCGCTCTTGCCAGCGTAGTCATTGACGTACCAGCCGGAGCCCTTGAAGTTGAAGGCTGGAGCTGTAAGCGGACGCTCAAGCACGCCGCCGCACTTGGGACACACCATCAACTGCTTGGAACTGAAGCTCTGAATCTTTTCAAAACGATGACTGCATTGCGTACATCGATAGGCGTATAACGGCAAGGTTTTTCATCCCTCCGAGGGAACGAATTGCACTCTCTCTATATCTATTGTATCGGCAGGGCGGAAAATTTGTGCAAATGCCGCCCTGCCGATACGCCCTCACCAGAGGGAGAATCTCAATGCACGGTGATCTGAACAGACGCAATCTTGTTTTCCCAGGCCAGGGAAAGCGTGCCTTTGTTGCCGCCCAAGTCCTTGATTACGTAGCGAAGATTCTCGACCAGCGCGGGTGCGGTGTCCATGGTCATCTTGGCCGTGCCGAGGTCCTGGGCCTTGTCGTACGCCAGGCCCCATTGGCCGGTCTGCTTGTTGACGATCAGGACCCAGTTGTCGGGGTCGGAGATGTCGACAAACAAGGTGTAGTCGCCCTTGGGAACTGCGATCCCGCCAATGTCGAGATCGGCGTCGGTATGCAGCTTGGTGGCGGCATTGGCTCCGGCGCGCCACACGGGATAGTGGGGATCATGGCTGATGAGGCCATCGGCGGTGAAGATTTTGCCCGCGCGGCCGTTGACCCGGGGCGAGTTGTAGGTGATGGTGATGGTTTTTCCGGCGACGGTGGTCGATTCGGTGGCGGCCGGACTCTTGGGAGGGCCTTGCTGGGCGAAAAGAGCGGTGGCCATCAAAAGGCCGGTACAGGCGAGAAGACGCTTCATGAGGTGATTCTCCTTTGAGCAGAGCACGTTGCGCGTGGGAAGGCTCCGACGCGAGGATTGTCGCACTGTGCACCCCGCTTCGGGAAGTGGTGCCGGCGGGCCTGCTATGATGCGGCGCAAGGAAGTGGCATGACCGAACAGAAGTTAAATTCGCCGGGGGCCCAATTTCGTGCGGCGGTGAAAGAAGAGAAGCCGCTGCAGGTGGCGGGCGCCATCAACGCCTATACGGCGCGACTGGCCGAGGCGACCGGATTTCGGGCGCTTTATCTTTCCGGCGGCGGCGTGGCTGCCAATTCCCTGGGAATGCCGGACCTGGGAATCAGCACCATGGAAGATGTGCTGACCGACGTGCGGAGGATTACCGATGCGGCCACCCTGCCGCTGTTGGTGGACATCGATACCGGCTGGGGCGGAGCCTTCAACATTGCGCGCACCATCCGGTCAATGATCAAGGCTGGCGCAGCCGCAGTGCACATTGAGGACCAGGTGGGCGCCAAGCGCTGCGGCCACCGGCCGGGCAAGGAACTGGTGCCGCCGGGCGAGATGGTCGACCGCATCAAGGCCGCTGTCGATGCGCGGACTGACCAGGACTTTGTGCTGATGGCGCGAACGGATGCGCTGGCGAATGAGGGATTGGTGGCGGCTATTGAGCGGGCCCAGGCATACGTGGCCGCAGGCGCCGACATGATTTTTGCCGAGGCTGTCACGGAACTGGGCGTGTACACGGAGTTCCGCAAAGCGGTGGGAGTTCCCATCCTGGCCAACATTACGGAATTCGGCCAGACGCCGCTGTTTACGCGCGAGGAACTGGGCGCGGCGGGCGTGGACATCGTGCTCTACTGCTGTGCAGCTTACCGGGCGATGAATGCTGCGGCGTTGACAGTGTATGAGGCCATTCGCCGCGAGGGAACGCAGAAGAGCGTTGTGCCGCTGATGCAGACCCGCGCCGATCTTTATCGCTATCTCGACTACCACGCCTACGAGGCAAAACTGGACGCACTGTTCGCACGGGCCAAGGAGTAGACAGGTTTCCCAAGTTTGGATTACGTTGATGCTCGCCGGAGGTCCTGATGAGCAAATCGCAAACCAACCACGCCTCCGCGGCTTTCAAGCCGAAGAAGTCCGTGGCGCTTTCCGGCACACCCGCCGGCTCCACGGCGCTCTGCACGGTGGGAACCAGCGGCAACGACCTGCACTATCGCGGCTACGACATCCGGGATTTGGCCGCGCATTGCGAGTTTGAAGAAGTAGCGCATCTGCTGGTGCACGGCAAACTGCCCAATGCGGCGGAACTGGCCGCGTACAAGGCGAGCCTGCTCCCGTTGCGCAGTTTGCCCGCGGCGGTGAAACAAGCCCTGGAACTGCTGCCGCCGTCGGCGCACCCCATGGACGTGCTGCGGACCGGGGTTTCGGTGCTGGGCTGCATGTTGCCTGAGAACTTGGACCACGGCGATGCGGGGGCGCGCGCGATTGCCGACACACTGCTGGCATCGCTGCCCTCGATGCTGCTCTATTGGCATCACTATGCACGCAATGGGCGGCGCATCGAGGTGGAGCGCTTCGAGGACTCGATTGCCGCGCACTTTCTGCATTTGCTGCACGGGACCGCGCCCAGCGCGGAGGATACCGCGGCCATGCAGGCATCGCTGATTCTTTATGCGGAACACGAGTTCAATGCTTCCACATTTACCGCGCGGGTAATTGCCGGAACGGGATCGGATCTGTACTCGGCGATTGCCGGGGCCATTGGCGCGTTAAAGGGACCCAAACACGGCGGAGCGAACGAGGCGGCGCTGGACATTCAGAGCCGCTACGAAACCGCCGATGGAGCCGAGGCGGATATTCGCCGCCGCGTTGCCGATCACGAGGTCATCATCGGCTTCGGCCATCCGGTGTACACCACGGGTGATCCGCGCAGCGACATTGTGAAAGAGGTTGCGCGGGGGCTTGCGGTTCGGGCGAGCGACATGCGCCTCTTCACCATTGCCGAGCGCATTGAGGAAGTGATGCGGGACGCCAAGCGCATGTTTCCCAATCTCGACTGGTACTCGGCTGTTGCGTATCACCTGATGGGCGTGCCGGTCGATTTGTTTACTCCATTGTTCGTGATGGCGCGGACGGCGGGGTGGTGCGCGCACGTGATCGAACAGCGGCGGGACGGAAAAATCATTCGACCGTCGGCTGTTTACACCGGGCCGGAGGATTTAGACTTTGTTCCGATTGATGAACGGAGTTAGCGTGGTGTCCCTGAAGTTCACGCCAAAAAACCGCAGATCCTTCGGCTCACCACCCTCAGGCTGAAAAGCGCCTGGGGCCCCGTTCGCTCAGGATGACAGCAATCAGTTTTGTTGTGAGTTTCTGGGACAGTACACTCGGGGCTGATTTTCCCAAACCTCAAGAACGAGACCTGGTGTACCTCACATGGAGAGCAGGAGATCGATTGTCCTCGCACATCAGCAATGAGCGCCCGGCGCCGGATCGAGTCATCACCGATATCGCCGACTATGCACTGAGTTACAAGATAGAAAGCGAGTTAGCGTACACGACGGCTCGCTATTGCCTGATCGATACATTGGGTTGCGGCCTGGAGGCGCTGGAATATCCGGCGTGCACAAAATTGTTGGGGCCGATTGTGCCGGGGACGGCCGTGCCGCATGGCGCAAAGGTTCCCGGTACCAGTTACCAGCTCGATCCGGTGCAGGCGGCGTTCAATATCGGCGCGATGATTCGCTGGCTGGACTTCAATGACACCTGGCTGGCAGCGGAGTGGGGGCATCCGTCCGACAACCTGGGCGGGATTCTGGCCACGGCCGACTGGCTTTCGCGGACCAACGTTTCGGAAGGCCGGCCGCCGCTGACGATGCGGCAAGTGCTGACGGCAATGATCAAGGCGCACGAGATCCAAGGGTGCATCGCTCTCGAAAACTCGTTCAACAAGGTTGGCCTCGATCACGTGGTGCTGGTGAAGGTGGCTTCGACCGCGGTGGTGAGCCAGTTACTCGGCCTGACGCGCGATCAGACGATTGCCGCGCTCTCGCTGGCCTGGGTGGATGGGCAGAGTTTGCGCACCTATCGCCACGCGCCCAACACGGGGTCGCGCAAGAGCTGGGCTGCCGGCGACGCCACCAGCCGCGCCGTTCGGCTCGCACTGATGGCGCGGGCAGGTGAGATGGGCTATCCCTCCGCACTGACTGCAATGACGTGGGGCTTCTACGATGTTTCTTTCCGGGGCCGGGAATTCAAGTTTCAGCGGCCCTATGGCTCCTACGTCATGGAGAACGTTTTGTTCAAGATCAGTTATCCCGCGGAGTTTCATGCGCAGACGGCTGTGGAGGCGGCGATGACGCTGCACCGGCAATTGGCCGAGCGCGGGCTGGATGCGTCGGCAATCCGCTCCGTCACGGTGCGGACGCATGACGCTTGTCTCAGGATCATCGACAAACACGGTCCGCTGGCCAACGCTGCTGACCGCGACCATTGCATCCAATACATGATTGCGATTCCTCTGATCTTCGGACGGCTTACTGCTGCGGATTACGAGGACCGAGTGGCCGCCGATCCTCTTTGGGGGCCGCGCATCGATGACCTTCGCGGCTGCATCACCTGCGTCGAGGAGCCAGGTTTTACGGCCGATTATCACGATCCGGAAAAGCGGTCGATTGCCAACTCGCTGCGCATGGAATTGACGGATGGAACGGTGTTTGAACAGACGGTCGAGTATCCCATCGGCCACCGGCGTCGCCGCGAAGAAGGTCTTCCGCTGCTGGTGGAAAAGTTCAAGACCAATCTTCGCCGGAGGTTTGACGAGGGGCGGCAGGAGAAGATTCTTGAAGCTTCGCTCGATGCACGTCGGCTTGAATCGATGGCGGTGAATGAATACGTCGATTTGTACGTTGCGTAGCAGAGGCCGGCAATGCATTTTTTCTGAGGCCGCTGCTCCATCCGGCGGTACAAGAGCTGATTACTCCTTCATCAATAAGAAACATTTTCGGCACAAAGCGCTCCGTTCCTCCATACTGTTGTCACGAAAATGATCCAAGAGGGAGACCTTCTGTGCCGGTTCGTGCTCGTGTGCATTTCGCCGTTTTCTCTGTTGTTTTTGCGTTCTGCCTGACCACACTCCACGCGCAGCATCCCGGCAACACCAACGCGTATTATCAGCAACTGCGCGGGCTGCTGCCGGGCGGCGAAGTGGTCGTCGTGAATAACCTCGTGCTGCACCGGGACGCAGCAACCCTCACCTTTCGCCGGGGAAGTGTTGCGTTCTATGGTGAAGTGAACGGCAAACTGACCGGGGCAGTTTTCAAGGGCGAAGGCCACCTGCACATCACCCCGCCCACCGCGCAGGAACGCCACAACCTGCAAATTGTCGCGCACGCCGAGGAGTTCGATGAGGACTTCGACGAGGCGGTGCTGCGGTTTACGGATGGAACAGCCGCCGAACTGCACAAAGCCTCCGCGGGCAAGGACCCGTCGGACGCGTCCTACACCAAAGCGGCGGAAGAGGTGCGCGGATTTGCCCGGCATCATCTGAACGAGAATCTCGATCTGCGTCTGCTTCAGGACGTTTTGAGCCCGGTCCCCGGCGGATACTTTTTGGCCGCTGTTCACGGACAGAAGAACGCTCACTTGTTTTTAATTTTCGATCCGCAGGGTGTGAGCGGTTATGCGCCGGAGGAGCTTGCTCTGCTGAACTGGAACTGGCGCGAAGACGCGGTCACCTGCCCGCTTGCCTTTCACCGTGCCGCCGAATACGCCAACGGCGCGGCCGACGGCAATGAGCACAACGCGGCGTACAGGATTCTGAGCGAGAATCTTGACGTTTCAATCGAGAAGAGCGGATTTCTCTCCAGCCTGGCGACGGTAGAGGTGCGCGCCGAGCAGGACGGCGTCGCGGTGATTCCGCTTGATCTCCACGCCAATCGCTTTTCAATGCTCACGGTGAGCCGTGTGGAAACCGGCAAGGGCGAGCCACTGGATTTTGTGCAGGAGAAGAAGGACGAAGATCCGAACTTTGGCGTCCTGCTGGCTCAGCCGCTCAAGAAGGGCCAGACGGCCACACTGAAAATCACCTATGGCGGCAAAGACGTGGTCTTTAACGAGGGCGCCGGCAACTACTATCCAACGGCTCGTGAGGACTGGTATCCAAACTCCTATCAAGGGTTCGGTGACTACGCCAACTACCGGATGCTCTTTCACGTTCCCAAGGGATTGCAGTTGATTGCGACCGGGACCAAGGTGAGCGAGAGCACCGACGGAAAGATCACCACCAGCGAGTGGAAAACCGACGTGCCCTTGCCGGTGGTGGGATTCAGCGTGGGCGACTTCCAAAACAAGCAGGCCAAGATCGGCAATCCGCTGGAAGGCGAGTTGACCATCGATGCCTACGCCAACAAGCAGCCGCCCGATGCTGTTGCCGCCATCGTACAAAAGCTCTCTGAAAACAATCAAAGTTTGGGCTCGTTGAGCACCACTCCGATGCTGGCCACCGAACTCAATCAGGGCGAGGTGGCTGCGCAGATTTATACCAATTACTTTGGCCCACTGCCGTTTGCGCATATTTCCCTGACTCAGCAATCGGCATGCAACTATGGCCAGAGTTGGCCGATGCTGGTTTACCTGCCCATCTGCGGTTTTTTTGACGAAACGCAGCGGCACTATCTGCTCGGCAGCAATTGGTTTGACATCTACTGGAAGGTGGTGACGCCGCACGAGGTCGCACACCAGTGGTGGGGGCAGGCGGTTGGCTTCCGCAGTTATCGCGACCAGTGGATGAGCGAAGGATTTGCCGATGAGTCGGCGAGTATCTTTCTGCAAGGCACGAAGCAGATGGATGTGTATCTGGAGTTCTGGAAGCAGCAGCGCAAGCTCATCACGGAAAAGAACGCGGAAGGCTTTCGCCCCATCGAGGTGGGGCCGGTGACCATGGGCTACCGGCTCAGCTCCCCCAAGGCGGGATGGGACATTTACCAGAACCTGGTCTATCCAAAAGGCGCATACATCCTGCATATGATCCGCATGATGATGTGGACGCCCAAGGAGGGGGACGACCGCTTCAAGGCCACGATGCAAGACTTTGTGCGGAGCCACAGTTTGCAGGCTGCCACCACGGAGGACTTCAAGGCCGTGGTGGAAAAACACATGAGCCCACAGATGGACCTGGATGGCAATCACCGCATGGATTGGTTCTTCAATCAATATGTTTATGGCACCGACTTACCCGTGTATCACTTCGAGGGGCAGGCCATACAGAACGGCGATGCGACGAGCCTTCATATCAAGCTGACGCAATCGGGGGTTTCGGACAAATTCAGAATGCCTGTGCCGATCTACCTTGAACTGGAAGGGGGCAAGATCATGCGCCTCGGCTCCATCAACATTACCGGTGACAAGACGGTTGACCAGACGGTGCAGTTGCCCAAGCTTCCGGCGCGGGTCAAGCGGGTGTTCGTCAACTACTACTACGATGTGCTGTCGACAGAGAATTAGGCGCGCATAAACGGAGATGCGATATACTCCGGTACGCACCATAACGAAGGGGGTTTGAGGATGCGTTTATCAGCAATTTTGAAGTTCGCGGCTGCCGGAGCGTTGGCCGTCACGATGATTGTGCCCGGACAACTCAAGGCGCAGGGCGGCGACACCCTGTTGAAACCTGCCGACACGCAAAAGCTGCTGCCGGCGAGCGTGTACTATCGCGGGCAGTCGGCCCCCACGCAACTGCGCAACTCCGGGGGAGTGAAGTTTGCCGATGGGTCGTTTGTGCTGGCCACCCTGGTGGACAACAGCGGATATGCGAGCGATGTGCAGGCCAAGTACCAGGCCTATTTCATCACTGAAGTTCCCCTCAAAGTGGGCGGGCAGAACCTTCCGGCTGGCATCTACGGAATGGGATTCATCGCAGACAGCAAACTCGTGGTTACCGACGTGGGCGGTCATGACGTGCTGACAGTGGCTACGGGCGACGATGCCGGCCTCAAGCGCCCCACGCCGCTGCAGGTGGCGGCTGATCCTGCCGGCGGCTTCAGGCTCTACGCCGGACGCCGTTTTGTGATTTTCAGCCGCTAAGCGCATTTCGCTGCGAGGCCGGAACCAGCGTCCTGGCCTCGCAGTCCCGCCGCGAAGACTTCTTGAATAACCTCGAGAAGATATAGATCAAAGTTTGCCTTCAAACGCCCGGAAGCGGCGTTCCAACTCCCACTGGGCAGCGGCCTTTTGGCTGCCGTCGAGGAACGTCTTGCAGGCTGAGGCGGGCCTGTCGATGCCCAGCACCTGTCCCGCGCAAGGCATCGCAGCCTTGGTGAAGACATCGGGGGCGGTCCAGAGGCTGGCGCCGGGCAGAAAACTGTGCTCCATGCCGGTGCGGGCCAACTGCTTCAAATCCTGGTAGCCGAGGTGGTAGTCGAGAGCCGCGCGTACATATTCCCCTGTGATATCGATGCGGCTGACACCCTCATCGTCTGTCGAGAGCGCCACGGGCACATGCGCTACGTGGTACAAAGGGAAGGGGTGGTCAGCGCCCTTGACGCCCAGAATGCCCGCGTTGGAGCTCAAGTTGATTTCAACCATGATGTGCTTCTTGGCCATCTCCTTCAGCAGTCCGGCAGCGTCGTCCTCGTACATCACGTCAACGCCGTGGCCGATGCGCTGGGCGTGGGCCATCTCGATCGCCTGGCGGACATGGAAGCGCAGGCCCTCGGGCGGCACTAATCCAGGAGCCAGTTCTCCGGCGTGCAGGCTGATGGGGACTTTGGGATAAGCCGAGTGCAGGTAACCCACCATCTTCATCTGCAGGGTATAGTCGCGCATGGAGATGTAGCCGTCCTCCGGCATGACGAGGTTGATGCCGACATAGCTGGGCTCGTGGGCGTCGATGCTCTGCTGGACGGTCTCAAAACCCAGCAGCGCCTGGGCGAAGACCTGCTCCGGCGCATTGCCGCGCAGGACCTGGTAGATGTAGCGGACCTGCACCGTGCAGGCGGGCGTCGCCTGCGGAGTGCCGCAGTGCTCGATGTCGCGGCGGAGTGCTTCGGCGGCGCGTACGTCCTCCCGGTCGACAAATATTTCTTCGCGCAGGCCGACGGCGAGCAGCGTCTGGCGATATTGAGCAAAGTCCTGATTCAAGGGGTTGGCGCGGCCCAGTTCGGCGGCGTGCGAAAAGATGGGCGTCTCCATCAGTTCCACATACTGCTGATTCTGGGCGGCAGCGCGGCTGGCCACCTCGTCCACCCATTCGCCAATGTGCTTCTTGCTCAGCCCTCCAAAGCGACTGAAGGTAGTGAAAAACTGGTCGTGGCCGCTGAAGCCGGCGGTGGGCACAAAGCTGCGCATGGAAAAGGAATCGACCAGGCGGTCATAGAGCTCCTGGTTGGCCGGGGAAACATTCCCGGAGAGTTGCTCGGCCGGCACCAGCGGCGGCGCGCACGGAGGCTTGGCAAAGGAAAGGGCCACCGGGTCCACGCACAGTCCGTCTTCGCCCGCGTCGCGGATAAACGTCTCGGCATAGATTGCGCCGGAAAGATGGATGTGGAGGTCGGCCCCCTTGGGGAACTGGGCCAGGAAGGCGCGCAAAGCCAGCGGCCCCGCCTGGACGGCGGCCTGATACGCACGGGCGGCGCCGGCTTCCCCTGTGGTTATCTGGGCATTGAGGGTGCTGATGAAAGCGGCAAGGGCGAAACAGGCGAGAAGGCGGGCTGGTCGACGCATAATGTTTTCCAGTGTAGAGCAAGGACTTAAGGCTTGGGAAAGGGATGTGGCCGATCGGGTTTGGCGATAGCGGAGGGAGTTGGTATACTGTGTCAAGTCGTTGCAGTGCACTGTTCGTGGACCCGCCTGCTTTCTCCGGTTCATCCGGATTCCACGTGTAGAGACGCAACCGAAGTTTGCGCTGAGGCCAGATAGCTCAGTGGTAGAGCGCGGCCCTGAAAAGGCCGGCGTCGGCGGTTCAATCCCGTCTCTGGCCACCACATTCTAAAAGAGTTAGCCGCGATCAGATTTAGCTTAGATCAGTTCAAGACACATATAGGACACATTCTGAGTACCAGACGGTACATTCTGGTACCACGCTGTCAGGCGC